>Ga0315282_10008011_pt1 | contig 17199 bp, 11 predicted proteins | sample YL17G07_20_MG_FD_203693 | JGI IMG/M metagenome (GOLD analysis project Ga0315282, IMG submission 203693) | Sediment microbial communities from Yellowstone Lake, YNP, Wyoming, USA - YL17G07_20 | ecosystem: Environmental > Aquatic > Freshwater > Lake > Sediment | place: USA: Wyoming | collected... | reverse complement strand
TTGCTTGCCAACCGCTCCAATACTTCCTTCTTCGCGTTGCGTATCCCCATGCTCCTGCCTCCTTTCCATTTCCCTCCGGTATTCCACCCACCGGTGGGACATATGTCAAGAAGGTAGGGACGGCTGAAACGCTTTTCGGATAAGGTCTCAGCCGTCCCTCCGGGACTTGGGGGGATAATGGACCGCCGCTTGTCCCACCGTTGAAACGGTGGGCTGGCGAAGCCGTCGAAGACTTTGTCAACCGTCCCTGGCGGGACTATGGGGTGCGGCTCTTCTTCTGGAAAAGGCGGTCTTGTGGATTGCTGGGCCTTCATCGGTACAGCTGCCAATTGCCGGGCTTGCACAGACCTATCCGCCCTATTCTGCAAATCCGTGGGTCGCACCCATCCTCCCCTGCCCCCGAAAATCTCTGTTGCACTTCCGCGGCAACCAGGTTACGATTGCTTTCGTTTTTTGGCTGCGTTCCAAAGCCCCCGGGAGGAGGTCCCTGTGACTCTAAACGCCCGGCAACTCGAAATCGCCCGCCTTATCCAGCGGGTCAAACAGCTCGATGTAAGGGATCTGGCGCAGCGTTTTCAGATTTCTCCCGTGACCATTCGGAAGGACCTCGACATTCTGCAGATGCGCGGCGTCCTCATGCGCACTCACGGAGGCGCCCTTCTGGCGGAGGACGTGGACCGCACGGTGCAGATTGACCATAGAATGGACGAGATGGTGGACGCCAAGGAGTCCATCGCCCGCGCGGCGCTCGACCTGATCTTCGACTGCGAGTCGGTGGCGTTGGACGCCGGAAGCACGACGCTGGCCCTGGCTCAGCTGCTGAAACAGAACGAGATGCGCGTGGTGACAAACTCTCTTCTCATCGCGCAGGAGTTGTCCGCCCGCGAATCGGGCTCCGTGATTCTGCTGGGAGGAACCTGGCGCCGGGAATCCTCGTGCTACCTGGGGCCGGACACATTGCAGATGCTCGAGCGCATGAACATTGACATCGCCTTCGTGGGGACGAGCGGGATTTCCTTGGAGGCGGGGTTTTCCTGCCAGAACAGCCTGGAGGCGCTCGTAAAAACGAAGATCCTGTCGCGGGCACAGCGAACGTTTATCCTCGGCGACAGCTCCAAGTACGGAAGGCGCGCGTTCTCCACTTTCGCCAACCTGGACGAGGTGGACGGCCTGGTCACCGACGAGGGTCTCGGCGCGAAAGCGCTCGCGGAGCTGACTGGCACGGGTTTGCACGTTGTGACCGCCCGCGTGGGTTCCTGAAGGGAAAGGATAGGGGTGTCCGATCATGGAAGAGAAAGCGCGCGCTTCGGCGCTGGATCTATTCAGCCTAAAGGGCAAAACCGCCGTTGTCACCGGGGGCGGAGGAGGCCTGGGAACGGCATTCTGCCGGGCATTGGCGCAGGCGGGCGCGCGCGTCTGGGTGGCCGACCTGCGGGAGGAAGCCGCGGCAGCGGTGTCGCGGAGCCTCCAGCGGGATGGTCTGGACGCGGGATCGCTGACTGTCAACGTTTTGGACCGGGAGTCTTTGGGCAAAGCACTGGAGAAAACGGGGGCTCCCGACGTCCTGCTGAACGCGGCAGGCGGCAACATGGCCGGCGCGACCACGTCCCCTGAGAGTTTGTTTTTTGATCTTCCGCTGGACTCTCTGGAGAAAGTAGTGTCGCTGAATCTCTTCGGCGGGGCCATTCTGCCCTCCCAGGTCTTCGCAAAAGGCATGAAAGACAATCCGGAGGGCGGCGTGATCCTGAACGTCTCCTCTATGAGCGCCTTTCACCCCCTGACGCGGATTCCAGGATACTCGGCGGCCAAGGCGGCCGTGAGCAACTTCACCCAATGGCTCGCGGTGCACCTGGCCCAGGAGTACAACCCCCGCCTGCGCGTGAACGCGATTGCGCCGGGTTTCTTCCTGACCGAACAAAACCGGTTCCTGCTCACCGAGCCGGGCACGGGCAATCTCACGGACCGCGGGAAGCAAATCCTGGCCCACACGCCCATGAACCGCTTCGGCGACCCGGAGGACCTGATGGGAACGGTGGTCTGGCTTTGCTCGGACGCGGCGGCTTTTGTTACTGGGATCGTGGTCCCGGTGGACGGAGGCTTCTCCGCATACGCCGGGGTTTGAGAAGGCTTGAGACTTGAGGCTGGAGACTGAAGGCTGAGGATTCAGTGTCCTTTAGGCCCCTTAGGTCCCATTGGTCCCATAGGTCCCATTGGTCCCTTCTGTCGGAAAGGAACATAGATAATGAGCGGCAATGCAGCCCAACTTTCCAACACCCCCTTCTGGAAAGCGAACTGAACATGTCTTCCGAGCACGTGCTGATTCCCTATCGTCCCGAACACGTGCGCATGGCGCAGTCTCTGATAAAGGAGATGCGCGCGAAAGGCGGGCTTGCACCCGTGGACCTGGAGCGGTTCTGGGCCGATCAGGAAATCGCCGCGGCCGATCCTTTCGGATCCCGGGTCTCGCAGGTCGCCTTCGGCGCGCACACCACCTGGGAATGCGTCTTCGATGAACTCGGCGTCCCGGAGGACTACTGGCGCTACGAGCAGGACGAAGCGTGGCGCTTGGAGCTCAACAAGGGGTATAACGAAAAATCCGAGCGCATCGTCGGGAAGAAACTACTCCCGGAGAAGATGGAAGACCCCGGCCTGAAGTATCCTCCCGTGAAGGGGTTGCACGACGTTTTCGAGGCGCGCAACGTCTGGCGCGACCGTTCGTGGTGGCTGATGCAGGCGGCGAATACCCCCGACGAGCTAAAGGCCCTGTTGGACCGCGTTGAGGCCCGGGACGTGCGCCGGTGCATCCTGCCGGAGAACTGGGAAAAGGAGCGGGAACGTCTGACGGCACTAGGTGTGAAATCCCCGCTCTATCGAGGGCAGCGCGGGCCGGTCACTTTCGCCACCTCCATCTACGGCCCCCAGAATCTCATCTTTCTCATTATGGAGGACCCGGATCTGGCGGCGCGGCTGCGGGACAACATCATCCGCGTGATGCTCGAGATCGCGCGCATCCTGGACGAAGAAGCCGGGTACACGCCCGAAGCGGCGCCGCGCGGTTTCGCTTTCTGCGACGACAATTGCTGCCTCCTCACCCCGGAGATGTACGAGTTCTTCGGCCTGCCCATCCTTCGCGCGCTCTATGAACGCTACAGCCCCGATCCCGGCGACCCGCGTTACCAGCATTCCGACTCGGCGATGGCGCATCTGCTGCCCCTCCTGGCCAAGGTGAACCTGAACCGAACCAACTTCGGTCCCACGGTCACGGTGAAGGAGATTCGCGAGCATCTTCCCGCCGCGGTTATTGACGGCCAGCTCGCCCCGTTCACTTACAGCCGCAACGAAGAGGAGAACATCGTCCTGGAGTTTCTGCGCGATTTCGAGATGGCGCGGGAGAAACGCGGCCTGAACTTCGCCACCGCCGGATCGGTCAACAATGGGTCGCGCCTCACCGGCATGCGCCTCATCATGGCCGCCATTCAGCGCTATGGAAGGTACGTTTGATGGAGTACTTTTACGAAGGATCGCCCGATTCCGTGATAGACGCCGCCCGCGCCGCCGGTCTGCTCGACGGCATGTTGGAGCGTCTGGGCGCGTTGCGCCGCGTTCTCCTCCTGCCGCCGGATCACACCCGCCTGTATTCCTGGGCCGGAGAGATCACCGTGATGCTCTACGAGCGGCTCAAAGACAAGGCCCACGTCGAGATCCTGCCCGCGCTGGGCACCCACGCTCCCATGACGCCGCGGGAACTCGACGTCATGTTTCCGGGTATCCCGCGCGACCGGTTCCACGTCCACGACTGGCGCAGCGGGCTGGTCCGCCTGGGGGAGGTCCCCGCTAGCTTCGTCCGCCAGGTTTCAAACGGGGCGGTGGACTATTCCGTTCCTTGCGAGATCAACCGCCTGCTGGTCGAAGGCAAATGGGACCGAATCATCTCCATCGGCCAGCTGGTGCCGCACGAGGTGGCCGGCATCGCCAACCACAACAAGAACGTGTTTGTGGGCGCCGGCGGGGCCGACACGATCAACAACACGCATTACCTGGGAGCGGTCTGCGGCATGGAACGGATCATGGGCCGGGCGCAATCCCCCGTGCGGGATATCCTCAATTACATGTCCGCGCATTTTGCCGGAGACCTGCCGGTTTCCTACGTCCTCACCGTCCGGGCGAAAGATGCGGAGGGCCGGCTCGCCACGCGCGGCCTGTATGCGGGGGATGACGAGGCGTGCTTCCTGAGCGGCGCCAGACTCTGCCAACGGGTCAACGTGACGCTGCTGGACAAGCCGATCCAGAAGGCGGTGGTCTATCTGACTCCGGCGGAGTACAAATCCACGTGGCTGGGCAACAAGGCAATCTACCGCACGCGGATGGCGATGGCGGACGGCGGCCACCTGGTCATTCTCGCGCCGGGAGTCCGCGCCTTCGGCGAAGACGGGGAAATAGACCGCCTGATCCGCAAATACGGATACCACGGAACGCCCCGCACACTTGGGATGGTCGAGGAAAACGCCGATCTCAGGGGCAATCTTTCGGCGGCGGCCCATTTGATCCACGGCTCCTCCGAAGGGAGATTCCGGATTACGTATTGCCCCGGAGGCCTTTCGCGGGAGGAAACCGAGGGAGTTGGCTTTGAGTACGGCGGCCTTGAGCAGATGATGGAACAATACCGTCCGGCGGGCCTTCGCGATGGGTTCAACACGTTGCCGGGCGGCGAGGAGATCTTTTATGTGTCGAATCCCGCCCCTGGACTGTGGGGGCTGAAGTCGCAGTTCGCGGAAGAAGGAGGAGAATAAGTGTCCAGAAACGTATTGGTCGCGCAGTCCGGCGGGCCTTCGCCCGTGATCAACAACACCCTGCGCGGAATCATCGAGGGATGCCGCGCTTATCCCGATGTGTTTGGCTCGATCTACGGGGGATGGCATGGAATCGAGGGAGTTCTGCGGGAGGAACTGCTGGACCTGAGCGCGCAAAAGCAAGAGGAGATTGACCTGCTGGCGGTGACCCCCGCGGGCGGCTCGATCGGCACGTGCCGCTACAAGCTCAAGAAGAGCAACGCCGAGGACTTCGAGCGCGTGATCGGGGTCTTTCGGGCGCACAACATCGGCTACTTCTTCTACATCGGCGGCAACGACTCGATGGACACGGCCCGCAAGGTGAGCCTGCTGGCGGGCGAGCGCGGGCTGGACCTGGTGGCCGTCGGCGCGCCCAAGACCATAGACAACGACGTGGGCGACTCCGAGTTCAAGCTGATTGACCACACGCCGGGCTACGCCTCGACCGCGCGCTACCTCGCGCAATATATCCTCAACGCGAACGAGGAAAACATGGGTTCCTGCCCGGCGGACCCCGTCCTGGTGATCCAGGCGATGGGGCGCAAGATCGGTTACATTCCGGCGGCGGCGCGTCTGGCCGACCCGAAGCGCAAGATGCCTCTCCAGATCTACCTGGCCGAATCGGGGTTGAGTCTGGAGGAGCTCGGAGAAAACGTCCTGAGATGCCTGAGCGAGCGGGGAAGGTGCATGGTGGTGGTGAGCGAGGGGTTCGAGGTGGGCGACATCGGGGAGGTCCGCGACGCCTTCGGCCACACGTCCTTCGGTTCCAGCAGGATGGCCGTGGCGCAGGTAGTGACGAATTACCTCAACTCGTTGAAGCTGCCCGTGCCCGGCAAGGCGCGCTACCAGATTCCCGGCACCGACCAGCGCAACGCGATCATCTACGCCTCGACGGTGGACTTGGAAGAAGCCTACAAGGTGGGTCTGAAATGCGCTCAGATCGCGCGCGAGGACGGCAACGGCTGGATGGGAACCATCCTGCGCGAGCCCGGCGATATCTACAACGTCCGCTACGACAAGGTTCCGCTTCAGGCCGTGGCTGATTCGGAGCGCTTCTTCCCAAAGGAATGGATCGCGCCGTGCCGATATGACGTGACGGACGACTTTGTCCGCTACGCCCGGCCGCTCATCGGAGAGCATTGGCCCAGCATCCCGCTGGTGAATGGCTTGCAGCGCTTCACCCGCTTTGAGCGCATCTTCGCGGAGAAGAAACTGACGCAGTACGTGCCACAAGGGTATAGAGGATGAAAAGGGAGAATCAAAGGACCCACACCATGAAAGAACAACATATCGGCATGATCGGATGCGGCGTCATGGGCCGGAACCTGGCGCTGAACATGGAACGGCACGGCTTTTCCGTGGCCATGTATGACCTGGACCAGAAAAAAGTGCGGCAATACCTCGACGGCCCGGCCGCCGGCAAGAACATCATCGGCGCGGCGTCGCTCGAAGACCTCGCGGACAAGCTGCGCAAACCGCGCCGCATCATGATGATGGTCCCGGCGGGGCGCGCCGTGGACGATTGCATCCAGTCGCTCCTCCCCCACCTCGAGAAAGAGGACATCCTCATGGACGGCGGCAATTCGCATTTTCCCGACACGACGCGCCGCACCAGGGAGCTCGAAGCGCGCGGCTTGCGCTACATAGGCGTCGGCGTTTCGGGCGGCGAGGAGGGCGCGCTCCTGGGACCCTCCATGATGCCGGCCGGCTCGCCCGCCGCCTGGCCCGACGTCAAGCCCATCTTTCAGGCCATCTGCGCGAAAACGGAAGCGGGGGAACCTTGCTGCGACTGGGTCGGAGAGGACGGCGCCGGGCACTTTGTGAAGATGGTGCACAACGGCATCGAGTACGGCGACATGCAGCTCATCTGCGAGGCCTACCAGTTCTTGAAGGAGGGCCTCGGTATGACCAACGCGGAAATGCACCAGGTCTTTGCGCAATGGCAGGAAGGCGAACTGAACTCCTACCTCATCGAGATCACGCGCGACATTCTCGCCTACAAGGACGCCGGCGGCAACGAGGTGCTGGACCTGATCCTGGACACGGCGGGCCAGAAGGGAACCGGGAAATGGACGGTGATCGCCGCATTGGATCAGGGCCAGGCTTTGACACTGATCGGGGAAGCGGTTTTCGCGCGCTGCCTCTCGGCCATCAAAGAAGAACGGGTGGAAGCCTCAAAGATTCTCAAGAGCCCGGCGGGGCGTTTTGAGGGAAACCGCGACGCGATGGTGAACGATCTGCGCCGCGCGCTTTACGCCTCCAAGATCATCTCCTATACGCAGGGCTACCAGCTGTTGCGCAGCGCCGCGGAGACCTACGGCTGGCATCTCAACTACGGAGGGATCGCCCTGATCTGGCGGGGAGGCTGCATCATCCGCTCGGTTTTCCTGGGCAAGATCAAGGAGGCGTTCGACCAGAATCCCCAACTGCACTGCCTCCTGACCGCGCCCTTTTTCCGCGAGGCTGTCACGAGCGCCCAGGAATCCTGGCGGCGCGTCGTGATGACGGCCGTGCGGCTCGGCGTGCCGATGCCCGCGACGTCCTCGGCGCTCGCCTACTACGACGGCTATCGTTCCGCGCGGCTCCCGGCGAACCTCTTGCAGGCACAGCGGGACTACTTCGGCGCGCACACCTACGAGCGCGTGGACAGGCCCCGCGGGCAATTCTTTCACACGCAATGGGTACAGGCAGGCCGGAGTCTGGAGTCTTGAGTCTGGAGTCTTGAGTCCGGAGTCTTGAGTCTGGAGTCTGGAGTCTGGAGTCCGGAGTCTGGAGAAGGAAGACCATTATGACACGCCCTTTCATCCACGAGGACTTTCTGCTCGAAACGGACCACGCCAGGCAGCTGTATCACGGCTATGCGGAGGGTCTGCCTGTCATTGACTATCACTGCCACCTGCCGCCGGATCAGATCGCGGCGGACAAGCGCTTCCGCAACATGGCGGAAATCTGGCTGAGCGGCGATCACTACAAATGGCGCGCCATGCGCAGCGACGGCGTGGCCGAGCGTTTCTGCACGGGCGGCGCGTCGGATTGGGAGAAGTTCGAGAAATGGGCGGCCACGGTCCCGCATCTTCTGGGAAACCCGCTCTATCATTGGGCCGCGCTGGAGCTCGCGCGTTTCTTCGACGTTTATGATCTCCTCTCCCCCGACACGGCCAAGGAGATATGGATCGCGTGCAACGAGAGACTCGCCGAGCCCGCATACTCCGCGCGCGGCCTGATGAAGCGCTCCAACGTCGTCCTCGTGTGCACCACCGACGACCCCGCGGATTCGCTGGAGCACCACGGGGCAATCGCGGCGGACCGAGCGTTCGATATCCAGGTGTTCCCGACGTGGCGCCCCGACAGGGCAATGGCTGTGGAGAAACCCGGAGTTTTCAATGCGTGGGTGGGCGGGCTGGCGGCCGCCGCCGGCGTGGATATCCGCGATTTCGGCTCCTACGTGCAGGCGCTGCGCAAGCGGCACGACTTCTTCGCGCAAATGGGCTGCCGCATTTCCGACCACGGCCTCGAAACCATCTACGCCGAGGACTACACGCAACACGAGATCGAAGCGATCTTTCTCAAGGTGCGCGGAGGCAAGGCGTTGGACAGCGAGGAGGCGGCGAGATTCAAGTCGGCGATGCTCTACGAGTTCGGCATGATGGACCATGAGAAAGGATGGACCCAGCAGTTCCACCTCGGTGTGCTCCGCAATAATAACACGCGGATGTTCAATACAGCCGGGCCCGACACCGGGTTCGACTCGATCGGGGATTTCGAGATCGCCCGGCCGCTTGCGAAGTTCCTGGACCGGCTCGATCAGAGGGACCAGTTGCCGAAAACGATCCTCTACAACATCAACCCGCGCGACACCATGCCCCTTGCGGCCATGCTGGGTAACTTCCAGGATGGTTCGATTCCGGGCAAGATGCAGCTCGGCGGCGGATGGTGGTTCCTGGATCAGAAGGACTACATGGAAATGCAGCTGCGCGACCTGGCGGCGGCGGGTGTGCTGGCCCGATTCGTAGGCATGGTCACCGACAGCCGCTCCTTCCTGTCCTATCCCCGACACGAGTATTTCCGCCGGATCTTGTGCAACGTCCTTGGGACCCAGATGGCGAAAGGCCTGATCCCAAGCGACATGGAACTCGTGGGCCAGATGGTCCGCGACATCAGCTACAACAACGCCGCGGCCCACTTCGGGTTCGTTGTGCCCAGCCTAAATGGCCTTTGACCCGGAAGATCCTGACCGGAACCCGGCATCGCGAGATGAAACATCAGCACGCGCCGCAAGCGGCGCCACACCTTGAGTCTTGCGCCAGGCTCCTTACGCCGTCCCGCGCGCAAGGACCTCCTTCAACGCTTGAGCCAGGTACTTGTATTGCTCTTCGGTGTTGTATGCCTGAGCCGAGATACGCACCAGGCGCTGGGGTGGCGCCGGCCAGAAGCCAACGGGAACTTCAATGCGGTACTCCTCGAACAGCAGGTCGTGCATTAGATCCGGTGGAAGATCCTCCTTCTCCGCAAAGGGCATTTTCGCGCCCGCGGGGATCGGGACAGCGGCCAGAGAGCCGATCAAGTCCGCCGGGCAAGGCTCTTCCACTCCCAGCGCCTCGCACAGGATGCGGCGTCCGCGCAGCGCCAGATCATGGTTGTGCCGCATCAGGGCGGCGATACCGCCTGGCATCAACGAGTCACACCACCGGACGCACTCGCCCACGCACAACCAGGGCGTGGGATCTATCGTCCCCACCCAGTCGAAGTTGGTGTGGAGAACGGAGCGTCCCGCGCGCGGTGAGTTGTAACCGTGGCTGATGCACGAAGGGTGGATCTCGTTCGCTTTGTCTGAACGCACGTACAGAAAGCCCGCCCCTTTCGGTGCGCACAGCCATTTGTGGCAATTGCCCGTGTAGAAGGCGGCGCCAATCTCTCTCATATCCAGGGGCAGCATTCCGGGGCCGTGCGCGCCGTCCACGAGCGTATCCACGCCTTTCTCCGTGAGAGCGCGAACCAGCTCCTTGACGGGGAAAACAATCCCGGTCGGACTTGTCACGTGGTCCATCATCACGATCCGGGTGCGGGGCGTCACGTGGCTCAGAACGGCGTCCAGGATATCGTCCGCCCCGCTCAGGGGGAAAGGCACCGCCGTCACTACCAGCCGCGCCCCGGCCTGCCGGGCTGCGAAATCCATAACGTTGCGGCACGCGTTGTAAGCGTGGTTGGTGGCCAGCAACTCGTCCCCGGACCGAAAGTGCATCGAACGGAGCACGGCATTGACCCCGTCGGTGGCATTGTGGACAAAGACCACACTTGCGGGGTCCGCGTGGATGAGATCCGCCAGAGCCGTCCGCGAAGCGTCCAGGAGATTCTCCAACTCGCGCGCCATGAACCGCACGGGCTCGGCTTCCATCCGGTCCCGCAACCGGCGCTGTAGTTCCAGGATAGCCCGGGGGCACGCGCCGAACGAGCCGTGGTTGAGGAATGTCATGGCCGGGTCCAGAGTCCAGTGTTTTGCGAAAGCGCTATACATCCGATTCCTCCGTTCGTATCCGCCAATCCCCGCGAAGTTCCAGGAAACAGTGAACATGCGCTCCCCTGCAAAGCGAGCGCATGTCATGCACTACGCTCTTGCAGGTGTTTTCTCAAGGGAATTTCGAAAAATGACAGCGGAAAATGACAGCGGAAAATGACAAGCGTCAATATGAGTATTGCTTTGCGCTTCGCAACCGGCCTCAGCGTAGTAGTAACTGAGCCTGCCGGGATTGGTGGATAAGCCCCTTATAGGGCCTTAAGTTGAAGTATTCTGGATTCATTCAAATTGGATGCCAAAAGAACGGTGGAAATCTGATGTAGCTCTTCTCAGGCTCCTGATTCTTGATGGTGACACTTCCCCATCTTTTAGAGCCTGATCCACTTGGGCGGCCCACCGCGCTCTTGCTTTCTGAAAGGCAAGCGCCTCACCGGCGGCCTTTCGAGAGGGGGCCGATTTTTCAAGCGCCCCGCGAATCTCTTTGAGCTTTGCCGGTGAGGGTTCTGCCGTCTCGGCTTCCTTGTGGAAAATGTAGATAAAATCGTTGGAAAGACGGGTATCGGTTTCTTCATGCAAGGTGTAGAAGAGCTCACGCAACCGACTGAGTTGAGCACCCGCTTCCTTGATTGAGCCTGTTTGAAGGGCTTGATGTGTCTTGACCGTCAAAGTATATAAGTCTCGTGCCCATTTGCACCAGTCTTTGGCCTTGGCAAACTTCTCGGGAGAGGTGGTTGCCATCTCGCTATAGAGCCGCTTGACCATGAAGAGGAAATGGTCATGGAACTCCAGCCGCGCCTCTTTCTGCTTCCTCGAATCAAGGAGTCCAAGCGTCCGCTCATAGCTTTGGGATAGCTCCTCCATCGAACGATCCCACAGCGCGTTGATTTCTTTGGCGGCCAACTGGCCGAGCGCCGGCGCCCCTCAGCCGCACTGGGCGGATTGAACCGTGGCAATCATTAGAGCGACAGTTAAAGCCGCAATCGGAATCCTACCTATCATGGTTTCATCCTCTTTTCTCCATCGTTTACGGGGCTTCCTTGGCAGGCCCTTCTTCAATCTCAATGGTTATCTTGGCTGTTTGACTTGGGACAATCTCGAAAGAAGGCGGCGGCGTGCAGGTGTATTTGCTCCACGCCGGGTCAGTGATCTCTATCCGGGCTGAGTAAGTTCCCCGCGCCAGATAGTCGGCCCGGAAAGCGCCGTCCCGCGGAGGTCCAATGAGCGGAACGGATTCCCCCGTGGTCTTCGAGACAAAAGTGATTGTGACTTTGTCTGAGCCTGGGAAAGGCTTGTTCGTCCCTTTTGTGACAAGCCGCCCCTCCACCGTTCCCGCTGGGGCCAGCGCAATCGCTTTTCCATCCTTGTACTCAGGATCGCGAGGGGAGAAATACACTCTACACATCGCATACCCAGGCGCCCAGGCGAGGGCATTCACGGAATCATTGGAGGAAATGCGGGGAATTTCAAAACGGCCCGTCCGATCCGTTGTTGAAGTCAAATTCAGATTGGCGTTCCCCTCCGCTCCGCGTTCGCTGAAATAGACATTGCCTCTGAAACCGGCCTTCCATGGTTGAAGAGATACTACCCTGAGCATGGCCCCCTCGATCGGTTTCTCGCTCGGGTCAACAACTCTACCATGCCAGTGAGATCCGCCGGGCGACGCCCTCAGGGTGATTTGGGCATCCCCGCTGTGACGTGCCGGATAAACAGCCAGGTTGCGTCCTTCCATATCGCAATAAATGAACGATAGATTGCCTTGGGGCTTGGCGCCAGTGAAAGGCAGTTCCATGTCAGCCTTCCCCGTTGCATTGGTCTTAGCGGTCCGAATTGCCGTTGTCCTTTGCCCGCCTTGGACGATATTCTGCCAAATGGTGACGGGTGCATTGTCAATCGGCTTGCCCTCTTGGTCAACAACGGATACCGAATAGCGGTCTGGTTCACTCGCCGGTCTCAAAACGGCTCTGAAATCGGCACTATCCGTCGGCGCCAGAGTCTCCAGGGATTTATATCCCTTTGCGGAAATAAGCAGGGACAGTTCACCCGAAGCCAGCCGTGAAAAAGCGAAATCCCCGTTTTGACCGGTGGTGGACGATGTTTTGTTATCCTCACGCTGTTCCCGAGGCAAAAGGTCGCTGTAAAGCTCAGGCCTGACCAGCGCCCCAACGATCGGCGTTCCCTTTTCATCCACCACGCGGCCTTGGAGTTTGTTATTGTGAATGATTGGTTTTGCCACGAGCGGCGGCTTGTCTTCCGGGAAAAGCATGGGCCCGGACGCCAGTTGCACTTTGCTCTCCAGAATTTCACGGAGATTCCGGCCGGTGCGAATGAAATCAGCGTCCACGAGCTCGTACATTAGCCCTTTGATAGTGCCATTGACTTTGAGTATTCCCTGCTCATCGGTTGTGGTGGAAATATCAAGAAAGACGATAGATTCGCCGCTAACAATGGGACGCATCCCAACCCGGAACTGTTTGCGCGGGTTCCCTTCCGAATCCCTGATGAGGGTTGAACCGGTTGTGGTGGAATCGAGCCGGAGTGTAATTTCCGGGGTTTTGCCGGCATTCTTGGGGATATCAAACCTGCCAACACCGGCCAGAGAGCGATCTTGTGTTTGGGTATATACACGCAATCTTCTTCCCTCCGGTACTTCGGGGAATTCAAAGCCGCCATTCAAGTCCGTGGTAACTGTGGGAATGTAGTTGCTTTTGGTGGATGCTTCAAATCGGTCTGACGAAGCAGCCACGCTGACTCCCGGGCGGGGCGCCCCGTCGGGTCCAAGGACCTTGCCGCGCACCACCACCAACCGGCCGCCGACCGGCGGCGCTTCCATGGTCACGTTCATTTCGGGACCTTTGGCTTCAAAGTTCAAGCGGGAGGCGGGGATGGTTCCTCTTCTGAATGACTCATCCACATATACCCCATCCGGGGGTGATGAATAGGAGAGCGAGACTTGTCCCGGCATGGCGCGGAACCTAAACAGGCCGCCGGCATCCGTGTAACCGTTGATCCTCTTCCCGGCATTCTCTCCGCCGATGCGGGCGCCAGCGACGGGCTTGTCTGTCCCCACTTCCACGACTTGGCATTTAATCAGTGTGCCCGGCTCCAGCAGGAAATCGAAATCCTTGACCTCCTCGCCTGGCCGCAGATGGATGGGCAGGCCGTCAGCCGCGCCAGAATCAGACTGGACCGAGACCTGATAATTTCCGATTCTTTCGGGTTCCATCCCGCCGCCCCATGGGCCCATGTCCCATCCTTTGGGCGCCACGTTTTCGATGAGGTAATGACCCTGCGCGTCGGTTCGGGCGGCAAACGACTTGATCATCCAATCCGCGCCCAGGAGCACAACAGCCCCCGCGACCGGCTTGCCTTGAGAATCCCGGACTGCGCCTGAAACATTTGCGCCTTTTACAAGCCGAATCCGACCTGGTCCGCCAAAAGCCAGGCCGGTCGCGTAGCCCTTGAGCGACGCATTAAACGAGCAGGACGTCTCGGGCAAATTATTCACAACAGCTTTACCGCTTGAGTCTGTCGTGGCGCCGATAATGCCGATATCCGTCGGCAGATCGAGATAGTCCCGGAGAAGAGTATTGGGACTTTCCCGTGAACCGATACCGTAGGGCCAGACCCGGGCGCCGGCCAGCGGCTTGCCATCCATATCCGTCACCGTCATTGTGATTGACTTCGGGGCGGTCATCGTCAGCGTGTAGGAAGTCTTTTCCTGACCCTGCCTGATATTGTGCCATGCCAAGGCATGATCGGGATGGGCGGCCACCAGCGCATACCAGTCCTGGGCATAGGAATGGCCGAACTCCTCTTTGAATGGGATAGGCTTCTTAAACGCAAAGGAACCGTCCGTTCCCGACTGAAGCTCTTCAATCACCTGATTATCTAAGCCGTTACGGTTACTGGCGCTGACATGATAATAAAGGACCAGCTTCGCCTGGCCCACCGACCGGCCCTGTTCATCCAGTATCCGGCCAGCGGGGGAAGTTGATGATGTGGCGCGTGTATTCATATCCGCCGACTCGGCGCGTGTATTCATATCCGCCGACTCGGCGGCTTTTTGTGGTTTTTCATCAGCGTTTTTCTTGGCGTAAGCCAGATGCAGGCCGGCGATGAGGATCAGGGCCGGCAAACCGGCCGCGGATGAGAGGGCGATCCAGCGCCTGCGAAGAGGATGGGCATAAACCTTTCTCCTGAGCAGCTCCAGCCGCAGCCGAATCTCGGGCTTGCGCGCCATCGGCAGTCCGCCGAGCGCCAGGCGGCGATGGGCGGCGACCAGCGCCAAGGCCACTCGCGCCAGCACGGCTGAGTAAGACTCGACGTTCCCGAAGTAATCGGCGGCCGCGGCGTCGCAGGCTTTCTCGCAGGCGGTGGCATGGGCCATGCGCATCCCCCAAGCCAGCGGGTGAAACCACAGCAGAATGGTCGGGACCTGCAATAGGTGCGACCAGAGCAAATCTCTGGTCCGCACATGGATGAGCTCGTGCGCAAGAATAGCTGGAAGATCCGACAAGTGTTCCGGGGCCAGCAGGCGTTCGGGCAAAATGATCCGCGGGCGAACGAGCCCGGTCATGACGGGCGAGGCAATGCGGGTGGAGGAATACAGGCTGACGGTAATCGGGCAACCCAGCGCTGCAGCCGTTTGCATCAATACCCGGCGGAACTCCTCAGGCGCGGGCTTTGCATTATTCACCAACCGGCGAAATCTCCGGGCGCGAAGCGCATACCATCCGGTCAGCGCCAGCACGCCAAGGCCCCAGACCGCAAGGATCAGGCCCGGCCAGGACCCTCTGCCCCGTGTATTCCATGGATCATGGCCAATTGCCCCATGCGTGACGACGTTGAGCGATTGGGGTGGGGCGGAAATATTGCTCTGATATTCAGGGGGATATGGGTTCTGAACTGGTATGGACGGCAACGATGTAGAATGGGCCGGTGTGCCGGACTCGCGGCTTTTTTCGATGATGGCGTTTGCCGGCGTGGGGCCGCTCAGCGTCGGGATGATCGGCGCATGGATCCTCGGGAGCGCCAACTCCAACGCCGGAAGCAAAAGCAAGGCCAGAGCCGTTCCTCGCCAGAGTAGCGCCCTCCAGCGGGGATTGAATCGCCCAAGCGCGGCATGGATGGCCCAAGCCAGGGCGAGCAGGACGGTGATTCTGAGCAGTAGGTCAAGCCCAGGAGGCGGATTGACCAGAGAGTCAAGCCAGAGCGGCGCCATGTGATTGCCCTCCCTTATAGTTCGGCTTTTTTCCCGCGGGCGCTTTTGTCTTTCCGCTTGCCGGCAATACGCCGCAGCAAGGCCATGTCTTGCTCCGACAGATCTTCAGATAGAATGAGTTGGCCCAGCAAGGCCGCTGAAGATCCGCTGAAGAAAATCTCGGCCAGCCGCCGCGTGATCCCGCGGAAAACGCTCTCGCGCGGCGTCTTGGCTTCGTAGTAATAAGCTTTGCCCACTTTTGTGCGTGCCAGGTGGCCTTTGTCCACCAAGTCTCCCAGTTGCCAGCGCAAAGCGGAGTTCTTGATCTCGAAAGAGAGCTTGGGCTGAATCTCGGAAGGCTTGAGCGGTCCATATTCCCAGAGGACCTGCAGGATTTCCAGTTCGTTGGGGTCTATTGCAGCCATAACGGGGCTCCTTCACGAGTCATGACCTGCAATTTATCTGCGGATCAAAGTTGTGTCAAGCTAAATCTGCAATTTTTTTGCAGTCCGCGATCCGTCACCCCTCAGCCCGGGATGAAGAGCCAAGGGCTCGGCGGGGTGGATTTCCACCGAAAAAGCTACCCACAGGTTTCGCGGGGTGTGTTTCATTCCGCGCTCCGGGGCCGGAACGTTGGGGGCGGCGGTTTTGTTTTGCGGGTCATCCAAAGAATCTGTGGGTAAAACAAGGATGAGTTTTTCGCTTTTCAACCAAGACACGGATTTGAAAAAAAGCCCCTCACCCTTCCCTCTCCCCCTGGAGAGGGAATTCTTTTCCGCATTGCTTTCTGGTCATACACCGCCCTTACCTGAGAGATCGGCCTTCTTGTCCCTCTCCTGGGGGAGAGGGAAGGGTGAGGGGCCTTTTTCTCGGCATGGGGGAGGGACAGAACAACGAAGTGAAACCGGCCCCAGGAAAACGTATGGATTTCAGACGTTCAGAATGCTGCAAGTGGCGTTGTATCATGCGCTCGGCAATCTACCCGCGTCCGAATTCACCCACGAATTCTTTTGAGGAAGCTGTTTTGCCGCGGGGTCCTTTCTCTGTGGGCGCTGCGTCTCGGGTTTGGGGGTTGAAGGGGTTTGCGCTTGGAAGGCCGCTGCCGGGGCGCTTCGATTTGCGCTTTCAGGGGCGTTTCTCAAAACCGAACAATCCGGCCCGTCGCGGCGAGGATTTGGTCAATCAGGTGGTCGCGCGCGCGGGTGCGGCATCAAGATCCCGGTGATCGCGCTCTTGGGAATGGGCGGGCGGGATCTTTCGGACGAACACGCCGCCGCCACGGCGCGGGACCAGGTCACGTGTGTGTGGTCGAGGCAAGAGGGGCGGTTTCTGTAAGCCGGAATACTCTTCAGCCCGCCTCCAAGTTCGTAATGCGGGCTTCAAACCCGTTGACGGGCGCTTGATTCACCTGTTACGATCTGAAGACCGCACTGCATACTCTTTCGGGCTTTGCTGTTACGGTCTGAAGACCGCACTACATACTCTTTCGGACTTCAACCGATCCCCAATCCACAATCCTCAATCCACAATCCGCAATCCCCAATCCGCAATCCTCAATCCTCAATCCGCAATCCTCAATCCGCAATCCCCAATCCCCAATCCCCAAACCCCAAACCCCAAACCCCCAAACCCAAACCCCAAACCGCAAACCTCAA
>Ga0315282_10008010_pt1 | contig 17199 bp, 16 predicted proteins | sample YL17G07_20_MG_FD_203693 | JGI IMG/M metagenome (GOLD analysis project Ga0315282, IMG submission 203693) | Sediment microbial communities from Yellowstone Lake, YNP, Wyoming, USA - YL17G07_20 | ecosystem: Environmental > Aquatic > Freshwater > Lake > Sediment | place: USA: Wyoming | collected... | reverse complement strand
GATCTCCCCCGAGACCATCTCTCCAATTGCTTTCGCTCTTCAGGTGCCAGAACAATTGTTGCTGCAACACGCATGATCACATATACGGACAAACATACATATATCTATTTCTGTTACACCCCACTAGGTTCGCTATGTATGAACAGCAATCTTGATTCGATAGTGAGAGCCAACACGATGTGCAATAGGCTTGGCATCGACACGATGTCCACAGGCACCGCGATAGCATTCGCGATGGAGTGTTATGAGAAAGGGATTCTCGAGAAGAAAGATGTTGATGGCCTAGACCTGTCATGGGGAAACAGTGACTCAATTGTAAGGCTGGTCGGATTGATTGGGTCAAAGAAGGGTTTCGGGGCCGTCTTGGGAGAAGGTGTGAAGAGAGCTTCAGCAAGAATAGGGAAAGGCTCGGAAGAATTCGCGATGCATGTTAAGGGTTTGGAGATTCCGATGCACGAACCCAGAAGATGGTGGACTATGGCTCTGGCCTATGCGACATCAAATATCGGGGCCGGCCACCATCAAGGGATGCCAGCCTTTCTTGAGTGGGGATATCTTCAACCTGAATTCGGCTACACAGAGAAACTGAAACCATTCGAGTTAGAGGGCAAGGCTGAGGCTACAAAGTTCCATCAAGATTTCCACGCCGCATTCACCGCCATGGGACATTGCGCCTTCACGATTGGAGGAGTCATACCTTTCACCATCGTCTCGAAAGCTTTCTCGGCTGTTACCGGCAAAGAGACTGATCATTACGGCCTCTTGACGTGTGGCGAACGAATCTGGAACATTAAACGTGCATTCAATCTAAAGATGGGCATCACTGAGAAAGACGATACACTTCCAAAGCGTTTTCTGGAGCCTCTGCCCGATGGCGCAGCCGCGCGAAAGGTGCCGCCTCTAAAAGAGATGCTCAAGAAATACTATGAGCTGAGGTCTTGGGAGAACGGGAAACCTACAAGGGCAAGACTGGAGGAGGTAGAGATGCCCTCGATCGCTAAGGACCTGTGGGGCTAGATAGAGATTGCAACAAGTAACTTCGAAGACTCAGAGAATGAAGGTTAATGTGAACCTCATAGGACATATCCGTGATCTTGTGGGAGAGAAAAACTTCGATATTGAGATTGAAGATCACACCCTAAGGGGCCTCATAAGAAAGATCTCAACCGTGTACGGTAAGGACTTGATGAAGTCAATTGTCAAGCAGCAGACGCAGGAATTCTTTGTTCTGATACTCGTAAACGGCATGGACGTTGACTTCCTCAAGAAACTGGATACGCCTTTGAAAGATGGAGACAGAATAGACATAATCCCGCCCGTCGCTGGCGGATGACCTAGCATCACACGTTTCTTCCGGGCCATCCAAGAGGGTCAATGCCAACGGCCATAGTGGGCGGAGGAATGCCGACCAGCGGCGAAGGCTATACTCAACCCTGCAAATGCGTGTATGCTTTCTGACAAGACATAGCCCACTATCGCGCCTGCAAAGGCGGCAAGCGCCGAAACGAAATTCAGGCCAAGAGCTACGCGCTTCTTCGAACCACCGTATACTAGCACCGCAAAGTCACCTATCTCCTGAGGTATCTCGTGAAAGACAACAGCGATCGATGTCGCAACCCCTAATGAGAAGTCAACCAAGAAGCTTACAGCTATCAGAGCTCCATCCGCAAAATTCTGGATGAAGTCCCCAATCAGGTTCAGATACACAAAGCCCTTGATCGAGGCTTTCTCACCGTTTGCGCTCAGCGAGACAGCACTTGCGGAGCCGCGGACATGCCCGTGGCCGTGAAACCAATGAATCGTCCTTTCGAGCACGAAGAACGCCATGAACCTGCCGGCGATAACGAGGTACCTGACCGATTCGTGGACCAACTCGGTGGCTTCAGCCAACAGATCAAAGTAGACCACACCGAGAATCGTTCCTGCTGCAAAGCTGATCACAACACTAAGGATGCGGTCAAGCGTCTTCTCATCGATAGAAATCGCAAACGCGCCTATTAGTGATAGCACGCTAACGGCCGCGACTGCCCCCAGCGCATAAATCAGGCTCTCAACCAACCTGCTTCGCTTCCCCGCTAGGCCTCGATCACCTATCTAAAAAGAACACGTCATAGCTTCTGCTACACCCTCAAGAGGTGCGGTGGGTTCGGTGAAAAGTGTCGAGATGAGAATGTCGGCGCCGGCGAACTTGTTTTGGCTAGTTTAGCCTGAGCTGTGGGTGGCTACGCAGGTCGCAAGGGTCTCAGCGGATGGTAAAATAGAGATCACTGACAAATGAGGAACGTGACAGTGCACAAGCGTTGAGTTCTTGAGCGTTGAGCGTGAGCGAAAGTTCGCAAACTGAGTTCTCCAACAACAGATAACCGAAGTCAATAGAGCATCGCTCGATTAGTTCTGTCAAGTTCTCGAAATACTTCTCTCTCTTGCGTTCTATGAAAAAGACGATAAAGGTGCGCTTGGAAGAAGATACGCAGAAAGCGGAGAAGCAAAGTGTGCGCTCATGAACTAAAATGGGAGGACATCAAACAGGCGATATTGGACTATGCCGTGGAGAACTACCCTGAAGAAGAGCTGAGGAAAGCATACCCTGAGTTTCCCTACAGCTCTACTGGCTTGAGCGATGAGCTGGCTTTCAGAGATTTCATTGACTGGTTTATTCTGGAAAGGGTCCAGCCCTCCACTGGAACCATACCCCCCGTCTTCTGCCCAAGTAGCCTGAGCATCTTCACCTTCTTGACAAGGTCGTCACTATTCTGCGGAATGTGGGTGAACCTATTCACTTTCTCACCGGTGAGGTGAGATGTTGCAGTCATCAGATCCGAATACTCTGGGTCCTGAGCGAGCGCGTATGTCAAGGCCACGGCGTTCTGCGATGGCTTTGTGAGTTGGAAGTCAGACGGGCTTTCGATCCGCTGACCGAAGAAGTACACTCGAAGTTTTAGCTGTCTGAGACTCTCGAGATACTCTTCAGCTGTCTTCACTTTGGTTCTTGTGCCACAGAACGATCCATCGGATCCTCGTTAGTGGGCATGCGCAGCGCAAGAAGTAAACAAGCGTTTGCATATTCGTGCTTTGTTGAACAACTTTGCTATCTTCTTGTTTGTCGGGGTGGTTCTGAGTCTTCTCTTTGTTGATCAACTCACAAGTTGTTCAACAAAGCAGCTTAAGATGAGAATCTCAAATATCTAGTATAGCTTGTGTGGGAGTAAGTTAATTCCCCAAGGGGAAAAGGATACATCAAGATGTTACTCTAGCGCGCCCAAGGGTTTCTTTTACGAACGCACTTGAAAAGAAAAGGGGTTAATTGAAAATAAGAAAAGGAAGGGGGGCTAATCGAGCAGCTCGTCCATGAAGGGAGCTGAGGTTATTACTTCACGTCCCGTATCTGTAACTATGAGGACCTCTTCCATCGCCGTCTGGATGAACGTTCCCTTACCAATTGGCTTGTAGAGTCTCGGTTCGCTGGAGAAGCACATACCGGGCTTCAGCTCTAAGTTCCTTCGACTGGACCTCCCACCCAATTCATCGTAAGCCTTCGTTTTACGCGCGCGCATTGAAAACCTTCAATTGATGTATACGCTCGCGTATAGCGTGCGCGCGTTATCTGTAAATTAGAAAATCTAACTAAGCAGTCTTTCTACTTCTGAATACATCTAATATCTTAATTGCCCCTGCAGGCACCAGAACAATGATAACTATTTCTATCAATCCTAATGTAATTAATCTATAGGTTTCAATATAATGTAGAACGTATTCAGAGAGGAAAGTTACGATAAATGAGCCAATTATGGCTCCTGGAAACCTTCCCCATCCACCAATTATAATCATCGCAAAAAGCGTGAATAACACAGAAATATCTGCAAGTTGTAAAACTGAAATTGTTCCGAAATTATGAGCATAAAAAGCTCCAGCTACTCCTGTAAAAAAACAACTAATTAAAAAAACTATTACCTTTGTAGAGTATGCATTTACCCCTCTGCTGACCGCATAAGGCTCAGATTCTCTCAGAGCGGTAAATGCCAAACTGATTCGTGAGCCAAGAATGCTATAAGTAGCGAGTAATGAGATTGAGAATAGCAATAGAATCAAGTAATAATTATCGATTAGAGTAAATGGGCGTCCCCCGAAAGAGTAGGGCGGTATCGAAACTAAACCTGCGACCCCTCCGGTGACTCCTGCAGGTCCGAAACTGAGAATAAAAATTCTTAAAATCTCATTAAAAGCCACAGTCAACAACGCGACATAAACACCTTTCAACCTTAAAGTTGGCAATCCCACAATTAGCGTGCTAGCTCCTGCAGTTACTAGTCCTGCACAAAGCAATCCAATAAAAGGGTCGATTCCCAAATACTTCACCAACATTCCAGACGTATATCCACCAATAATGAAGAAAGATATCTGGGCTAGAGAAAATATTCCGCAATAACCCATCAAAAGGTCCCAATTTGATGCAACCATACCCCACATCAAACTCAAAGTCAGGAGATAGATAAAAAAACCTTCATTTAAGAAAAATGGAAACAGTGCAAGAACCGCGATGAACATAATATATCCAAGTAATTTACGTTGCAGCCTCATTTATGCCCATTCTCCAAATAAACCAGTGGGTCTAATGATGAGCAGAATCATCATAGCTATGAATTCTACTGGATAAATCCAAAATAGTCCAAGTAAGAAAAGTGTCGAAGATTCTAGTAATCCAATAATATAAGCTGCCACGATAGTACCCTTAACGCTTCCTAAACCGCCAAATATTATTATTACAAATGCGATTAGGAATGGTATTCTACCGAGGGTAGGTGTTAGGAAGAATTTTGACCCTATCAAAACCCCGGCGACTCCAGCTAGGAGGGCACTGATGGCGAACGTCAATGTATATATCCCATTGACATTGATTCCAACGAGAGTTGCTCCATCCAAGTCTTGAGATACTGCGCGCATCGCCATGCCGATTTTCGTATTCCTCAAGAAAAACCATAAAATAAGTAAGGTTCCTATGGCCACCACTGAAATTAGTAATTCTTGGCCAGTTATCACATATCCTTCAAACGCCTCATAGGACCAGTTTGTTAAGAGTGGAAGTTGTTTAAGCCGCGGGCCAAAAGTTATGAGTATAAAATTCTCTATCACTGTTCCGAACGCTAAAGTTGCTAGCATTGAACTGATCATTAAGGCAGCAGGTTTGCGGCGTAAGCTAGTGATCATTCCTCTATCAGCGATAACCCCAATAATGAAGAAAATCGGGAGCGCTATTAGTATAGATACGGTAAAATTATTGGTGATGCTCAAAAACCACCAAGTAATATAGGCTCCTAAAGTGAGAATCGCCCCATGAGAAAAATTGAGAACCCCTACTGTTCCCCATAGAAGGGACAATCCCATTGCCATCACAGCATATAACGATCCGAGAAAGAATCCGCTATACAAGACTATAAGAGCATCTGCAGGAATCATTCTGAATCACATGATTATAGCCTATTTTTTTATATAAAACTTTATAGAAGGCAAAATGAAAAGATCGAATCGATTGACACGGAATTCAGAGCAATTCGCGAACGTCGTACTGACGATAGGGAGATTCGCGCGAGCATCAAGAGGTTCTACCATGTAAATCCCGTGGAAGTCAGCGAGGATGGGCTGATCGTGAGAACCCTACAACACAGGGAAGTACTGGGCCGTGATCCACAGATTCGCGGATTTCCGGCCAGCTGTGACGCTGGATACCTCTTTCCAAAGATGCCAACTGCAGTATTCGGCCCTGGAAGTCTATCACAGGCTCGACCAGACGAGTACGTTTCAATCAAAGATGTCCTAGATGCAGCTTTGGTCTACGCGGGGACCGCAATCAAGCTGCTGGAATAACTGAAAATGTAACGCGAGATGCGCGTCGAAGCCATCACGTGTCTTCACTCTCTGGATATGGGCGACCATTTTCCCTTCATATGCGGACAAACAACAATCAACAACTGGCATCTGGTCAACGCCGCTAGGGACGAATCTTGATCTAGGGTGCCACTCTTGAGGGCGTCTCTCCGTACCTTTGAGATCTGGTTTCTCTGAGGTCAAGCGGATTGTTGTCGACATTTACCAGCACCGCAGTATGAGTAAGATCGAAGACAGCTGCCTATACACGATAAGGTCATTCACTTGTGAAGGCGCTCTGCTAGGCGGGTTCCACGCCGTCCATATGGGCAGATGTAGACGCAGAGATCACAGAGGCCTTCCCCGAGGAACTGCCCTCTCCGTTCAGAGTAATCGTTGCGGAGGTGGGCTCTGAACCTCACATCCCTAAGCTCAGAGCGGTCAAACCGGACCCCCGTGAAGGTTCGCACAGGGCATGCTTCGACGCATTCTCTGTGGCTTGACCGTCCGCATAGGATCTTCGACGACAACCTATTGGAGACAAATGCAGCATAATCCATGAGACTGAGGGGCTCATCTTGAACCTGAGAGAGCAATCAACAGAGCGAGAGCCAGCACCATTGTTGAGCACATTCTCGGGAAGATTCTAACAGATCGCTAGCACCGAGTCACTGTCAGAAGCTTCGTACTTCAGACTTTCTTGGTTCTGATCTTCCTCGCTGTCTTGTCAATCGCCGTCAACAATACGGTCGCACTCCTTCAGGGACCTACCGTACTAGTTTTCTTTGACTGGACTTCCCATACGTTGGATCTAAGGCGGTTCGCATCTGGCTTCCCGATTTCGTAATTGGATGGGTTCTCTCGGGTCTGCCGTTCCTTTACGTCTACCATATGTCTAGAAGGGATAGACTTCATTACCCTCATCTGCCTAAAGCACACTCATATGGCGCGTCGTCACGGAGAATGATCGCATGTGTCAATCGATCACTGAAGATCCGCTCATGTGGCGAAGACCGTTCCCTAGTGTGCTGGGTCTCAATGTGCGGAGTGCAATGGTGGCTGTTCTCTCCAAAGGCTGTCTAAAGGCTCGTTCACAGCGCCAACACCGATGTTTGAACCCTCTCGATACGCGCTGGATAACGGGGACGGCTTTGGCTTAGATTGACGCTCAGCTGATGATCTGGCGGGTAGCCGAGCTCGCATCAGTTGTTCTGCCACCCTGAAGACCAGTAACGCGTTCCGCGAGTAGCTCCAAGGGGAAGCGGACAGTGGCGCCCGTGTGTAGTTCTATCTGCATCTTGCAGGTTTCGCTTTCGGTTAGGACGGTTGTGTCCGTCGATATCTTGTCTCGCAACTTCTGCGCGATTTCTTTGCTAATCTCAAAGTTCTCTCTAAACATTCCCCACACCCCAGCTCCTCCACAGCATTCATCAATTTGTCGAGGAATAATTCCCGCCGCTTTGAGGAGTTTCATGTTGACAGGGGCCAGGGACATGGCCGTTGAAAGGCAACAGCAGTGATAGTCAACGTGTTCTGGGATTTGATCGTCGAAACGGACGGCTCCTTTCCCGTATTCTTCAAGGAGCAATTCCATCATATCAACTACGGCCTCGGAAACCGTTGAAGCTTCAGGGTCATCAAGTATGGTTCCATATCCTTCTTTGAGCAAATAGGACGCGGCAAGCGAGCTGCAAACGATCTGAGTGCCCTCTTCAGCGTAACGAGCCAATTGACCTAAATTGTAGCGCGCCAAGTTGCGAGCTTTGTCAAGTAGACCAAACTCAAGGCTCGGCATGCCGGATTCTTTCTGCGGAGGAACGATGACCTGGTAGCCAACGTGTTCAAGAAGCGCGACAACGGTTTTCGCAAGTGATGGATAGTTGTAGTTGGCGTAAGAGTCCACAAAATACACGATCTTCTTCTTGCCAGGAGTGTTCGGTCTTTTTCGGAACCACGACTCAAACGACTGCCTCTGAAAAGGAGGAAGGCGGGTCCTAGCATCTATGTGGGTGCTCCATTCCATCAGCCGCTTCACAATTTGCCTACCCATGATCCAATTTGAAACGGGGGCCGCTGCGCTTCCCAAACGGTCAAACGTCCCGTAGTCGGCGAATATTCTGTGACCTAGGGTCAGAGCGTTCCATTTCTTTCGTTTGAGATATGCGTATCGCGCTTGAACCATCAAGTCAGGTATCGGAATGCCAGGAGGGCAGACAGAGACACAGCGTCTGCAAGAGAGACACAGGTCGATGAGCTTCTTGAAGTCAGCAGAGTACGGGTCAATATCGCCAACATTCTCAACCAATGACTGGACGAGGATCATCCTCCCTCTACTGGTTCGGGATTCCTTGAAGGCAGACGAAACATTGGACTCTGCACATACCGCGTTGCAGAATCCGCATCGTATGCATCGTCTTGCGTCACTCCTGATAGGGCCAAGGTCGGTAAGAAAGAGCGTGCGGTCTATGTCATAGCTCAATTCAAGCACCTAGAGATCGAAGATCTTCCCAGGATTCATGATGCAGTTCGGATCCACTAGCCGTTTGATAGACTTCATCAACTCCAGCGATTCGCCATGCTCAAGTTCCATGAAACGCTTCTTCTCTACCCCTATCCCGTGTTCTCCTGAAGCGACGCCTCCCAACGAAATCGCGTAGGTCACAATCTCCTCGACGGCTCTCGCTGCTCTCTCCCAGAGTTCCTTGTCTGATCGGTCCGCCATCACGACTGGGTGAACATTGCCGTCGCCGCTGTGCCCGAAGCAGGCGAGCTTCACATCGTACTTCGCAGCTGCTTCATATGCGAATCTCACCATCGCAGTGATCTTGGAAATGGGGACAACGACGTCACCGATGATAGGATTCGGTGCGGACCTCGCCAGCGCGGGATATGCGCCTTTTCTTCCAGCCCACAATCTCTTTCGTTCATCAGCGTCTTTCGCGGTGTGAAGCTCGACTGCACCATTCTTCCTAAGAATACTCAAGGCCGACTCCAGCTCGTGGGCCGTGGAATCTCCTGTTCCATGGAACTCTGCAAGCAACATTGCTGCAGTCTCCTTGAGGCCGAGTCCTTCCTGCCGATTGACAGCAAGAATTGTTTCATGGTCCAGAAACTCCAAAGCAGAGGGGATCAGGCCGGACCGCATCATTTCGCTGACAGCCTCGGTTGCCGCTGAGACAGAATCAAAGTAGGCCACTGCGGTTTTCATTGCCGCAGGGAGGGTTCTGAGTTTCAGCGTGATCTCAGTAATCACCCCTAGAGTGCCTTCAGATCCGACGAACAGGCGCACAAGATCATATCCGGTCGAGGATTTGAGGGCATTCGAGCCTGAGCGAATAATCTGCCCGTTCGGTAGCACCACTTCGAGTTTCAGCACATAGTCACGGGTGACGCCATACTTCACAGCACCCATTCCTGAGGCGTTGTTGGCTACCATCCCACCTATCGTGCATACAGAGGAGCTGCCTGGATCAGGAGGAAAGAAGAGGTTGTAGGGCTGGAGCTCAGAGTTCAGTTTGTCATATACGAGTCCGGGTTGCACGACCGCCTGAAGATCTCGATCAAGGATTTTGACTATGCTGCTCATCTTCCGAAAGTTCAGGACTATTCCATGGCTCACTGGGAGAACGTTTCCCGCGAGGCTACTGCCGGCTCCTCTTGGCACGATCGGGAGTCTGCTCTCGTTCGCGTAGCCTAGAATCCTTGACACTTGTTCAGTGGTTTCAGGCCATACCACAGCGTCTGGTTTCACCCACTCGCTTGGGAAGGAATCGACCGCATGTATCAGAAGCTCAGGTTCCTCCACGCTTACATTTGCCTCTCCAACAGTCCTCTTCAGGAACTCAAGGTCTCTCTTCTCGAATTTCGAAAAGTGCTCGGCCATTGTCTGGATTTTCCTCTGGACGGTCGGCGGCTCTTTCTTGTGCAAAGAAATAAAAAGGTCTTGGTTGGCAGCCTCGGTAGGCCGCCCGGGAAGGCTGGATTCTAGGGATAAGCTAGTGCGGGCGGCAGAATTTGAACCGCGGCTTTGCGTCTGTCGCCGCATTGGAAGGAGTGGTTTTGAACCTGAATGGGCATAGATCCCTTGTCAGTTGAGACAGTGATTCCCCAAGGGGGCACAGCGATCGCAGTAGTAGCTGTGCCTTCCAATTGGAAGCTTGACGATGCTTGAACTGTCGGATAACCGTTCCAGCTTGCGCGAGCGTTGACTTGGAACGTTCCAGACAGGAGAGCGCTTGAGAGACTGTAACTATCACTGTATGAGCGAATTGGCGGTTCATCGGGAAGGGAGGGGGGACTTAGGCTCAGGCTCTTCGAGTGAACTACTGCATTCAGAGGGTCTCGAATCTCTAATTCTATGATTATGTTGCTGGTGAAGGTGCACGTTGTGCCCGCCCCACAGATATATCCGGCACCAGTCACGGTGCCAGAGACTACTACAGTTTCGCTAGGCGAATAATTAGCTCCTGAATGTCTCTTTTAATCTTCGAACGGGTACTCGGATCTTTAAGTCGTTCTATAAGTTTGGGGATTCCTCCTCCTCCTTTAGCGCGCGCGATAACAGTAGATGTCAATCAAACAATAGGTGAAGCTATTGAAATAATGAATAATAAGAACATCAGAAGATTACTTGTTAAAGAAAAAAAGAAATATGTTGGTATGATAACTGATAAAGATATAATGAACGCGTGCTAAACACATTTAGGAGCATGAGTACAGTTTTTACACAAGTTTGATCCATTCATATAGCATGTCCTATTCATATTATCATTGCGCTAGTTTCTCTTATATTAAGACAAAATAGTAGAATATTGGATTGATTATAATCAGCTAATCGAGGATTAGTTCAATAAATCTGTGTTGATTTAAGTCAGGCCCATTTGTTTCAGAACTGTATACCCATCATAGTATTCGCGAATCTCTTTTATTTTCTCTTTTTCGAACTTCAAAATGTATGCTATATCGATTTTTACTTTCTTTCCTGTAGGTGGCGTTGACTTAAATTCTCCTTTATTAGTTCCTTCCCATAGAACTTCTATAAGCACTTGATTATCACCAGAGAAAACATTTGTTATATTTGATGTACACTCTGGAAAGCCATTGAAGAGTTCCTTGCTGGCTTTTACTATTCCTGTCCTTCCTCGAAAAGGTTCTGGTTCAGCAATTTCTCGATGTTGGGCATCCTCGGCACAGTATGATCCCATTAATTCTGCATTATGACTGTTCATCGCATTAATCCATTTCTTGGCTATACTTAGATTATTCTCCTGATCACCCAATTATCTTCACTTGCTATTTCCTGATTGATGTGCGCTTTTCCAGATGCTAGTAAATCTATTCTAGAATGCCCCATATTGCTCTGTGAAATATGGTTTGATTTTTTCTTTGAATATTTTAGGAGTCATCCAAGGATCTGGGCTTATTTCATCCCATATGATACCATTTGCGCCAGCTTTAATGTACCTGTCGAAGCCATCAATAACCCCATCTATTTTACTCGATACGTTATAGACTGCCTTAATTACGTCATCTCGGATCATTAATGCTCTGGCTTCTATTATTCTGGGGTCAGGGACGTCGTATAATTCGGGGACTAGGAAACCAGCATATTTCCGTGCTATTGTAAATGGATCTTCTGGATGATATGCTGTTGAAACGAAAGACCATATCTCCATGAGGTCGGGATCTCTGCCTGCTTCTTTCGCGCCTTTCTTGAAGGCGGGGATAAGGGTATTTTTTAGTAGGTCTGGTGATGCTATGCAACACATGCCATCCCCTAGTTTCCCTGCTGAATATGCAGATTTGGGTCCACTTGCGGCAACGATGATTGGTGGTGGCCAGGGTCCTTCGGGTTTATCATAAAGATAGAAGAAGGGCACCTTAAAGTATTTACCTTTGTATTTTTCAATCGGTTTCCTCGTAATTGCAGTCTCCCATGCTTTTTTAACCAATTGAATTGCTTCCTCAAGTCTTTCTCTTCTCTCAGTAGCGGATGGCCAACAACCTGTTGCTGACAGATCATTCATCGCCTCGCCGGTGCCAACGGCGACAAATATTCGTTGAGATCCATGGAATAATGCGGCTGTTGCCATTTCTAAAGCGAATTGGATAGGGCTATATCTGATGCCGGTGATTGCCCACACTGTCATTCCACAACAAACGTTTTTTGTAGCATGGAGAAGTTCAATGAGGTGTGAAAAAGCTCCTGAGCAATGTCCTCCCGTATGATGAACCGGTAGTATATGATCTCCTTCTTGTATCCCATTAAATCCTGCTTTTTCTAATTCAATAGATCTCTTTATGCAGTCTCTCGGATCAAAAGGTAGATTGTCGGGGAGAATTGTCCACCTTACCTTTCCCGCATCACCTTTTACCCTTTTGAAGGGGTGTATTTCTTTGCTCATCTTTTGTTCCCTCTGATGCTATTGTTCTTTCAATAAAGCTAGAGCTCTGCAGAGAAAGGCGTCGGCACGAAATACAGGATGAGGAAGAGCCATAATGACACTTCGTCTATCAGTTATTTTATCGATATCTCCGACGACATCTTCTACGATGGGAATGTTATGTTTCAAGAGGATTTGATGAACCAGCCATGTATTGTCGCCTGCTTCTGAGTGCCTATGTGGGTCTAGGCATAGATTGTCTATTCCTACCCATTTAACCTTCTTATCAACGAGATATTCAGCTACCTCTTCATGAATCCCCGGCCAATTGGAGGCGTAGTGTTTTGCTTTTTCCCAATCGGTTATCGGCCCGCAGAATTTCTTGTGCCAGCCAGTGTTGAAAACTACGATATCCTCATCATGAATTTCTTGTTTGGCTTTTTTTAGATCTTCTAGAGTAATCTCTTGTCTTTCTCCTTTTGGAATGCCTAATATGACTCCTTCTCCGATGAGTCTATCGATTGGAATATTATGCATTGCCCAATGGTCCTGATCATTATAGTAGTGTGCGGGGGCATCCATGTGGGTGCCTGTGTGAGAGTGAATGATGTGGATTGTTTCGTAGAATCCTTTTCTGTCAGGTTCTATGTACATACCTGAGAAGTCGGTTGTCTGCGCCATGATGGGGGGTCTATACCAACTGAGATTCATCCAGAGTGTCGGCATGTCTCTTGATAATACACGGGTTAAATCGTATATCTTATAATTCTTGAATTCTGATTCAGACATGTCATTTCACTTTCTTAGGAGGGTATTCTACCCCAATAGCCTTTCTCAAGTCGTCTGCTGATGCTACTTCAAGTCCTAGATCGTGGACTAAATCTACAGCGTTCCCTACAGCCCATGAAGCTTCTTCCAGTGGGTCATCTCGGTGTGGATACTTGTATGTGGTATCTTCTGTCCCCACTCTTATATGACAGCCTAGAATTACCGATAATGCTGTAAAGAAGCTTGATGCGCGCCCCGCTACTGAGACCAGGATCATAGGGTCTGGATCCATTTCTAGAATTCTATTTAAGAAGAATAGCATGCTTTCGCACATTGCCTTAGCGTTTGGCATAGGGCTGCAACCTGGAATTGATGGCAGTACATTCCAGTAGATTGGTTTTTTAGCTATTCCTGGCTCGATTAGCCAACGTCTCGCATTGTCAATATCTCCGGTATCGTAGAGAGCTATCATAGGTTTGACGCCGTATTTTTCACAGTAGAGAGTTTGCATTATCAGATATTGAGGGGGGATAGCAAGCAACATTTCACCGCAATACACAGCCGTGGCGTTTATTGGGGTCATTTCAAACTTTTGATATTTAACCGGTAACATGGTCTCCTCGAAGGTCGGGCCATAAACGCAACAGCCGTCTATGAAGACTTTGCTTCCGTATTTATCTCTGATCGGAGTTACTATCTTTTTGTACTGTTCTACTTCATAGGAGGGCATGCCAGTGTTCACATCCCTTACATGTAAATGGACGGCGGTGGCGCCAGCCTCAATGCATGCCATGGCGGCATCTCTAGTTTCTTCAGGTTTATATGGCTGCTTTGGATTTTCGTCTCTTCTGTAGAAAGCGCCTGTCGTCGCGCCCTCGACAAGGACTTTATTCTGTATGGCATACGGGACTCTCCATTTTGGTTGTTGAAGGCTAAGCCTGATTGCTGATTCACCATAGAAAGTCACGGGTGGATTCGGTAGTTTTTCAAACAGTTCCCATTTCAGGTTTCTTAGAGTTTTGTATTCTTTATAGTCTTTTAACCAATCGAGCAATTCCTTTCTTTCATCTTTTTCCATTTCTTACTCCTCTATCATATTTTTTTCATTAAAAAAATGCTACTATTGCTTTCCTACTCCCAAGTATACTCTTCTTAATGACTCATCGTTTAATACTTTCTCCGGTTTACCTTGAAGGTAGACTTTACCGCTCTCGATAAGGTAGACTCGGTTAGCTAGATTAGAAACGAAGTTAATATTTTGTTCGACAATGAGCAGATTAATGCCAGCATCCTTGATTTCCGCTATCTCTTGGTAAACCTCCTTGGTAGTTTTGGGAGCGAGTCCTAGAGATGGTTCATCTATCATTAGGAGTTTAGCATCGGACATTAATCCTCTGCCGATGGAGACCATTCGTCGTTCGCCTCCGCTGAGAGACCAGACTAGTTGATTTTTCCTCTCGTCAACTACAGGAAATAAATGAAATATTTCTCTTAGTTTGTCTTCCCTATTTTTCCAAGCTCTTTTTGTGTAGGCGCCAAGTTTCAGATTTTCGAGAACGGTCATATTTGGAAAGAGGTGATCACCTTCTGGGACGTGTACGATGCCTGTTTCCACGATTTTTCTTGCAGGCAATTTTTGAATCTCAGTTGAATTGAATTTTATGGTCCCGCTCTTAGACTTGATCAGTCCTGAGATCGTTCTTAAAATAGTTGTTTTACCGTGCCCATTAGGTCCTATTAGAAACACTATCTCTCCCTCTTCGACGTTCAGGGAGATATCCCAAAGGACCTGGACTTCTCCGTATGCAGTATTTATATTCGTTAATTCAAGCATAGAGAACCCTCAAAGACTGATAGCGCCCACGTATACCTCCACAACTGTCTTATCTTCAGCTACTTCCTTAGGTTTCCCTTCAGCGATCTTTTCTCCATGATGTAAAACCATTACTCTTTTAGAGAGATCCATTAGACATCTCATGTTATGCTCGATGATTACTATTGCGATTTTTTTCTCTAGATTCGATTTTCTAATTAAACTGCTTGCTTCTTGGATTTCCTGGGCGCTTAATCCAGCTAAAGGCTCATCGAGTAATATCAATTTAGGGTTCATAGCGAAAGCAGACGCTAGCATGAGTTTCTTCTTTTCAAATGTTGTGAGGCCTCCTGCTTTAGCTTCTTCTTTGTTTAATAACCCCACATAATCTAGTATCCTTAATGATTTCTCTCTCACATTTCGAGTTTGGTCGAAAATATCGCTTTTAGATTTCGCTCCATAATAGGAACCCAACATGACGTTAGTAATTACTGTTTCATCTGGAAGCGTTATAGGTTTCTGAAATGTTCTCACAAATCCTAAACGGCTTATCTTATGTGGCGGCATCCTTTCCAAGTGTTTACCATAAAATCTTATCGTCCCCGTATCAGGATGATAAGGGATTCCTGTCATAAGATTGAATAATGTGGTCTTTCCAGCACCATTTGGGCCAGCTATTCCATAGATTTCGTTTTCATAAACTTGGAAATTCACATTCTTTACGGCTTCAAGTTTTCCAAAATTCTTGCTAACGTCTTTGACATCGAGAATCGTCGACATAATACTCATCAAAAAAAGGAGGAGTTTATTTTTTGATCCATGGTGGAAGGATGAATGGCTTTGCTACTTGTTTCGGATCGACACACACCTGGTTTAGATCTTGTATCTGATAATACATAAAGGGGTTGCAGTCTGGGAATTTCTCTGTTGCATATTCTACGGTATGAGTCTTCGGATCGAAAACAGCAGTTCCTGTGATGCCTTTATACTTTATCTTACTGATTTCTGCGGCCACCGCAGCGTGATCTTCGTATGTTCCCGCTTTTTCAACAGCCGCTTTCCATAGATAGACTTCATCGTAAAGGTTTGCCGCTACTGCAAGGCCTGGCAATCTCCCAAATTTGGCTTTGAACTTTTGCTCCCACGCTAAACCGTTCTCATCTGGAATTTGTCCCACATCTGTGGAATGAATTATTCCGTTTGCTACATCTGATCCTTGCATAATGAATTCTGGCATCTGAGGCCCATACGCCATGTAAATCAGTGTGTTCGTCGGACTCGGAATGAATTGTCTCAAGAATGAGATCTCATCTGATGTTACGAAGTCAGTGAACACTAGAAGAGCAGGATTTGCTTTCTTGATTTTCGAAATTAAGGGTCGCCATTCGACAGATCCTATTTCGGCAACTTCATGCATTACCTCTTTCCAACCAAATTTCGGAAAGCCGGGAATCGTTAAGCCGAAGACTTCTCCCTCTTTCATATTTCCTCTGAAGGATTCGTCTACGTATCTTGAATATTCATTATCTAGAGTTATGTAGGCAACATTTCTATTGGCTGGTTTCCACCCTCCACTGTTAATAATTTCTTCAAGTAATGCTGGGAACCGAACTCCGTTATAGCATACTGGACCTGCCATCATCCAGCTAGACCAGTATTTATCAGGCGTTGCATAACATTTTGTCATGAAACCCATTCCGCCGTCTCCATTCAAGTTGGGGATCGCGTATTTTTCAAAAGTATCTAATTCCCAGCCTGTTTGACTCATATAGGCTGCGACAAACAAATGCACTTTATCGACAGTGGCTAGTTTCTCTATACAGCCAACGGCTTTATCTGGAATATAATAGCCGGTATCCATAGGCAGATGTTCGAGCGGATGTCCTAATACTCCCCCGGTAGCGTTTATCTCATCTATCGCCATTTGTGCACCATATTGCTCATCTTGTCCATCGAATGCAACTGCACCTGTTAAGGGATACAAGCCACCGATCTTAATAGGCTCGGCCTTAGGTGTTGTAGTAGGAGCTCCTGTCAGAGTTTGAGTTAGTGTGGGTGTCGGAGTTATTGTCGGTTTCGGCATTGTAGCATAATAGTATGCGCCTGCTCCAGCAACAGCAACTGCAACGACTCCTGCTGCAGCGTATTTTACAAAACTTCTTCTTCCAACTTTCTTTTCGCTCATACCATATTCACTATATCGGCCATGTTCGTATCAAGTTATACATTAAACTTTGGGTCAAGGTGGCTTTGGGACAAAAGTGTTGGGTTGTCATTTCTTGAGGACTATTACGTAGACTCTTTTTCCTATGTGCTTCTTGGGTACGTCCGCCTTGGCTGATGTACCGAACGGCGTCACCATCTTCTCGTAGA
>Ga0315282_10008009_pt1 | contig 17200 bp, 7 predicted proteins | sample YL17G07_20_MG_FD_203693 | JGI IMG/M metagenome (GOLD analysis project Ga0315282, IMG submission 203693) | Sediment microbial communities from Yellowstone Lake, YNP, Wyoming, USA - YL17G07_20 | ecosystem: Environmental > Aquatic > Freshwater > Lake > Sediment | place: USA: Wyoming | collected... | reverse complement strand
ACCAGGTTCTTCACCGGGTGGTTGGCGCCGCGGTGCCCGAATTTCAGCTTGTAGGTGCGGCCGCCCAGCGCCAGCCCCAGGATCTGGTGCCCCAGGCAGATGCCGAAGATCGGCGTCCTGCCGATCAACTTGCGCACCTCGGCGATCTGCGCGTGCAAGGGCTCGGGGTCGCCCGGGCCATTGGAGAGGAAGATGCCGTCGGGCTTGAGCGCCAGCGCGTCCTCAGCCGAAGTGAGCGAAGGAACGACGGTGACGCGGCAGCCGCAGGCCACCAGCCGCCTCAGGATGTTGTGCTTGATGCCGTAATCGTAGGCCACCACGTGGTAGCGCGGTTCCGGCGCCGCCGGCCACTCGCCCCCCGGACCGGGCGCCAGCGGCCTGGGCGCCTCGCTCCAGACGTAGCGCTGCTTGGTGGACACGGAAGTGGCCAGGTCCAGGCCGGCCATGGAGGGGATGGAGCGCGCCTTGGCCACCAGTTTCTCCGCGTCGGTTTCCAGCGTGGAGATCACACCGCGCATCACGCCCCGGCTGCGCAGATGCCGCACCAGCAGGCGGGTGTCCAGCCCGGCGATGACCGGGATGCGGTAGCGGGCCAGGAACTGCTCGGCGTGGTCGCGGCTGCGCCAGTTGCTGGCTACGGCGCTGAATTCCCGCACCACCAGCCCCTCGATGTACGGCCGCGTGGCCTCGCTGTCCTCCGGGTTGGTCCCGTAGTTGCCGATTTCCGGGTTGGTGAGGATCACGATCTGGCCCGCGTAGGAGGGGTCGGTGAAGATCTCCTGGTAGCCGGTGATGGCCGTGTTAAAGACCACTTCGCCGTAGCACTCGCCCGTCGCTCCGTGACCGATTCCCTGGAAAACGCTGCCGTCTTCCAGCGCAAGAAATGCATGCATAGGTGACAGGTTGCAGGTGGCAGGTTGCGGGCGGCAGGCTACACTTCCGTCCTCCCTGCCACCTGCAACCTGTAACCTGCAACCTTACTTGAGGACCTGGAACTTGTCCACCGGCCAGTACACGAGGACGGCCTTGCCGTAGATCTGTTCCCGCGCCACCGTGCCCCAGGACCGGCTGTCGTTCGAGGAATTGCGGTGGTCCCCCAGGACGAAATAATGATCGGACTCGACCAGCACCGACGGGTAGCTCTGATGATCCAGGTAGTCGGAAAGGATGTAGGGCTCGCTTAACAACTGGCCGTTGATGTAAACGCTGCCGCCGGTAATGCGTACCACCTCTCCCGGGAGGCCGATGACGCGCTTGATGTACGACTTGCTGGGATCGATCGGGTACCAGAACACCACCACGTCGCCGCGCTTGATGCTTTCAAACCGGTACACGAACTTGTTGATGAAAATCCGTTCCTGGTCGGTCAACCCAGGCATCATGCTGGTGCCTTCCACCTTGACCGGCTGATAGAGGAAGACGATGGTCAGGCCGGCGATCACCATGGAGATGACCAGATCGCGCAACCACATCCGCAGATGAGAGAAGGACACGGGCGCCGCCCCGGCCGGCGCTGTTTCCTGGCGGTGGTCTGTGTCCAACGATTCCTGCATGTCGTGATTTCCCGGCTGTCCCTCTATTAATACCACATGGTAGTTAAGGCGGGAAGGCTCATGAGCGGCGCGCCCGGGAGCCGACACTGGTCTGATCCTGTCCCATTTCCCAAGACGATTCAATCGCCGCCAAAGTTCCCAAAACCCTTCCACGTGGGGGCGCGGCAAGCAGCGCCCCTACACCGGGCGGTTTTCGGGTAGAATGGCCCATAACGCCGCTGGCGTTTCGGAATCGGGCTTAGGGTATGCGGCGGCGCAATCTTCGGAGGGCAGGTGACTATGGAGCAAATGAATCGCCGCAGTTTTGTGCTGGGCTCGCTGGCGGCGCCGGCCATCGCGACCGGCGCGTTCGGCAGCCCCAACGACCGAATCCGCGTCGCCGTCGTGGGCTTCAAAAGCCGCGGCAGATCGCACATCGAGGGCTTCAGCGCGCTGCCGAACGTGGAAGTGGCAGCCCTTTGCGATATCGACGAATCGGTGCTCGCGAAGGGAGTGAAGTCGCTGGAGGGCAAGAGCAAGCCGGCAACGTACACCGACATCCGCAAGCTGCTGGAAGACAAGTCCATCGACGCCATCTCGACGGCCACGCCCAACCACTGGCACGCGCTGGCCACCGTGTGGGCCTGCCAGGCGGGCAAGGATGTTTACGTCGAAAAGCCTGCGTGCCACAACGCCTTTGAAGGCAAAAAAATGGTGGAGGCGGCGCGCAGGTACAAGCGCATCGTGCAGGTGGGCACGCAGAGCCGCTCCAGCGCCGCCGTCCAGGAGGGCGTTCAAAAGCTGCGCGAAGGCGTGATCGGCGACGTCTATATGGCGCGCGGCCTGTGCTTCAAGTGGCGCGACACAATCGGCCGGAAGGACGATGGCCCGGTGCCCAAGGGCATCCACTACGACCTTTGGATGGGCCCCGCTCCCGCGCGGCCTTTCAACGTGAACCGCTTCCACTACGTCTGGCACTGGAACTGGGACTACGGCAACGGCGACATCGGCAACCAGGGCATCCACCAGATGGACATGGCGCGCTGGGGACTGGGAGTGAAGTTTCCGGTCAAGGCCCAGTCCTTGGGCGGGCACTTCATGTTCGACGACGATCAGCAGACGCCGAACGTCCAGGTGGCCACCTTCACTTTCGACGAGGGCGGCAAGAAGAAATTCCTGGTGTTCGAGGTGCGCCACTGGATCAGCAACCACGAAGCGGGTATCGGCGAGAGCAGAGGAGAAGGCGGCAACACCATCGGTAACCTCTTTTACGGCTCGAAGGGCTACATGGTCCTGGGCGAAGGCGGTTACCGCACCTTCCTTGGCCAGAAGCAAGAACCGGGCCCCACGGCCAAGGGCGGCGGCAACCACTTCGACAACTTCATCAAGGCCATGCGCAGCCGGAAGGCGGAAGACCTGACCGCCGATGTCGAGGAAGGCTACAGGTCGGCCGTGCTGGTGCACCTGGCCAATGCCTCGTACCGGACCGGCCGGGCGGTCAACTTCGATCCGGCCACCGAGCAGGTGGTGGGCGATCCGGAGGCCGCCAAGCTGATGACGCGCGTCTACCGCAAGCCGTTCGTGGTCCCGGAGAAAGTGTAGAAGGCAGAGCTTGTTCCGCGGGCGCGAGGCCCGATGGCGCTTATTGACCTTGGCGTCAATACAGTACGCCGGGCGGCTCGCAAAAGGCCCGTTGTACCGCTGGCGTCCGGGTCGCCGCGGCGACCACGTCAGCGGTACAACATTTTTCAGAGCAGCAGCGATGCGCCCACAATCGCCCCGTGGCCGCTCCCTCCCCCCAAAAAACCGCGGCGCCGAGCATGGCGTCGTCCGCCGGCATGCGCGGCGCGGCGGCCTTGCCGGGTGCCGTTCCGGCCCCTGCCCCGCCGAGCCCCCTGCGAATCTGCGCACCCCCCTCCCAGTGCTCGAAACCGGCCAGTTTCGCGGTTTCCCAGACCTGAATGCGGAATCGCAAGTGCCCGCAATTATCGCTTGACAAGCATGTTCGGACAGGACTAGGCTCACGGCCATCGGTCAGATAACCTACATCTTCTAAGAGAGCCGCACCGGCTCGCAATTGGTGCGGCAGCGGGAGGCTTCTATGCATCTGCGAACTGGGATTCGCATTGTATGGGTATTTGTGTCTGTGGTGTGCCTGGCGATGTTGCTCGGCATCGGCGCGGCGCCGGCCTGGGCACAGGCAACTTCGACCAGTACCGTCGCCGGTCTAGTAACAGACGAGTCAAGCGCGGTGGTTCCCGGGGCGGCCATCACGCTGACTGACGCTGACACCAAGGCGGCACGAACGACGACCAGCAACGAAACCGGCCGATACATCTTCGTCAATGTGCCGCCCGGCACTTACGACATCTCGGTCAGCCTGGCAGGTTTCCAGACCGCCAGAGTGTCCGCACAAAAGGTGACGGTCGGCCAGCAGCTTACGATCGACGTCACTCTCACCGTCGGCGGGGTGGCGCAAAGCGTCGAAGTGGCGGCCACGGCGGCCGCCCAGTTGCAAACCACCAGCGCGACGGTCGGGACGACGCTCACCGGCGTTTCCATCGTCGCACTGCCGAACCTGGCCCGCGACGCCTATGCGCTGCAAACGCTGAACGTGGGCGTGACGCCGGCCGGTGAGGTGGCAGGGACCCGCAACGACCAGAACACCTACACGCTCGATGGGGCCAACGTAACCGATGACAATTCGGGGAACCTGAGCTACAACCCGCTCGTCGGCCTCAGCAGCATGGCCGCGGGCGTGATGCCTACGCCCGTGGAGAGCGTAGAAGAATTCAAAATGGGCACCAGCAACCAGACGGCCGACTTCGCCAACTCCGCCGGCAGCCAGGTGCAGATGGTCACCAAGCGCGGCACCAATAAATGGCACGGCTCGCTTTACGACTACTACTTCGGGACGAACGTCGGAGGGGCCAACTCGTGGAAGAACAACCATACGCCGTCGGCATTGCTTCACCTGCCTTATACGCCGCTACCCTCGAGCCACTACAACCGCTTTGGCGTCTCCGGGGGCGGCCCGCTGCTGCCAAAGGAGTTTCTTGGCGGCAGATGGTATATTTTCGGCAACTACGAAGGCTATCGCTACCCGAACAACACCACCTACGAGAGCGCAGTGCCAACGGAGCTGATGCGTGCAGGGGTGATCCAGGTGGCCGACTCAACAGGCAACTATCGAGCTTACAACCTGAACCCCACGCCGGTCACCGTCGGCGGCGTCACCTATCAGCCGGCAACCTGCGGCCCAAATAACACTGCTTGCGATCCGCGCGGGATTGGAATAAACCCCATCGTTAGCCAGCTCTGGTCGAAGTATATGCCGCTGCCAAACGACCTGCAGTATGGGGGAACAAACGCGGACGGACGCAACATTGCAGGGTATCGCGCGCCGATCAGCCTGCCGGAGCATTCCAACACCCTGGTGGGCAGGCTCGATCATGATTTTGGCCCGAAATGGCGCTTCATGGGGTCCTACCGCTACTACAAGTACAACGCCTATGGGAACAGCCAGGTGGACCTCGGCGGTGTGATTAAGGGCTGCACGAAGGGAGTACCGTGCTCGGTGTATACGACGCCTTCACAGCCCTGGACTTACGTGCTGGGCATGACAACAATTCTCACGCCTCGACTGACTAACGACTTTCGTTACTCCCACGTTCGTAACCTCTGGGCCTATGGGTCGGTCATGGCTCCGCCGCAACTCCCCGGCCTTCCCGGGGCTATCGAGATCGGCGGTGAGACTGCCGACGCACTGATCCCCTACAACGTGAACAATCAGAGCGTCCGGGCGCGCGAGTGGAATGGCCATAGCCATCAGATTCGCGACGACCTCAGCTACCTTCACGGCGACCACCTGCTGCAGTTTGGCGGTAGCTATGTGCGGAACTTCGACCAGATGTACCGCACCGACAACGGGGCGGGCATCATGTCCGCGCTGGTCTATCAAATCTACGACACGGGCATCAATATCGGTTCGGCTTATCAGCCCGCCGGCCTGCCCAGTAGTTCCGCCTCCACTTGGAACCATCTTTACGCAGAGGTACTGGGCCTCGTGAACCAGCCTCAGGCGCTGTTCACGCGCAAGCTGCCGGACCTGAGCCTGAACCCAATCGGCACACCGATGTTTCCCCGGGGCGTGATCCCGTTCTACAACACGTACTTCAGCGACACCTGGCATGTGCGGCCGAGATTCACGTTGATATACGGCCTTAGCTACATGCTGGAACTGCCGCCCTACGAGCTCACCGGCCAGCAGGTGATAACCACGGACATCACCGGCGAGCCGCTCGGTGTCGAGACCTACCTGGCGCAAAAGAAAAGAGCGTCTCTGGCGGGGCAGGTCTACAACCCGACCATCGGAATGGCGCTGGTCCGCAACGCCGGTGGGGGCCTGAAATATCCCTACCGCACTTTTTATGGCGGGCTCAGCCCGCGCGTGGCCGCGGCTTGGAACCCTAGTTTCAGCGAGGGTATTCTCGGCAAGATCTTCGGCAAGGGCGACACGGTCGTCCGCGGCGGCTATAGCCGGATCTATGGCCGGCTGAACGGCGTCAAGCTGATCATGTCTCTGGTAAACAACCCCGGCATTGGCCAGCCGATCGCCTGTTTGGGAGCAAGCAAAGACGGGCAGTGTTTAGGCAACATGGGCACGGATCCTAACACGGCATTCCGTATCGGCACGGATGGCATGGCGGCCCCCATGCCCACGTTAACACCGACTCTGCCGCAGCCTTACTTCCCAGGCGTGGGCGCCAATCCCGCGTCAGGCGACGGCGCGGGGATCGATCCGGGTTTCAGGCAAAACCGCTCCGATCAGACCAGCTTCTCGATTCAGCGCGCCTTTGGGAAGCACTTCATGCTGGAGTTGGGTTATATGGGGCGGATTATCCGGAACGAGTTTCTGCCGGTCAACCTGGATGCTGTGCCGTACATGCTGAGTCTGAATGGGCAGCGCTTCGACCAGGCTTGGCCTGCTCTGTACCAAGCCGTCAGCTCGGGCGGGTCGATTCCGGCGCTGCCTTGGTTTGAGGCGGCGCTGGGCGGGGCGAGCTCGGCTTATTGTAGGGCATACGCCAGTTGCACCGCCGCCGTCGTAGCAAAACAGAGATCCTATATTACCGGAACTCGGGTCTACGACCTCTGGAGCGCTCTCTCAAAGGATGCCTCGTGGACCCTGGGCCGCACCCAGCCCAGCTCCTCTCCCGGCCAGCAGGTTACCTCCCTGATCCAGTACACCAGCCTTGGGTACGGGAATTACAATGCCGGGTACACCTCGTTTACGGTGGGAAACTGGCGCGGCTTGACCGCCCGATCGAACTTCACCTGGGGCCGGGCCTTTGGCACCTCATTCATGGCCCAGTCCAACACTACGCGAACCACCCTCGACGTCTGGGATCTCCAGGCCAGTTACGGGCCGCAGACGATGGACATCAGGTTCATCTACAACTTGATGATGACCTATCAGCCGACGTTCTATAGGAGCCAGAGCGGAGTGCTGGGGCGCTTGCTGGGTGGCTGGATGATCGCTCCGGTTTTCACCGCTCAGAGCGGCTCGCCGCTCAGGGTGTTTACCTCCAGCGGCAACTGCAACGCATTCGGCGAGGGTCTCTCAGGCAGCGCCAGCGCCGACACGGAAAACGCGGTGCTGGTTGTGCCCTTCACCGGCGGCAACTCGGCCCACTACAATGTCGTGGTTCCCAGCGGCGCGGGCCTCAACGGCAACCCGGCACGGGGCGGCTCGGGCATCAACATGTTCGCGGACCCGAACGCCGTTCTGGCCCAATTCCGGCGGTTGATATTGGGCCTCGACCACACCGGAGGAGGCTGGGGCAGGCTTCGTGGTTTCCCGACCTGGAACCTGGATGCGAGCTTGGTGAAGGAATTCAAGATCAGGGAACAGGTTGGCGCATCCCTGAGCTTCCAGTTCACCAACCTCTTGAATCACTTCCAGCCTTCCAACCCCACCGTGAGCATCGACAGCACGGCGTCATTCGGCGTGGTTACCGGCCAGGCCAACACTCCGCGCCGGATGCAATTCGGGCTGCGGATCCGCTTCTAAGACAACTTTCAGTTCCGCACGGGGGCCGAGCCATTCGGCCCCCGCCTGCCGATCAGCCGTGATCTGCGTGGCAGTCCTACCATTCGTTGTTTTATTAGCAGCGAAATGCCGGGCCCCGTCTTGCACTCGCGGCTCTGTTGGTTCCGTCGCGCCCTGCGGGATGCTCCGCGTTCGTCTGCTTCCTATCCCACCAATCCGCCCTGTAACGGAAGCCAGCCGCGCTGGAATTCAAGGTCAGCGAGAAAGACGGGGGCAGCGTGTACGGCCGGGGACGCTTCCCGGTGACGCCGCCCCCGATTCGGCGAGGCCTGTGCCGCTAGCCCGCCACGATGGCGGCCATCCATGTGGGCAGGGCGAAGCGGCCGACCAGGTAGTCGGCATTCATTCCCTTCAGCCGGGGCTCGAGGCCTCGCGCGGCAATGCGCCTGGCAATTCGCCGCGCGTTCGGACGCACCTCCTGCATGCCGCACAGCGCGAACAGCATCTCAGCTCCGTACAGGGGAATGTACCCATGGAAGAGATGCACGAAGGGAAACACGGCGCGCAAGTGCTCGACGACACCGCGGCTTCCTTGCGGCGAACTGAACGGGAATCCGCAATGCGTGGCGAACAACCCCGCGGGAGCCAAGGCCGAGGCAACCGTGCGGTAGAAGGATGCGTTGAAAAGGGGCTTGGCTGCGCCGATGGGATCGGTCAGGTCGGCAATGATGAGGTCGTATTTGCGGGTAGTTGATTGAAGATATTTCTTGCCGTCGGAAATAACGACGGAAAGCCGGGCATTGTCCCAAACCCCCCGGTGGACGCCTTCCAGCCACTGCCTGGAAACTTCCACCACCGCCGGATCGATTTCCACCAAGGTGCAAGATTGGACCGTAGGATGAGCCAGCAGGTGCGAGGCCGCCCCGCCATCGCCTCCGCCAACAACGAGCGCCTGGCGAGGGTTGCGATGCAGCAACGCCGGAACCTGCGCCAGCAACTCGTGATAGGTCCATTCGTCGAGATCCGATGTCTGGTAGAGGCCGTCCAGACAAAGCACGTTGCCAAAGGAGCGGTTCTGGAAGAGATGGATAAACTGGTATTGGGAGCGCTGCCGCGCCCAATCGCGATCGGCGATGAGGAAATAGCCGTAGCCCGGGCGCCGGTATTCGACAACCGCGTTTTCGAGCGGGCGAGAGGAGCGCACCTCATCGGCCTGGAAGGTCTCCTCCAGGCTGGCCAATAACTTGCTTACCCGGTCGGCGTTATCGCGGCCCAGGTTACAAAGCGACAGCTCCAGATGCACGGCCATCTGCCGTTCCGGCCAGGTGTGCAGAGCGGCGTGCGATTCCGCGAGCACCAGCAGCGCGGTGGCCCCCGCTCCCCGGAAATTCGAGTAGACGCCCCCGCGCACCGACATTCCGGCTGCTGCCGCTGCTTCCGTCGCCGCTCGCAGCAACCGGGCGCCGGATTTCAGCAGCCGCTTGGAACACTTACAGCCGAGGAACCATTTCGCCTGGGTGTAGATTTCCACGGGGATGTTGCGGTATTCCAGCGTTCTCGCTGTTGACATAAGCACCCTGCCAAACGTTTCTGGGGGGATCCGTAAGTAAGCCGGAAACCGGGGTCACGGAACAGCCACGGAGCCACAGAGAAGCCCCCTGCGTTTCCTACGGGTCTCTGTGTCTCCGGGGCGTTTTTAGGTCTCCAGTCTCTAGTCTTTCCTGCCTAGCTCTTGGCCCGCAACCGTCGGCAAAGCACGCGGATAATTCCCTTCATGATGGCCGCCTGTTCGCTCATCAACTCGAACAGCGCCTGCTGGCTGATGCGGAACAGGTGCGCCGGCTCAAGCGCCGTGACGGAAGCCATGCGGGGTTCCGGATCGAGCGCCGACAACTCGCCGAACACCTCGGGCGGGCCGAGTTCGGCCAGCACCTTGTCGCCGTCGTGAACGCGCACCCGGCCTTCGACAACGATGTAGAGCGAGGTGCCGAGCTCGCCTTTTTTGATGATTTCCGTGCCAGGCTCCACCGCGAGCTCTTGCAGCGCGCTTGCCACCTCGACCAGACACTCGTCGGGTATTTCGGCAAAGATGCCGGCCGACTTCACCAGCAGCACCTTCTCAATGGTCAGCAGCATGCGTCAGACCTTTCAGTTGGGGCCGGGTGACGGACAGGGCCCATGCCGCCGTCTCGCGCACCAAGGGATCCGGGTGCGGCAAGGCCGCCTCCAGGGCATGGCAGCACTCCGTGGCCCCTGCCTTGCCGGCTGCGAACAGAGCGCAGGTTTTGATCCAGAACGTCGAAACGCTCGGCGATTGCGTGATGATCTCGGTCAGGCGCGCGTTCCGCCCCATCGGCTGCTGCGGGAACCGCGCACCGAGGGTCCGCAGCCGGTCCCCCGCAGACACGTCGTCCAGCAGGGAGCAGACCACCTGCTTCAGGTCCGCCGAAACAAGGTTGTCGATCATTTCCAAAGCCTCGGCGCGCTTTTCGGAGGCCTCGCTTTCCAGGCCGTTTTTGGCCTGCAAGATGGCGGAGGCGGGATAAAGAAAGGAAAGCAAATACAAGACCCGCTCCTGGGCGGCTTTCACTTCTTGCGATAGAGCGGAGGAAAGGGGGCGGACCGGCTCCTCGCAGCCCAGATCGGCCAGCGCGGCCAGGGCCCAGGTGACGGCCTCCGCTTCCTTCAGGATCCTGTCCTTGATGCGGCCGGCCTGCTCAGCGGCAGCGCGGTAATGGCACAAGACCAGCGAGGAAAGCACCCTGTTGCGCGTGTAGCGGTCACGGGAATCGATATGCTTCAGCAGCATTTCGATGGCCTTCGGGCCGCCGACCCGGCCACAAACGTGCGCCAGGCGAAGGCGCAGCGGCCGGCTGCAGTCAGGCTGCCCCCAAACCTTTTCCAGGTCGGGGATGACGGCTTCGCCGAATCGAACCAAGGCCTCAGCCGCGTGGTCGCGGACCTCGGGCGAGGTGAGATTGGTCAGCAACAGTGGAATCAGCCGGGGATTGACGAGTTTGCCCGCGGCGGCCAGCGCCGCCCGCCGCACCGCCATGTCCCGGTCGCAGAGCAAGGAGAGCAGCGGCCGGTAGAACGTGGGGATGCCGGTTTCGCCCAATACACGCGCCGCTGCTTTCCGGTCGGCGGCGTCAGGTGAATTCATCAAGGAAGAGAGCCGCCAGCCGGCAACGAATACCCCATCGATGCCTGCATAACGGAGCAGGCCGGCCACGGCCGCCATACGGACTTCGAGGTTTTCGTCTTCCAGATAGCGGGCCACCGGCTCGATGGCGTCGGATTCGGCGATGGCACAAGCGGCGCGCACCGCCGCACTGCAAACCTCGGGAGAAGCCTCGGTTTGCAGGCAGCGCCAGACTGCTGCCAGCGCGCCGGGGGCGGCGAGGTGCTCGATGCGGGTCAGCGCATACTGGCGCACGCCGGCGTGTGGGTGCTCCAGCGCATCGATCAGGCACGCTTCCAGCGAGGAGTGCTCGCTCTCCTCCAGCGTCTTCAGGCAATAGACAGCCACGTCAGGGTAGGGATCCTTCAGACGCCGCTTCAGTACTTCTATGCTACCCTCGTCCTCCAGCGACAGCGATGTGCCGGCGAAGCTCTTCCGACCGAGCGCGCTCATCAACTGGGTGGTATAGTCGCGACGCAGCAGGATGCCGAGCGGAATCCATAGCGCCAGCAGGCCCATGGTGAAATACAGAACGTGGATGGTCTTGACGGCCAGCACCGCGCTGAACAGGATGAGGAACACTCCGGCGATGCCCAGTCCAATCGGTTCCAGGATCGATTCACGCACGGCCTGCACGCGCAGCCGGTTTTCCGGCCGCAGCGGTTGGTAGAGGATGCGGAAAGCGGGCGTTTGGATGCTTTCCGTGAAAACCACTTCCAATAGCTTCGTGCCGACCGTCAGCCAAAGCAAGACCGCGGCTGCCTGAAGATGGCCCGCCACGATGGCGGAACCAACGGCGGCGGTGAGAACGACGGGAAGAAGCAGCAGGCCGACGCCCAGCCCATACCGCGTAAGCAACCGCCCCGACAAGGCCACGCTGCTGAGGAACTGGGCAAAGGCGGTCACCGCAAAGAAGACGCCGAAGAAACTGGCCAGGCGGTCGGCGTCCTTGAACGCGCCTTCCGACTGGTCGTAAAACGCGTAATCGATGAAATAGGAGGCCACTATGGCCGCCGCGGAAATGGCGAAAAACAGCAGCAGGTAACGGTCTCGGAACAGGGCCGAAAGAGGCCGCGCCTCCTGCACTCCTTCTGTTTCGCCCTCCTCCTGCTGCCCGCCGGAAAAGCGCGCCGGAAAGAGGCGAATGGTGTAGAGCAGAACTCCCAGCCCGGCCACCAGACTGGCCGCGGCCGCCAGCAGCAGATTGAGCGTGCCGACCCAGCGGACGATAACCGGAATCGAGGCGCCGCATAGTACTCGTGCCAGAATGTCGCCGGAGGCGATGAGGCCGAACAGTCGTTTGCCCTGCCTCACATTGAAGAGCAGCCCCGCCACCGCCCAGAATTCCATGGTGACCAGCGTCCACTGCACGTCCCGCCAGATCATCACCAACGCCACCAGCCAGCGCGCTTTGGAAATCCAGAGCGCCAGGTAAACCAGGCCCGTGGCGCCGCTCAGCGTGATCAACAGCAGAGGCAGGAGCTTTCTGGCGGAGAGGCGGCTTTCGAGTTTCGTGCAGCCGAACCCGATTGTGGAGGCAACGATCGCAGTACCCACGAAGACATACGGGAGCCAATGGACGCCGCAAGTCTTCAGGAACAGGGTATCGACAGGGGTCTCGAAGAAAACGACCGAGGAGCCTTTGAAGAATGCATGCAGCAGCAGCAACACCAGCGGCAGGCCGTCGCCGGGACGGATGCCGAGCAGGTTTGCGGTCGCTGTTCTGGCCTTGCTCATGGGGCGGCACACCACGCGAAGTTGATCCCGGAGCTCCTGACAAACAGACGAACCCCATAGTAAACCGATTCGGCCGATAATCAACAGGGTATTGAGAGGATCATGGTGGCACTTTCCCGGCGCGATCCTCCACAGGGCCGGATGGCGCGTCCGCTCGCTCGTGCTCAGTGGAGAGGTAGGGAAGCGACGCGTATCAGTGGTTGCTGCTGATTTCCACCCACGAGCAGCGGCATGTTTTGCAGATTCGGGAGATCAAGGCGCATCCGAAATTCCCGAAAAAGTAGTGGGCAGGCGAGCGCCATGCACCGCTGGGCACTTGCCGCACCCCGCTCTGGAAGAACCCCGATTTCACGGCCGAGACCGTGTTCCGGCGAGCAGCCGCCGCAGCGATGTCGTGCCGCTGGTCCTCCGCTTACTGGTTCCGCCCGCCACGCGGCGTCGGAGGCCGGCCGGCTGGGCCTGGAGATGGCTATCTTCAGCTCCGCCGGCTGGAGCGAGACCGGCGGGCCGTGGGTGCAGTTCGAGCTCGCGCAGCCGTTCAAGGCGCGCGCCATCACCCTCAGCAGCCGTGGCGCCATACCGTTCGGCCGCCGGAGCGAACTGGCAAGGGCCGGGTCGCCGCGGCGACGACGCCGGCGGTACAACATTTTTGTAAGCAGCAGCGATGCGCTCACAACCGCCCCGTGGCTGCTCCGTCCCCACAAAAAACTGCGGCGCCGGGTGTCCCCGGCGCCGCGTGACAATGCCCGATCGAAGCCGCGCTTCGACCGCCAGCCCGAATGCGGGCTAGAAGATGTACTTCAGTGTCAACTGCAAGCGGCGCGGATAGCCCGCCTGATTCGAGGCGGTGATCCGGCCGAAGGTCGCCGACGTGGGACCGAGTTGCGGAGCCGGGAACCCGGCGTGGTTGAAGGCGTTCAGGGCCTCGACCCGGAATTGAATCCTCTGTCCTTCCGTCACGCGGGTGTTCTTGATCAGCGCCAGGTCCATGTTGTTCCCGTTGCGGCCGCGGATCTGGGAGAAGCGCAGCGGCCAGGTCCGCAGGTTGTTCACCAACTGGGCTGCGGAAGCCTTCTCGAAGCCGGCGGTGTTGAACCAGTGGTCCACGGTGCGCTGGTCGGCGGGCAACACGATGTTCGCGGGATCGCCGTAGTACAGGATGTTGCCCCAGGCCAGCGGGAAGCCCACCTGGTAGCCCCAGATTCCCGAAAGCTGCCAGCCGCCCACCAGCCGCGAAGCGACGGGGTTGGCGGTGTTCAGCAGGGGCTTGCCCTTGCCAAATGGAAACTCCATGACCCCGCTCAGCGACAGGCGGTGCGGCACGTCCTGATCGGAGATCACGCGTAGCGGCTGGGGATCGGCCGGGTTCAGCAGCTCGTCGGCCTGCATGAACTTGGAGAAGGCGTAGTTGGCGGCCAGGGAGTAGCCCTTGGAGAACCTCTTCTCCACCACCACCACCAGGGAGTGATACCAGGAGTAGCCGGTGTTTACGCTGGTGTTCACCGTGCCAAACTCGGGATAGGCCACCAGCAGGCCGGAGCGCGCGATGGTGGTATTGGTGAAAATGGCTTGCGTATTCCCCGCCGGTCCCAGGCCGTAGAAGGGGTTGGCCACAGTGCCGGTCAGGTAGTTGTTGGTGGTGTTGTCGCGCGTCGGGCTTTTGCTCAAGTACTGATCCGGCAGCGCGTTCAGGTTGACGAAGGGGGGGTTGTTCGCGACAGGGACCTCGAGGTGGATGGTCTTGTTGCCGGTGTAGTTCGCTTCCAGCAGGATGCCCCCTTTGAACACGTGCTGAAGTCCTAGCTCCCAACGCGACACACGCGGAATCTTGGGGTTTTGGTTGAAGAACGAAACGGTCTGTCCCAGGTAGGTCTGCTTCCCAGCCGCGGCCCCCACCGGGGTTTGAATGCCGTTGGGAAATGGGTTGGAGAGGGTCCCGATGAAGTCGATGTTGTTGATGGTGGGGACCATGTTGGTATTCTGGCTGAAGCCGCTTTGGAGAACGTCGCTGCGGCGCGCCCCCAGGAAGCCGTAGAAGACCCCGAACCCCGCGCGCAGCACCGTGCTTCTCTGCATCTGGTAAGCCAGGCCGACGCGCGGCATGAAGTTCTTTTTAGGCGTGTGGTACAGACCGTTGGGATTGCCGTCCAGGCCGGCGAAGGTCAGCCCGCCCGTGGCTTTGAACTGGCTGGCCGGAAGTTCCGCCAACGGGCTTCTGGCATACACGGTCTGGGCCGCCGCCGAGAGCGGCTGCACGTAGGTGGTATCGAAGCTCACCACACTCCTGTTGTAGCGCTCGTGGAGCGGCTGCTCGAACTCATAGCGCAACCCGAAATTCAAGGTCAGCTTCTTCGAGACCTTCCAGTCGTCCTGCACAAAGAATCCCCAGGAATTCGACTGCTCGGCATAGTCTGCGTTGCGTGCCACCAGGCTGGAGGCCGAGGGCAGACCCAGCAGAAGCGCCGCCACCGATTGCCCGATACTGCCGGGAGCGGTCGCCGAGTTGTCCAGCGGGCCGCGCGTCCAGGTGGCGTCGAAGTTGAATTGGCCGGTCTGGGTAAAGCTGAAGAACTTGTCGGTCTCCTGGTAGGCGCGGAATTCAAGACCGGCGCGCAGGGAATGGGCGCCTTGCGCCTTCGACAGAGTGGCGGAAACGGTGTGATTCATCACCGGCCGGTTCTCACCCCCGACCGGGGCGGTAGGAATGTAGCCGGTCATGTTGAATTGCGGGAAGCGCACGATGTCCTTGGGGATCAGGTTGGCATACGATGCCGGGAAACCCAGCTTGGTGAGGTCGAACCCGCGCGCCTCAACGTTGTTGTCCTGGAAGCGGATGAATCGGCTATAGCTGTAGCGGGTGTTCAACACCGTGGTCGGCGAGATGGTGTACACATCATCGAACACCGCGGCGCGGGCCAGGAACTGAAAGTTGGTGCCGGTGGTGAGATTGTGGAAGTAGTTGTTGTAGGTGCTGTCCCGGCGGTAGACGCTGGCGCGGACGAAAATCCGCTGCTTGTCGCTCACGTTCTGGTCCACGCGCCAGCTATGGTTATAGTACTTGGCATTCTCCGTCACACCGGCGTCTACCATGTTCTGGGTCCCGTCCGGGTTGGCGGTGGTGGGGCTGGACGGCTCCGGGAAGTAACTCAGTACGTTCTTGGCCACCGGATTGATCAGCGCGGCCGGAATGATGTTGTTCGGGAAGGGCTGCGCCGTATAACGCCCACTGACCGGTCCGGTGCGCGTGAAGGGGTTGTAAATCTGGTAGCTGGAGTTGACCCTCAGCAGCGCTGAGAAGTCGCCGGTCTTCTCGGCCGGGGTGGGAACGGTATTGAGGGCGTCGTCGTGCCGCGGCCGGGCGTCGTGGATGCCCTCGTAGCCCCAGAAGAAGAAGGTCTTGTTCCTGCCGTTGTAGAGCTTGGGGAAGTAGATGGGACCGCCGAAGGATCCACCCCAGCGGTCGAAGCTGAATGGCTGCTTGGGCTTACCCTGGGAGTTGTTGAAGAAATCGTTGGCCCAAAAATCCGGCCGCTGGAAGGAGTAATAGCCCGTGCCGTGGAAGTTGTTGCCGCCCGCCTTCAGGCTGATGTTGGTCACCCCGCCCATGGTCTGCCCGAATTGGGCATCGAAGGTGGCGGTCTGCACCTTGAATTCCTGCACGGTGTCGGTGGGGGGAACGTAGGCGGCAATCACCTGGTTGGCGTTGGCCGTGGCCGAGGTGGGCGCTCCGTCCAGCGTCACGTCGCTCACGTTGCCGCGCGATCCGGCCATGGCGTAACCGACAATATGGGTTGGCTCGAAGGGCCGGTCCAGCCGCGAATCGCCGGTGAAGGTGACGCCGCCGGCGGCTCCGATCAACTGGAAGGGGTTGCCGTAGGACAGCGGCAGATCGGCGACCCGTCTGGCATCCACCACCGTGCCCACCGAGGCCGAAGCGGTAGTGAGCAGCGGCGCCTCTCCGGTGACGGTGATGGTTTCCGCCGACGCGCCCACTTCCAGCGTGAGGTTAATCTCCAGCCGGTCGTTGACCTGCACCTGCACACCGTCGCGCACGGACTTCTTAAAGCCCGCCGCCTGGACCACGATCTGATACAGGCCGGGAATCAGGTACGAGGCCTGGTAAAAGCCCACTTCATTGGTCACCAGCGGGAGCTTCGTCCCCATGGCCTGGTTGGTGACCTCTACGGAAGCGCCGGGAATCACCGCGCCGGTGGCATCGCTAACCCTGCCGACAATCGAGCCGCGGGATTCCTGCGCCCAGCCCGGCGTTGCCGCCAGCAGGGTCACGAGAAGGGCCAGCACCAGCACGACCGTGTATGGCGCCTGATGCGCTCTGGTTAGATACAACATGACCGCTTCCTCCTGTTTTGATTGCAGTCCTGCAATCGATTTGAAATTCTCGGCCTGAGGACGGTTCTTGGCCGACACCACACCTCTCAGCGGGCACAACCCCGCTTCTGCCTCGCCTTGACACCGCTCACTTTACGCGCGCCATTCCCCGTCGCAAGTGTATTGGGGTTATGTTACGGTACCCGTTACAGTATACGCGCTTTAGAATCAAGGGGGAAGCCGAGCATTGTCCAACAGGAAATGAGCCTGAAGCGTAAACAGTTTCCAACAGGAATGAGCCTGAAATGGCGGGTAAGGGGGCATTCTGCGGCGGATGCAAATCCAAATGCAGAACGTCGAAGCGTTGCC
>Ga0315282_10008007_pt1 | contig 17202 bp, 12 predicted proteins | sample YL17G07_20_MG_FD_203693 | JGI IMG/M metagenome (GOLD analysis project Ga0315282, IMG submission 203693) | Sediment microbial communities from Yellowstone Lake, YNP, Wyoming, USA - YL17G07_20 | ecosystem: Environmental > Aquatic > Freshwater > Lake > Sediment | place: USA: Wyoming | collected... | reverse complement strand
GGTGGGCACGGTGGCGATTGGGGCGATCGCTTGGAACGATTCGGGTCCGTTCGGGTTCACGTCAACATCCATCAATGTGGAGACGACGGCAACCATAGACTCCCTCATTACCTGCCCGGATTCCGTCATGTATCTTCGAACCGGCGACACCCTGCCGCTAACGGTCCATGGTGTTTACAGCGACGGGGTGGAGCGGGACGTGACAAGAAACCCCGGCACTTCTTACGCAACAACCAACGCGCAGGTCGCCACCATTTCCGGGGAAGGGGTTCTGACGGCGCGGGGAGTGGGATTCTGTTTCGTCAATATCTCTAATAACGGGGCATCCGTGGATATTCCGTTGTTTGTGGATACCCCTCTTCCCCCCGCGCCCACCACTGGAGTCGAGGACTGGACAATCTACTCGCAGATGGACACCAAGGAGAAGTCATTGGTCGTCTCGATGAAGCGGGAGTGACTGGCTGTCTGCATTCGCAATCATCTACCCAAGGCGCACCTCAATGCCGGGGTAGGTATATTTCGGGGATGCTCCACTAGATTCGGAGATCGAACGCGGGAATCAGAATCAGGAGTCATGGAATCGGAAGAAGAGAATCTGTAAGAATCAGGGGACAGAATCAAGAAACACAATAGCGATTACCCCCTCACAGATCAGTCTTAACTCACAGAAGTTCCGCCGACTTCCTCCAGGTGGAGTTGAGCGGCTTCGCGCAGGTTATCAAGGCATTCCGTTTCCGTGTCGCCTTGCGTGTAAATGTCTAGTTCCGGGCAATAGACGGTGAAACCGCCTTCAGGTTCGGGGATCAGTTCGGCGGTCAGTCGTATTGATTTCATGGCGCGTCTCCATTCCCGTTCGATGGTACGGCATTATGCGGGAAACAGCCGTCTGTGGCCCGTTGGCGGATTTGTTCGCATGCAACGCTCATGCTTTGTGATATCAACCATGTATTGCCGAGTGTCAACATTAATGTGCTCCCACTATTGTCCAAAACGTTCCCCGAAGGGGAAAAACGTGAATAGCCGTGGGTGAAACCCACGGAAGGAGGCCGCCTCTTTTCCGTCCGACCTTGCAAGGGGTTCGAACACCCAAATCCGGATGGTTCAACCCCTTGCGGGGTTGGGGCGCTTTTTTCAACCTGTCCCGTGGGTGAAACCCATGGAAGGAGGCCGCCTCTTTTCCGTCCGACCTTGCAAGGGGTTCGAACACCCAAATCCGGATGGTTCAACCCCTTGCGGGGTTGGGGCGCTTTTTTCAACCTGTCCCGTGGGTTTCACCCACGGCTATTCACATTGGACTCCTGTCGGAGTCCCAGAAATCCGGTTTGTGCTATTCACATTGGACTCCTGTCGGAGTCCCAGAAATCCGGTTTGTGCTTTAACCTATGATGATTTCGCCCTTTTCCATCAAGGACAACCTCATGATCGCAGGTTTTATTTTGGACAAGAGTGATATGCTCTAATTCTGTGCGCCGGGGCAGCGGGAGGGAGAGTCCTTCCCGGAACGCATCTGATTGATCGCTTCTTGGTATCAGAAGTCTTCTTCAAAGGGGAGGTGCTGGCGGCGCAGGTACTCGTGGACCTTCTTGCGGCAATCCGCGCAAAGGGTGAAAAGGTAGGATTCGTAAACCTCTTCCTCGGCCTCGCGGACGTCCGCGCGCCGCATTTGCTCGATCAGTTCGGCCATTTCCGCGGCAAAATCGCGCTCGAGATCTTCCTCGGTGAACTCCGGCGGGCTGGGATCGGCGAACATCTCGATCTTGATCCGAAAAGAAATCTCGGGTTTCTCGATGGTCCGTCCGCACATTTCGCAGATCTGTTTCACGACGCGCTTGCCTCATCCGTCTCCGTCATGCTGAAGGCCAGCAAGGCGTAGAACATCAAATCCACCACGCGTATGTAGGCCATGTACTGAACCATGCCGTGCAGAACCCACCCGGCCAGAATGGCCAGGCAGCCAATCGTCCATGCCGCCCTCCCGTAATCGGAGCCGCTGTTCCACCAGGCGCGCGTGAGCCGCCAACTCGTGATCAGGAGCACCGCCAGGAGGCACAGAACGGCAAACGGCCCCGACTCGACCAGAACGTGCAGGCAGTGGTTGTGGGCGGTGCCCTGTTCCACGTAATGATACGGGTGCCATTCGGGGAATTCCGCGGTGTGCTTGAGATAATAAAACCCCAGTCCCGCGCCCCAGGGGTATCTGCGGCTGAGTTCGAGGGCCGAGGCCCAGATATCGCGGCGGTCCCCGACGCGGAAGGCGTTCTTCATGCGCCAGGCGAGGGGGGACTCCTCGTTGCGCGCGCCGATCCACAACGCCACTCCGCCGGCGGCAATCAACAGAGCCGACCCGCCCAGGATGGCAAAGCCCCACTTTCGCAGGGCGGGGCGCCGCAGGTAGAGGACCGCGCTCATGCCCGCCGCGAGCAGGAAACTGAGGAGGAGCGCGTACCAGCCCCCGCGCTGGTAGGTGAGAAGCATGGCCCTGGCCGAAACCAGAAAAGCTCCAAGAGCGGCGGCGCGGAGCCAGGGAGCGCTGAGTGCTGAGGACTGAGTGCTGAGTGCTGAGGACTGAGGACTGAGGGCTGAGGACTGAGGACTGAGAACTGAAGACTGAGAACCGAGAAGTGACAACTGACAACTGACAACTGACAACTGAGAACCGGACTGTCTTCTTTCATTTCGGGCGGGGGCCGGGGCGAGTGCGAAGACAGCCAGGCAGGGCGCGAGCATCGCCAGGTATTCCGCGTACCAACCCGCGTGGCTGAAGAAGGACTGGAGGCGGTGCGAGTGCTTCGCGAAAGCGAGCGGAGAGCCTCTCTGGGTTCGGAACCATTCGAGCGAAACGATCTCCAGACTGTCAAGAATTCCCCAGAGCATGCTGACGCAAAGGCCGGCGCAAAGACAAAGGAGAAGGGTGTTTCGATGTTGGCGGGTGCGCCACGCGTCCAGGAGGTAGAAGAAGAAGAGGAGGGTGAGAGTGGCGTCGAGCAGGGCGTGCGGGGGCCAATAGGGCACGTAGGCGATGGCCTGGTAGAAGGCGAAGACCGCGCGCATGGGGTCGGGAAAGAGGCCGGGGTTGTGAGAACCGTCGGCGGGATTCACGCGGGCGGCCCAGGCATAGTGCGCGCCGTATTCCCGCGCATAAGGCAGAAGCGAGCAGACCGCCGCGGCCCACAACAGGATCAGCCAGATCGTGATGGGACTCCGGACAACGGGGCTCAGGCCTTTGCGGATGCGCCCCGCCAGCCAGACTCCCACCACCATCCACAGCGTCATATCCACGAACCACATGTGAAGTTTAAGGGGGCCAAGAGTATGAAACTCGGCGGGCTGGTTTCCGAAGAGGAAAAGGCCCGCGGCCAGGACGTAGAGGGGCAGGCGGCGGTTCCATATCAAGAGTCCCGCCAGCGCAACCTGAGCGAGAATGAACGCAAGGCTGGAGAATCGGATGAGCGAACCGTAGCACAGAATCGCCGGAAGAAGAGCGAGGATGGAGAGATAACGCCCGCCGCGCATCAGAGCGTTCGGCTGGAGTCTGCGGGCTTGAGTGGCTTTTGCGCCGCACTGTAGGCTGGAGGCAACAGATTCAAACGGGCTCATCTGTGGCCTCCAGCCCCGGGTCTCAAGTCCCCAATCTCTCCTTCCTCGACCTCGATCACCTGCCCGTCGTGCAGGAGTTGGGCGTTGGGCGGGAGCGAGGCGTTGGTGGCGAAGTGCTCCATCTTGCAGGTGATGTGGGTGAACCAGGTTTGGGCGGGCCCTATCCTCCGGCTGAAGGCGAGCGCCTCTGACAGACTGAAATGCGTGGAATGCGGCGTGGGGCGCAGCGCGTCGAGTACAAGAATCTCAATGCCTTCAAGCAGGGGCACGCTGGATTCCGGAACGGCGCTGCAGTCGGTGAGGTAGGCGAAGTTCCGGCCGATCCGGAAGCCCAGTATGTCCAGCACGCCGTGTTTGATCGGGACGGGCACAATCTGCAAACCGTTGATGAAGAAGGGGCGGGTGGGGTCAATCTCTTGCAGGTTGAGCCGCGGCACTCCGCCGCCTATCTGCGTGGGATTGAAAGCGTATTCGTAGCGGTGGCGGACGGTGTGGAGGACGTCGGCGGTGGCGTAGAGGTCAATGGGGGACCGCTGAACGAAATTGAAGCTGCGCAGGTCGTCAATCCCGTTGATGTGGTCGGCGTGGTTGTGGGTCAGGATCACGGCGTCCACGCGGGGAATCCGGTAACGCAGGGCCTGCTGGCGGAAATCGGTGGAGCAATCCACCAGGAGTTTCCCGCCCGCGTGCTCGATATAGACGCTGCTGCGCAGGCGGTTGTTCTCGGGCGCGGTGGAACGGCATACCTCGCAACGGCAGCCGATCACGGGGACTCCGACCGATGTTCCTGTGCCCAGAACGGTGATGCGCATTTTCCGCTTTCCCTTTGGTCTGCTTTAGGCTGTAAACTGTAGGTTTTCGGTTTCCCGTCCACTCCATCTGTCCGATCGGTCTGATCTGTCCGATTGGTCTGATCTGCAATCCACAATCCTCAATCCTCAATCCGAAATGGGTTTACCGCACGAGGCGCTGGACGGCGGCGAAAAGGAGGGGCAGCATCAACTCCGCATGTCCCTTGAAGGAGTATGACCGGCCGTTTTCCCGGGTGGCCTGGCGCAGCGGGGTCTCGGCCGGATCCCCGCCGGTCTGCGAACCGAGATCGAGGGTGAGAAAGCTCGAAACGGAGTGTCCCAGGTTCCGCGCCACGTTCAGGGCCTTCAGGAAAACGCGGGAGAGGAAATCCGTGGCGCAGAAATCCAGCACCATGCCTCCCTGGTGAATCTCCGGGAGTTGACCGGCGAACATCTGAAAATCCTTGTAGGCGCCCTTTCCAAGCAGCGAGCCATCGGCTGACGGATGGAGTTGAAAGGAATCGGCCCCGATGCCGATATGAACAGTCAGGGGAATGCGGAGGCCGGCGGCGTTGGCCAGGATGCTGTAGCCGTCGTAGGCGGCGCGGCGGTCGAGAATGCCCCGTCCCAGGGAGTATCCGATGCCGAAGCCGCGTCGGGCGCCGTCGTTGATGAGCGCGTTGACCCACTCGCCGGTTTCGCGGGCCATGCCCTGGAGGCCTTCCTGGAGGTCCTTGGCCGCGTCGTCACGGACCTGGCCGAAGAAAGCCGTCTCGAAGTCTCGCGCCGCGGCCGTCCCATCCATTGCCACGTGATGCACAAGATTGCGTTCCATCAGCTTGATGATGAGCGGGGACAAGCCCAGCTCAAGAACGGATGCGTCCATCAGGCAGATGTTCTGGTGTCCGTTTGTCGCGGAGAGGACGATATGCTCGGCCACCTCGAGCAGCTCGCGGGACTTGCGGGTGTTGGGCAGGCTGTTGAAGAACTGGGCAAGGGGGAGGCGGACGTCCGGGATTCCGGCGAGGCGGCTGGCGTCAAACGCGCCGCCGCGTTCGCGCGCGGACCAGGTCTTTACGTCGGTGAAGTCGAGGGGTTTACCAATGCGGCTGGTGGCCATGAAACGCTTTCCGCGGAGAAGCCCGCCCTGCTGCAATCCGGCCCGCGGACGGATCAACACGCCCGGGGGCCCCGTCCTCATTAGCGGTTCCAGCGCCCGAAATGTCAAGGTTTTTGCTAGGCATGGAGGGCGTATCTCAATCTCCTGCGGGCACAGAAGCATTCGCCCCCACCGACTTTACGTCGGTGGAGCGATGGTTTTGCTCCAGAATCGGGCATATGATTCATCTGCGCCCCCGCCGACTTTATGTCGGTGGAGCGGTGATTGGGATCCGTCGCTTATTGCCATGAATTATTCGGCGCCCATCCATGCCTTCTCTCACGTTGTCGCTGCCTCGGGTTCGCAAACGAAAAGAAAACCACCGCTCCACTGGCATAAAGCCGGAGGGGGCGAGGAAAGAGGCCTGACTTCAGGAGCAAAACCATCGCTCCACCGACGTAAAGTCGGCGGGCGCGCCTTCTGCAAGTAATTGAGATGCCCCGGCATGAAGGAGGACAAGCTGGAAGCAGTTGTGGAAAGACGGGGTGTTGTGGTATAAACGCTCCCGTGGACATGAGAACCATTCCCGCCCAGGAGAATCGACATGAAACCCATTATCGTGGTATTGTGCGTACTTGCCGCCCTGATGTATGTCCCCGCGCCGGGCTGCGGCCAGGAGCGGCCTTCCACCATTACTCTCACGTTGCCGTCGTTGTCGTGGGCGCTGGAAATTCCGGGGACGGGCTTTCGCGCGGAGAGACCGCGAATGGCGCCTTCGCTGGAGTCGAGGAGCGTTCTGGCCACGAACAAGCAGACCAGCGTAACACTGTCGGCTTTTCTGGAGAAGGCTCCCAAGCCGGGGACGGCGATAGAATGCCGGGACTACTACTGGTCGAGAGCAAAGCAGAGCCCCATGCCCAAAGAGCAGATCGGGATGTCCGAAGCCGGGGACATCGCTATCGTGGAGTACTTCGTGCCTGAGTGGATGGGGATGAAGGTGCAACAGAAAAACATGAACGTGTATCTGGCTCAGGATGGTTATTGGATTGACATTCACATTTCGAAGCCGCTGTTCAAGCCTCAGGATGAGAAGCTATTCCAGGATATCGTGAAGGGCATTCGAATCCACAAGAACTATGTCCATTCCACGGCGGACTTGCTGGGGTTCGCGGCGATCCATTACCTCAGGCGGGAATACGCCAAGGCCGTGCCATTCTATGAAAAAGCGCTCGAGCAGGAGAAGAAGAAGCCGACGCTCGACCCCAGGATGTGGAAATACCTTGTGGACCAACTGGGCATGTCTTATGGCATGTCGGCAAACCTTAAGAAGGCCAAGGACCTTTACGAATGGGGGATCCAGCAGGAGCCCGAATACCCGATGTTCTATTACAACCTGGCATGCACCCATGCGGAGCTGGGCGATAAGCAGGAAGCCGTTCGAAATCTGAAACTGGCGTTCCGGTACAAGCAGAACATGCTGCCCGGGGAGAGACTAAGAGATCCGCGCCAGGACTCCTCGTTCAGGGAGTACTTGACGGACCCGGCGTTTGCCGCGGAGTTGGAAAATCTGAAGTAAGCGAAAGGCAGGTGGAAAATGCGCTTCACCAGAGTTCGGTGTCATCACAGCCGGCTGATGCCGTGGGGGGCAGGGGTTCTCGCATTTGTCTTGCCCTTGCTGCTGACGTGCTGCGCCGCCCTTATCAAGGAAAGGACTGAAACAATGCGCCACATGCCCTCTCATCTAACACCCCGTTATCTCCGCTGCGAGTACCGGGAAAACCCGCTTGGGATTGACGTGACCCTGCCACGCCTGAGTTGGATCGTGGAGTCCTCCAGACGCGGGGACAAGCAGACGGCCTACCAGATCCTCGTGTCGTCCACGCCGAAAAAGCTGGACGCGGAGGAAGGAGACCTGTGGGATTCGGGAAAGGTGCCCTCGAACGAGACGATCCAGGTGGTCTATGCGGGAAAACGGCTCGCGTCGCGCACGCGGGGTTGGTGGAAGGTGCGCGTGTGGGACAAGAAGGCCAAGGTTTCGGCCTGGAGCGAGCCGGCGCTGTGGACGATGGGGCTGCTCGCCGACGGGGACTGGCAGGCCGAGTGGATCGGATATGACGAGCCGTTGAAGGCCGCGGCGGACAAACGGGAACTCGCCCGCGCGAAGCAGGGAGAGAAGCCCCCCGCCGACGATCTTGTCCTGCCTCCTCCGCGCTATCTACGGCGGGAGTTCCGGCTCCAGCGGCCCATCGCCCGGGCCACGCTCTATGCAACGGCGCTCGGGCTCTACGAGATCCACATCAACGGCCGCCGCGCCAGCGAGGACTACTTCACGCCGGGATGGACCGACTACAACAAGCGCGTGTACTACAACACCTATGACGTTACCCCGCTGGTTCGCCGGGGAGAAAACGCAATCGGGGCGGTGCTTGCGGACGGCTGGTACGCGGGACACATCGGATGGGGCCACAAACGGGATCACTACGGCTCCAAGACGCGCCTGCGGGCGCAACTCGAAGTGGAATACACCGACGGGACTAAGGAAACGATCGCGACGCGGCGTTCGTGGCGCGCATCCGTGGGGCCTTTGCTTGAAGCGGATTTCCTGATGGGCGAGTCGTACGATGCGCGGCGCGAAGTGCCGGGATGGGACACGCCCGGCTTTGATGACTCGGGTTGGGCGGGGCCGAACGTCACTTCGGGCGTGAGCGCCCAGGTGCAGCCCTATCCCGGCGTTACGGTGCAGCGGTTCGCCGAGCACAAACCCGTGAGCGTCACCGAGCCGCGGAAGGGCGCTTATGTTCTTGACCTGGGAACGAACCTTGCGGGGTTCGCGCGGCTGAAAGTCAAGGGTAGGGCCGGCCAGAAGATCGTCCTGCGGTTCGCCGAGCGACTGAACCCGGATGGGACCATTTACACGACGAACCTGCGGGGCGCGCGGGCAACGGACACCTACATTTGCCGGGGTGGCGGCAAGGAGGAGATCTGGGAGCCTCGTTTCACGTTCCACGGTTTTCAGTATGTGGAAGTGACGGGATACCCCGGGAAACCCGGGCCTGACGCGATTACCGCAATTGAGATTACCTCGGCCACTCCGCCCGCGGGCGAGTTCCGTTGCTCGAACGGGATGGCAAACCGCCTCTACGCCAACATCCGCCAGACGCAGCGCGCGAATTTCATAGACATTCCGACGGATTGCCCGCAGCGCGATGAGCGGATGGGATGGATGGGCGACGCGCAGATCTATATCCGCACCGCCGCCTGCAACTCGGACGTGGCGGCGTTTTTCACCAAGTGGCTGGTGGACGTCGAGGATGCGCAGAATCCGGACGGTTCATACCCGCATGTCGCGCCGCGGAAGGTTGCGGAGGGCGGCGGGGCCGCGGCGTGGGCCGATGCGGGGATCATCTGCCCCTGGGCGATCTACCAGGTCTATGGCGACAAGCGCGTGCTGGAGCGGCATTACGGCGCGATGCAGCATTTCATCGAATACTGCGAGACCAACAGCAAGGGTCTGCTTCGCCCGGCGGAGGGTTTCGGCGAATGGCTCAGCATTCAGGCCGACACCCCTCAGGACGTGCTGGCCACGGCCTATTTCGCCCATAGCACGGCCCTGATGGCGCGGATTGCCGAAGTGTTGGGCAAGAGGGACGACGCGGCGAAGTACCGCGGCTTGTTCGAGCGGATCCGCGAGGCCTTCAACAAGGCATACGTCGGCGCGGATGGGCGTATTCGCGGCGAGACGCAGGCGGTGTATGTGATGGCGTTGGCGTTTGACCTGCTGAGTCCGGAAAAGCGCGAGATAGCGGCGCGGCGGCTGGTTGCGGATATCGAATCGCGGGGTTGGCACCTTTCGACCGGCTTCGTGGGAACGAAGGATCTGATGCCGGTGCTAACGGATGCGGGGCGCGTGGACGTGGCGTATCGCCTCTTCCACAACGACACCTTCCCGTCGTGGGGTTTCTCGATCAAGCAAGGCGCGACGAGTATCTGGGAGCGGTGGGACGGCTGGACGCCGGAGAAGGGCTTCCAGGACCCGGGGATGAACTCCTTCGCCCACTACGCCTTTGGGGCCGTGGGGCAATGGATGTTCGAGACAATAGGCGGGATCAAGACACAGGGGCCGGCGTATGAGAGCATTGTCATTCGACCGCGGCCCGGCGGAAAGCTGAACTGGGCGGTGGTTCGCCACGAGTCCATCCGGGGAATGATCGCAACGGATTGGAAGACAAAGGACGGCAAACTCTTCCTGAACGTCACGATCCCCGCCAACACGACCGCGAAGGTCTATGTGCCGGCGTCGTCGGCGGACGGAGTCCTGGAAAGCGGAAAGCCGGCCGCGAAGGCGGAGGGTGTGCGCTTCCTGAGGGTGGAGGACGGCGCGGCGGTCTATGAGGCGGCTTCAGGAAGCTACCGGTTCGAAGCGCCGTTGCCGCTTGACGTGTCGCGGAAGTAAGATGCTCGCGGAAGTAAGATGCGCGAGATACCAACCGAAATCTGCGTCCACAGTTGCAGGAAGCCAAGGTGGCGTAGGCGTCCCGCCTCCGAACCATCTGGACGGTACCGCCGTTCCACCTGTGAAAACGTCGGGCAAGATGCTTGGCCTACGCCTCTTCTTCGGCCCGCAGGCCGCCGCCGAGGCGGTACAAAGCGCTGGGACGCCGCAGGAAGAGCGCCGCCGCTATGACGACGTAGAACGCGGAAAACAGGGGATGAATCTGCTCGGGGGTAAGGCCGAAGAACATCGAAGGATACGCTTTGACGATGCTGGGCAGCACCAATTGGCCCGAAAACAGGACGAACAAGAGAATCGCTCCGCCCAGGCCCAACCGCATCGAGGCCAGGAGCACCACGGCCATCAGCGACTGGGCCGCAGTCAGGAAGATCTCGTGCATCTGAAGCGAGTCCATTGGCAAGGGGTGGTCCAGCGACCCGTGCGAGACGGCGAACACTCCGGGGATCATCCCCACCAGCAGCGTCCATTGGTTCAGTTTGGACGATATCAGGCTGCCTAGCGCCATGCCTGCCCGCCCTCGCCACACAAACACTAGGGCCACCACGAATTCCGGCGACTCCGAGGCGATTGGCGCGAGCCACTGCACGAGCAGGAACGGCGGAATGCGCAGGATCTCTCCCGTGGCGACCAAGCCCTCGCAGAAAGGTTCGGCGTTGGCCAGGATGCCGCCCGCCGCATACAGGAACATCCCCGCTGTGACGATCCGCCGCTGGACTTTGGGCAAACTCACCAGGAGCATGGCGGGACCTTCCGCCTCGAACTCGGTGGCGGGCCGGCGGCTCGCGATCACCATGTACCACACGTAGATTCCCAGGAGAACAATGCCGTCGTACCAGGCCAAAGACCCTTTGATCGGGATGACGAAGGCATAGGCGGTGGCCATGCCCAGGAAAAGCAGCTCGGTGCGCCGTTCCTTCTCCAGATGTACCTCGCGACCGAAGCGGAACCAGTACACCGCCGCGATCATCCCCCAGGCCACGCCGATCAGGAGCCGGTTGGCGCCGGTCATGTTGGCGATGGCATAGTGCGCGTAATCTCCGTCGGGATGCTTGCCGGCCATCCAGGTGAAGTACATGTCCACGGCGTATTCGGGCAGAACGGCGATGAGCGCGACGACGGCCAGGGCGAGGGTTTGGGAAACGTCCACCTGAAACGCATCGCAGGCCCACAGCAAAAGGAACGAAGCGGCGAGGATGGCCATGCCGGAAACCAGGGTCATCTGGGGCGGCGGCAGCTCGATCCCCGCAAGGCGAATTACCACTCCCGGCACGACGGCCAGCGCGGCGATCAGGATGGGAAGAAGCCCTTTATGTTTCATTGCCATTCCTTTGTGTTCCGTTGCCGCTTTCCGTTGCCGCTCCTTCAAGCAAACGGCGGCCAAATGCTACCACCCCTTACCCAAGGAGACAACCACAAACGGACCACAAACGGACTATCCAAACACAAAGTGCCATAGGGCGCGGGCAAGCGAAGCGCGCCGCACCATTCCTGATCCTGTGATGCGATTGTGATGCGGCGCGCTTCGCTTGCCAGCACCCTACAAAGGGCTTGATCGTAGGGGCGGGTGTCGTGTTTGTTCCCCATCCCAGCGGCCGCATCTTGACTCCGCTACCGAATTGCCCCCGCCGACTCTAGAGTCGGTGGAGCAGTGGTTTTGCTCCAGAACCGGGCATATTCTTCATCCGCGCCCCCGCCGACTTTATGTCGGTGGAGCAGTGGTTTTGCTCCAGAACCGGGCATATTCTTCATCCGCGCCCCCGCCGACTTTATGTCGGTGGAGCGATGATTGAAACCCGTCGCTTCTTCTCATGAATTGTTGGCGCCCATTTGCGCCTTCCCTAACATTGTCGCCGTATCGGGCTCGAAAACGAGAGGAAAACCACCGCTCCACCGACATGAAGTCGGCGGGGGCGATCATGGAGAGCGTGACTACTCTCGAGCAAAATCATCGCTCCACCGACATAAAGTCGGCGGGGGCGATCATGGAGAGCGTGACTACTCTCGAGCAAAATCATCGCTCCACCGACATGAAGTCGGCGGGGGCGCTTGAGAGCGACAGGCGAGACGCCCGCCCCACTTTGTCCATCCCCCGCAGTCTGGTTGCGGAGTCAAGATACGCCCTATCCCACCCAGGGGAATTTCAAAGTCTCTCAGCCGGGGGCGGCTGAGCCACAAGATGTTGATTTCCTCAAGATGATTGCCTTAAGTTGCTTGTTTCCTCAATGCTGTGGCCCAGTCGCCCCTGGCTGGGACGTTCCTCGACGACTTTGAAACTGTCCTGCTATCCCGGCTCATCGCGCAGATTGCTCTCAAGTTTGATCCCCCGCCCGCCGATGTATTCGTAGAGGCAAGGAAGCCTCTGGCAAACCTCATGGAGGAGGTGTTCTATGGACGTTCTGTCCGCAGGTTCGCCTGTATCCCATGCGCTTTTGGATAGCGCCAGTCTTAGTCGCGCGTCTTTGATTCCCCTTGAGATAACATCAGCACCCCCCGGTGGCTCGCCGCCCGCCGAGGAGATTGTCCCGGTCGGCGAAACTGACGACCGCGTCACCCTTTCCGGCGATCCCGCGCCCCCGCCGGAAGAGCAGGAGGGCGGAATGGACTGGCGGAGCCTGTCCCGGATGATGCGGCAGATGCGGCCCGCGTTGGGCGCCCAGGTCCGCGCCGGCGGCAATGCGGCGGGTGGGATGATGGGCGCCGTCATGTCCCTCACATCCTTCTCGTTCCAGACGATGTTCTCTCACCAGCTCAAGAACGACCCCGGCAGCCGAATGTCGAAGATTCTCGATCAACTGCAAAAACGTTTCGACAAACTGAGCGGCCTCGCTCCCAAGGATGCCCAACGCCTCGGTATTCTGCTGCGCATGTTGGCGGCCCTCAATCCGGACAAGGCGGATGAGATCCTCGAGAAGATATCCAGGACCCTCGAGAAACTGGACAGCCTGATGGGTCCCGCCGCCGAAGCTCCCGCTGGCGAAGTTCCCGCCCCCGAGCCAAATGCGCCCCCGCCATCGTCCCAGCCCCAACAGCCGACGCAAGAGTCCTTTTCGATGATTCACTTCAGCCTGGATCTGGAGGTGACGTCCTCGCAGGAGATGTCCTTCGCGATTGCCGAGCTGCGCGATCAGGGCATCGAGGTCCAGGCCATTCACATCGAGTCCACCCAGACGTTCAAACTCCACATAGAATTCACGGCGTTCCAGCAGGAGGTGCAGAAATCCGACCCGCTGGTGGTGGATCTCAGCGGAGACGGCGTACGGCTCACGGGCTTGGAGAACGGCGCTCTCTTCGACATCAACGCCGACGGAAAGACCGAGCAGACCGCCTTTGTCCAGGGAGACGACGCCTTCCTGGTTCTCGACCGGAATGGAAACGGCCGGATAGACAACGGCTCGGAGATGTTCGGGGACCAGAACGGGGCGGTCAACGGCTTCGAGGAACTAAGGAAGTACGACGGCAACCGGGATGGCGTGATTGACCGGCGGGACGCGATCTACGGCTCTCTCCGGCTGCTACACGACAATAATGGGGATGGCCGTGTCGGCCTGAGCGAGATGTCCACCCTCGCGGAGAAAGGCATTGACTCGCTGGACCTGGGCTACAAGGCGGGGCAGCGGGTGGATGATACCCACCGGAACACCCTGGCGGAGCGCTCACATTATCTGCGGGGCAACGGGTCGCGCGGGGCGCTGGTGGACGTCTGGTTGGGATACCGGGTTTGAAAGGGAAGGATGAAGGAGGAAGGATGAAGGCAGAATAGCGAATGACGAATGATGAATGACGAACAAAGAGGGCTGACCGCTATCCGAATCCGCCCCTCTTCATCCTTTGCCGTTCCCTCTTTGCCTCTCCGTGCCGGGTTCTGTTCTTCTCCCCGGTTCCCGTTCATGGTATGCTGCCGTGTATCATGTGGAAAGGAGGGGAACCGATCATGACATCTTCACCGGGCCGCACTTTTCTGGAACAGACGAGGTACTGCAATCTCGGCCGGTCCGCGCAGCAGGAAGGCGCTTCGCCGCCCCCCGTTGAGCAGCCCTTCTCCGGCGCCGAGACCATCAATCTGCCCCCGCCAGGCCAATGCGATCTGCTTCCGGTGGACGTGAGGAAGCTGATTGGCCAAAGGACCAGCGTCCGCGAGTATTCCACCGAGCCGCTCGATCTCGCGACCCTTTCCTTTCTCCTTTGGGCCACTCAGGGCGTGAAGGAAGTGGTCCGAGGTTACATCACCCTCCGGACCGTTCCGTCCGCCGGCGCCCGCCACGCGTTCGAGACTTATCTTCTGATTAACCGGGTCGAAGGACTCGAACCCGGCCTGTACCGCTATCTTGCGCTCGAGCACAAGCTTGGCGCGTTGCGGCCCGGACCGGCCGCCGGCGGCGAAGTCCTCGCGGGCTGCCTCGGCCAGGAGATGGTCCTCGGCAGCGCGGCTACTTTCATCTGGACCGCCGTTCCCTACCGCATGACCTGGCGCTACCAGGAAAGAGGATACCGCTACTTGTATCTGGACGCGGGGCACGTGTGCCAGAACCTCTATCTGGCCGCCGAGGCGGCGGGTTGCGGCAGCTGCGCGATAGGCGCCTTTGACGATGATCGCATGAACGGCGTCATCGGGGTGGACGGGGAGAAGGAGTTTGTGATCTATCTTTCGTCCGTCGGGAAGAAACCGGCCGCCCGAGGGGAGGCGCAATGAAGACTCCGCGGATGCTTGTGCGCCTTAGAGCAACTTAAGTCTTCACGTATCCGCCGCCCGAGGGGAGGCGCAATGAAGACTCCGCGGATGCTTGTGCGGCTTAGAGCAACTTAAGTCTTCACGTATCTGCTAGGCATGGTTTTGTGGGAGATTTGCGACCCGCGCGGGGATGTGAAGAGAACGCCGAAGGCGTTTCAGAGCAAAGCCCAGGGTTGCGAAGCACTACCGTTTAAGGGTTTGCGCACTCTAACCACTGGAATATGAATAATATGCAAGACTTGGCGTATTCTCAGCCGTCTTCAGGCGGCTCCTCTTTGCCCCCGGCTTCAGCCGGCGGGAGAAGGGGAATACCCTCTTAAGAACAAAGCGGCTTCAGCCGGGCTTCTCGACCCGCTTCAGCAAAGGAGGGGACAAAGGCAAGGCTGAAGCATGTCGGGAAGCCGCACTGAAGCGGGCGGAAACCATTAAACGGTAGTGGGTTGCGAAGCTACCCTGGGAGAAAGACGCGCCCCCCCGTGAATTCCAACCCTGTAATACTGAAAAGCAATCAAAGAGACACTATACAAACCCTTGTCTGCCTGTCTTCAGAAACAAGGCGGGAGCATGGCTCCCGCACTCCAAAAACGCCGCGCTTGCGTCTTTTCTTTCACGCTGTCTCCATTTTGGAGTGCGCAAGCCATGCTTGCGCCTTTTCTTTCCCGTTCATCCCGTCTCGCAAGTCGATAGTATGTATCTCTTTGAATGCACATTGGTATAAGAACCGCGTTGCGGTTTATGCGGGTGTTTCCCGATCTCCGGCGAAACCGGCTCCAATCATGCAGATGCGTATGAAACTAAACTGCTCTGGCGCAGCCAACCACCCTATTCGGCGTAAATCATCTTGCGGGTCATCCCGCCGTCAATCACGATGTTGGCGCCGGTGACGAAGCCGGACTCGGAACTGATCAGCCAAGTCACCAGGGAGGCGACGTCGCCCGGGATGCCGACGCGGCCCGCCGGGTGCTGGAGGCGGTCCTGGACCGTGTGCTGAACCGGGCGTTTCTTGGCGCGCTTGCGCCAGTCGCCGGTCTCAATCCATCCAGGGCTGACGCAGTTGACGCGGACCTCGGGTCCCAGGCTCACGGCCAGGGCGTGGGTGAGAGCCACCAGGCCGCCCTTCGCCGAGGAATAGGCTTCGGTATTGCGCTCGGACTGAAGCGCGCGGGTGGAGGCGATGTTGACGATGGACCCGCGGCTGTGGCGGAGAAGGGGAGCACAGTACTTGGCGCAGAGGAAGGGACCGGTCAGGTTGACGCTTATGACGCGGTCCCATTCCTCCACGCGCAGCTCTTCCATCGGCTTGTTGTCGCTGATGGCGGCATTGTTGATCAGGGCGTCCAGGTGGCCGAGAATCCTCCGCGCTCTCCCGGCGAGGCGGACCACGTCCTCCTCGCGGGCAACGTCCGTGGGAATGAACAACACCTCCCCCAGCGCCGACAGTTCGTTCTGGGCTTCTCCTCCGGCCTCGAGGTCTATCTCCGCCAGGATCACCCGCATGCCTTCTTCGAGAAAACGCCGGGCGATGGCGCGTCCGATCCCTTGGCCGCCCCCCGTCACAATGGCGGTCTTGCCTTTCAGATTCATGGCCTTGCGTTCCCTGTCCCAGAAGGCTAAGCAGCCGCTTAGATCAGCTTCGTCTTGCCCGGTACCGCGATTTCCTCTACGGGCAGTGGGCCGAACTCATACTTCTCCGGACCCAGCCGCAGCTTCGAAGCGTTCATCGCCCAGTCCCACTTGAGCTCCCGCCCGGTGTAAGTGCTCATCCGTCCGATGATGGCATTCATGGTGCTCTCGGCGACGGTGCGGCCCTCGTTGAGCGGCTTGCCCGAACGGATGCTTGCGATCAGGTCGGTGTGCTCCTGGACATAGGGATTCCGCCCCTCGCCATCGAATTTGTAAGGCTTCTCGCCCGTGATCTCGCCATCCTCGGGAACGGCGATGCCCTTAGTCCCGACGATTCTCTCCCCGACCCGGTCGGCGCAGCCCTCGATCTGGCGGCACGTGCTCAACACGCGGGCTCCGTTGGGATACTCGTACTCGATGGCGAAATGGTCAAAGATGTTGCCGAACTGGGGCTCGGTGCGAACTTGGCGTCCGCCCATTCCCATGCACTTGACCGGCGTGGCGCCCAGGGCCCAGTTGACAACGTCCAGATTGTGGACGTGCTGCTCCGTGATATGGTCGCCGGATAGCCAGGTGTAGTAGAGCCAGTTGCGGCACTGCGTCTCCATGTCCGTCCAAGCGGGCTGGCGGTCATTGACCCACAGACCGCCCTGATTCCAGTAGCATTGTGCCGCCACGATCTCGCCGATGGCGCCGTCGTGAATCCGCTTCATCACCTCTATATAGCAGGCTTGGTGACGCCGCTGCGTCCCGGCCACAATCGCAAGCCCCTTGGCTTTGGCCTGTTCCGACGCCTCGATCACAATCCGAACCCCCGCCGGGTCCACCGCCACCGGCTTCTCCATGAACA
>Ga0315282_10008006_pt1 | contig 17202 bp, 18 predicted proteins | sample YL17G07_20_MG_FD_203693 | JGI IMG/M metagenome (GOLD analysis project Ga0315282, IMG submission 203693) | Sediment microbial communities from Yellowstone Lake, YNP, Wyoming, USA - YL17G07_20 | ecosystem: Environmental > Aquatic > Freshwater > Lake > Sediment | place: USA: Wyoming | collected... | reverse complement strand
GACCAGGCACTTAGGACTTTCCGCTCCGATTCGCTGAGGACAATCGAAAGAGCTGTTCTGGACATGAAGTCATTCTACCAGAACGTAATGTATAAGTCAAGCTATTTATGAGACAGACCACTAGCGCAACCGCCGAAGGCGTCGCAGCGTGGCGGGCCATCGAGTCAGAGAAGCCGGCTGGCGAGAGAATCTGCTACGACCCTTATGCCCGCAGATTGACCGGTGCGTTGTTCTACCACCTAATCAAGCTCTTTGCCGGTTATGGGGAGCGGTACACACACGGCGCGCTCACATTCATCGTTTGCCGTGCGCGCTATTTCGACGACTACATTCACGAACGCCTGAAGGCTGGAACCGCCCAGTTGGTGATTCTGGGCGCCGGGCTGGATTCCCGGGCCTACCGCGAGGACCTCGTTCCGGGAGCAGTGACGACTTTCGAGGTCGATCACCCTGCCACCCAGGCGAGCAAGATCGAGCGGGTGAAGAAGGTATTCGGCAGAATTCCCGCGAGGGTTGTGTACGTGCCGGTGGACTTCAGTCGCGAGACGCTCGACCGGCTCCTGGGCTGCGGTTTTGACCCGTCGCTCAGGACTCTTTTTGTCTGGGAGGGAGTGACGCCGTATCTTGACGCTGCCGCGGTCGACTCTACTCTTGGCTGGGTGCGGGCAAACGCGACCCCGGGCAGCGCCATCATCTTTGACTACTTGTGCGGATACAGAACCGCAGCGCAGACGAGGCGAAACCGCCTGTATGCACTGGTGTCGCGCGTGACCGGCGAACGGCGGGAATTCGGCATCGAGAAGGCCCGGATTGAGGACTTCCTGGCCCGGAGGGGCTTCGCCCGCGTGGTGAACGCCGACGCCGAGCAACTCAGGCGGCTCTACTGCACCGGCCCCAACCGGAATCGCACGGTAGCCGCGAATTACGCGATTGTGCACGCTGAAACCGAAGTGGACGAATCAGGACGAATCAGGGACAGTCACCCTATTTGATGACGGCGTCAAGGCGCGGCGGGGGATCGTGCATCGTTACTTCGTACATCGTTGTTCGTTCCCGGACGAGCGGAGCGCAGTGTCGGCCAACGATGGACGTTGTACGAATCATCCGAACCGCGAGGGACACTTCCCATATTTCTGAGCGATGTCAAGGCGCGGCATGACAAGATGGTCGAGTTCGCGGAGTGTGATGAGCGATAAGCTCGGAACGATGAGCAACGGGACAGAACAGCAGGTCTGGTCGAGACGATGCGATGACAGCTTGCGGCTCGCGGGATTTGACTTGGCCGAGGCGGAGCCTATAATCCTACCCGTGATCTGCGTTGAGGCGGCTGCTGTGCGCCGGAGGCGTGTGCCGTGACTCGGCGTTCTACCCGGGGCCGGGCGCCTCGGAGACCGGACGACACCAAGGCAGTCCCCAGTTTGCAGTTTGCAGTTTGCAGTTCCCGAAATCCAAACACAACCCTAGATAGACAAGCGGCATGACTGACCGGCTTTGTGCCGGCAGTTTGCCGGCGAGCAGAATAGGTCCTACAGGACCTATAAGACCTATAGCAGAGGAGGCATGATGCCGAAGAGATACGACTACACCGGCAAGGACGTGCAGGATGTGTATGATGGGCCCGGAGGTTTGCTCTGGGAAGCGGTGATGAGCGAGCAGATTCACTCGGGCAAGGACGAGGTGACGGACCGGATGGCCGCGGCCGTGGGCCTGAAGCCAGGAATGCACGTGCTCGACGTGTGCTCGGCTTTGGGCGCGCCGGCCCGCCAAATGGCGAAGAAGTACGGCGTGAGGGTGACCGGGCTCGATTTCACCAAGACGATGCTCACCAAGGCGATTGAGCGGACCAAGGCCGCGGGTCTCGACAACCTGGTAACCTTTGTCGACGGCACGGCCCTGGACATGCCTTTCAAGAAGGACACGTTCGACGTCGTCTGGGGCCAGGAGGCGTGGTGCTATGTGACCGACAAAGACCAGCTCATAGCCGAGGCCGCGCGGGTGTTGAAACCGGGCGGGAAGATGATTTTCACCGACTGGGTCATCACCGGCAGGGTCGAAGAGCCGCTGCTTGCCAAGCTGTACGAGTCGATGGCGTTCCCGTACATGGAGACGCTGCAGGGCTGGGCCAACTTGATGAAGAAGTACGGATTCAAGAACATCGAGGTCAAGGACCAGACCGATGAGTATGCGAAGTGCTTCGATGGGTACAAGAAGATGGTCGAGGTGGACCTGAAGCCGACTATCGTTAAGAACTTCGGGCCCGACCTGTTCGGGTTCGCGACCGGGCTCGTGAACCTGTGGCGCGACGCGGCGCACGCCCACCAGGTTGGCCGCGGTTGGTACATGGCTGAGAAGTGACGCGCAGCGTCATTCTGAGCAAAGCGAAGAATCTCCGCAAGGGCAGCAGGAAAGGGGTGGTCCTGCTGCCGCCGGCCGCCCGCGTTGCCACCACCCAAGCCAAAGGAGGTTCACTTGTCCGGGCATAATCAAGTATTGCAGGAACTCGGGCTGAATGTCGAACTACACGACGAGGTGCTGAAGTACATCGACCGGACGTTCCAGCAGACCGTCGGCACGCAGAAGGGCCGGCCCAAGGGCATCGACTACTTCGACAACGTGCTGCGCGAGTCGCACGGCGACCTATGAGACAATGGGCCCGGCCTACAACTTCGCGAATGACCGCCTGCACAAGAATAAGCCGGACAGGAACTACAATGGCGTGGTTGTGTCCAAGGTGACCCAAGTCTATAATATCAAGTCCGGGCCGGACGCGGGCAAGCTAATGGCCAGGGCTTGAGCCGAATGGATGGCGTCCTGCTCAGGCCACGGCCTTCTTTGGGCGGACTTGTTCATGGAAGCCGGATGGGGAACAGAGTCCCTGCCCGGAACCATTATGCACCTGCTGCGGTCCGGCAGAGGTGAAATAGATGAGTGACTCTTCGGCGGGCGGCAGGTCAACTCCCGGTGCTTGGTCTCCAGCCTCCCCGAACCACAGGGCAGCCGGGGCGAGGGAGGGCGTCGCGTTACGCCGCACTGCGTTCGGTCTGCTGCTTCTGGCCGGGCTGACGGCTGTCGTCGTCGGGTTGATTCAGCAGCAGTGGTCGAGAGTGCACGCATTCAGCTCGCAGATATGCCTGTCTTGCATGGGTCTAATTTAGGTCGAGGTTTGCTGTCGGAAGACAAGCAGCGCCCTCTTCTGGAGGCGGGGGCACGAGAGATAAGCATCTGTTGGCGGCATTGCCCGACATAGCGGTCGGTACCGGATGCGGTTAGATATTAGTGACGGACACTGAACGGAGGATGATATGAGAGTTCTGCGGATGACGATGGTGATGCTGTTTTCAGCCGGCCTGCTGCTTGGCGCGGAAGGCGGACAGCAGGAGTACGAACAGTCGCCCGACTTCACGCTGCCGGACCTGGCGGGCAACAGCGTACAGCTTTCGGAACTACTTGCGACCGGGCCGGTCTACATGGAGTTCTGGGATCGGTCCTGCGCCAACTGCATCGCTGAACTGGACGCGCTCGTGCCGACCTATGACACGCTTAAGGAACGCGGTCTGCAGGCAGTCGCCTTGTCGGTTGACAAGGCAGCGGACCAGGAGAGGGTAAAGGCACTTTTCAAGGGCAAGAGGTGGCCGTACATCTGCCTGCTGGACCAGCAGAACGAAGTGAAGAGGGCATACGGCATCATCATCAAGCCGGCCGCCTATCTCATCAACCAGCAGGGGGAGATTGTCTACACCCACATCGGATACAAGAAGGGAGATGAGAGTCGCATAAAAGCCGAGATATTGAAGTGGCTGCCGGAAGAGCCGGCCCAGGAGAACGACAGCGCACCGGGTTCGGAGTCCCACGATGGCAAGCACTAACCGGCGAGTCGGGCCATCGGTGGGTCCTTGTTGAGATGGAAGGCGATTCAGCATCTGAGGCAAGTCGCTTGAAAGGAGGTCGCACGAAACGACGTCTGGCTTTCGGACTGCTGCTAGCCGGCGGCATTTCCGCGCTGGTGTTCGGCATTGCCCGCGGCGACCCGGAGACGATCCACCGCTTTGCGTCCCAGATATGACTGTCTTGCATGGGCCTGGTCTAGGCCCGTTCGTCCGAACAGCGGGATGCTGGTGCCAGTCACCAGCGCTGCCCGCGTTGTCCGTCAAACGTCAGCGAAACAGGAGGTCTGTATGAAAAGCTTGTCAGTTCTCCTGCTGGCTCTGCTCGCCCCGGTGGCACTGCAGGCCAGCCAGCGGGTAATGGTGATTGAGGACGTCACCGCGACGTGGTGCACATACTGTCCGGGCGCGGCGCGCGGGGCCGACGAGCTCAAGTTCCGAGCTTTCGATTCCGTCGTGGTAGTAGGGTACCACTCGTCATCGAGCGACCCGTACTACAACGCGTCCGCAGCAACCCGGATGAGCTACTACGGGGTTTCGGGATACCCGACCGTCGTCCTTGACGGCTCCAACTCGATTGTCGGCGGGCTGCACACGGGCACGATGTACCCGACCTACCGTCAGTACTTCGACTACCGGATGACCATCTCAAGCCCGCTGGAGATAGAGCTCGCCGTTGCCTACGACTCGGTCAGCCGAAACGGCGACCTTTCGATGGTTGTGCGCAATACGAGCTCCTCTGCGGTGAGCGGGCAACTGCAGGTGGCACTCGTCGAAAGCCACATCTACTATCCCTGGCAGGGCATGGACAGCCTGCAGGATGTCGAGCGGACGATGCTGCCGGACGCCTCGGGCGAGGCGATAACCGTGCCGGCTGGGGATTCGGTCGTCCGGTCGCGCAGCTTCAACGTCAGCTCGAGCTGGGTGGCGCGGAACTGCGAGTTCGTGGTCTTCGTACAGAATAACTCAACCAAGGAGATGTTTCAGGGTGCGAACGCCGCGGTCATGCCCGAACCGGCGCTCGAGTTCGTAGGTACCAGCCGGTGCTGCCTGCGCCGGGAGGAGATTTCGACCTTACTGTGGGATTGCGCAACATCGGCTCGGCCGACGCCCAGGGTGCGAACGCCGTGCTGTCGACCACTGACCCGAATGTAACCGTGACGACCGCAGGCGCCAGCTTCGGGCCCATCGCCGTGGCCGAAGACGGCTATGCCCAGACGCCGTTCGGCATCAGCGTGTCAGGCGGCTGTCCTGACCCGCACGTCGCGTCCATGCGTCTGGTGGTGACGAGTTCGGACTTCAGCGCCGACACCGTCGACTTCCCGCTGAACATCACCGCGACCCCCGGCTGCTACGACAACATGGAGTTCGGACAGCATGGCTGGGCGCACAGCGGCATCCTCGACGGCTGGCACCTGAGCACCTACCGCAGCGTCTCGCCGAGCCATAGCTGGTACTGCGGCAACGACGGGAGCCACCAGTACACGAACGAGAATGACGCCCGGTTGATGACGCCGCTCTACACCGTCGGTGACTCAACGACGATGCATTTCCAGCAATGGTACAACACCGAGGCGAACTACGATTATTGCGTCGTTGAGGTCGGCAACGGCTCGCTTTTCTGGTTGCCCCTTGCCCAGTACACCGGCTACGCGCCGAACTGGCAACTGGCCAGTTTCAACCTGGCCCGGTTCCGGGGACAGACCGTGCAGTTGCGGTTCCGCTTCATCAGCGACTACAATGGGACGGGAGAGGGGTGGTACATCGACGACTTCTGGAGCGGGGCACTCACCGGCGTCGCCGAAGCGCAGCGCGCGTTCGGACCTTCTCTGAGCACCGCACGTAACCCGGTCCGCGACCGCGCCGAACTCCGCTTCGCGCTGCCGGCTGGCAGCAAGGGCCGGGTCGGCGTGTATGACCGCGCGGGCCGGCTGGTGAAGTGGCTGCTGCGCGGCGCAACCGGCTCCGGCAGGGCGGACTGGAACCTGACTGATGGACGGGGTTGCGCAGTTCCCGATGGCGCGTACTTCGTCCGCCTGACGTCGGACCGGGGCGCGCAGGTCGTCAAGCTGCTCGTCGCCCGCTAGCCGGCAATAATGATGTCAGCGGCGGCCAGACTGTTTCTGTCTGTCTTCTTTGGCGGTCTGGCCGCTCTGGTCGGCTGCTCAGATGCCCCGGAGCTGCACATCGTCCCGACGAACCGGGTTGTGGTGGCCGAGTTCTTCACCTGGCAGCGCTGCTCATACTGCCCGTATGCCGCCCGCACGCTCGACAGCCTGGCCCGCGAGTTCCAGGACAGCGTGGTGGTGGTCGCCTATCACCGCCGGGTGGCCGGGGACACGCTTTCGCCCGAGTACGTCGAGGAGCGGCGCGGCTTCTACTACGACGGCGGCGGCGAGCCGGCCACGGTTTTCGACGGCGGGGTGCCGGTGCGGACGCCGGGTCCGGATTACAACTATGAGACATTCCGCGACTACATCCTGGCCGCGAAGAGCGTCACGCCCAGGGCGCAACTGTCCATTGATGCCGAGCCGGATTCGACCGGCGGCACCATCGCGGTTTCCGCCAGCGGCGTGGACTCGACGCCGGACGAGAGCCTGCGGCTGTACGTCGTGCTGGTCGAGGACAGCGTGCGCGGCGCCCTGCCCGGCGCGACGGACTCAGTGTTCAACCGCGTCATGCGGGCGATGCTGCCCGGCCCGGACGGGCGTGCCATCCGGCTCACCCGACAGGATACGCTGGAGACGGTCGAGCGATACGCGCTCGCCCCGGAGTGGAATCCCGCTCTTCTGGGCGTGGTCGCCTTTGTCCAGCAGCCTTCGACCAAGCGCGTCATGCAGGCCGCGGCCCTCACAAGGATTGCGAACGGGAAAGGAATCGGACCATGAACAATGCGAAACTGGCAGCTCAGTGCTTCCTCCTGGCTCTATGTCTCGTACCAGGCCCTTCGAGGGTCTCGGCAGCACCGTTCACCTTTGTCTGCCGGGCCGATACCATCCAGCAGGTGGAACCAGGCAGCCCGGCTGAGTTCGGCTTCACCCTGACCAATACCGGGACCGAGGCGGATGTCTATCGGCTCGACTGCCGGGTCCTGGACAGCGTGCCGGGGTGGTTCGCGGTCTGCTGCGTTCACGGGCTGTGCTTTGAGCCGGGAATCCCGCTCTACGATACGTTGGCGGCCGGCGAGGCCGATACCACGGTGCACGTTACCATCTACACGAATACGACCCACGGCGAGGAGTTGGTCAACCTCAAGGTCACCTCCCTCGGCAACCCCATGCTCACAGATTCCATTACCACCCATACCAGGGTTGGCTCCGGCATCACGGAAAGCACGATGCCCGGCACTTCGTCCTGCGCACCAGTTGCCACGATTCTGCGCGGGGTGCTGAACACGGGCCTACGGCTCACGGCTGACGGCTCACGGCTCGGAATCGGGCTGTATGATGCGAACGGCCGCAAGGTCATGGCCCTGCTTCCCGGGCCGAACGATGTGCGGCATCTCGCGCCCGGGGTCTACTTCGTCTGTCCCGCGTTCGGCGCCGAGCGTAATGCGTCGAGCGTTTGCAAGGTCGTGCTCGAGTAGCAGGCCTGCAAAATGGAAGTCATGGCGGAAGTACGGCGGTGAATGTCCCGGAATGCGCCGGCGGGGTTCCCGCTGGCTCCACCCTGTGGGCCACGCCGTCTTGCTGTTGCGCTATGGCGTTCGCTTCGGTCCGCCTGCTGCTTCGCGCCGGGCAGGTTCTCCGCCAGGCGGGCATCGATGTACTCGTAGTTCCCCGCCGGATTGAGGGCTGTGGCGTGCTGCTCTTGGTCGGGCAGGACTCAGCCGCCGCCTTGTCGCTTCTGTCAGCTCATGCCATTGCACCTGCGGAAGTACTGCCGTACGGCGACGTACAGAAGGGCTCATCATGAATGAAAACGACATCTTCGGGCCTGCGGTCGAGGTCGATGTCCGCGGTCTCGTCTGCCCTGAGCCGGTCGTCCGGACCAGAAGAGCGCTGGAGTCGGTGCTCCCGGGCGGGACAGTCACGGTGACTACCGACAGCCCCGAATCCCGCGACAACATCGTCCGGTTTGCCGAGCGGGCCGGCTGCCGGGCCACGGTTGCAGAACCCGAGCCGGGCGTGTACACGGTTCACATGACAAAGACCTCGGAGCCCGGGCCGGTATGTGTCCGGCCCGGCGCTGCCATCCTTGTCAGTTCGGACCGGCTGGGCCGAGGCGACGACGAACTGGGCCGGCTACTCTTGACCCTCTTCTTGCGCACGCTTGCCCAGTTGCCGTCCCGGCCCGCGGTGCTCGCGCTGATGAACGGTGGGGTGAAACTGGCGCTGGCCGACTCGGAGACGCTCGCACCCCTGCAGGCGGTAGCGAACCAGGGCGTGAAGGTGATGGTCTGCGGCACCTGCCTTGACTTCTTCGGGGTGAAAGACCAGGTGCGCGTCGGGACCGTATCCAACATGTACGAGCTGGCCGAGGTTCTTCTGGCCAGCGACCGGCTGATGGTGTTATAGCAAGACTGGAGTGCAATGAAACGTCGTCTACTCGACTACGCCAAGGCTGCCGGCTGAGCGTCCAAGGTCTGCCAGGAAGACCTGATGCAGGTTCTGCACCAGCTTCCGGCCTTTCGGCATCCCGAGTTGCTGGTCGGCGGTGATACTTCAGATGACGCCGGGGTGTACCGGCTCGACGATCGTCGGGCGCTGGTGCTCACCGTTGACGTCCTGACGCCGATTGCCGACGACCCCTACACGTTCGGCCAGATTGCCGCGGCCAACTCGCTCTCCGATGTCTATGCCATGGGTGGCTTCCCACTGGCCGCGCTCTGTATCCTCGGCTACCCGGTCGGGGAAGTCGACAACGAGACAATCCGCGCGGTGCTGGCCGGTGTCTGGGACAAAGTACGCGAGGCCGGCGCCGTGGTCGCGGGCGGTCACACAACCAAGGACATGGAGCTGAAATGCGGCCTGGCGGTCACCGGCCTGGTTCACCCGGACCGGCTGCTCACCAACGCCGGGGCCAGACCGGGTGACAGTCTCGTTTTGACCAAACCTCTGGGGACGGGCGTCATCACGACGGCGCTGCGTGCGGACCTCGTTGACGCGGAAACCGTGCGGCAGGCAAACGCAATCATGGTCCAGCTAAACCGCGCCGCGGCTGAGGCGGCGACCGCGGTCGGCGCTCATGCGGCAACGGACATCACCGGGTTCGGCCTTCTGGGCCACGCGTGGGAGATGGCGCAGGCGAGCCGGGTCGATGTGCTCATTGAGGCAGCTCGCGTGCGAATGATCGCTGGGGCCTCGGACCTGGCGCGCCAGAGCCTGTTTCCCGCCGGGTCGCTCAGGAACTTCGAGTTCATGAAGACGCGGGCCGACTTCGCTGAATCGGTGCCGGAAGACCTGCGCATGCTGCTATGTGATGCCCAGACATCCGGCGGTCTGTTCATCTCGGTACCCGCACCACAGGAGTCCGAACTCCTTGACCGGCTGCACACCGCCGGGGTGATTACCGGACCGACGGTCGGCTGCGTCCGGCCGGGCCGCGGGCGCGTGTTGGTGGTCTAGCATCGTTTGCCAGCGCTTCTAGCTGCGGTATGATTTGCCTGTGAACCTGCCTGATAACCTGTGCGCGCAACTGGCTGCGGCGGTCGTGGCGATGAAGCCCGGCCGCGTGGCCGAGCTGGCGCGGCAGGCGCTGGCGCAGGGCATACCGGCGGAGGAGGCCATCACCAATGGACTGGCCGCGGGCATGCGCCGGATGGGCGAACGGTACGCGGCCAAGGAGTGCTTCGTGCCCGAGGTCTTGCTGGCGTCCAAAGCGATGTACGCCGGGTTCGACATCCTGAAGGAGCACGTGGCCGAAGGAGGCCGCTCCCGCGGCAAGGTGATTCTGGGTGTCGTGCAGGGCGACATCCACGACATCGGCAAGAACATCGTGAAGGTGATGGTGCAGGCCGCGGGTTTCGAGGTGCTTGACCTGGGCCGGAACGTATCGTTGCCCGACTTCGTGAAGGCGGTCGGCACGTCCGAGGCGCCGGTTCTTGGGATGTCATCTTTGATGACCACGACGATGCCGCGCATGGGCAAGGTGATTGAGATGCTGGACAAGGAAGGCCTGCGGCCGCAGGTGAAGGTGATTGTCGGCGGCGCACCGCTGACCGCGGAGTTTGCCCGGCGCATCGGCGCGGACGCGTACGCGCCTGACGCACATTCCGCGGTGTTGCAGGTCGAGCGGCTGATACGGGCGAGCTAGCAGTCAACCCAGCCGTGAGCAACGAAGGCAATCGGACCAGGCGTTTCGCGCAGTTGCTGACAGGCAGCGCCCCGGAAGCTCCGGTCGTATTCCCGATGGTGGTGGCGAACCATGCCGCCCGTCTCGAAGGCTATGCTATCGGCGAAGCGGTCACGAGCGCCGACACACTGGCGCGCGTGCTGTACTCGGCCTACCGGTTCTATGGCTACGACCTGATAATGGTTTTCGCCGACACTGTCGTGGAGGCCGAGGCCATGGGCGCGCAGGTGATTATCCCGGAAGACGACGACCCGTTCGTGCTCGCACCGCCGAGAGTGTCGAGACTGGAGCCGGCTGACCCGGAAGCGGACGGCCGGATGCCGGTAATACTGGAGGCTACGAGAAACCTGAGGAAGCTGCTTGATGACGAGGTGCCAATCCTCACGTCGCTCAAGGGGCCGTTCTCGCTCGCGTCCTTCCTGCGCGGGGTGGAGGGTTTTCTTGCCGACCTGCTCGACAACCCGGGCCGGGCGCGGGACTTCCTTGCGGTCGCGACCGAGAACCAGGTGCGCTATGCCGCGGCGATCGTCAAAGCGGGCGGGACTCCCTTCATCGGCGACCCGGTGGCTTCAGGCAGCATGATAAGCTCGAGCATGTTTCGAGAGTTCGCGCAGCCGTACCTCGCGCAACTGATTCGCTCCATACACGAGGCAGGCGTGAAGGCCGGCCTGCACATCTGCGGCGAGACGAGGCAGATGCTCGGGGACATGGCGGCGACGCGAGCCGACTTCCTGAGCATCGATGAGACGGACCTCGCGGCCGCACGCCGGTTGGTCGGCCCTGATGCCGTGCTGATGGGTAATGTTTCGACCCGGCTGCTGCTGGAGGGCAAGCCCGAACAGGTCTCGGTTGAGGCGGAGAAGTGCCTCGCGACCGGCGGGCCGCTGCTGCTTCTTTCCACAAGCTGCGACGTGCCGACCGATGCTCCAAAGGAGAACGTGCAGGCTATCGTGGCGGCCGCACGAAACTGGCAGAGCCCTTCGTGAACTTGACGGTTACACCCAGACCAGCCAGGACCCTGCGCGAGTTGCTGCTCGGCATGGGCATTCCGGTTCCCTCGGACTGCGGCGGCGCAGGCACCTGCGGCAAGTGCCGCATGCAGGTAACCGGCGCCAGCGGGACGAGCACGGTTCTTGCCTGCCAGTATTCGCCGGACCGGCCGGTCCGGGTTTTGCTGGACCCAGGCATAGGAAGACGGCGGGCGGCAGCGGCGCAAGACGTGAACCCGGATTTGGCTTTGGCGGTTGACGTGGGTACTACAACCGTATCGCTCGCGGCAGTTGACCTGCGCCAACACCGGGTCAGCCGATACCGCGACGTGCTCAATCCCCAGATTGTCTACGGCGCGGACGTGATGAGCCGGATTGGTCAGGCCCGGGCCGTGAGGCGCGCCGGGCTGGATGAGGTCATCGCCGACTTCATGGCGGACAGCGGTATCGGTTGCCGGCGCGCGGCCACGGCCGCGGGCAATACCGTAATGGCACATTTCCTCATGGGCGCGAGCCCGGCGCGCCTCGGCGCCTACCCGTACCGCTCCGGTCTGCCGTTGCGGCGCGTGGTCAGCGGCCGGACCACGGGCGGCCTGAAGGTAAGACTGCTTCCGTTGCTGGGCAGCTTCGTGGGTTCGGACTGCACCGCGGCGATACTCGCCTCAGGCATGCACCGCCGCAAGCGCCTCGCCCTGCTCGTTGACGCCGGCACGAACGGCGAGGTCGTGCTGGGAAACTCCGAGCGGCTGCTTTGCTGCTCGACCGCGGCCGGGCCGGCGTTCGAGGGCGCGACGCTGGAATGCGGCAGCCTCGCACAACCGGGCGCGATTCGCGCGGTGGACCTGCGGGGTCGCAGGTTATCCCTGGAAACGGCAGGCGGCGAGCCGCCGGCAACGATATGCGGTTCGGGAGTCCTGGATGCCGTGGCCGCGGGCGTTAGGTGGCGTCAGATAGGCAGGAGCGGCAGGCTGGCCCGAGGTAAAGCCAGGTTCGTCCTGCATCGGGAGCGCGATGCCGAGGTCTACCTCTCTCAATCTGACGTGCGGGAAGTGCAACTCGCCAAGGCAGCGATTGCGGCCGGAATCAGGCTGCTGCTGGATGAATGGGGCGCAAAGACTTCTGACCTTGAAGGAGTCTATCTCACCGGCAAGTTCGGCGCCGCGCTGCGCTTGAGTTCGGCGATGAAGGTCGGACTCCTGCCGCAGGTTGCCGGGACGCTGGTACGCCAGCATGGGAACCTCGCGCTGCGCGGGGCGGTCGAAGCGACCCTGAATCCGGACCGGCTGGCAGAGTCCGAGCGGATTGCCGGCAGGTGCACGGAGGTCATGCTGTCGGGCCATCCGGCGTTCGAGCAGGTGTTCGTGGACTCCATGAGGTTTGAACCATGGCGCTAGAGCGCGGTGAAACGACCCAATTCAGACAGGAGCGACTGGCAGAGATACGTTCGCAGCGAGAGGCGGGCCGCAAGGTCATCGGCTACCTGTGTCTGTACGCGCCGGTTGAGCTGATACAGGCTTCCGGCGCGATTCCGGTCCGGCTCAGTCTTGGCGGGCACGAGGCCGAGATTGCCGGCACGAAGTACCTGCGGTCGGATGCCTGCACTTTCTGCAAGAGCTGTCTCGGCAACTTCGAGAACGACCCGCTGTATGCTCTGGTTGACGCCGTGGTCGTGGCCAACACATGCGACATGATGCGGCGTTTGCCCGAATCCATCATGCGTCACTTCCGCAAGCCCGTGCTTGAGGTGTACGTTCCCCGCACCGCCGAGGCGCTGCCGCACCGGTTATCCGAGTTCAGGCGCCAGCTTGAGTTGCTGCGCGGTGGACTGGGCGGAATCACCGGGCAGATGGCGGAGGACGACGGACTCCGCGCTGCCGTGGCATCGTACAACAGCATCAGGCAGGGACTCCGCGCGATAGACGAGCTGCGGCTCGCCGATGCGCCCCGGGTATCCGAGAGCCGGATGCTTGCCCTTGCGGCGCTGTCATGGCGGCTGTCACCGGAACAGGCCGGACTCGTCTTGTCCGAGGCCGGACCGGCGGCGAGCGACCCCGGGGAGGCGGCCGGGCGCAGGCGTCCACGCCTCATGCTCGGCGGCAGCATGCTGGCCGAAGACGACCTTTGGCTGGTCGAACTCATCGAACGCCGGGCCGACATAGTCGTCGATGTCCTGTGCACCGGCGGCCGGTCTTTTGCCGAGGACGTTCCGGAGACCGAAGACCCGCTCGATGGTTTGACCCGGTTCTACTATGGCCGAATTCCGTGCATGCATCGCCGGCCGAATGATGCGTTCTACGACTACGCGCGCCGGTTGGCGCGAGAACGTCGGGTGGACGGATTCGTCTACAAGACGCTGCTCTACTGCGACGCGTACAGCTTCGAGGCGAAGAGGTTGAAACAGGCGCTAGGCCTGCCCATGCTGCACCTGGATACCGACTACTCGTATGAGAACCGCGAGCAGGTGCGAACCAGGGTAGAGGCGTTCCTGGAGATGCTGTGAGTCAGGCGGGGCGCACCGGTCAGATACCAAAGTTCCGAGACCCGGTGCCCGGGCGTGTTACGTTCGACCGGTGGCTGGAGCTATTCGAGCGGGTGCCGGATGAGCTGATTGAGCGCTACCACTACTACGGGAACGGCGACGCGTGGTCCAAGTACCTGTTCCCACCCCAGACATTCGCCATCTACGGCGCGAGGCACCTGCGCCGGCTGAAATTCGACAACTCGCTGGCCGCCCTGCGCATGTGGGGATTCGTCCAGAACGAGACCGAGCGGTTGTTCCGCGCGCGGCAGATAGGGAAGCGCGTCGTCGCGACGATGGGTGACCTGGGCGCGGTGCCGGTCATCGTCAACTCGTTCCCGGACTGCGTGGCCTTCTACCCGGACTGCATCTGGTGGACTCCCTTCGTGACCGAGAGCAAGGTGCTGCTTGACGCGGCCGCCGAACTGGGCATCGGCGACGCGACGTGTTTCTCGCGGGCGGCGCTCGGCGCGTTTGCCAAGCATTCGTACTTCCCGGACCCGGAGCTGGTCATCGCCTCGACCGGGGCTTCGTGCGATGACTACTCGGGCGTCGAGCAACTGGCCGCGAGCTTCGCCTCCGACGTGCTCTGGGTCGAGGAACCGGTGAGACGGGAGTGCCGAATGTCAATGCCCGAGTGCCGGGCGACCGTATCGGGCACGGTGTATGAGGTGTCGACGCGGAACTTCCTGGTAAAGGAGTTCGAGCGCGTGGTCGGGCGAATGGAGCAGTTGACCGGGTACAACCTGTCCGATGACGAACTCCGGGCCGGCGTGAGACGGGCCAACCGCGCCAGGAGGCTTGTCAGTCGCCTGCGCGAGCTGGCATACGCGCGTCCCGTGTTCCCGGCCATCGAGATGATGGTTATTGAGTTCGGCAACCTGCACTACTATTCGGACATGGACGAGTGGGTCAGGGTACTCGAACACCTGCTGGCCACGGTTGAGGAGAGGGTTTCACGGCGGCAGTACGTGCTGGATGAGGACGCTTTGCGCCTCGTCTGGATAACGCCGCCGGCCGACCCGCTGCTTCTTACCTACGTTGAAGACCACGGAGCGAGGATAGTGGGCACCGAGTACGTCATCAACCAGGCGTTGGAGTTGATGGACGAGGCGAAGCCGCCGCTTGAGGCGATTGCCGAGTCGTTCCTTGCCGCATCGCTCATCGGTTCGTCGCGCGCCCGCGCCGACGCGGCAATCAGGCAGGCGCGCGAGCGAAAGGCCGAAGGCGTCATCATATCGGGCATCCTGGGCGGCTCGCACTGCGCCATGGAATCGCGGCTCATCGCCGGCTACGTCAAGGCCGAGTTGAACCTGCCCGTTCTGGAGTTCGACGTCGCGCCGCCCGCACGGGAAATCGACCGCCAGTTGCAGACGAGAATCGACGCGTTTCTCGAACTGCTGCGGGGGCGGCGATGAAGGACCTGTTGACTCCGCGCGAGCGCTTCGGCCTGCTCGTGATTGACGAGCCGCAGGACCGGGTGCCGGTCTTTCCTTTGGTGACTTCCCATGCGGCCCGCGTTGCCGGGGTTTCCATCCGCGACTACTACACCGACGGTTCGGCGATGGCGCGGGCGCAACTCGTCGCGCAGGAGACGTACGGTACGGACTTCATCTCGTTCTTTTCCGAGGTCGGGTTGGTGGCGGAGGCGCTTGGGTCGAAGTTCGACTATCCGGATGATGACCTGCCGCTGCTGACACGGCCCAAGTGGACCGAACTGGTTGAGCCCGACGAGATGGTGGTGGACCCCAGGCGCGACGGTCGGCTCAGGCTCTACCTGGATGCGATTGCCTACGCATACGAGGCCCGGGGTGACACGGTGCCGATTCTCGCCTACGTTCCCGCGCCTTTCACGACCGCGCAGCAGCTCGTGGACCAGGAAGCGTTCCTGATGGGCCTGCTGACCGAGCCGGACAGGGTTCACGCGCTGCTCGAGTACGCCACGCGGTCGGTCGTCGCACTGTCCAAGGCAGTGATTGCCGCGGGCGGACTTCCGATTCTGGTTGACCCGCTGGCCTCAGGCAGCGTGATTTCCGCCGAACACTATCGCGATTTCGCCCTGCCGTACGAGGCCGAGGTGATTCGCTACCTGCATCGCTACGACCTGGACGTAGTGCTGCACATCTGCGGGGATACGAATCCGATAATCGACCTGATGCCCGAATCAGGGGCCGACCTCCTGAGCATCGACCGGATTGAGATCGCCGACGCGGTGACGGGAGCGGGGACGCGCTGCCGGATTGTCGGTAACCTCGACACGACCGCGATGCTGCTCGGGTCGTCTGCCGACGTTTCGCACGCAGTCGAGAAGATGGTGGCGGACGGGAAGAAGAACCCAATGGGCTTTGTGGCTGCGACCGGGTGCGAGGTGCCGGTCGATACGCCGCCTGAGAACGTGCATGCGTTCGTGCGGGCGGCGCGTGAAGCTGGAGCCAACCCTGACTACGGCGGACGGAGGACAAGGTGATAACTGCAGGCCTTGATGTCGGCTCGGTGAATACGAAGCTCGTCATGTTTGACCGGGAGTCGAAGATGATCGTCTGCGACCGCGTTGAGCCCACCGGGCCAAGGCCGAAGGAGACGGCCCGCCGCGTGTTTGCGGAGTGCCTGGCCTGCCGGGACCTCAGGGAGTCCGACCTTGCCTCGGTCGTGGCGACCGGGTACGCGCGGCACGCGGCCGACATGACCGAGGAGACGATTACCGAGATTAAGGCCGCGGCAATCGGCGTCCGGCACTGGCATCCCGAGAGCAGGACGATTATCGACATCGGCGGGCAGGATTCAAAGGTACTGACGATGGACCGCGACGGCAACGTGCAGGACTTTGTCATGAACGACCGGTGTGCGGCAGGCACGGGCAAGTTCCTTTCGGTCATGTCAAACACGCTCTCGGTTCCGCTTGAGGACTTCGGCCGGCTCAGCCTTGGGTCGCGCCGGCCAGTACCGATATCCAGTCTTTGTGTCGTGATGGCGGAGTCGGAAATCCTGTCGTTGCTCGCCGCGGATACGCCGGTGGCGGAAATCATCGCGGGCCTACATGAAGCCCTGGCTCGGCGCATTGCCAACATGGCGGCGCGGCTCGATGTCCAGCCGCACGTGGTATTTACCGGCGGCGTTGCCCAGAATCCGGGCATGGTTGCGGCTCTCGCCCGGGCCTTGGGCCAGCCGGTGACAGTCGCGGTGCAGCCGCTGCTGGCCGCCGCCCTGGGCGCGGCCCTGGCAGCAGCTTCTGCGTTGCCCCAGTAGCAGGCACGGCGCCCGAATCGCGGGGACCTGACCGAATTGTCCGCAAGTCCCGCTGTCCCCGTCGCTTGTCCCCAGTAGCACCCTCAAGCTTTGCGGGCTCAGGGATGCATCCCCGGGCATACCCGGGGGGCGGCTCGGAAGTAAGCCTAGAAGCCCGGCCGAAAAGTCTTGACAAGCGTCCGGTTCTATGTTAGTCTTGGGTCATCGCTGAGCAGTTGGCAGACAGCCCGAAGCTTTCCGAGAGGAGGCGTCTTGGTCGGACACGTTGATC
>Ga0315282_10008005_pt1 | contig 17202 bp, 11 predicted proteins | sample YL17G07_20_MG_FD_203693 | JGI IMG/M metagenome (GOLD analysis project Ga0315282, IMG submission 203693) | Sediment microbial communities from Yellowstone Lake, YNP, Wyoming, USA - YL17G07_20 | ecosystem: Environmental > Aquatic > Freshwater > Lake > Sediment | place: USA: Wyoming | collected... | reverse complement strand
TCGAGTTCGCGTTCGAGGAATAGGGGCGGGTCGCCGCCATGACCGTTCACCCGCGGCCGGCACGGCCGCGGGGGGGCCGGGCTGGCCGCAGTCGCGCTTCGCGTCGCCGTGCCGGCGACGGCTAAACCTGACTGATGCCGGCGCCCGGCCGGGAAGCCACGGCCGGGCTTCGATTCGCGGGGCGCGTTTAGCCGCGGCCGGCACGGCCGCGGGGGGGCCGGGCTGGCCGCAGTCGCGCTTCGCGTCGCCGTGCCGGCGACGGCTAAACCTGACTGATGCCGGCGCCCGGCCGGGAAGCCACGGCCGGGCTTCGATTCGCGGGGCGCGTTTAGCCGCGGCCGGCACGGCCGCGGGAGGTCCGGGCTGGCCGCAGCCGTTGGCGGAATCCGCGCGGGTCGAGAGGACGCGCCCCGGAAGAACGCGTGGTTTCGGAGAACCCACCCTGCATGGGCGAGGCCGACGTCACGCCGGCGGGCGGGGGAGGACGTACGGCCGGCCGGTCACGTCGTCGCGGCGGATCTCGACCGGCGTCTCGTACACCGGCGACAGGACTTCGGAGCGGATGACGTCGTCGGGTTTTCCGGCGGCGGCCACGCGGCCACGGCTCACCAGGACCAGGCGGTCGGCGTACGCGGCGGCCAGGTTCAGGTCGTGGCTCACGCAGACGACCGTCAGGTCGCGCTGCTGGACGAGCGCCCGCAGGAGTCCGTAAATGGCGTGCTGGTGGCGGATGTCGAGGAACGCGGTCGGCTCGTCGAGGAGCATCACGTCGGGTTCTTGGGCGAGCGCCCGCGCGACGATGACCCGCTGGCGCTCGCCGCCCGAGAGTTCCTCGAGGCTGCGGTCGGCCAGCGCCTCGACGTCGGTCAGGCGAAGGGCCTCGCGGGCCGTATACCAGTCTCGCGCCGTCTCGAATCCCAGGGCCCCCGTGTGCGGCGACCGGCCCATCAGCACCGTCTCCAGAACCGTGAAGCCAACCGCTGCGAGCGTCTCCTGCGGCACGTAAGCGATGCGGCGGGCCAGCGCCCCGCGGCCGTAGGCGGCCACAGGGATGCCCGCCAAGCGGACCTCGCCCTTTGAGGGGGAAAGCAGTCCCACGATAATCCTCAGGAGGGTCGACTTGCCGCTGCCGTTCGGGCCGAGGACGCACGCCAGGCGCCCCCGCTCGACGGCGAGCGAGAAGCCCTCCAGGACGGGCGCACCCCGGCGGTACGCGAACTCCAGGTCGCGCACGTCGAGGTACGGGCCGGCCGCCGCCCCGGCGACCGCCGCTACCGGGTTTCCGCCGCCCTGCGCCATCGCGTCCTCAAGAGATAGATGAAAAAGGGGCCGCCCGCCATCGCCGTCAGAACGCCCACAGGCGGCGTCTGCCCGCCGATGCCTTCCATCAGCCGCGTCGCCAGGTCGGCCACCACCAGGAGGATGGCCCCGAAGAAGAACGCGGCCGGCACGAGCCGACGGTGGTCCGGCCCGAGGACCATCCGCAGCAGGTGCGGGCAGATGAGGCCGACAAACCCGATCGGGCCCGCCAGTGCCACCGAGGCCCCCGTCACGAGGCTGGCCGCGACGAAGGTCGCCAGGCGCAGCCGCTCGACCCTCACGCCCAAGGCCCCGGCGGTGTCCTCGCCGACGGCCACGAGGTTGAAGCCTTTCGCGGCGAGCGCAAAGAAGACGGCCGCCGCAGCCGCCAGGCCCCCCACGATGGCCACCACCGCCCACTGCGGGTCGAACGTGGTGATGCTGCCCATCATCCAGTAGGCGATGTCGCCGCGGCGCTCGGGCTCGACGAGGGCGGTCGTGAGCATGATGACCGCCGCGTAGAACGCGTTCACGATGATGCCGCTCAAGAGGAGCGTGTAAGGCTCCAGTCGCCCGCGGCGCTGGGCCACCACGTAGACCACGCCGATGGTCACCAGTGCACCAAGAAAGCCGAACGCCGGGGCGGCGATGGCTGTCAGCCAGAGGCTCGAGAGGATGACGCCGAGGCTGGCACCGCCCGAGACGCCCAGGACGAACGGGTCGGCCAAGGGGTTCCGCAGCAAGGCCTGAAGCGCCAGGCCCGCCAGGGCCAGGGCCGCCCCCACAGCGCTCGCCGTGAGCACCGAGTAGAATCGCAGGCCGAGGACATCGCGGACCTTGGCCCAGGAGGTCCAGGCCCAGACGTTCTCAGCCCCCAGGAGCATAGCCAGCCCCGACACGATGATCCAGGCCGCCAGCCACAGGAGGATGGCGGTGACGTAGCCGCGGGCGGTCAGGAGGCGCAGTTTCACGGCTGCGGCCCCTTTCTCGCTCCGCGCCCGCCGCCGGGTGCAACGACCGACGTGGCGGGTGGCAGGCCCAGGGCGCCTTTCGCCGGGCATGTTCCCGGATGCCCGGGGAAGATGCCCACGCCAACAGCGGCGTGGGCATACCACCCGGCTTTCTTCTCATCGCCGCGCTGCTCGGATCCAGCGGGCCGGAAGACCTCCGGATGAATGATCTCGGCCAGGCGCGCGGCCGCCAGGCCGACGCGCGGGCCGGGGATCGTCAGGTACGGGTCGGTCAGGATCGTCACGCGGCCGCTCGAGACTGCCGGGACGCTGGCCCAGTTCGCCCACGCGCGGCGGATGGCTTCGATCCGGTCGGGGGCGGCGTCTTCGCCGGTGGCGTTGACGATCACGATCTCCGGCGCCAGGGCGATGACCCGCTGCGGCGTGACGGTGGGCCAGTCGGCGGCGTCGAGAAACGCGTTCACGCCCCCCGCCACGCTCAGCAACTCATCGACAAACGTGCCACGGCCGGCCACCATCATCTGCGGCAAACCCACAGTCATCGGGAAGGCAAAGAGGACCGTGGGCCGCGGGCGGCCAGCGACGCGGCGGCGGATGGCGTCGAGGCCCGACCGCAGGCGGTCCACGAGCGCCCGCGCCGCCTCCGGCGTGCCCGTCTCGCGGCCGATGGTCTCGATCGACGCCAGGAGTTCCTCCATCTTGTCGGACCGGAGCGTGACCGTCCGAATGCCCAGGCCCTCGAGCGTCCGGGCGGTATCGGGGCGCTTCGTAACAACGAAGGCCAGTGTCGGATGGAGTGCAATGATCTTCTCGAGGTTCATCTTGAGCGTGTCGCCGACGGCGGGGAGCGCGGCCGCCTCGGGCGGATAGTTGCAGTACGTCGAGCGGCCGACGACCTTGTCGCCCAGGCCCATCGCGAAAAGGATCTCGGTGATATTCGGTGTCAGGCTGAGGATGCGCAGCGGCTTGCCCGCCTCGGGGGCAGGGCCGGCCGGAGGCGCACCGTCGCCGCAGCCCGCGGCAAGGCCAGCCGCCAGGAAAATCCCGAGCATGGCGAAAAACGCGCCCCGACCCATGGCCTGCTGATTCTAGGGCAGGTGCCGCAGACGTACAAGGGCCAAGGACGCTTCAGCGCTGGTTCTTGGCCCGGCGGGCCGCGGACTCACCGCAGTAACCGCGCCTTGCCCGAGACCACGTCGAGTCTCAGGCGCGTGAAGACCACGCTGCACGATCGCGGCGAGAGCCGGATGCACGGGATGCCCGGCGAATCCTCGTCGGTCATCAGGGCCGACAGCGCCCCCGACCAATGGAGGCTCAACTTGCCGTCGAGGGTGATGCCGATGTCGGCCTGGTTGCCGTCGACCGTGACCTTGAGGTCAACGGCGTACTCCTTGCCCTTGACCGGCGGGCCGGTTTCGCCAAAGACGCCCGGGCCGGCGGCCTTGACGGCCACGCCCTTCTCGAAGAACAGGGCCGCCTGCACGCGGGAGTTGCCTACGGGCAGGTAGACCGAAACGCATTCCCCCACGGTATTCAGCAGGACCTTCATCGAGAGCGTGTAACTGCCGTCCGGGGCGCAGCAGGTCAGGAAGGTGTCATCCCTGCCGGCGGCGCTCGAGGCCAGTCCCGCGTCCTGCCATTCCCATGTGCCGATCGTGGCGTCGCGCTTCAGGTCCACCCACTTCAGAAGATCGACGGACCGGCCCGCCGCCACGGTCCTGGCGGCCAGGGCGGGAACCTGCTTCCGCCACGCCTCCTCGGCCGCCGAGAGGCGCCCAACGGCGCGGGTGCGGTCGAGGTCCACTCTCCTGTGAAGTTCAAGGTAGCGCCAGTAGTAGTTCCGCGCGCGGTTGAGCATGGCGCCGCGCGCGGCCGGGCTGGGCGCCTCGACAGGATTGGCGCCGGCGGCGGACCCCGCGGCTACGCCGCCCGCAAGGCTCTCGTACCAGTTCGCCATCTCCAGGGCCGACGGTTCAGAAGTCTTGGCGGGGCCGACGGCGGCCTGCCGCACGTACTTGAATCTCGGCTCGGGCCACGACTCCTCGTGGTACTGGGCCGCCTGGGCCGGATCGTCCGCCTCGATCAGCAGCAGCGCGACAAGTTCCTTCCGTGCGGCAGCGTCCTGGCGGTTGGCCTGGACGCGGGCCTTGGCCTCCGCGACGCGCGTCAGGAGCCGGGCCCGGTCGGCCGAGCGGTCGAACTGGCGCTGGATGTCGCCGGGGTCCGCGCCGACCAGTTTCGCGATGGCCGCAGCGCGCTTCGTGAGGGCGTCGGCCTGGGCCGGATCGGCGGCCTCCTTGCGGGCCGCGGCCGCGCCGAGAAGGGCCTCGACGAGCGCATCGCCGGCCGCGGCGCGGTCGGCGCCTTTGGCGAGGGCGTACTGCTTCTGGCGGATGTCGACGGCCTTGGTCCATGCCTCCGCTTTCTTCTGGGGCACCCGCTCGGCGAGGATCGCCATGGCCTCGGCGGCGGCATCCCAGCCCGTCGGGTGCTTGAGGCCCAGTTCGTAGGCCCGCTCACAAAGGATGGCGAGCAGACCGGGCGCCACGTCATCGGCCTTCGCGGCCGCCAGGAGTTTGGCCGCCAAGGCAACGTCGTCCTGCGGCAACGGAGTGGCCTTCACGCGCTTGTACTCCTCGCCGAATTGGGCCTGGAACGCCTGCTCGGCGTCCTCGGCGGCAGCGACCGCCGGGCGGAAGACAACGAAGAACACGACAACGACTGCGGTTCGGGCAGCGTTCATGTGCCTGCCTCCACGCACTGGCGCGCAATCACGGCGGCACGCCATCAAAGTGACACACCGATTATGCCTTGCCGGTCGGCAGCGTCAACCCTTTTGGGGGCGTCTCCCGGCCGTGCAAAATCGTCGACCCTCCCCCTTGACCGAGGCTGCCGCAGCACAGCGCGCCACTTCGCGCTTGACTTGGGCAGGATTCGGGGTATAGTCGACGCGACAAGTGAATAGGAGTTCGGGAACAGGGAAGGCGGTTAGAATCCGCCGCGGTCCCGCCGCTGTGAGCGAGGACGAAAGGCCCGATGTGGAGCCACTGTCCGCAGGCGCGTGAAACGCCGGGACGGGAAGGCCGGGCCGAGTAGGGCGAATCGCAAGCCAGAAGACCTCTCCCGGATTCCAGTCGTTTGCGCATTCCTCGCGGACTGGGAATGTCGGCATGAGGTCTGTGCCTGACCTTCGGTTCCCGCGCGGGGCCGGAGGTTTTTTGTTGGCCCCGTTTCGGGCAACCCGCCAAGGCATGAACCTCGCGAGTCGCAGCCGGGGGAGTGAACTTGGGCGGCCCGTGCATCGCACGGGCGGCAGCAAAGGCCCGGAGGCCGTGCCGCGACGGCCGCGAGGCTGGCGCTGCGCCTGGAAGGGGGTTGTGCCATGAAGCATTCAGCCATCGGTCTTGCCGCTGTCCTGGTTCTGGCGGGGGTAAGTGCGGCGGGGGTCCAGCCTATCGGAGGCAGTCTGCCGCCGCCCGCCTCGGGGTCCTATGCCACTCTCCTGGCGACGGATGCCCTCGGCGGCATCTACGCCTGCGACGGCAACGCCATCTACAAGTTCGGCGGCGGCACTGCGACGCTCTTCACGGGCATCGTCGGCGCCGCCGGCGGCGCGTCGTGCGACCCGGCGGGCCTGGCGGTCACCGCCGACGGGTCGCGGGCCTACGTGACGACCGGTTACAGCGGTTCGCTGGTCGAGATCGACCTGGCGGCGGGCTCCGCGCGGAACCTGAGCGGGGCGTACCTGTCGAACGGCAACTACGGTGTGGCCGTCGACCCCATCTACGGACACGTGTTCGTAACGTCCTCGTGGACCGCCGGCTCAGATGCCGCGCAGTCGCTGTACCTCGTGAACACGAGCGGGAACGGGTCGCTGACGTTCCTCGATAACTTCGGCCTCAAGGCCGTGACGGGTGGCGGCATCGGCTTCTCCCCCGGCGGCGAACTCATCGTGCCCGTGCCGACGTCGTTCTCGGTGTGGCCGACCGACGACCGGTTCATGGTCGACCTTTACCGCTTCAGCCGCCCGTGGCTCGACAACCTTGACGCGGGCACGATCGTCACGGGGGCGGGCGCGGATTACGCCCCGAACGTGGTCGTCTCGGGCAGCGGCGCCGTGGCCGTCGACGCCCTCGGCAACGCGTACCTGGTCGCGGCCGACGCGATCTACTGCGTGGACCCGAGCGGCAATCGCCGCGTGGTCGAGGGCAACGAGGCCGACAACGCGTGGTACATGTTCTACGGGTTCTCGGCGCTGGCGTACGATGCGCAGGCAGACCGGCTGATCACCGGATACAGTCCGTCGGCGGGCGAGGCATACGCGCTGTCGGCGGCCCCTGCGCCGGAACCCGCGACGATGGCGCTGGTGGCGCTCGGCGCGGCCGGCCTCGTCGGCGTTCGGCGCAGGAAGTAGCCCTGGACCGGATGGCAGGATTGGCGCGGCGGGCCTCGTCGCCCGCCGCGCAGAGGGCGGGTAGCGTTATCACCCGCGGCCGGAAGGCATGACGAGAATCATGAACAGCGCTCGCTCGACATCCCGAGGCGGTTTCACGCTGGTTGAAGTCCTGGTGGTGGTCGCCATCGTCGCGGTGCTGACGGCACTGCTGGTGCCGGCCGTCCTCGGCGCCTTCCGGGCGGCCCAGCAGACGATGTGCACGTCGAACCTCCGGCAGATCGGCTACGCCATGCAGATGTACCTGAAGGACAACGACGGCTGGTTCTTCCGCCTCCGGACGCCGCAGGCCGGCGGCATGCTGTGGTACTTCGGCTTCGAGTCCAGCGACTCGGTCTCCCGCGGCGAGGGCCGCCGCATCCTCGACCGGACACAGGGCAAATTATACCCATATCTGAGCGGCGAGGAGGGGATCGAGACGTGCCCGGCCGTCCCCTTCGGGGCCGCGTACAAGCCGAAGTACGAAGGGCCGGGGTGGGCCTACGGCATCAACTACAACCTGTCGTCGCACAACTCAAACGCCAACGTCGCCTGGATCCGGCCGTCCGACGCCGGACGCACGCTGGTGTTCGCCGACTCGGCCCAGGTCAACACCTTCCAGGCCCCCGCGTCGCCCACGAACCCGATGGCCGAAGATATGTACTATATTCAACCAAAGGCGGCGCACGTCCAGTTCCGCCACGGCGACACCGCGAACGTGCTGTTCGCCGACTGGCACGTCGAGGCCGTGGGCCCGGCCGACGCCAGTTTCGACCGCCGCCTGCCGGGGGCCAAGATCGGGTACTTCGATCCCGAGGCGGTGCGCTTCAGCCTCCGCGGCACGCCCTAATCCCCGCAACGCCGCCTGGCGAAGCGGCGGATTGCCGGGTGCGCGGGATTATCATTGAACTTTCCGCCAGGCCTGCGCCACATAGTCGTTAGAGGACCGCGGGGCAGCCATGCATCGGGGCGACGTGATGGAAGCACTGGCCGAACTCTACCGCCAGCACGCGCCGGGGATCGTGGGATACCTGCGCCGCCATTTCGGCCCCCAGGTGTGCGCCGACGAAGTGCTCCAGGAGACATTCGCCCGGGCGGCGGCCCGTCCGGACCGGTTGGCCGAGGTGGAGTCGCCGCGGGCGTGGCTCTTTGCGATCGCCCGGAACGTGGCCGTCCGCGATCTTCGCCGCCGCCGTTGCCGCCGTCCGTCGCCTTTCTGCCGCAGCCCGAGGGCCGCCTCGGACCGCTATCCGCCACGGTCGCCCAAGCCGACGGCGGCGAAGGCGGTTTCTGGTCCGCCGCACGATTGTGGAACCGGCGCAGCCAGGCTAACGGTTCTTCCCCGGTCACGCCGCTTCGCGGCACACCGAACTCCGTCCAACCGTCAAGAGGTGAATCATGAACTTCCAAAGACTGGCCGTCTGCCTGACGCTGATCGTTTCGCTCCTGCCCGGATGCCTGCCGAGAAAGGCGCTCGACTGGTCGCCCGACGGCCGCCGCATCGCCGTCATCGGCAAGCCCGGCGTCTTCGTGGCGGATGCCGACGGGCGCCTTGTGGCGGAGCCTTTCGCCCCGGGCGCGCAGCAGGCCGTGTGGTTCCCGGATAGCAGGAACCTCCTCGTCGTGCGCCTGGCCATCGTCACCCGCTGGGCCGACGTGGCGGCCATCCTGCCCGAGGAGACCCGCAACGAGTACCTGGCCCTTGCCGAGAGGGTCTTCGGCGAGATACAGGCCAACATGGGCCTGTGGGCCGACCTCAAGTCGAGAATGGAGAAATCGGAGGATATTGTCGGCGCGCTCGAGAAGCACAACATGCCGACGACGGCCGAGGTCGCGCGGGCCCACAGCGGGAACCGTATAGCGGCAATCTCGCTCCGCATAGCGGAGGAGCACCGCGAGGTCCTCAAGCAGTTCCTCGACGCCGATGCGAAGTCCCTCGACGAACTGAAGGTCAGCATCTGGTCCCTCGAAGTCATCGACCTCGGCAGCGACAAGCCCGCGGCCGCCCGGACGCTCGTGCGGACGCTCGAACCGATCCTCGAGACCCGCGTGGCCCCGAAGGGCCAGGCCGTCGCGTTTACGATCAGCCCCGACTCCGGCTTCGCGGCGCCGGACCCGGATGCCGCGCTTTACGTCGTGCCCACCGACGGCAGCACCCCCCCGCACCAGGCGGCCGAGCGCGTCTCGCGCTATCCCGACTGGACGCCGGACGGCGAATACCTGGTCTTTGCCCGCACGAACGCCACCGCCCCGCATCATCAGGACGAGTTGCGGCTGGGGTCCATTTCGCGCCGCCGGGTGTACGGGCCGGAAGGGACCGCCCTCCCGGACGCCGACAAGCAGGCGGTCGAGGACCTGGTGGGCACGTTCTTTCTGCCCATGACGCGCGTGCGGTGCCTGCCGGACGGCCGCATCCTGTTCGTCGCCGCCGAGGCGCAACTGCCGACCACCGCCAAGGACCTGCGGGCGCAGTCGGCGCTCTTCGCGGTCAGCCCCGAGGGACAGGTCGAGGTCGAGCGACTGATTCCCAGGGAACCCGGCGGCAAGGCCGAACAAGGCATCGAGTTCTTCGAGCCCAGCCCGGACGGTACGCGCATCGCCTTCTGTCCGGGCAACAGCGCGGTCAAGGTCGTGAGCCTCGCCACCGGCGAGGAATGGAGCGTCTCCGGCGCGTTCCCCTCGGACTCCGAGAAGGGCCTCTTGCGGGTTTTGCCGGCTTGGCGGAACGCCGAGGATGTGTCGTTTGCCATGAGCGAAGGCCCGCCTCGCGATGGCCCGAAGCGGGCCGAGATCGTCGTCGGGTCCTCCGCGACAAGCGTGCGCGCAATCAGCAAGGCCTGGCCGGACCGGCTTGTCTGGGATCTCCTCATGCCGGCCCCGAAGCCGCCGCAGGAGCGCGGTGGCGCGCCCGCGTCCGGCGCCACCGCGCCGCCGGCGCCTGCGACCAAGCCGGGCGGCTGAAGGCCCGACGGCGTCCGGCGCGCCGAACGGCGCGCCGTGGCGATACTGGCGCGGCGGGCAGTCTTGCCCGCCGCGCATACACGCAACGTTAGCCTGCCCCAGTCCGGAATCCCGAAGGGCCTTTACTTTTTTGCCACGATTGCTATTCTACCTTGGGTCTGCACGTCGCGGGCCTACAGTTCCAGGCAAGGAGCCTTCTGGCATGGCAGGTTTGCGCGCCGACTCCGGCAAGGCCGGTCGTGCCCCGGACATCCCGAACGCCTCCTCGGCGCCGACCGCGCGGCCGCGCCGCACGAGCAACCGCCGGCGGTCCTCGATTGCCGCGGGTCGCGGCGGCCGGCCGCGCGTCGTGATCCTGGGCGGCGGGCCTAATCGCATCGGCCAGGGCATCGAGTTCGACTACTGCTGCGTGCACGCCTCGCTGGCCCTCCGCGAGGAGGGCTACGAAAGCATCATGGTCAACTGCAACCCCGAAACCGTATCGACGGATTACGATATATCGGACAGGTTGTACTTCGAGCCGCTCACCCTCGAAGACGTGCTGGGCATCGTGGCGCGCGAGCAGCCCATCGGCGTCGTCGTCCAGTTCGGCGGCCAGACGCCGCTGAACCTGGCCATCCCCCTCAGGAAGGCGGGCGTCAAGATCCTCGGCACGTCGCCCGAGCAGATCGACCGGGCCGAGGACCGCAAGCGGTTCACGGCCCTCATCAGACGTCTGAAACTCCACCAGCCCCCCAACGGCACGGGCCGCAGCCCCGACGAGGCCGTCCGCATCGCCAGGCGCCTCGGCTACCCGGTACTCGTGCGGCCGTCGTACGTGCTGGGGGGGCGGGCGATGGAGATCGTCTACACGCCAGAGGACCTCCAGGAGTACATGAGCCGGGCCGTCTTTGCGTCGCCCGAGCGGCCGGTGCTGGTCGACAAGTTCCTCGAGGACGCCGTCGAGATCGACGTCGACGCCGTGAGCGACGGCGAGCGGACCGTCATAGCGGGCGTCATGGAACACATCGAGGAGGCGGGCATCCACAGCGGCGACTCGTGCTGCGCGCTGCCGCCCTTCACCCTGGCCGAGAACATCGTCGAGGCGGTCGAGCACCAGACGCGGGCGCTGGCGGCGGAACTGGACGTGCGCGGCCTCATCAACGTCCAGTACGCCGTCCGCAGCGACACCGTCTACGTGCTGGAGGTCAACCCGCGGGCGTCGCGCACGGTGCCGTTCGTCGCCAAGGCCACCGGCGTGCCTTGGGCCAACATCGCCACGAAGGTCATCCTCGGCAGGAGCCTGGCGGAGTTGGGCATCACGAAGGAGATCCGGCCGAAGCACTCGGCCGTCAAGGCCCCGGTGTTCCCGTGGTCGCGGTTCCCCGGCGTGGACCCGGTGCTGGGGCCCGAGATGAAGTCGACGGGCGAGGTGATGGGCATCGACCGGAGTTTCGGCATCGCGTTCGCCAAGAGCCAGATGGCGGCGGGCAACGCGTGGGCGCCGCGCGGCAAGGTGTTCGTGAGTGTCAACAACCACGACAAGCGCGACATCATCAGCATCGCCAAGCGCCTGGACGGCCTGGGCCTGGCCCTGGTGGCCACGCACGGCACCGCCTCGGTGCTGAGGACGAGCGGCCTGGAGGTCGAGGAACTGCCGAAGGTCCAGGAAGGCACGCGGCCGAACATCCTGGACCGGATGAAGAACGGGGAGATCGCGTTCCTGATCAACACGCCGAGCGGCCGGCACTGCCGCCCGTTCGAGATCTCGATCCGGGCCACGGCCGTGCGCCTGGGCGTTCCGCTCGTGACGACCTTGAGCGGGGCGGCCGCAGTGGTCCTGGGCCTGGAAGAGATGGCCCGCGGGGCGCTCGACGTGCGGAGCCTCCAGGAATACCAGCAGGACCTGGCGGCGGTCCGATAACGGCGGTCGTTTGCCACTTGCCTTCCTGGGTTGCCCTCCTGCGAGAGATGCAGGCTCTCGCCTTTCCGCCTCCCCGACTTCCGCCGGCCCCCGAACCTAATTGCTCATGTCTGGCCCTCGTTGATGCCGATAATAGCGCCGTTTCCAGAGAGTTTAGTGTTGGTTGCAGCAGGCGGGCACGACGGGCCGCTTGCAGGCCGTGTTGCGGGAACCGGAGCAGATTCCGGGGGCTCGGCCGCACAAGCACGCCCAGCCGAGATTCGCCGTGGCGAAGCGACCGTGGCCCGCGGCAGTTAAGAGCGATGCAACGTTTCTGGCAACCGCATCCGGTTGGGACGAGGTAAGCCGGTCTGGCTGGGCCGGCGGAACTCTTCTGCACTGGGAGGATGGGAAATGGCTGAAACGCCCCGCCTGTCGACGGCGGGGATCCGGCTACACCAATTTGCGGCCGGTGCCCTGCCCGTCATGGCGTACCTGGCGGAATGGCTCCCGCCGGTCTACATTGCCGTTGGCCTTTCCTTTCTGGCAACGATCTCGCCTCGTATGGCCGTGCTGGCATTTCTGGCCCGTCGCACAAAACACGCCTACGAGCAAGAGGACCCCGGACCGATCCCCGGCCTGGTCCGCCTGGATGAGGTGCTGCGAGCGATCTTTCTGGGGGCCGGGGCGGCGCTGCTCCTGACGGGGCATCGCATCGGCTGGCTGCCGGTCCTCGGCGCTGCCACTGTGTCCGTCCTGGAAGGCACGACCGCCTTCTCCTTCACGCTGCTCCTGTACACTTGGCTGGTATTGTTCCTGAAGCGGCTGCACCTCGGGACCGCCCCAACCGCTGAGGGCAACCAGCCTCGCGGCAACCCGCATTGCCTCATCTGCCAGACCCTGCAATCCGCGCCCTACGGGCGGTGCCGGTGGTGCCGACTCACGAACGTCCGGTGGTGCTGCGGCCTTCAGACATCGCTGCTGATGATCCTTCTGCTGGTGATCGCCTTCCTGCTGACGGCGCAACTGGAGCCGCTGGTCACGAAACTGCTCGTGACGATGAGCATCATCGGCCTGGTGGCGCTGTCGCTGGCGTTCAGCCGGCAGACCGACGACCTGATCGGGTCGCTCAACCACCTGGATGACGCCCAGCGCCGCACCCAGCAGCGGTGCGAGTTTCTCAAAGGGCTGGTGCTATCGGATTCGATTCGTGCGGCCGCCGAGACGGTGGTGGCTCACGCGTCGACCTTGCTGAACACCAAGCGCATCAGCGTCATGGTGATCGAGGACGGGATGCTGCGGATCGCCGCCTCGCAGGGCATCCCCGACGAGGTGGCGGCGCGGGTGGCCGTACCTGTGCCGGAGCGGCTGTGCGGGTGGGTCTTCTCCAGGGGCACGCCGGTGGTTCTTACCGATATCGCCGCCCAGAGCCTGTTCGAGACCCTGGGCCTGAGCACGCCCGGCAGCGTCGCCTGCTATCCGCTGGCGGCGGCCCTGGCCACCGCATCCCGAAGGGTGGGAGTCATCAACGTCACCGACCACCCGTCGGGGCCGTTCTCGCCGGACGACCTGGCGGAACTCCAGTTCGTCGCCGAGGCCTCCGCCATCAGCCTCGCCAGCCAGATGGATCGGCGCGACCTCGAACAGGCTAACTACGCGGCCATCCGGTCGCTGGCGCTCGCGATCGAAGCCAAAGACCCGTACACCCACGGGCACTCGCAGCGCGTGCAGCAGTGGGCGACCATGGTGGCCAAGGCCCTCGGCCTCTCGGGGGCACGGCTCCAGATCCTCTCCTACGCCGCCGAGTTGCACGATATCGGCAAACTGGCCATCCCCGACGAGATTCTCAAGGCGCCCCGGAGACTGACGCCCGAAGAGTGGGCCATCATCCAGGAACATCCCCGGCGCGGGGTCGAACTGGTCCGGCACCTGACGTTTCTGAAGCCCGCTTACGGGGCCATCCTGCACCATCACGAGCGGTTCGACGGCAAAGGCTACCCGGAACGGCTTGCCGGTGGCCGGATTCCACTGGAGGCCCGGATTCTGGCGGTGATCGACGCCTACGACGCCATGACGAGCATGCGTTCGTACCGCCCCGCGCTTTCGCACGAGGAGGCCGTCGCAGAACTCCACCGCGGCACCGGCACCCAGTTCGACCCGGAGTGCGTTCGGGCCTTCCTCTGTCACGTGGAGGGCCAGGCCCTGCCCGCCGCCGCAGCCGCCGGCGCCGAACGGCCTTGCTGAAATCCGGCAGCCTGGAACAGTGACATAGGGTTGTCACTTCACCCCGCTGGACTCATGGACCGGCCGCACTCCCCCAGTTACAGTTTGAGCCCGCATGCTGTTGCCCTTGCGCTGGGCGGGCAACGGCGTTAGCGCGCGCCGAGGTCGCAGGACCCCGGCGCGGTTTGTTGCGGATCCGGGCAAGAACGTGTCGGTCAGGACGACTCGACCCTCGCGATATACCAAGGTTATAATCTCTAAGGCTGTGCAGGGCCGGCTGCCGATAAATACCCTGCGTGGGACGGCCGGCGAACCAGCGCCGGGGCAATTCCCCTACTGGAGACGGGAAATGCCTGAGGGGCGGTGTGTTCCCACGGCAGGGGTGCGTCTGCATCAGTTTACTGCCGGCGTCCTGCCGGTCGTCGGGTACTTGGGAGGATGGCTTGCGCCCGTATACGTTGCGCTGGGCCTCTCTTGCCTCTCCGTGCTCTCGGACCGCATGGTCACCGTGGCATGGTTCTGCCGGAACCTCAGGGACGCGTTCGCCCGGCGAGACCCCCGTAAGAGGCCGGGAATTCTGAGGCTCGACGAGGCCCTTCGGGTGGCGCTGCTGTGCGCGGGCATCGCTCTCCTGCGGTCGGGTGTGGTCCATGGATGGCTGCCGATCCTCGCAGCGGCCTCCATCTCGCTCCTGGAAGGCTCAACAGCGCTTTCTCTGACGCTGCTGATCTACGGAGGGCTGAAGGCCATGCTGCGCCGCGCCCGGCGCAGGATGGCCCGCAGCGAAGCGGGCCAGATCGACCACGGCGGCAACCAGAAGTGCATCATCTGCAACCTGCTTGAGGCGGCGCCGTACGCCCGGTGCCTCTCGTGCAACTTGTCCAGCATCCGGTGGTGTTGCGGCCTGCAAACATCGCTGCTGGTGGCGACGATACTGCTGGTCACCTTCCTCCTGAACCTGGATCTGGAACCGCTGACCACCAAACTCCTCGTGACCTTGAGCATCCTCGGCATGGTGGCCCTCTCGTTGACCATCAGCCGCCAGACCGACGACCTGATCGGATCGCTGAACCACCTGGCCGCCGTGAGCCAGCGGACCCAGGAGCGGTGCGAGTTCCTGAAGCGGCTGACGATGACGGATTCGCTCCGGGCAGCCGCCGAGGCCATGGTCGAGTACGCCGCCGCCAAACTCGGCGCGCGGCGGATCAGCATCATGGTCATCGAGGATGGGATGCTGCGGATCGCGGCCGCAAGGGGCATTCCGGAAGCCGTGGTCGCCCAAGTCGCGGTGCCCGTGCCGGAGCGGATCTGCGGCCGCGTCTTCGCCAGCGGGACCCCGGTGATCCTCAGCGAGACGGCGGCCCGGGAACTCTTCGAGACCCTCGGCCTCAGCGCCGAAGGGATGCTGGCCTGCTATCCGCTGGTGGCGGCGTCGCTGGCCACCGCGGCCCGCAAGGTCGGCGTCATCAACCTCACGGACCTCCCCGGCGGGGCGCTGGCGAAGGAGGAGTTGGCGGAACTGGAGTTCATCGCCGAGGCCTCCGCCATCAGCCTCTCCAGCCAGATGGACCGCCAGGACCTCGAGCAGTCCAACTATGCCTCCCTGCGGACTTTCGCCCTGACGATTGAGGCCAAGGACCCTTACACGCACGGCCATTCGCAGCGCGTCCAGGCTCGGGCCGCCGCCCTCGGCAAAGCCCTCGGCATCTCCAACGCGCGCCTTCAGGTTCTCTCTCGTGCCGCAGAGTTACACGACATCGGCAAACTGGCCATCCCCGACGACATTCTCAAAGCGCCGCGGAGACTGACGCCCAGCGAGTGGGCGATCATCAAGCAACATCCGACGCGGGGAGTCGAGATCGTCCGCAACCTCAGGTTCCTCCTGCCGGCGCACGACGCCATCCTTTACCACCACGAGAGAGTCGACGGCGCCGGGTATCCGGACGGGATTTCCGGCGACCGAATCCCGCTTGAGGCACGCGTTCTGAGCATCGTCGATGCCTATGACGCGATGACCACGGTGCGTCCCTACCGGCCGGCACTCTCGCACGAAGAAGCCGTCGCGGAACTCCGGCGCGCAGCGGGCAGCCAGTTCGATCCCGCGTGCGTGGAGACCTTCGTCCAGGAACTCGAGAACGCGCCGGAACTCATCGGGGCCGGCGTTGCCTCCGCCGCCGTGTGCTGAGGCATCGCCGGTCGCCCCGCCTCCTGCGGCCGGCCGGAACACGTCCTGACATGCCCACGGGGTTCCTCCCCGACCTGGGCACCCTCTTGCCGTTTGGCGATCCCCGTTTCCCCGCGTTTGCTTGACCCCGCGGCAGCCCTTTGGTAGCGTACGCGGCGGCTCCGGCCCCCCGAGTTGCGCGGCGGAGAGTCCTGACCGCCGCGCAGCAACTCAGACGCTTCGAGCGGAAGGAGAAGGCGCGTGGCGGACTGCCTGGTGGGACTCATCGGCGGAACCGGCCTCGGAGAGGCCCTCAACAAGGAAGCCCGGGGCGAGAAGGTGGCGGTCGATACGCCCTTCGGGAAACCCTCGGCCCCGATCCTGATGACTGAGGTTGACGGGCAGAAGGTGGCCGTCCTGGCGCGGCACGGGCTGGACCACGAGTTCAACCCGGCCCAAGTGCCGTACCGGGCCAACATCTTCGCCCTCAAGAAACTCGGCGTTACGCACGTCCTGGCGTCGGGGGCCACGGGCAGCCTCCAGGAACACATCGCCCCGCGGGACCTGGTGGTGTGCGACCAGACCATCGACCGGACGCTGCGGCCGGACCGGACCTTCTTCGAGGAGTTCGTCGTCCACGTCGAGTTCTCGCACCCCTTCTGCGAAGACCTGCGGCAGGTGCTGATCGAAGCCGCCAAGGGCCTCGCCACGAAGGTGCACCCCAAGGGAACGTACGTATGTATGGAAGGGCCCCAGTTCTCGACCCGGGCCGAGAGCCTGATGCACCGGCAGATCGGCGGCGACCTCATCGGCATGACCGCGATGCCCGAGGCCAGACTCGCCCGCGAGGCCGAGATCTGCTACGCCCTCATCGGCATTCCCACCGACTATGACTGCTGGCGCCCGCACGACCCCGGCCAGTCGGCCGACGCCGTCCTCGAGAGCATTCTGGCGAACATGGCCGCCGGCACCGCGGGCGCCATCGGCCTCATCCGGCGTGCCGTGCCGCGCATCGCCAAGACCGCGCGCCCCGACTGTCCCTGCCGAAACGCCCTGGCAAAGGCGATCTGGACGCAGCGCCCGGCGATCCCGGCCGAGGCCATCGAACGCCTGCGCCCGCTCGTGGGGAAGTACCTCAGGTAATCGAGACTGTAGCAGCATTACCGGCGTAGAGGCTGTCCGAAAAACCGAGGGTCAGGCATATTTATTGAGGCAAACGCGCTTTTGCGTTTGCCTCAGTAAAGTAGTTGCGGTTCTCCTTCCCGGGGCT
>Ga0315282_10008004_pt1 | contig 17203 bp, 13 predicted proteins | sample YL17G07_20_MG_FD_203693 | JGI IMG/M metagenome (GOLD analysis project Ga0315282, IMG submission 203693) | Sediment microbial communities from Yellowstone Lake, YNP, Wyoming, USA - YL17G07_20 | ecosystem: Environmental > Aquatic > Freshwater > Lake > Sediment | place: USA: Wyoming | collected... | reverse complement strand
ATTTGTGGTTTATGTTTTTTGCCCGGCTGATTCCGATTCCAGACCATAATTTCATCAACAAGCCCGGGGCCTCGGCGATTCCATCCGACAACCCGCTCGCAGTTTTCAAGCCGCTGGACCTGGCGGAACTTTGCTTGAGCAGGCTCGGCGTCAACCCGGAGATGCTGGCGTTCAGCCTGCGCGCCTACCGCCAAATCAAAAATATGGTTGCCCAGGGCGAAAGGTTCGACATCGTGCACGATAACCAGTCCCTCGGCTATGGCCTGCTCCTCATCCAGAGTCTTGGAATGCCGGTGGTCTCAACCGTTCACCATCCCCTGCAGGTTGACCGGAAGGAAGATTTGAAGCAGATGCCGGAACTCGGCCAGCAGCTCAAGCGCGCGCTCTATTACCCGCTTTTCATGCAGAAGCTGGTGGCCAGGAGGCTGGACCGCCTGCTTACGGTCTCCAGGGCGTCGAAAAATCTGATCCGCGCCTGGTATAAAATAGCTGCGGAAAAAATCGAGCAAATCCCCAACGGCGTGGACCTGGATTTTTTCAGGCGGAGGCCGGAAATCGAAAAAGTCCCGGGCAGAATGGTTTTCGTGGGCAGCTCCGAAGACCGCAAAAAAGGAATCCTCTATCTGCTCCGCAGCCTGAAGCGTCTGAACCCAAGCGCGCATCTTGCCATTGTTGACGGCCGTCTCAATCCCCAGCGGGTCTACGCCAGGAGCCTGGTGCGCCAGATGGGGCTTGAGCAGCGCGTCATCTTTCTTGAAAAAATCAGCAGAGAACAATTGGTTATCGAGTATAATAAAGCGCAGGTGGCGGTGATGCCCAGCCTGTTTGAAGGCTTCGGCCTGCCCGCGCTCGAAGCCATGGCCTGCGGAACCGCGCTTTTGGCCACGGATGCGGGAGGACTTGCGGAAGTGGTGGGAGAGGGAGAGGACGCGGGCGGCATCCTGGTTGAGCCGGGAGACGAGCAAGCGCTCGCGGATGCTCTCTCCAGGCTGCTCGCGGATGAGGCTTTGCGGCAAAAGCTTGAGCACCGCGGCAGGAGGCGCGCGCAAAGCGGATTCGGCTGGGAAAAGCTGGCGGAGCGCGTGGAATTGGTTTACAATCAGGCATTGGGCCAAAGGAGGGGTGAACATGGCAGTCAAAACTAGAACCGTTTCTCGAAAATCTCCGGCGCCGAAAAAGTTAAGAGTGCTCTTCGCCGCGGGCGAGGCGGTGCCGTTCGTCAAGACCGGCGGACTCGCGGATGTCGCAGGCGCGCTCCCGGTGGAGCTGGCCAGGCAGGGAGTGGAGACGGCCATCATCCTGCCCGAGTACCGCGGGGTGCGCGAGAAATTCAAGCTCAATTCCACCGGAATCAAGGTCTCGGTTCCGATTCAGGTGAAGGAAGACACGGTCATCAAGGTGGGAGAGATTTTTGAGACCGAGCAGAACGGGCTCCGGGCCTTCTTCATCAGGAACAATGACTATTACGACCGCGAATATCTTTACGGCACGCCCAAGGGCGATTACGAGGACAACGCTCCGCGCTTTGTCTTTTACAGCCGGGGGGTGGTGGAGTTCCTGCGCGCCGGAGGTTTTGCGCCGCAAATCGTTCATTGCCATGACTGGCAGGCCGCGCTCATCCCGCTCTACATCAAGACCCTTTACAAGGACGACCCGGCAATCGGCAGGCTCAAGACCCTGCTCACCATCCACAATCTCGGGTACCAGGGACTTTTCTGGAAATATGACATCAGGCAGATTGGCCTGGACGAGTCTTACTTCACGCCCGAGTGCCTGGAATTTTACGGCAATGTCAATTTCCTCAAAGGCGGTATCATCTTCGCGGACCGGCTCAATACCGTGAGCAGAAAATACGCGCGCGAAATCCAGACCCCCCAGTTCGGATGCAAGCTGGAAGGCGTGCTGCTAACCCGAACCAATGACCTCCACGGAATAGTCAACGGCATTGACTACAATGTCTGGAACCCGGAGCTGGATAAAAATATTCCAGCAAAATTCTCTTCCAGGGACCTGTCCGGCAAAAAGGCCTGCAAGGACGCCCTGAAAAAGGAGCTGGGACTTGAGCCGGGAAGCCAGCCGCTCATCGGAATCATCGGAAGGCTGGCCTATCAGAAGGGCCTGGACCTGGTGGCTGATTCCATCGCCGAGATTGCGCAGAGCGGATTCCAGGTGGTGATTCTCGGCACTGGCGAGGAAAAATACGAGAACCTGCTCAAGCAACACGCCAACCAATTCCCGGGAAAAGTTTTCCTCAAAATCGCCTTCAATGACGCGCTCGCGCACAAAATCGAAGCCGGCGCTGACCTGTTCCTCATGCCCTCCCGGTACGAGCCGTGCGGGCTTAACCAGATGATCAGCCTTAAATACGGCACTGTGCCCGTGGTCACCGCCACCGGCGGACTCGATGACACCATCGAGGAGTTCAACCCTGAAACCGCGAAGGGCGCCGGCTTCAAAATGAAAGAGCCGTCCAAGCTCGAGCTTCTCAATTCGCTCAAGCGCGCGCTGGATGTCTACAACCAGCCCAGGCTCTGGGAAAAACTGGTCAAGAACGGAATGAAAAAAGACTTCTCCTGGAAAACCAGCGCCAAAGAATATTTGAGACTTTACCAGAGCCTTTTAAAAACATGACTTGATAAATTGAGCCTGCGAGAGCCGGTTGAGGAATTGTGCTATGGCAAATAGAGGCTCGCTCGTCAGAGCTTGGGGCCAAGGTCGCGGAACTCGAGCGCAAACTGACCACCCACGACCGACAGATCAGCGAGATTGTCAAGGTCATCAAAGAACTTATGGCCCTCCCCCAATCCAAGCCCAAACCAATCGGATTCATAACGGGCAGGAAGAAATAAGCCGCAAAATGTCACATTTCAAGACCAGACCCCAAAATTCGTGAACCTTTATCAGAGTCTTTTAAAAGCATAATTTAGTTTGCGATTATTGCGGCAATGAGGAGCGCGGATAGTTCGCAGAATTCCGCGCAGGCGCCGAGCAGGTCCCCGGTGAAGCCTCCGAGCAGCCGCTTGCCCAATAGCCGGAAAATGCCGGTGATGAGCATCACAGCCAAAAGCATGCTCCAGAAGACCGCGCGGTTGAGCGCGATAACCGGGGCCAGGGCGAAAAGGAGCGCGGCTGCCAGGTGCCAGCTTTTTTTCCGCGCGGAAAATTCCTTTCCGGTCCCTCCCTCGGCCCGGGCGTAAGCCGTGGTGGCGATGAGTATGGTCAGGCTCAAGCGGGCCAGGCCGGGAGCGAGAAAAATGGGCAGGAGCTGATGCGCCTGTAAAAGAGAATTGAGCGCCAGAAATTTTCCGGCCAACAAAAGCATAAGCGCGATAATGCCGAAGCTGCCTTTGTGCGGGTCTTTCATGATGCGAAGCCGGTCTTCCCGGTTTTTGCCACCCAGGCTGTCCGCGAAATCCGCCAGACCGTCCAGATGCAGACCGCCGGTGAGCAGCGCCGTGAGCAGAACGATGAGATAGCTCAACAAAAAATTATTGACCCGAAAGCCAAGCAAAATCGCGGTTCCCCAGTAAACCGCTCCGAGCGCAAAGCCCACCAGCGGGAACCACGCGCCGGCTCCGGCAAGTTCTTCCGGCTTGGTCTCGGAATGAGTCAAGGGGAATATGGTGAGAAAGCTGAAAGCCGCGCGGAGCGATTTGCTCATTTTTCTCTTTCCGACACGCCGGCGCTCTTAAAGGTTGCCATCCGGTTGTGGCAGGAAAGCGCAGCCTCAACCACGGCCATGGCCAGGCAGGCGCCCGTGCCTTCCCCCAGCCGGAGATTGAGCGAGAGCAGGGGGCTTACCCCCATTTTTTCCAGAATGACCTTATGACCCGTCTCCTCGGAAAGATGGCTGAAGATGAGCAGGCCGCTAATAGCCGGACATATTTTCATGGCCGCCAGGGCCGCGGAGGTTGCGATGAAGCCGTCAACCAGGACCGTTATATGTTTTTCAGCCGCGCCAAGATAAAGTCCGGTCATTCCTGCTATCTCAAAGCCTCCGAGGCCGGCCAGGGTTCTCATCGGGTCAGAGAGCGAGTCCTTGTTCACGGCCAAGGCTTTTTCCACCACTTTGGCCTTGTGCCTGATTTGCGAGGGAGTGATTCCGGTTCCCGGCCCGACAACCGACTTTGCGGCAATCCCCAGGTACGCGCAAAAAAGCGCAGAAGCCGATGTGGTGTTGCCGATGCCCATATCTCCGCCGGCAATCATATCCACGCCGTCTTTTTTGGCGAGATGAGCAAGCTCGACTCCGGCTTCCAGGCATCGGCTCAATTCCGGCATGCTCATGGCCGGGCCTCGGGTGAAATTGGAGGTTCCCTTGCGAACCTTGAGGGAAATCAGTCCGGGAATTCGGCCAAAATCATGGCTCACGCCCATGTCCACCACCCGGACCTCTGCGCCGATGGTTCGCGCGATGGCATTGATGCCGGCTCCGCCTCGCAAAAAATTATAAACCATCTGCGCGGTCACCTCCTGCGGATATGCGCTCACCCCTTCCGAAACCACGCCGTGGTCAGAGGCGAAAACCACCACCCGCTTCTTTCTCAATGACGGATGGATTCTCCCCTGAATCCCGCAGACCTTGACCGCCAGTTCCTCCAGCCGGCCCAGGCTGCCCAGCGGCTTGGTCAGATTGTCCTCTTGCTCCCGCGCCTTCTTCATCATCTCCGGGTCTAAAGGTTTGAGCCCGGCCACGGTTTTTTCTATCAGGGAACTTCCGCTGATTTTATAATGCTGAAAAGCAAAATCTCTTTTCATAGTTTCCCGCTTCCCTTCCCCCGCTGATTTCACAGCGTATATTCAATCGTATCCAGATACCAATAGCCTTCCCGCAGGATAGGCTTGCTTCTGCTGATTTTTATTTTCTTCCTGAAGATGGGGCCATTGACCACCAGAGTATGGTATTCGCCTTTTTCCCCGCACGGGTCAAGTTCACGGTCTTTTAAATATTTTATAAATCCTTTATCCACCTTGCGGCCGACCCATTTTTCTGCAATTAGTTTGGAATCGGCGCTGATAATGACAGCCTCAAAGCCGGCGTTGAAAAATTCCCGAAGAACCTTTTCCGGAAGCTTTCCCCAGAGCGGCTCCAGCGCTTTAATCCCCAGTTCCCGGCAGACTCTCTCCACCCAATCTTTATGCTCCTGAATATAAATGTCCCCGAAAATCATTCCTCTTATATTATGCGGGAGCAGGCTTTTTACTGCTTTTTTAAACGCCGGTTCATAGTCGTCATCTTCGGTCTCGTTCTGCAAGAGCGGGAGGCCGAGCGCTTTCGCCTGTAATTGAATCAATTCCGCTTCAGTTCCGTGGAAGCGAACTCTTTTATATTTTTTAGAAATAAAATTGACCAGATGAGAGATTTTATGTCCGGCCTGAAGCGCTTGATATAAAGCCAAACAACCGTCTTTACCGCCGCTCCAGGAGGATAGACATTTCATAGCTTGAGTTCGGCCGGACATCACCTGCCTCCTTTAATTCGCCATTTGCTTTTTCAACCCTGCTCCCTCTTAATCACCATCGGTATTCCCGCAACCATCAGATAAACTTCGGAACAGACCCCGGCCAGCATTTTATTGACCTCTCCTAACAAATCCCGATAGCGCCGGGCAAGCGGCTCGGCAGGAACAATCCCTTGCCCCACCTCGTTGCTGACCAGAACCACTACTGCCCCCGGATTGTTCAGCAGCTTGCACAGGTTTTTTGCCTGGGAAAAAATCGCATCATCGCTCATTCCCGAGAGAAGCAGATTTGAGAGCCAGAGTGTGATGCAGTCCACCACCACGGCCGCGCTTTCTGAAAGCGCGGCCTCCAGGGCCTGCTTCAGCTTGAGCGGCTCTTCAACCACTCTCCAGCCCGGGCCGCGCGCTTGGCGATGGCGCTGGATGCGCGCCCTCATCTCCTTGTCTTTCGGCTCCAGCGTGGCGAGCAGGGTCTTGGACTTGAAGGCGCGGGCCAGCTTTAGCGCGCAGCGGCTCTTGCCGCTGCGCGCTCCGCCGATAATCAATATGGTTCGCTTCTTCTTCACTGGCTTTTGCCGCTGATATTGTAGCTCAAGCCTCCGTAAAAGGTGAGCGGCATGACCCCGTATCCGTAGACCTCATAATATTCCTCGTTGAGCATGTTGATGACCCGGAAGTCGGCCGCAAGCTGTTCATTTATCTTCCACTTGGCGCTGAAATTGACCACGGTGTAGGGCTTGAGATGTTTGCTCTCCTCACCGTAAACCGGGAATATTTGGTCCGGAGTTGACCCGCGATGAATCCCCCAGAGGTTCAAATCCAGCTGCTTGATTGGACGATAGCCAATGCCCAAAGTGTATTTCTCTCCCCAGCGCCGGATAAGTTTCTCGTCGGTCTTGGCGTCGCGGGCGTCCACGAAGCAATAGGAAGCTTTCATATCCAGGGAATCAGTCGGGCTGACCTTGACTTCCGCTTCCCATCCGGGCGCCCGGGCCTTGGCGACATTGTTGTAGCCGAAGGTCAGGCTGTCGAACACAATGAGGTCGCGGTAGGTTGTGTCAAAATAAGTGGCGGACAGGGTGATTTTCCGGTCAAACAGCTCCTGGTCAAAGCCTGCTTCCCAGCTCGAGCTTTTTTCCGGAGAGAGGTTTTCATTCCCGACCTTGAAGCCTCCGACTTCGCCGTAAAGCTGATACAGGCTGGGGGCCTTGAACCCGGTGCCGACATGTCCCCGAATTTTTGGCCCCGGCTCCCACGGCTGAAAATACGCGCCGAACTCGCCGGTGGTCGCGGCGCCGAATTTCTCGTTGTCATCGCCTCTCCCTCCGGCCATGAACCCGTAGGGCTTCTGGTGGTAGTCCCAGAGCACGAAGCCGCTGGTTGTGGCCAGAGTTTTTTTGGAGAACTCGTCTTCATACGGCCCATAATCGCTGGCGCCCTTCACATCGCTCTTGCCGCTCTCGTCCTGGTATTCTGCGCCGAAAACGATTTTGTCCGCGGGGTCTGGGGTGTAATCAGCCTGGTAAATGAATTTGCTCAAGGAGCCGTCATAATATTCGTCCATGGAAGTCAGGGGATGGAGCTTGTCCATCTCGTCCTTGTAATCACGGTTGTGGTCCGCATACTGGAATTCGAGCTTGCTCTTCCAGTCCCCGGTGAAGATGTTGGCGCGGAGCGCACCCAGGTACTCGGTGCTTTTCGCCGCATAATTCGGGTCATCCTCGGGAAGGCCGCTGGTCAGGTTCACGGCATCCAGGTCGGTTCTCGCGTCAATGACTCTGCCGATGGCCTCAAGCTCCAGCCAGGTTGCAGGCCGGGCTCCGGTCTTGAGCGAAAACCCGAGGTTATGATACCCGTCCCGCTCATGGTTGCCGAGTTCCGTGGAAGCGGCGCTGATGCCCTGGGTGTCAAATTCGCTTCCGGCCAGGTCAATGTAAAAGTTCGGTCGGCTGTAATAGCCTTCCAGCTGTTCGTTATAGGTATCGAAACTGCCGCCTTCAAAAGATACCCGGCTGCCCTGGCCCTGCGGAGGTCGGGCGGTGATGATGTTGATCACCCCGGCCTCGGCCTCGGACCCGTAAAGCGAGCTGGCCGGGCCTTCCAGGACTTCCACCCGGTCAACCCCCGGAAGCGAGAGCAGTTCCGCAGCCGCGGACCTGCCCAGCATCATGGGGTCGTTCGCCTCGATGCCGTCCACCATAATCAGCACCTGCTCGGTCTGGCCGCCCCGGATGTAAATCCCGGTCTCACCGCCATACCCCCCGGTCTGCGTGGTCATCACTCCCGGGGTGTCAGCCACCACCTCGGAAAGGGTCTTGGCGCCCTTGGCATCCATCTCCTTTTTCTTCGTCACATCCACTTGCTTGGTCACCTCCTCGGTCGGCTTTTCATACCGGCTCGGTGTGACCACCACATCCACCTTCGGCTCTTCCGGTTGAGCCTTGGCTTTTGATGACTGCTCCTGCTTTGCGTCTTTTGCTTCTTTCTTCGGCTCGTCCTTTGGTTGCGCGAAAAGCATGCTGGCCAAAATCACTCCCGCAATCACAATCAAAGATCGCAACTTTTTCATTTTCAGTTCCTCCTTTGCTCGAAAAAAATCCCCGAACCCGGTTTTCCCGGATTCGGGGACTGCCCTGTTCACATCCCTCGAACCTTATATTGGTCTTGCCTGGTCCCTCGCAGGCATCCAATAATTCGCAGGCAGGTCTTCTGACTTTCGGCTCTTCCTATTCCCCGCGCCTTCCCGGTTGCCCAGTGGCTATTGCAGGTTTCGTCCCCGATTACAGCGGCGGGCCCATGGCGGCTTCTAACCGCCTTCCCTTTTAAGCCTTGCGGCTCCCGCAAAATTATTTTTCTTTATTTAACCCCAATCCTCAAAGCTTGTCAAGCGAAATTTCCTTCAGAACTTTTCTATGAAATATGAGATTTGAGATTTGAGATTCAAAGTCAAGCGCTGACCTTGAGCACCGCGGCTCCATTTATCTTCCCCTGCTTGAGCAGCAGGAGCGCTTTGGGAAGGGCATGGAACGGAAACACTTCAACTTCGGTCTTGAGCGGAATCTTGGGCGCGAGTTCCAGGAGCTCTTTGGCATCCTGCCGGGTGAGGTTGCTCACCGAGCAGAGCTTTTTCTCGCCGAAGAGCAGGCGGTTGTAATCCATCTCCGGGATATTGTCCATGTAAACCGCGTTGAGCGCGAGCGTGCCTCCTCTGCGCAGATGACGGAGCGCGTCCAGCACGACCTTGCCCGAAGGCGCGAAAACAATTCCCCGGTCAACCGCCCGCGGAGGCGTCTCGCTTATCGCGCCTGCCCAGGCGGCCCCGAGTTTTCGCGCCAAGTCCTGGTGGTCCTGGCCGCGGCTGAACGCGAAAACCTCGACCCCGAGATAGCGCGCGACCTGGCAGACAAGGTGCGCGCTCGCTCCGAACCCGAACAAGCCGAGCGTCTCTCCTTTTTTGGCTTCGCTCAACTTGAATGACCGCCAGCCGATGATTCCGGCGCAAAGCAGAGGCGCGACCTCAAGGTCATCGCAGTTCTCGGGAAGATGAAAGGTGAATTCCGCTCGGGCGACCATGTATTCCGCGTATCCGCCGTCGTGGTGAAAGCCTGTGAATCTGGCCTCGGCGCAAAGGTTCTCGCGGCCGGTCCTGCAGAAATCGCACTTGCCGCAAGCGGAAAAGAGCCAGGTCAGGCCCACCCGTTCGCCGGTCTTGAACCCGGCCACTCCTGCGCCGACTTTGTCAACCGTGCCCACCACCTGGTGGCCGGGGGTGAGCGGCAGCTTGGGCAGCTTCATCTCGCCCTCGATTTCATGCAGGTCCGTGTGGCAGACCCCGCAGGCCGAGACCTTGACCCGAAGCTCCCCGGCCATAGGCTCCGGAACAGCCAATTCCGCGACCCGGACCGGATTGTCCTCAATCCTCCCCGGATTATTTAAAACCCATGCGCGCATTTTTTATTTTTCCCCGCTTCTTCCCGCGTCTTTGATTATTTTTTCCAGGTCCCAGTCCAGGTGCAGTTCCAGACGCTCGCCCTCGCTGTCCGCGAAAATGAAATTTTGTTTTTCCAGGCCGAAGTAGAAAAGGTCGCGGGTCAGCTCCACATCCTTCCGGCAATATTCCTCCACCAGGTCAAAGCGGCCCTGCTTCACCCATTTCAGGCTCGTAAGCCCGTCCGCAGATTTGGGCCGGCCCAGGGTTTGTTCCGCGAGGTGTCCCAAGCTTATGCGCGTGCCGAGCTTGTTGAAGAGCCAGGTCAGGAGGTCAAAGTTGGGAAGGGATGAAAAATCAAAGTCCGAGTAAGCTCCCAGCACCTCGTAATCAAAGCGGGTGTGGTTGAAGCCCACGACCAGGTCCGCGCTCCGCAGTTTTTGAAGCAGGCCGTCAAACTCGGCTTCCTGGAAAGTGTAAAATTTCTGGTCAAGGCTGTCCCATACCACGGCCAGGGCCATGCCCATGAGATGGGTGTTGCCCCAGCCGCCAACCTCCTGCGCGCTGCGCTTGGTCTCAAGGTCAAAAACCAGGATGCGCGGCCGGGATTCGGCTTCAATCCTCGCGGCCACCGGCCGCTCAAAGGGCGCCGGCGGTTCAGCTTCAGAATCGTCCGCTTCTGCAATCAGCTTTTTCACCTCCGGCTTGTCCAGCAGCATCTTCATAATCAGCACGGACGCGTCCTTGTCCAGCGGCACATTGCCGTTGCCGCATTTGGGGGACTGGATGCAGGCCGGGCATCCGGTCTCGCACTCGCATGATTGAACCATCTCCAGCGTGCGCTCAATCAGCTCCTCCAGCACCGCATAGCACCGCTCCGAAAGGCCCACGCCCCCGGGGTAGCCGTCATAGATGAAGACCGCGGCCTTGCCCACCTGGGGATGGAGCGGGATGCTTATCCCGCCCACATCATCCCGGTCGCAGAAGGCGAAAAGCGGGAACAGGCTGATGGCCGCGTGCTCCAGCGCGTGAATCCCGCCCATGAAATTCAGCTCGCGCGCCAGAACCGTATTCACGATGAAATTGTCAATCTCGACCCAGAGTCCCATGGTCTCAAAGACCTGTTCCGGCAGGTCCAGCTTGTGCACGCTCAAGCGCTCCTGGCTGCTGATGTGCTTCTTCTCATACCCAATCACCTTTTCGTGAACGCGCAGCTCGCCGAAGTGGGTGATGAAATTCTTCACCGGCCGCCGGCTGACCTCCTGCAAAATCTCCGTGTCCTTCTGCGAAAGCGCCTGGGTGTAGTAATTGACCTCAACCGGCTTCACATAGACATTCATTTTGGCCTGGTCCAGCTCCACCGCCTCATACTGCCGGCCGCGATGAAGATAGACCGCGCCCGGATGGCACTCGCTGTAAACCCGGTGTCCTCCCATGCTTCCCACCACCGACCGCTGGCTGCTCTCCGCGTCCTTCGCCGCAATGAAGATCGTCCAGCTGTCGCCGATGCTCCGGATGTCAACCTCCAGTTGCGGCCTCCGTCTCTGCGCGCGATAGCTCCGGTCCTTGACCGACTGCACCAGCCTGCCTTCCTGCTTCAGCTCCGCAAACAGCTCCGGGCTTTTCGACTCCGGGAAATACTGGTCATCCACCGGGATGGCCAATTCCGAGGCCGCGCATTCAATATGCGCCTTGAGGATGGGCTTGTTATGCGGGTCAACCACCGCAGCCTCATACCCGCTCTCGAAAAAGGCCCGAGGATGCTTCATGAAATACTGGTCCAGCGCGTTCTGCATCGCCACCAGCACAATCAGCGACTCGCGCTCCTTCCGGCCCACCCGGCCGCCGCGCTGCCAGGTCTGGGTGATGGTTCCCGGATAGCCCACCAGGATGCATACATCCAGCTCGCCGATGTCAATGCCCATCTCGAGCGCGCTGGTGCTGACCACCCCCAGCAGCTCGCCCTGAAAAAGTTTTTGCTCAATCTCGCGCCGCTCCTCCGCAAGATACCCCGCCCGGTATGCGCTGACCTTGTCCGCGAGTTTGGGCGCGCCCTGCATCAGCCAGCTGTAGATCAGCTCGGTTATCTTGCGCGCCTTGGTGAAGGCGATGGTCTTAAGCCCGCTCTCAACCGAGCCGCGGAAGAGCCGCGCCGCGACCGTGTAGGTTGAAAGCCCCTGGGGATTCAGGAAAAGAAAATGTCTGCCGGCGCGGCCCGCGCCGTTTTTGTCAATCACGGTGAATTCCCTGCCGGTGAGCGCGCTGGCGAGTTCAGCCGGATTGGCGATGGTCGCGCTCGAGGCGATGAGCTGGAGCTTTCTTCCGTAAAACTCGCTGATGCGGAAGAGCCTTTTCAAAACCTGCACAATGTGCGAGCCGAACACCCCGCGATAGGTGTGAAGCTCATCCAGCACCACCAATTCCAGGCCCTTTAAAAATTGTTCCCACTTGGCGTGATACCCGAGGATGGAGCGGTGAAGCATATCCGGGTTGGTGATGATGATGGATGGGGGGTTGCGCAGGATTTGCGACCGCTTGCCCTGGGGCGTGTCCCCGTCATAAATCTCGGCGCTGACCCGGCTGGTCAGGCCGCTCGCGAAAACCAGGTCCAGGAGCGCGTTCCTCTGGTCCTGCTCCAGGGCTTTGATGGGAAAGATGTAGAGCGCGCGCGACTCCGGCCTGGAGACCATGCGGTTGAGAACCGGGAGATTATAGCAGAGCGTTTTGCCCGAGGCCGTGGCCGTGACCACCGCAATGTCTTTGCCCTCATTGGCCAGCTCCAACGCCTGCGCCTGGTGGGAGTAAAGCCGGCTGATGCCGCTTTTGGTCAATCCCTCTTTAATCGCCGGCGCGAGATAATGCGGGAATTCCCTCCACTCGGATTCCCTGCCGGGAATCGATTCATGGTGCACAATCCAGTCTGCAAAATCCCGGTTCCGCTTTAGTTCTTTTATGAGTCTCTCAACCGACACTGCCATTATTATAGATAACTGCTCTGCCAATCCCAAGCAGGTTGCGAAAGATGAACCGATGGCCGGCAGACTATTTTTTCTTTTTCAAAAACTCTGCCTGCGCGCTGAAAGGCCCCAGGCCCTTGCGCATGACCAGACGACCGGACTGCTCGTCAAAATAAATGGTGGGAACGGTTCCCAGCTGCGAAGGCAGGGTCAGGACTCCGTCCTTGTAGGTTGCGGGAATCGGCCCGCGGCTCGTTTCCAGGCCACTGCGATTTTCAAGGACCAGGAAATGGTCCCCATTTTTTTCAATCTTCAGCGTGTGCGAGCTGTTTTCAATTTCCTCCCATTCGCCCACCAGCTTGCGCGCCTGAAAATTCCGGCATCCGAACAGGCAGGCGCCAAACGCGAGAACCACCGCAGCCGCCATCATCTTTTTCATTTTTCTCTCCATCCGATTTTTTTCCAGAATAGCACTGGAATTTTTTTCCGCCAAACACTTTCCCCGGCAAACCCTGAATCGGTATTGCTTTGCGTCCCCCGCGCCTTTGCAGGTAAACTAGGGATGATGGACAAGGCCATCAGCGCGCGCGCCTTGCGGTTCCGATACCAGCGCGGCAAAAATTTGGCGCTGGACGGGATCGATTGGGAACAGGGCCGGGGAGAAGCAGTTGCCCTGGTGGGGAGGAGCGGCGCCGGCAAATCCAGTTTTCTTTTGTGCCTGAACCGGATCATTCCGAATTTTTACCCCGGCGATTTTTCCGGCGAGCTGGAAATTTTTGCCGAGAGGCTCTCGGGCAAGCGCACTTACGAGCTGGCGAAAAAAATCGGGCTTGTGCTCCAGGATTTCGAGAGCCAGCTCTTTTCCACCCGCGCTGAACTCGATATGGCTTTCGGGCCGGAAAATCTGGGCGTGAGCCGCGAAGAGATTTCCCGCCGAATTGACGAATCGCTCGCCGCGGTGGGTATGAGCGCATTTCGGAACCGGTCTCCGGAATCGTTGAGCGGAGGCGAAAAACAGCGGCTGGCCATTGCCTCGGCGCTGGCGCTGGCGCCGGAGATACTGCTTTTTGACGAGGCCTGCACAGACCTTGACCCGCTCGGCCGCGAGCAGGTGCGCGCCGTGGTCCGCAGCCTTAAAGCGCAGGGCAAAACCATCATCCTGGTTGACCACGAGCCTGAAGGCTTGGCGCCCGCGGACCGCATTGTGATTTTGTCCCGCGGAAAAATTGCGGCCGAGGCCAGCCGCGGCCAGATGCTTTACGACCACTCGCTGCTCCAAAGCAACGGCATCCGGCCGCCGGAAATGGCTGAACTCTTCAGCGCTCTCAAGCTCTCGCCAATTGAACTGGACCCGCTCAAGGCCGCTGTTCTTTGCAGGCAAAAAGGGTTTGCGCCCGCGCGCGAGGCGGTATCGCAAATTGAAAAGAGCGATGAGGAGCGCGAGCAAAACCGCGGCAAGGTTCTCATCCAGGTCAGCGGTCTGGAGCATAGCTATCCGGGAGGCATCCAGGCGCTTTCCGGGATTGACCTGGAAGTGCGCGAGGGGGATTTCCTGGCCATCATCGGCCAGAACGGTTCGGGCAAGACCACGCTGGTCAAGCACCTGAACGGCCTGCTTGGCGCGACCAGGGGAGCGGTTATTTTCCAGGGAAAGGAAATCGTGCCCTCCATGCTCTCCAAGCTCGGACGCCAAATCGGATTTGTCTTCCAGAATCCAGACCACCAGATTTTTTCCTCCCGAGTCGCAGACGAGGTCGCCTTTGGACCGCGCAACTACGGCTTCACCGCGGCGGATACCAAAAACCGCATTAAAGAAGCGCTGGACCTGGTCGGCCTTGCCGGACGCGATAACGAAAATCCATTCCTCCTCACCAAGGGCGAGAGACAGCGGCTCGCCATCGCCTCCGTAATTAGCCCTGACCCGCAAGTCCTGATTCTTGACGAACCCTCCACCGGCCTGGATTACAACGAGCAATTGAAGGTGATGGACATGCTCGCGGAGCTGAACCGAAGGGGCCGAACCATAATCATCATCACGCACACGCTCTGGCTTTTGGCGCGCTACGCGAAACGGGCCGCAGTCATGGCCGGCGGACGCAAAATCCTGGAAGGGAGCGTGCGCCAGGTTTTGAGCCGGCCCGAAATTTTAAAGCAGGCTTCACTTATCCCGCCGGAGATTACCCGCTTCGGCCTGGAGATGGGCTTTCCCTTCCTCACGATGGAAGAAGCGGCGCGAGCGTTAGGTGCAGGGAGATGAGCGAGTTCCTGTTCATCGAGCGCGAGTCTTTTTTCCGGAGACTGCATCCCTCCGGGAAAATCATCTCGCTTGTGCTTGTGTTTGTGGCCGCGCTTTTGCTTGATGACCCCTGCTATATGCTCGGGCTGTGGCTTATCGTTTTACCGGCTGGATATTTCAGCGCAGGATTCAGGCTGCTGGCAAGACTCTGGTTTTTGTTCAGCGCCATCTGCCTCGCGAGCTTCATGCTCTGGGCCGTTTTCACTCGCGCCGGGAATCCGCTCTTTGCGCTCGGCCCGCTTCGGTTGACCGAGCAGGGAGTGCTTTTTGCCGCAGGCAGCGCCTTGCGGCTCGGGCTGATGCTTTTTTGCGGACTCATCTTCATCGCCTCCACCCCCATCGAAAACCTGTTTTACGGATTGACCGGCCTGGGCCTGCCTTTTCCGGTAAGCTTCGCCCTCTCGCTCTCCTTCCGGCTGGTGCCGATTTTCTCCCAGAGTGCTTCCACCATCTTACAGGCGCAGCGCGCGCGCGGGCTTATCACCTCGGCCAACCCGGTGCGCAAGTTCCAGAGCTATTTCCCGCTCTTTGTTCCGGTTTTCTTGTCCGCGCTCCGGAAGGTTGACCAGCTGTCGGTTGCGCTGGAGGCGCGCGGATTCGGCTCCGGCATCAAACGCACGAGCTGGATTCAGTTTCGCTTTTCCCGGCGCGACTGGCTCTTGCTGGTTTTCTGTCTATTGCTTGACGCAGGCTGCATCTGGCTTCGCTTCCACGGACTCGGCACGGTGAAATTCTGAACTGCGCCAGGCCTTGAGGTCAGCTTCAATGTTCTGCGCGATGAGGTCCCCGTGCGCCGACTGGGTGCGCTTCTTCTGCGCGAGATAGATGGCCCCGCCCAAAAGCAGCAGGACGAGGAAAAATCCTCTCCAGAAATTGCTCTTAAGCTCGCCGAAGAAAAGCATGACCATGGCGAAAAGGCTCAAGACCATTCCCAGGCCGGGACAAAGGTAAAGCCAGACTCCCTTGAGCTTGAAGGGCGCGTCCGCGTATCTTTCAGGCAGAATTTTTTTCATCCTGATCACCGCAAGCATAAGCGGCAGGAAAATCAAAAGCCCGCCGATGGAGGCGAAGCTTTCAAAAGTTCCAGCCGGGACCTTGAAAAAAATCGAGACCAGGCCAATCAGCCAGACCGTGGTGAGGAACCGGTGGGGACTGTTGAAGCGGGGATGCACGGCATAGAACCAGGCAGGCAAAAGCCGGTCATTGCTCACCACCAGCATGGACTTGGTGCAGCACATGAACAGGCCGTTGATCGATGTGGTGATGGCCAGAAAAGCGCCGCCGATGAAAAATAACTTCATGCCCCAGGGGCCGAGCACCAGGCCGGCTTGGGTCTCAAGCAGCCTGCCCGCAACCTTGTCCCATGGCGACACGCCCGCGGCTATCACCCCGACCAGGACATAGAGCACGGTCACGGTCGGCACCGAAATCGCGATGGAAAGCGGGATATTCCTGCCCGGATTTTTTATCTCCGCGCCCAGCTCAATCACGCCGTTGGCTCCGAGCAGAGCCAGGGTGAGAATGGCGCTTCCGACCAAAAGACCCATCACGCCTTTTTGCGGCGCGAGCAGGGGCGAAAAATATTCAGCCTTGACCTGGCCCATGCCGGCTGCCACGAAATAGACCATCGCGGCCAGCAGCACCACCACCATCAGCGCCTGCACGATTCCGGCCAACTCAACTCCTCGATAGTTGGGGAGGTAAAGAGCGGTGAGTAAAACCGCAGCGCCGGCCTGGATGAAAAATTCATGTGCCGTCACCTGCGGAAGGATATGCATGGCCGCGCGATAAAGCGCCATGAACCAGGCCCAGCTTTCAACCTTCAGCCCGGGAAATGCGCTCCAGAAATATTGCGTCGCGCGCAAAGAATAAAGCGGGAACGCGCCAAAGACCATGCCGATGAGGTAGCCCCAGACCCCGAGGAAAGCCCATCCCGGGGAGACCAGACGGGAGGAGTACCGGTAAGTTCCTCCGGCGCAGGGAATGGCAGAGCCGATCATGGCCAGCGAGAGCATCACCAGCATGATGGGCACAAAGGCAATGAGGAACGCCAGCGGCACCGCAGGACCGGTCTCCTTCATCGCCACCCCGACCAGGACGAAGATGCCGGCGCCGATAATCAGCCCCACCTCCACCGCCACCAGTGAGCCTAGACCCAGGCTCCGCTTCAGCCCGAATTCATTTCCAGACATGCAGCGGATTATACCAAAGTCATCCTACATAGTAAAAAATGCCGGAAATTGCCCGTCAGGGCACACAACCAGCCTGCAACTCTATGCCCTTCCACAATATGCGAGGGACTTCAGTCCCGACTCTTCACCGTGCACCGTGCACCGCAATTTGTTTTTCACCGCAGAGGCGCAGAGTGCGCAGAGCAAAAGTTCTGATATCGAATGTGCGAGGGGCTTTAGCCCCGACTCTTCACCGTGAACCGTTCACCGCAATTTGTTTTTCACCGCAGAGGCGCAGAGTACGCAGAGCAAAAGTTCCGATATTGAATGTGCGAGGGGCTTTAGCCCCGATTCCTTGTCATTGCGAGCGCAGCGAGTCCCGCGTCCGA
>Ga0315282_10008001_pt1 | contig 17206 bp, 13 predicted proteins | sample YL17G07_20_MG_FD_203693 | JGI IMG/M metagenome (GOLD analysis project Ga0315282, IMG submission 203693) | Sediment microbial communities from Yellowstone Lake, YNP, Wyoming, USA - YL17G07_20 | ecosystem: Environmental > Aquatic > Freshwater > Lake > Sediment | place: USA: Wyoming | collected... | reverse complement strand
ACCGGCGCGCAGGGCACGTCTCAACTCAGCTACGATCGCCTTCAGCATCTGCCAGTTCCGAGGCGCGATGCCGACGGACCTTCTTGCTTTCCTCAGGGGGTCACCATGTACCTGGGCTAGAACCTCCGGGCCTCCGGTGTTCCTTGACAAGTCCGGCAAAAGCAGGGACAGTTTAGACCGTGGTGGCACAGATTCGCCCCCCTGTTCTTCCTCAGCCAGATTCAGCCGGACGCGCTGGGCGTAGCATCCGGGCCGTGCTGGCGCTCGCGTTCTTCGGCGTCGCGCTGCTCTACACCGCGGTCATCCACTTCGCGACCCCGGTCTATCCGGAAGATGATGCGTTCATCATCTATCGATACGTCGACAATGTCGTCGCCGGCAAGGGTCTGGTCTACAACGAAGGCCAGCGGGTATTCGGCGCATCGACGCCCTTGTACGTTGCCGGGCTGGCTCTGGCGAAGACCGTGCTGCGGTCGACGCCTACGCCTGACCTTGCGGTCCGGCTCAACTTCATCGCCTACCTTGCCGCCGGGCTGGGGCTGTTTCTGCTCTTGCGCCGGCTGACGGGCCGGCGTGCCGCAGCCGCGCTTCTCGCCGCTTTCTTCATTCTGCGCGATGACATGCTGCGCGTCTCGACCGGAGGCATGGAGGCATTCCTGTTCGTCGGCCTGATGCTCTGGAGCCTCTGGGCCCTGGCCGGGCAGATGTTCGTTCTCGCCGGTATCCTCGCCGGCGTGTCGGTCCTTGCCCGGCTCGAAGGCGTGCTGCTCGCCGGGCTGGTGCTGGTCGGCTGGCTCGTCGCGGACCGGAGGAAAATCCTGCCCGTGCTGGCCGGGTTGTTCGTACCCGGTCTGGCGTGGATTGCCTTCGGATTTGCCTACTATGGCACGCCGGTCTATCATTCGATTGTCGCCAAGAGCCGCCCGCTCTATCCGCTGCGCTTCGGTGATGCGCCGGCACGAATCTGGAAGGAAATCGAGTGTCGAGCGCTGGGCAACCTCGCGCGGTGGCCGGCCAACGGGGAGCCAATCAAGTGGAGATTCACGGTTCTGACCGTCGCGACCCTGCTCCTTCTGGGGCTGGCGGTGTGGGGATGCTCGCGACGCCGGGAACCACGCGCGTCGGAACTCGACTTGGGACACGACCCGAATCGTCTGACGATTCGGTCATGTCCCTCGCTCGTCCTGCTGGGCCTGTTTCTGCTGCTCTATCTTGTCACGAACCCCTTGATGTTCCCCTGGTACTACCCGCCGGTCATCGTGCTCTGGTACGTCGCCACCATCGCGGGTATCAGCCGCCTCGGCAGGCCCCAAGCGACCGTGAGGCGTCGAGCCTCAAGCCGCGTCATCACGGCCCTGCTCGTGCTCTTTTTCGGCGTGACCACGCTGCGCCAGCCGCTCGGCCGGGCGGTCACCGGCGGCTCGCTCGCCGACATCGGGCTGACCGGAGACCCGGTCCGGACCCGCATCGCCGCCTACAGGGCCGCGGCCGAATGGCTGAACCAGACCCTGCCGGACGGAGTCACGGTCGTGGGACCGGAAGTGGGTTCGCTCGGCTACTACTACAAAGGGCCGCTGGTCGATGCGTGCGGCCTCGTGAGCCCGGAGGCCCTTCCGTTCCTGCCCGTGCCCGCGGCTGAGCGGTTCAGCGCCGACTGCGGGACGATATCGCGCGAACTCGTGCAGGCCCTGACGCCCGACGTCGTCGTGACCATGGGTACGTTCGCGGGCATCAGCCTGTACACTGACCCCTGGTTCAAGCAGTCGTACGTCAAAGTGAAGATGTTCGACCTGCCCGAGCAGGCCTGGAATACGCCGACCGTGGACGTGTTTTTCCGCGCGGACCGCGTCAGCCGTTGATGGACCGCGCACCGGCTCCGCGGCGCCGCTTCCCGACCTGGCCTGTCCTGCTGGTGGTAGCATCAACGCTGCTCTTGGGCTCGGCATCGCTCATCATGCCCTTTGGCCGGGACCAGGGCATCCACGCGTTCATCGCCGACTCGATGCTGTCGGGCAAGGTCGTGTACCGCGACGTGTTCAACGTGAAGCCGCCCCTGACGACCGTCATCCATGCCCTGGCCCTCCTGCTGTTCGGCCACTCCATGACCGCCATCCGGCTGCTCGACCTGCTCTGGACCCTGGGGACCGCGCTCGCGATATTCCTGTTCTGCCGGCGTGCGCTCAAGCGGGACTGGCTGGCCGCTGTGGCCGGCGCGTTCTACCCGTTCCTCTACTACCTGCTCGGATTCTGGTATACGGCGCAGACTGACGGCTGGCTCAATCTGCCCCTGCTCGGAGCGCTCCTGCTCGCGCTGCCCGCGGGTGGGGCGTGGACCGCGCGTCCACTCCGATGGCTGGCCGCGGGTGCGTGCATCGGCATCGCCGTGCTCATCAAGTACACGGCGGCAGCCCTGTTACCTCTGCTGATAGTCGTCGTACTCGTGGCGCAACGCCGTGCAGTGGCCCAAGGCGTGCGGGCTTCGCTCGGGCTGACCCTTGGCTTCGTCCTGCCCCTCGCCCTCTGCAGCCTGTCCCTGCTTGTGTCCGGTGCGATGCCGGCCTTCATCGAAAGCGAGTTCGGGCTGGTCCCGGCCTACGCCATGGTCAGCAAGAGCCACGGTCTGATTGCCCGGCTGGTTGACATGCTTCGCGTTCCCGGCAGCGCCCCCCAGCTCCGGCTGGCTGCCGTGCTCTTCGTGCCCGGGCTCATCGCCGGAGTCTTCTTCCTGGCCCGGCGCCGGGAATGGCGCTACGGGTTCAGGCTCGTTGGAGCCTTGCTTGCCACCGCGTTCGTTTCGACCTTCTCGCAGGGCAAGTTCTTCGTCTATCACTACCTGCCGTTCTTGCCGGTCGTGGCGCTGGTGTCCGGGCTGTTGCTGTATGCCGTCCTCGCCCCGTTGTCTCGCAGGATACACAAAGCAGCCGGCGTCGCCATCGGCGCTGTTGTGGCCGCAGTGCTCTTCACCGCCTCCGGCTACCCGGCTCTGTTCCGCGACCTCGGCTCAGTGGTCTCGGGGAAACAACGCTTGCACGACTACTGGATGAGCAGCCGGTTCAACATGGGTCAGGACTACTCGCTTCGGGACGACATCCTGCTCGCCGACTATCTGCGCGAGACCACGCGACCGGCCGACCGGGTCTTCATCTGGGGATTCGAGCCGACCGTGAACTTCCTGGCCCGTCGCTGGACCGTATCCCGGTTCCTGTACGACTTCCCCATGGTGATTGACTGGAACCCGCAGAGGTTCAGGGACGAGCTGATGAACATGTACGTGAACGACCCGGCCGAAGTCTTCGTGGTCGAGCACAATGACGTCACTCCGTGGGCGTCGGGCAGCGAACAGGATTCTTTCGAGGCACTGATGGGATTCCCCGAGCTGCGCGACTTCATCCCGACGCGCTACGTCCGCGACCGAAGCATCGGCCGGTTCGACGTCTTCCGGCTGGCGGTGATGCATTGACAGCCGCGCCCATGCGGCCTAGACTCGGATTGGCATGAACCCGCGCTACAGCGTTGTCATCCCGACATACAACGAAGCCGAGTCGGTTGAAGAGCTCCATGCCGAGCTGGTGCCGGTGCTGAAGAAACTCGGCGGGGATTTCGAGCTGCTCTTCGTGGACGACGGGTCGTTTGACGACACGCCCGGCCGTCTCGCCGGCCTGGCCGCGCGCGACGAGCGCGTGCGCGTAGTCCGGCTCCGCCGCAATTCCGGCAAGTCCGCGGCCTATTCCGCGGGATTTGAGGTGGGCCGGGGCGAAATCATCATCACGATGGACGCGGACCTGCAGGACGACCCGGCCGAACTGTCCAGGCTGCTCGCGCCGCTCGACCAGGGCACCGACCTCGTCGTCGGCTGGAAGCAGGGCCGGCTTGAGAACGAACCGTCCAAGACCGTGCCTTCACGTTTCTTCAACTTCATCGTTCACCTGGTGTTCGGGCTGCGCCTGCACGACTCCAACTCCGGGTTCCGCGTGATGCGTCGGCCGGTCGCGGCCAGCCTGGAGTTGTACGGCGACCTATACCGATTCGTACCCGAATTGGCCTACCTGAAAGGATTCAAGGTCGCCGAGGTCGGCGTGGCCCACCGCCGGCGCAAGTACGGCAGGAGCAAGTACGGCGTCACCCGATTCTGGACCGGCGTGCTCGACCTTCTGACCGTCCGGTTCATCACCGGTTTCACCCAGAAGCCGCTGCACTTCTTCGGCACGGCCGGGCTGTTCCCGCTCGTAGCCGGGTTCGGGCTCGAGGTCTACGTGCTCGTACGCAAAATCCTGGGCGACCAGTTCCGGGACCACGTGGCGGCGCTGGTCATCGGCGTCCTGCTCATCGTGGTGGGTATCCAGCTTGTCGCCACAGGGCTCATCGGGGAGATGATCACGGCCCAGGGACGCCGCCACGACTACGGCATTCACCAGTAACGGCTCGGTCAGATGCGCTATGTCGGCAACATCTTCCGGCCGCCGTCTGAAGCGGAGTCACTGCTCATACAGGCGACCATCGGCTGCTCGCACAATCGCTGCACGTTCTGCGCGATGTACCTGGACAAGGAGTTCCGCGTGCGGCCGGTCGTGGAAGTGCTCGAGGACATCAGGCTCGCCCGCGACTACTACGGCCCGGAAGTCCGCCGCGTCTTCCTCTGCGACGGTAACGCGCTCATCCTGCCCATGCCCTACCTGCTTGAGGTGCTCGCGAGCCTGCATGAACACTTCCCGGACCTGCAGCGGGTGGGAGTGTACGCCAACGCCCGCGACATCGCGGGTAAGTCGGACGATGACCTGAGGACGCTCGCCGAACACCGGCTCTCCATCTTCTACCTTGGTATGGAATCGGGCTCTGACCGGATACTCAAAGCAGTCGACAAAGGCGCAACGCGAGACGAGATGGTCTCCGCGGTAAGGAAGGCAATGGCTGCGGGCATGAAGTCATCGGTCATCTACCTGCTGGGACTGGGCGGGCGCAGACTCTGGCAGGAGAATGCGGTCGAATCGGCACTCGCCGCCTCAGCGATGAATCCCAACTACCTGTCAGCGCTGACGGTCACGGTTGTGCCCGGCACGCCGCTGGCAAAGCAGATGAAGTCAGGCGAGTACGAACTACCCGGCCCCGAGGAGTTGTCCAAGGAACTGCGTCTCTTCCTCGAGAATATCGACGTCAAGGCCACGGTTTTCCGCTCCAACCACGCCTCGAACTACGTACCGCTCGCCGGCCGGTTGCCGAAAAACAGAGACCGGATGGTCGCCGAACTGGATGCGGCCATCCGGCACCACCGGTTCAAACCCGAGTACCTGCGGGGGCTGTAGAGTGTGACCAACACTACCCCAGACCACGAACCGCCTGGACGGCTGGACGACTCAGCCGCTGGACCACTCAGCCGCTGGGTTGCGAACGCCCAACTCTGCTGGTCCGCAGTCAACCACTGGTTCGAAACCAACTTCTGGTTGCCTGTGCTGGTAGTCCTTGCCGGCGGCCTGCTGGCGCGGGTTCTCGTCGCCTTGCCCACGATGTTGAATCCGGACGAAGCGATGCATGTTACGCTGAGTTCCAAACCGACCTTGTGGGCAATGTACCGGAACGACCTTGCCGGACCGGACCCGTCGCTGATGCATGCGGTTCTCTTTCCCCTGTGCAAGTTGTACTGCTCGGATTTCGTGCTGAGGCTGCCTTCAATCCTCGCGGGTACGCTCGCAGTGTTCTTCGGCTACAAGTGGCTCAAGGAACTGTTTGATCGTACGACCGGGCTCATCGGCATGATACTCCTGGCGTTTGCGCCGGCGGCGATCTACGTCTCGTCCGAAATCCGGGCTTATGCCCTGGTGATCTGTTTCTCGCTTTGCGCCCTGTACTGCTTTGAAGCGGGCGTGCGCCGCCAGTCTTTCGCCCTGATGCTCTTCTTCGGCCTCGCCCAGTGCCTAGCGTTGCTCAGTCAGTACTCGGCGATAATGCTCCTATTCACGGCCGGATGCTACTCACTGTATGCTGTAATCCGTGACAGAATCCGTGGTCGGATGCTTCGGGCCTGGCTGATTGCGGAGGTGAGCACGGTCGCGCTCCTGGTTTTCCAGTACTTCACCCACCTGTCAAAGCTGCACGGCAGCCAGGTCGAGTCGAGCATGAAAGGGGGGTTCCTGAGCCGGGCGTACTTCAACCCGGCCCGGGACAAGGTCCTGACCTTTGTCGCGACCAGAACAGTAGCGGCATTCGGATTCCTCTTCACCTCCCGGCCCGTCGGCTTTGTGGCGCTCGTCATGTTCCTCGCCGGCGTTGTCCTGCTCCTGGTGCGCGGAGTCGCCAGGGACGGCCGACGAGGCCGGCGTGTGACAGCGTTCCTGTTTCTCGCGCCCTGGATGGTGGCGGAGCTCGGCGGCCTGCTGGCCCTTTACCCGTATGCCGGCATGAGGCACATCTCGTTGCTCCTTGTCTTCGCCGTTCCCGCAATCGCCTTCCTGCTCCGGCAGGTTGTCGGACGGCGACCGGCCGTCATCATGCTTGCCGCGGTCGTGCTGGTGCCGCTCTGGAATGTCACTCGCATCGCCTATGCCGCAGGCTGGCCGATCGACGCGCGCGAATCCAGACGCTCCCAGGTCGCGCAGGCGGTGAACTTCGTACGCGAGCAGATGCCCGGCGGCGGCATTGTCTTCTCCGACCTCGAATCTCACCACGTGTTCCGCCACTACTTGTTCAAGGGACATCCCGGCACCGGCCGGGGAGCGCCCCCTGGTTACTACGAGTACGACTGGGGCGGTTTCCAGATGGTAACGCTGAAATACTGGAAGGTGAAGGCGGAGTCACTGGGTGACGAGTTCCAGCGCATGGCTGAATCCTACGGTTTGGATCCGGGCACCAAGGTGGCCGTCGTATCCTGCGGCTGGGGTTGGAGTCTCGCGCGATACCTGCGGCAGCAGGGCGTGAGTTATCCTGGGTCACGCGAGTTCAGTAACAGCATCGCCGTGCTCGTCGTGCCGGTGGGTACCGAAGTGATGTCGGAGAACCTGAGCCAGCGCGTCTCTCGCACGCGAAAAGCGCTCTATTCCCTGGCGTACGGGCTGTCGCAGGCAATCCGAACCCGGGTCGAGATGGTCGTGTGGCCGTCGTACTATCTGGACAGCACCGCCGAGCAACTGGCCGGTGAACTGGCGTTACAGACCATGTCCTACCGCACGTTCTACGACTTGGCGTCAAACGGCGAGTTGCCCCTGAATGTCCTGCTTCCGGGCCTGGCTTTCTGGGTCTTCCAGACGAGGGAGGCCCAGGCAAGGTACATGGACCACATGGAAAGCGGGAAGAGCTACGTCGTGACCAATCACCGGTTCACGCTGCTTGGGACTGACCCGGAGCGGCTGGCCGCGGTCTACCTGATTGAGCAGGAGTGACACGCGTCCTAAGCGGACACTGAGCGCGGTAACGTGACTCGCTGGCAGGCCCCCACGACCGTCATCAGAAACGTAGCCCCTGGGTCGCCGACGGACACCGCAGACTGAACCAGACCCGGGGCCGGCGCTGGAGCGGCGCTTCTGGGTAGCAGCTCCCGGTGTGACGACAAGTCCCCACGAGGAGAAGCCAGCGGTCCCACGGATGTCAGGGACTCGGGGATTGGGCCGTAACCGTGCGTACCAGTGTCTCGGCATCCCCGAGACTCGTCGCCATAGGAGCACAGGCTGGACCGCAGCAGAACCGAGGTCTATCGGACGACGATGGCCTTTGACATAGCTCCGCTTTGGGCTGAACGGATGAAGTACACGCCTGTGGTCAAATGCGACCGAACTTCGGCCCCACGCTCCAATCCCACGACCATCATGCCCGTCAGGTCGAACACCTTGACGTTTTGCCGACCGGCAAGAGAAAGCTCGTTGCGGACAATTGTCGCTCCGCGTCTCCCTTTTCTCTCGACAGAAGACTGCGACTCCTCAATGCCGGGGACATCCCGGATTACCGAGATGCTGGAGCTGCCGTAGTTCGCCACGTACGTTCGATTCCGGGCGGCGTCCCAGGCTAGGGCCATCGGCGCATCCCCGACCCCGATTGTACTCAAGACGCGGTTCGATACGCCATCAACCACGGTCACGTCATCGCTCTCCAAGTTGGCGGAGTACACCTTGTTGTTCACTGGGTCATAGAGCAGCGCGTACGGGGCGCGGCCGGTTTCGATTGTGGTCACAACCCGATTCGTCGCGCCGCTTATTACGGTGACGGTATTGTCCAGGCTGTTCGCGCAGTAGACCTTGTTCTCGCGCGTGTTGTAGCATAGCGCAGTTGGACCGCAGCCCACGTCGACAAGCGCCACGACCCCGTTAGTTGACCCGTTTATGACGGTCACGTCATCGCTGGATGCGTTCGCGCAGAACACCGTGTTGTTCTGCGAATCGTAGCACAGCGCATAAGGTTCAGACTCCGACTCAATGACTGCAATGACGCTGTTCGATGCGCCGTCAATCACCGTTACGTCATCGTCTGATGCGTTGGCACAGTAGATTCGATTGTTCAGCGGGTTACAGCACAAAGCTCGAGGCTCCTCGTCGGTCCCAACCGTGGCTATAACCTGATTCGACGTCCCGTCTATGACGGACACGTTCGCGCTCCAGCGGTTGGCGCAGTACACTTTGTCGGCTTGCGGGTCGTAGCACAGAGCATACGGACCGGCACCGGTTTGGACCCTGGCGATAACCTGACTGGTGGTGCCGTCGACGATGGTCAGGCTGTCGTCCCAGTAACTTGCGCAGTACAGCTTATTGTTCTGTTCCGCGTAGGCGAACGCGCCGGGCCAATCTCCTGCAGCGACGGTTGCGACTAACTGACACGTGGCTCCGTCAACCACAGCCACGTCGTCGGTTAGTGTGTTGGAGGCGTAGAGCTTGTCGCCTGACTCGTTGAAGCAGAGCGCCAGCGGCCCGGTCCCGGTAACAACAACGGCTACCGCCTGGTTTGACGCACAGTCTATCGCGGTGACCGAACCGCTGTTCATGTTTGCGCAGTAGACCAGGCCGTCGGCGCCATCAAAGGAGAGGGCATTCGGCTGGTCACCGGTCCGCACCGTGGCCACGATCTGATTCGACGCGCCATCAACGACGCTCACCCAGCCAGATGAAAACGCCGCGCAATACACTTCGTTGCTGGGTGGGGCATAGCAGAGCGCGTAGGGGTGCGCGCCGGCGTCGAGGCGAGCGACAGGCTGGTGAGTCGCACCATCGAGTATTACCACGCTGTCGCATCCGTAGGCCGCAACGTAGACCTTGTTATCTTGAGGATTGTGGCATATGGCGCAAGGCCATGCGCCGACATCTACGGAATCCACGACCTGATTCGTGGCGCAGTCTATGACTGCCACGTTTCCCCTTCCGGCATTGGCGCAATAGACCTTGTCCCCTTGGGCATCCAGGCAGAGCGCCCACGGCCGAGCACCCACTTCGATGGTGCTTACTACCTGATTGGTTGCACAGTCGATGACGGTAACGGTCCGGTCCCCGCTGTTCGCGCAGTACGCATACCCGTAACGTGCATTGTAGCAGAAAGCCCACGGACCCCGCCCGGTCGGTACGGTGGCAGTGACGTGATTTGATGCGCCGTCTATCACGGTCACGTCGTTACTGCCGGAATTGGCGCAGAGGACTTTGTTATGGTCGCCGTCATAGTACACCGCCACGGTGGAGTCGCCCGAGGGAACAGTAGCAAGGGCGCGATTCGTTGCGCCGTCAATAATGGTCACATTGTCGGTGCCAGCGTTGGCCGAGTAGACCTTGTTGTCACGGGTGTTGACGCATAAGTCGCGGATGCTGAATCCTGCAGGAATCCGCGCGACCTTCCGGTTCGTATTGCAGTCTATCGCAATGACGCAATCGCCCTTCATACCGCCGACATAGACAGCATTGCCGGCTCCATTGCACGTCAGACACTGTGGGTGAGCGAGTCCGGCCAGCGAATCAGGCAGCCAGATTGTTGACTCCAACCACTGACCATGGGCCAGAGACAGAAACATGACAGCGGTTAGCATTGCGGTCCTCACGGTACCTCCTCACAGCCGAGGCATTGCTCGGCTTCGTTCTGATGGTGGATAATGATGCATCCACTTGGAGGCCGTGTCAAGGTGGCCAATTACCAAGGTCGGGTGTTCGCCGAATGGCAAGGACAGCCGCGGCGCGACCGGACTACCAGCGTGAGCTGAGGCTGGCATGGCTCATCCACTCAGTCCGCTGCCACCAAGCCTCGTTGCGCCGGTACCATTCCACCGTCTGCTCGATACCTTGCCTGAACCGGCGCCCCGGCGCGATGCCGAGCACGGTCGCCGCTTTGTCTGTCGAACTGACGTGCTTTCGCACTTGGCCGGGTCGGTCCTTGATCGAGACGCACCGTCCCGCAGGGCGGCCTGTCAGCTCAAGTACGAGTCGGGCAATCTCCTCGATGCTCACTGCCTCGCCTGAGCCCAAGTTGAACACCTCGCCCACGGCCTTATCCCGGCACGTGATCACCGTGTCAATGCGCGTGCAGAGGTCTTCGACGTGGAGCCAGTCGCGTATCGCCACACCACCGCCGTGCAATTCGAGCGGCACGTCGCGGAACGCGGAGGTTATGAACCGCGGCACAACCTTCTCCAGGTGCTGATACGGCCCGTACTGGTTGAAGGGCCGCAGAATCGTCGCTGGGATACCATACGTGTGGATATACGAATAGACCAGCCGGTCAGCCCCCGCCTTGGCTGCGGCATACGGGCTCATCGGATTCAGCGGATGCCCCTCGGTCATCGGCTCGGACAGAGCGGTCCCGTACACCTCACTCGTGGAGATGTGCACAAATAGCTCGACGCGGTTCATGTTCTTCACCACCGCGTTGGCGATCGTATGCGTGCCCAGTACGTCGGTCTCGAAGAAGACCCGGTTGTCGTAGAGTGAGCGGGCAACATGCGACTCGGCCGCAAAGTGCACGACGATGTCGGCACGCGACACCAGCGACGACACCAAATCCGGGTTGCAGACATTGCCGTACCAGAACTCATAGCGGTCCTGGTCATCCCGGATTCGCGTCGGGATATTGTCCGGGTTAGCCGCATAGGTCAGCAGGTCCAGGTTAAGAATCCGGTAGTCTGGATGAACGTCGTACCAGTACCGGATGAAGTTCGAACCGATGAAGCCGCAGCCGCCGGTGACAAGGATGGTTTTCATCGCGCTAGTTTGCCGATTCACCGGCGGTTGTCAATAGCCACCGTGAGCCTTGACGCCGTTGCCTGTTTCGCTACTATCCCATCTGGATGTTTCCAAACACCTCCAGCAGCCGAAACGCCTGAGGACGAAATGGCACTGATTTCTACTGTCGTCCCGGTTTACAACGAAGAAGCTGTCTTGCCCGAACTCTTTCGGCGGCTCAGCACGTCCCTCGAGAAGATTACCGACAACTATGAAATCGTCCTGGTCGACGACGGCTCGCTGGATAACACCTGGTCAGTAGTCGAAGGGTTGTGCCGTAACGACCGACGGCTGCGGGCATTGCGCTTCAGCCGCAACTTCGGCCAGCATTACAGCATCACCGCCGGGCTGGACCACTGCGACGGCGACTGGGTCGTCGTCATGGACGGCGACCTCCAGGATCAGCCCGAGGAGATAGTGAACCTCTATGCCAAGGCCCTAGAAGGCTACGACGTCGTGCTGGCACGGCGCGGCCGGCGTCGTGACGCACCGCTTAAGCGCTTCATGTCATGGCTCTTTTACGGAGTCTTCAACTACCTCACCGGGATGCGATACGACGGTCAGGTGGGCAACTTCCGGATCGTCTCGCGTCAGGTCGTTGACAACTTCCGTACCGTCCGCGAGCAACTGCGGTTTTTCGGCGGGTTGGTGGACTGGATGGGGTTCCCTACTGCGAGCATACCAGTACGGCATGCCGAGCGTTTCGCCGGACAGGGCGCTTACAACCTGCGCCGGCTCTGGCACCTGGCCCAGGACGTCATCATCGCCTACTCGGACAAACCCCTGCGTATCTCGGTGCGCTTCGGGTTCTTCATCTCCCTGCTGGCGTTCGTCTACGGAGTCTACGTTGTCGGGCACGCTCTGGCGCACCGCGTGAGTGTAGTCGGCTGGTCCAGCCTCATCGCCTCGGTCTATTTTCTGGCCGGTATCATCATCTCGATTCTCGGGATCATCGGCATCTACCTGGGCCGGACATTCGACGAGACGAAGAAGCGTCCGCTCTATGTGGTTCGCGACCGACGGAATGTCTGACCACAGAATCCAGAATCCCAGGTCCGCAATCGTGCCGTCACCGGTCGAGACTGGACGATTCGGCCTGCGCGTATTCCGTGGTACGCTCGAAGAGCTCAACGAACAGGACATCCTGGATGCCGTCGTCGCCCACGATATCGACATCGTCATCCTCCGCCTGCCAGCCGAGAAAGAACATCAGTTACACCGGCTCAACCGCACGGGTTTGCCATGGCTGGCCGCCGATACCCTGGTCTGGTACGAATCAGACCTCACGCGCTACGATCCCAAAGAGCCAGAACGCAAGGACATCGCGTTCCTGCCGACAAGACCTGAGCACGCTGCGAGTCTGGACGAGCTCGTCGCCGACATCTTCACCGGCTACCATAACCACTACGCCTCCAATCCCCTGTTAGGTCGAGAGGCGATTGTAGCTAGCTACCAGGACTGGACCCGCAACTACATCACCGACGAAGCCAAAGGCAGGATATCATGGCTGGTCCGGAAAGACGAGAACTTCGTAGCGTTCGTCACCTGTGCGTTCAGCCGCGATAGGGCCGAGATTGTTCTCAATGGCGTCCGTCCTTCGGCCGCCGGCCAGGGCACCTACACCGACCTCGTCCGGTTCGTCCAACGTCACTTCAAGAGCAGAGGCGTGGACAAACTCAGGATTTCAACGCAGTCTCACAACTACGCTGTCCAGAGGATCTGGAATCGGGAGGGCTTCCGTCTAAGGAATGCCGTGGTCACCATCCACGTCAACGCGCTGATGCACCATTCGGTCGTGGAACCGTGCCGGTTCGAGCTGCCGGCATCCGTCGATGCGCTCGCCCTGTGGAGGACAGCGGTCAGGATTGCCGGCGAGCGCTGCTGGTCCCAGCCACCCATCGGGCCCGGCGTCCACGACCTGGGCTGCGTCGCCCGCTTCCTCTTGCTGGCCGCAACACCCGTTCGCGTCGTGATATCAACCCCGCTGCTCAACGCCGGCCGAGGTACGGGCCGGTCCCTGCTCAAGGTCATGGACCAGGACAATCGCCTGTGCCTCTTCTCCTACCACGACTTCGCCCTGCGCCCGAGATGAGCTACTTCTACGTCCTCTTGACCATCGTGCTGACCGTCTACGGCCAGCTTGTCATAAAGTGGCAAGTGTCGCGTGCCGGCGGCCTGCCCGCCGAGGCATCAGCCAAGGTCGGCTTCCTGCTGCACCTGCTCCTCAACCCTTGGGTCGCGAGCGGACTCGTGGCTGCCCTCATCGCCGCGCTCTCCTGGATGGCGGCGATGACCAAGCTTGAGCTGAGCTTCGCCTATCCGTTCATGAGCCTGTCGTTCGTGCTGGTCCTCGTGCTATCGGCGCTCCTGCTACGAGAACCCCTGACGCTGTACAAAATCATCGGGATGGCGCTGGTCGTCATCGGCCTCGTGGTGTCGAGTCGCTCACATTGATTCTCTGCCCCGACTGCGGCGCTGAGCTGGCACCTGATGCCGACCGACTGCACTGTCTTGCGTGCGGCTGGGGCATGAAGCGGATAGACGGTATCGTCAGCTTCGGGCTCCGGACCGAAAAGAACAAGGCGGACTACGACCCGGCGTGGTTTGACCGGCTTGACCGGGTCGAGGCCCGCCATTTCTGGTTCCGGGCTCGGCGCCGGGTGATCATGCGGCTGTTCGAACGCTACGTTGACCGTTCGGGACGGGTGCTTGAGGTCGGCACCGGCACGGGCAGCGTGGCTGCGGCGCTTGTCCGCCGTGGCTTCAATGTTGCGGTGAGCGACGTCCACCGGCAGGCGCTGGTGCACGCCGGCCGCAAGGGGTTGTCCGAACGCTACGAGTTTGACCTGGCGCGGGCGCCGTTCCGCGAGCACTTTGACGCAATCGGCCTGTTCGACGTGCTGGAACACCTAGACGACGACCGCGCTGCCCTGGCCGTCATCCACCGCATGCTGCGGCCCGGCGGTAGCCTGGTGCTGACCGTGCCCGCCCACCGGTGGCTCTGGAACCGCAGCGACATTCTGGCCGGTCACAAACGGCGCTACGGCCCGGGTGACATTAGCAGGATCGCCGCGTCGGCAGGCTTCGAAGTCATCGAAGTCCGGTGCTTCTTCTTCTCACTCGTGCCGTTACTCCTGCTGCGGCGGGCATTCACCCCGGGCGGTGAGCGGGCCGCCGGTCTGTCGGTTGTCCCGGTTGCCAACGAGGTTCTGTTTGCTATCCTGAGCTTGGAGACCTTCCTGTCCGGCCCGTTCCGCCCGCGTGTCGGCGGCAGCATTGCCCTAGTGGCGCAGAGAGGATAAGGTAGAAGTATGAAAGTCGAATTCTACAAGCATTCGCTGGGCGCCGCGGAGAAGACGGCAGTCGCCGAGACTCTCGACGGCCTGTTCCTGACCACCGGCCCGAAGACGAGGGAGTTCGAGACCCGGTTTGCCGAGTACCTCGGTGCGCCTCACTGCATCGGGCTTTCTTCCTGCACCGCCGGTCTGTTCCTGACCCTGAAATCGTGGAACATCGGCGCGGGCGACCGGGTCATCGTTCCGGCCATGACTTTCATCGCGTCATCGAATGTCGTCCTGCATAACGACGCCGACGTCGCGTTCTGTGATGTTGACCCCGAGACTGCGCTCATCGACCTCGACCAGGTCGAAGATATCCTGAAACGCGACAAGTCGGTCCGCGCCGTCATGCCGGTCCACTTGTACGGTCAGATGGTGGATATGAAGGCGCTGCGCAGTATCGCCGACCGTTTCGGCGTGAAGATACTCGAAGACTCGGCCCACTGTATCGAGGGTGAGATCGACGGCATCAGGCCCGGCGAACTGGGCGACGCCGCGGCCTTCAGCTTCTACGCCACCAAGAACCTTGCCTGCGGCGAAGGCGGAGCGGTCGTGACTGCGGACGAACGTTTGGCAGAATACGTGGCCGTCGCGCGGCTGCACGGCATGACCAAGTCCGCCCTGAGCCGGCACGAGCGCTATGAGCACTGGGATATGGATTTCCCCGGCTACAAAGCCAACCTGCCCGACGTCTTGGCCGCGCTGCTGTTGCCGCAGCTTGACCGTATCGACACGCTGTGGCAGCGGCGCGAAGCGATTGCCGCGCGCTATGAGCAGGCGTTTACGCGGGCCGGTGTTGCGTTCCCGAAGTCGCGCCCGGGCGTGAAACACGCCCGGCATCTCTTCACCATCTGGACCCCCAACGGCCGGCGCGACGAGTTCCTACGCCGTCTGCAGGAAGCCGGCATCGGCGTAGTCGTGAACTACCGGGCGGTCCATCTCAACCGTTTCTACCACGAGCGCTACGGCTGTACCGAAGGCGTATTCCCGCACGCTGAAGCCATCGGCCGCCGCACGATCAGCATACCCTTCTACCCGCTGCTGACCGATGCCGAGGTCGAGTACGTCGTTGACCGCGTGATTGCCATTGACTCGCAGTTGCGCTAGATTCCAGCGTCACCGGCGTCGCGTCTGGACGGCCAGTGTCGTTTGACTCTCCGGCGTCCAGTCCTACAATCTATGGTAAGCACATTACACGGAGGTCTCTTGAAGTCCGCAGAGTTGTCGTTGCTGTTCGCATCGCTCGTCGCCTCGGCGTTTGCCACCAACTGGCCGATTCCGCCCGTGGACCGGGAGCATCCGCTCGGCAACAACTGGGGCAACTATCAGGACTACGGCGGTAGCCCCTATTTCCACAACGGCATTGACGTCATCACGCCCGACACGGCCGGCGCCGAGGTCCATGCGGTCCGCCACGGCTGGGTCAAAGCCTGGGGCACGATCGAGGCCGAGCTTCACTACCGGCTCGGTGTCTGCGATACGAACTCGAGTTTCACCGGCCGGGCCGAGGGTTGGCTCTACGCCCACATCGACGCGACCCGCTGGCACAAGAACGTCGGAGACGAAGTGCAGGAAGGCGAGCTCATCGGCTATCTAGTCGACTGGCCGATTCTCGCGACGTTTGACCACTGCCACTTTGCCCGGATTTCCGATACCGGCGCGACCTGGATGCGGTTTCCCAACGTCACCTGGTGGTTCATCCAGAACCCGCTGACGATCATCCGGCCCAACGACGACCTCCTGACGCCCGTGTTTGAGAACGCCCGCTCGGGCGCGAGGTTCGCCTTCACGAATAATAACTCAAACACGTACCAGCAGCCCACTTCGCTCGTGGGCGACGTGGACATCATCGCCAAGGTCTACGACAAGACCGGTTTCACGACGGGCAACTCTACCTGGGACAAGCTTGCGCCCTACGAGATTGACTACAGCATCAAGAGCGCGGGCGGGACGGTCGTCGTTCCCCGGACCATCGGGGTTCAGTTCTCGAACCTGCTTGACGGCTCGTTGGTCAACGTCGTCTACAAGGCCGACAATACCTGCCGTTCGCGCGGCGACTACGACTACCGCGACTACTTCTTTATCGTGACCAATACCGACGGTGACAGCATCATCGAATCCACCGACACCAACGGCAAGTGGGCCACGGCCCAGGTTGGCGATGGCGACTACTGGGTCATCGTGCGCGCGTCCGACGTCTACGGCAACGTGGCCACTGACTCAATGCTCGTCACGACGCACAACGGAGTCGGCGCCGCCGAAGCACCGGTTGCGATGCTGACCGCGCCGCTCACCGTCGCACCCAACCCGTCGCGCGGACCGGCTGCGGTGAGATTCGGGCTTGAGCGACCCGCGCCCGGTCGTGTCCGGCTGATCGACCGCGCCGGCCGCATCGTCGCAACCCTGGCCGACGGAGTCCTCGGGTCAGGCAAACACACGTACCGGTGCGGGAATCTGCCCGCGGGCGTTTACGCGGTCGAGCTCGTGCTCGACGGCAACGACCGCTACACGCGCCAACTGGTAGTTACCCACTAGTGTAGCGTTCCTTAAGTAACATTGTATTCATGCTGCTAGTGTAGTGCGTCGCAAATGTATTGACTTATAGAGGGTGGTGCGGTATGCTTGTCCGGCATGAGCAGAACTGCGGTGTCTATCGAGCTTTCATCGGAGGAGCGTTTGGGATTGGAGCGCTGGTCG
>Ga0315282_10008000_pt1 | contig 17207 bp, 15 predicted proteins | sample YL17G07_20_MG_FD_203693 | JGI IMG/M metagenome (GOLD analysis project Ga0315282, IMG submission 203693) | Sediment microbial communities from Yellowstone Lake, YNP, Wyoming, USA - YL17G07_20 | ecosystem: Environmental > Aquatic > Freshwater > Lake > Sediment | place: USA: Wyoming | collected... | reverse complement strand
TACTAATTCTAAGGCTAAGTTCCTTGCTGTAATAGGGTCTACAATAGGTATATCTTTATAGCTAACATCTATTCCTACTTTTCTTAGATTTTCTACTGCCTTATCAGCCATCATTCTACCTACATCGTTAGGATAATCCCTATGACCTATGTTTAGGAAACCCAATTTAGAAGACATAGACTTCCTCTACTTGATCTCCTTCAAAGCTTCTTCAACAGAGGCATCAGCATGGACAATTCGACAGATAGCCCTAGTTATTGCTACCGGGTCTCTATATGCCCATACATTTCTTCCTACTGATACTCCTTTTGCTCCACAGTCCATTGCTTCTCTAATAAATTTTAAAAATACTTCAAGATCTTTTGAGGAAGGACCACCAAGAACAACATAAGGAACAGGGCAATACCTAATTACCCCTTTAAAGCTTTCTGAATCTCCTGTATAATAGCCTTTAACTATGTCTGCTCCTAATTCAGCAGCTACTCTCGCACTATATTTAACTATCTCTGGATCTTTGGGCCATTTACGTTCTGCTCTATCTTTAAATTGATGTTCTAGCATCTCTTCTGGTATCATTTCTACCATCATCGGCATACCACATTTCTCACAGACTTCGTTTACTTGTCCAATTTTTTGAGAAAGCTCTGCCTCTTTAGGTACTCCGATAACTCCAAATGTAGCTACTGCATCTGCACCCATAGCTAATGCCCCTTCTACAGAGTAAATAAGTTTATCATTAGTTAGGTCAGGTCCTATAGAAGTTGCAGTTCCATCTATACGTAGCATAAGAGAAATTTTACCAACCAATTCTTCTTTTACAATACGAGCAATCCCTGGGGTTAATAAAACTGCGTCCGCTCCTCCTTGGGCTATTTTTCTTACTACCTCTTTAGGATTCTCAATCTCTTTCATAGGATTTATGCATATCCCATGGTCAGCAGTTACTAACACCATTCTTCCGCTTTTAGCATTGAATAATCTTGCCATTCTAATTGCCTTACCTAAACTCATTTTACATCTCCTCCTTTTACGCGTTTTGTACTAAAAGTCTGATTTACCTATAATTCTTTCATAAATCTTGATATTTTTCTTCACCCTTCATATTCCCCCTGATTAAGTTTAAGTGGTATAAGACCTGGAATATATTTACATGCTTCTACTAATGCCTTTCCAAAATGGCCATATGTCATAGCAATATGATGGATAAAGGGACCTTCTATTAATAACCGTTCCCAACGAGGCCAATTATCAACTTCCATCCAGACATAATTATTTTGAGTTTTGGGACCTGAAATAGATTTGCCTTCACCAATTGCTAATTGATAGTTACCATAATCTCCATCAAACCGAGTTACAGTAATCGGACCATCTTTGAGACGGAAATGAGTCATTCCAGAATACGGGGTTGGCAGAATCCAGTGAGGAGCAATTCTTATCTTTTCTTCTGGGTGAATAAAAGATAAAGGAGCCCCTCCATGCCAAAGAAGGACACCATTGTCATTAGTCGGATGTCGAATAGTTAAATCGGCCAGGAAGACAGGATTTTTATTAAAGTTAGCTCGTCGTAAAAGAATACCGCTAATTACTCCATGAATATCGGACTCACATCCCACTACATAATGGTCTGCTACTGCACTCTCTGCTAAAGTACCATAACTCTCCATTTCCTCTACTATAGACATAAAGCTCTGAATAGCGATTCCTTCTGCCTTATTTTCTTCAGCTATTGCCAACATCTGGTCCCTCATTGCTAAAATATTAATAAGTGGTTGGTCAGAATTAAAACCTTCAATTTCCATACTTTGGCGCATCTTTTCGATTTCATGTTGATATTGATTGTGATTCTTGTGGGCTCTTGATTTTACTCCCTTAATAAAATCAACCATATCGATAGGTAAGATTTCAATCTTAAAACGTTCCAATAATTCACTTTCATTTATAATGGTACTCCAGAAAAAGTCGATCCGTTGACCGATAAAAGCAATACGAACCCCTTTTCTAAATACATTAGCAACGTTGACTGCTTGCAAAAATCCTATTACTCCTTCTTTTAATGTTGAGTCATCTATCCAGCAGTTTTCAATATAAGTGAAAGGGACATTTAGCTTATATAAAACTTTACTAGATGCAAATAGACCACACAAAGTGTCTCTCAATCTGATACCAGTTGGAAGAGGGGCTTCATCTCTTGGTCCCCAAAGAAGCACTGGGACTCCTAATTTAGCACCAATCATACTGACTGCTCCTTCGGTACCAAAATTACAATGAGGCATAAATATTGCATCTATATCATTCTTCTTAAAATACTCTACAACTGGTTCCACATCTTCCTGAGAACGAACTATTCCATCTTTCAAAACTTCATCAAGATTAATATATTCAATACCCCATTGATGAAGCTTTTCCTCTATTAAAATTTTGAACTTTAATGCATCTTCATGGCTAAAAACAAACTTCCCAATTGGGCAAAATCCTAATTTAATTTCAGAGTATCTAACTTGTTTGGTAGACATTTTTGCCTCCTTGCACTTCAATATTCTTCAAATTCTTTTCCTGCATTAGCTAATGCAAATATATTTTCATATGGTGTATCTTCTTGAAGATAATCGGTAGTTGCCAAAATAAAATTCCCTCGTTTTTTAACACAATAAAGTGTTTCTTTTACCTTTTCTCTTATTTCTTTTGGAGAACCATATCGTAAGAGAGATATCTGATCTATATTCCCCAATAAGGTTATCTGAGGTGAGAGGATATTTAAAGCTTCTTCTAAAATAGTATCTCCATATGGGGGTGGAGTAAGAGATTCATAAGCTTTTACATTTAACTCATTATAAATAGGTAACAATGCTCTGGCATATCCACAGTTATGATATAATACGATTACCCCTCTACTCTGTATGTAATCTATAAGAGTTTTTTCATACTCTAGAATATACCTACGAAAAAATTCAGGACTTATAATTTTGCTATTAGCAATATTTCCTGCATAGCTCAGAATATCAACCCCAGCGTCAATAAGCTGATCAGCATATCTCTTATTCTGTTCTAAGAAATACTCCATCATTTCTCTATAAAATTCCTCATCAGTAAGAGCATCTATAAGTAAATCATCTAATTTACGGTAATAGTATGCCACATAATTAAAAACCCCATGAATCCATGGAGCTATTACTCCTCTTTCTTTGGTAAAAATTTTTGCCCTTTTAATTGAGGTTATATCTATCTTATGAATTTGAGGTTGATACTTTTTACACAGCAAAAAATCTCCTTTAGTCTTAATTAAATATTCTACTGGACTTTTTTCAAAATCATACGCGGAAACCTTTCTAACCTTATATACTTGGTTTAGTATACCTTCTGGAGTTTCTATAATAGTGACAGTTGTTTCACTTTCTCCTATTGTTTCTATCCTCTTTTCTACTTTCCAGTCTTCCCCTTCGTATTCGATAGGATTATAGTCAGGGGTACAATTTCTATGCATCAAATCAAACCCGAAATATTCATAAACTTCAGGAGTCTTCTCTACTACATCAATGTCATTCTTGTCAAAGAAAACCTTGATAAAATTTTCATGAATAAAGGGCGAAATGGGTATTCTAGATGTTGGCTGACAATTGAAAGTTTTGAGTAAGAGTTCTCTAAAGGTCATATAAATCTTTACCACCTAAGGGATGAATCTCTGTAAAGTTTCTGGGGCTCCTTTGGCGATTAAACCCTTCTTCCACTCTTGCCAAAATCTATAGTCACTGTCAATATCAAGTACATGACATTGAGCCCCAACCCTATAGACATATCGTTCTAGATAATTTAAGACTTTACGTCTTTCTTCTACTAAGGTATCTATTTTATGAATATACCTTTTGCGTTCTTCTGGAGCTAACTTCTGATATTCTTCCTTCCATATTTCCTCGTTTCCTATCTGCCATTCTAATGCCCCAACTTTCGCTCTTGTAAGAAGAAGTGCAAATCTCCAATTATATAGGCAGTTATATTCTTTACCTATCTTTTCTAAAGTCTCTACAATTTTACTAGCTTCTTCGTCTTTAAGGTTTTCCAACTTATATATAGCATCAACCAATTCTTCTATATCAGTAGAGTTATTTATCTTAAAATATTTGTAGCAATAATCTTTAACTAATTCTCTTGTATTGAGACTAGAATCATTACCTAAATGGGCTATAAGAAACTTATTCAGGTCATCATAAATCCCTTCTGAATAAGCCTGAAATCCTTCTATATTGTAATCCTTTAGCTTCTTAAAGATCATATCCAAGCGATTCGGGGCTACAACACCTCCTTTTACTCCATATTTATCCAAATGAGTGGTAGCATAAGAGATATGTAAAAAGATCATCTTTCTATATCCATCTGGTAATTCTACCTTAGGGATTTCAGTAGAATAGTCAAGAGAAAGATTTATCCCATCTACCCATTCGGGGTTTTGAGTTTTTAGATATTCGCATATAATTTCTACCTCTTCTTCTGTCACCCACCAAGTACAGAATTGAACCTTAGCATTTGGGTGATACTCTCTTAAAATAGGCATAAGATCTTCCCATAACCCTAAATAAGTCTTTACCCATGGGCTACACTCCTTACAACTACAACCCCCCCAATCCCTTAAAAAGGCAAGAATAAAATCTATACTTACTCCTCCATTAGCTATATACTCAAATAGATTCTTACAGTTATTTAAGATTATTTTTCTAGCTTCAGGTTTTGATGGACAGAGGTTAGGACCTATATACTCTGGAGAAGTCGCTTCTGCAGAGAGTTCTGGCCTAAGTTGATCTATATATGCCACGTTTGGCGAAAGAGAAAGTGTTATTTTCATCTCATTTTCTTGTGCTACCTGAAGTAACTTCCTTTTTCTTTCCCACCGCATGATAGGCATCTCTCTTGCCCATTTATATAGTGGATCTTGACTAAAAGGATCTACTACATTGGCAGGATTAAAATATGTTCCTATTCCATTGATTCCCCATGATTTCCACTCTTTGAATAATTCTCTTGCCTCTGTTTTAGACATACATTCATAAAAGTTTCCAAAATGTGCTGGTCCATAGATGCTAAGCAATTCCATATTTATCCCTCCTAGTATAGTGAAGAGGGAGTACCCATTAGAAATATAAGAGTACTCCCCCCCATTTTTTACCTACTGTTTAATAAAATACTGACAAGGATTTGTTTGTCCCGGAGCAGCGACACTGTCTTCTAATATCTCGTCTGGAACATTGAAGAAGTTATTTTTGACTACTCCTGGGGTAAAAGGTCTAGTACATACTCCTATCACATAAAGATTCTGGGCATCTATATCAAGTATCTGACGGAATAGATCTTTCTGTTTTTTAGAGTCTGTGGTAACTAGAATCTGATCATAAAGTTGCATTTGTTTTTTTACTTCTAGAGGTGGTTCTTCTCCAGATTTTCCTCTCGTTGCATACCATATACTCCATAGAGGTGCTTGCCGTGAAGAGTTACTTATTGGTAAATACCACTGGGACTCTATAAGTGCTGCATGTACACCTCCATCTCCAAACCATATACTTACATCATGCTCAGCTCCCGATGTCCTTATCACCCACAAAGAACGATCTTCAGGTTTAATATCTACCTTTACTCCTACCTGCTGCCAGTATTTCCTTATTAGCTCTGCAGCATCGGGCCAAGGATTTGGTAAGCTTGCTATTTCTAAAGTGATAGCTAATGTTTTACCATCAGGTCTTAATCTGAAACCCTCTTCATCTCGTTTTATAAGACCCATCTCATCTAAGAGTTGGTTTGCTTTGTTAGGATCATATTCTATATAAGCTTTCGCATACTTCTCATGATAATATAGCGATTGAGGGAGAGGAGCAGCCTGATAAGGTTGTGCCTGTCCTAGATAACATAAATCTATAATTTCCTTCCTATTTATAGCATGAGACATAGCAATACGAAATCTTCGGTCATTAAATATCTTTCTAAGTACAGGATCTTTATGATTTAGATTAAAGAAGATGAGTATTTCATTCATAGAAACTGGATAGGCTTTTATTACTCTGTATTGCCCTTTCTCTCTATTTTCCATAAGTAGAGGATATCCTTTTATTCCACCCCCAACAAATCTATATTGCATATCTATTTCTCCATTTAGTGCTTTTAAAGTTAACGTTTCTTGATTCTCTACTATATCAAATGTCAATTTGTCTATATAAGGTAGCTGATTCCCGACGGTATCTATTTTCCAATAGTATGGATTTCTCTCCAAAACCACCCTAGTACCTACTCCAAGTGGAGTAACTGGTTTCCATGCGTTAATAGTAGGTCTATTAGGATTCATCCAAAGATCATTCATGTTACTAAAGAGTTGATACCAGTGATCTAGTTTTGCATCTTTAGTCATAGCATCAAGTTTTTCTTTTACTACATATCTAGGGTGAAATTGCTTCATATAATGCTTCGGGGCAAAGCACCAAGGAGAATTGGCTAGATATTGTAAAAACAAACCTTGAGGTTGAGTAAACTTAAACCTAATAACATAATTACCTACCTTCTCTACCTCTACCTCTTTCCCATCGCTAGTAAGCCACTTGGGAACAACAGGAGCTAACTCCTTGTTGAGAATTATATCTTCATACCAAAACATAATGTCATCTGCAGTAAACGGTTCTCCATCAGACCATTTTATCCCTTGTCTTAAATAGAAAGTAAATACTTTTCCTCCACTAGTAACAGTCCATCTTTCTGCTATATTAGGTAGGATCTTTCTGAAATCAGGAGACCAACGAATGAGTGGTTCGTAGGCTACTATCCTCCATATAGCAGCGGCATCAGCCCTTCCTAACAGTGTGCTTCTCCAAGTTCCTCCGTACTCGCCTATTCTTTCTAAAGGAACAATTACAAGAGGTTCTTTAGGGAGTCTCTTCTCAACTGGTGGAAGTTTTCCCTGCTTTACAAGTTCTGCAAGTTGAGGGGCTTCATTAAATTTAGAGATCTCCTTTCCAGTTGTCTTTTGATATTCTGTCAAGGTAGCATACTGGTAAGGAGGAGTCATCTCCTTAGCAAATGTTACGAATACGATATCTAACATAACGCTAAAAACTAGTAAGACAATGAAAAAAGCTTTCCAAGTTACTCTCATCTTTCTCATCCCTTTCATAGTTTTTATACCTAAAAACTTTCTCATTTCTCTCACACTCCTTTTAAAATTTTACTCGCTATTTCTACACACTTGTTACTTCTACCTCTTCTTCCCCCTATTGATTTTATTTTTATAAATCTCTCATTTATAAGCCCTTTCCATCACCTCCTGAACATAAAGCCCATCCTCAAATGAAGGCGAAGCTTCTTTATCTTGAACTATGCAAGAGATAAAATTAAATTGACTTGCTATATGAAACCTCTCCCAGCCTATAGAAAACTTTGGTCCTGGTAGGCTGGAAGGTGCTGGATATCTATTTACACATTCTATCGCCTTAAAACCTCTTTTACCTCCAATAGGACCTCCTGGCTCTGTTGCATCATAAATATATAGCCAGTTCGGCTCCATAAGGTGAAACCTCATAGAACCCCTTTCTCCATAGATCTCAAAGCTTAAATCATCGTTTGTCCCTGTAGCTACTCTAGATGCCTCTAACGTTCCTAATGCACCGTTAGTCATTCTTACTTGGAGAACGATATAATCATCTACCTTTACCTCTCTTTTCTCTCTTGGATCTTCTAATAGAGGTCTTTCTTTTATAAATGTTTCTTTAAAACCCTGGATATCCTTGTATTCGCCCAAAAGGTAACGTATTAAGTCTATAATATGAGAACCCAAATCGTAGAGAGCTCCTCCTCCACCCTTTTCTTTATCTAACCTCCAGGTGATAGGTCTATTCGGATCAGTATAACCAGAGTGGAGATATGAAGCCCTAAAGTGAAAGACTCTACCAAGAAATCCTTCCTCTATAAGCTGTTTTGCTCTCATAATGGCAGGGACAAATCTATACTGGAATGCCATTTGATTTATAATCTTTGTTTCTTTTGCTACTTTTACAATCTCTTTTGCCTCTTCTACATTCATAGCTAGAGGCTTCTCACAATAGACAAACTTACCAGCCTTCATAGCGTCAATCAGAATGTCCTTATGAAGATAATTTGGAGTGCAACAATCGATAATATGGATATCCTCACGTTCTAAAAGCTTGTAATAATCAGTAGTAGCAAAGAGATACCCTCCCTGTTCTACTCCTTTTTCAGCTGTTTCTCTATGTCCACAACAAACCCCTACAAGTCTTATCTTTACTGGCATAGGGTCATAGTAAAGGTTTAAAACCCTGTATGCCAAGGTATGAATTTTACCTATAAACCCGTAACCCACTAAACCTATCCCTAATTCTTTCATTGATATCCGTACTCCTTTTCTACTTCATAAATAGACTCTTCTATAAGGTCAAGCGCCTTATTGGCTACTTCTTCTGGCATAATAAGTGGAGGAGAGAGTCTTAATATGTGTCTTGCAGGTATCCATGCTACTCCTTTTTCAAATGCCTTCTGATAGACCTTCTGTCCCGCCTCGATAAATGGTTCTTTAGTTTCTCTATCCTTTACTAGTTCTATCCCTAAAAGGCATCCCTTTCCTCTTACATCCCCTATAATGGGATGAGTTTCTTTCATCTCATATAATCTTCTAAGAATAAATTCGCCTAACTTGGCCGATTTTTCTACAAGATTCTCTTCTTCTATCACCTCTATAGAAGCCAAAGCAGATGCACAAGCCATTGGATTTCCTCCATAGCTAGTAGATGCGCTTATCTTCTCTAATTTATCTAGATACTCCTCTCTTATTGCTATAGCTGTAACTGGAAATCCATTACCAAAGCCTTTACCTAATGTCATTACATCTGGAATTACATTATAATGCTCTACACAGAACATCTTCCCTGTGCGAGCAAAACTAGTAAGGATCTCATCAACTAACAATAAAATACCTAACTCATCACACAATGCTCTAAGCTTTTGTAGATAATCATCAGGTGGGACGATAGAGCCTGCCCATCCTTGGATAGGTTCTATAACGATACCAGCAACCTGTCCAATAGTCTCCTGTTGTATTACCTCTTTTATATAGTCAACACAATATAAGTTACATTCTGGATAATGCATCTTAAAACTACATCTGTAACAATATGGATAAGGGACCCTATGGAATCCTACCGCTCTAGGTCCAGTAGTTATATTCATATCTGCCAAACTTACTGCGCCCATCGTCTTACCATGGAAATCATTAAAGAACGAAATAAATTCAAACCTATTCGTCTGAGCACGAATTACTCTCATTCCAGCTTCTACTGCTTCTGTTCCCGAAGAATAAAATTGGAAACCATTGAGATTCCCTGGGGTTATAGAGGCAAGCTTTTCTAAAAGTTTTACTTTTACTTCTGACACATAATCGTGGGCATTCATAAGCTTAGCTACCTGTTTCTGAAGAGCTTCTACTACCTTTGGATGGCAATGCCCAGTATTTGTTACATATATCCCTGAGCTAAAATCGATGTATGTATTCCCATCTACATCTGTTAATGTATAACCATTACCAGATTCGAAAGCTACTGGGAAAAGTCTTGCTTGGGAAGAGAATCCTTTCATATACCGATTTGCTCTCTCCCAAAGCTCTAAGGATTTTGGCCCTGGTGGTTTCACTTTGATATTTGGAACTGTTTCTACTAATTTTACTTCCATCTTCCATCCTTCCTTTCTATATCTGACATACTATTACTTCTACCCCTTCTTCTTTTAATGCCTCGATATATTCTTGGGATATTTCACTATCAGTTATGAGCTTATTTAACACTTTTGTATGTGCAACAAAGGCAAAGGCTTCTTTCCCAAATTTACTATAATCAGCTAATCCTATTACTTCTTTTCCCATCTCAATAATGAGACGCTTTATCTGAGCTTCTACAATACTAGCTGTACTCATTCCTTTACCTGGAATGATAGCACTTATACCAAGAAAAGCTTTATCTACCTTCAATTCAATAAGAACCCTTTCTGCTAAAGGTCCTACTAGAGCCACAGTTTCTTTCCTAAGGTCTCCCCCTGGGATAATCACATGGACCCCCTTAGCACTGAGCAATTCACTAGCTATATCTATAGAATTGGTAACTACAGTAAGGTTGTGACGACCTTTTATATTTTTAGCGATCTGGAAATTAGTAGTTCCCGATTCGATAAAAATAGTATCTCCATCGTTAATCAGTTCTGCCGCCCTTTTACCAATAGCTATCTTTTCCTTTAAATTTTTTCTTTTCTGAGAGGAGTAAAGAGGTTCATACGAGATACTCTGGGGAAGAACAGCTCCTCCATGAGTACGTCTCAAGAGTCCCTCTTTTTCCAATGCTTCAAGATCTCGTCTTATCGTTGCTCCTGTAACGTTAAACATCTTTACCAGGTCAGGAACTTCTACTGCCTTTTCCTGCTCTAATAATTCCAATATTTTACTTCTTCTTCCTTCACCTAGCATAATCTTATGTCCTTATATGTTTATTTATTTCTCTTTATCATTTTTATTTATGTTTATATGCTATCATTTAAAGAAAAAATGTCAAGAGGGTAGTAACTTGTAACTGTTGCAAATCTGGTTGACATCTATTCTCTCTATATGATATACTTCTACTCAACTTAATAATTTTGAGATAATTTAGTAAGGAGAGAAAAGATGAGAAGAGATGAGTTTTTAGCTCTAGCTGAGCGTTATAAAATTTTTCCTGTGTATAAAGAGGTTATCCAGGATACAGAAACTCCAATCGGTCTTCTTTCACGGGTTCTTTCTAATCCATATGTATTTCTTCTTGAAAGTGTAGAGGGGGGAGAACATCTTGGTAGATATTCCTTTCTAGGATGGGAGACCAAAAATATTTATGAAGTATCAGATAACCCTTTTACTATCTTAGAAACCATACTGACTCCAGATTCTTATGTACCTTTTGGTTTACCTAGATTTTGGGGTGGGGTGGTAGGTTACATAAGCTATGATGCAGTAAGGTATCTAGAAAAAATTCCTCTTACTACTGAAGCCACATTAAAATTCCCTATAGCTATGTTTATGGAACCCGAATTTATTGTTGCCTTTGACCATGTTAAAAATAGACTTAGTGCTATTGCTAAGGTAGAGATATCTGGGAATGTAGATAATCTTTATAAGGATGTAGAGGAAAGGCTTTCTTATGGCTTAAGTGTGATAGAAAAGCCAAAGAATGGATTGGCTGGTTTTAATTCCATTGGTGAAGTTCCTATTGAAAGATGTATTTCTAGGGAAGATTTCATTAAGAGTGTTGAGATTGCAAGCGAATATATCAGGATGGGAGAGGCATTTCAGATAGTCTTATCTCAGAGATTTTTATTTGACTCTAATATGATAGACCCATTCCAACTTTACAGGGCTCTAAGGTTTATTAATCCTTCTCCATATATGTTCTTCTTAAAGTTTAAAGATACCTATATTATTGGGGCTTCTCCTGAGATGCTTGTAAGGGTAGAAAATGGCATAGTTGAGGTAAGGCCTATTGCCGGTACTAGGAGAAGGGATAAAAATCCTGAAAAAGATAAGAGTTTAGAGGAAGAACTGATAAAAAACGAGAAAGAAAGGGCAGAACATCTTATGTTAGTAGATCTAGGCAGAAATGATGTTGGGAGAATATCTAAACCAGGCACAGTAAAAGTAGAGAAATTTATGGAGGTAGAAAGATATTCACATGTAATGCACTTAGTAAGCAGTATAAAGGGAGAACTTAGAACAAAACTTACCTGTATAGATGCCCTTAAAGCAGGATTTCCTGCTGGAACAGTATCAGGCGCACCTAAGGTTAGAGCGATGGAGATTATCGAAGAACTAGAACCTTTTGCACGTGGTCCTTATGCTGGAGGAATTGGTTATGTTACTCCTAATGGAGATATGGATACCTGTATAGCAATAAGGAGTGTATTTATTAAAGATGGAATAGGGTATACCCAGGCAGGGGCAGGTATAGTTTATGATTCTATTCCAGAGTTTGAGTACTATGAGACAATAAATAAGTCTAATGCTATGTTTGAAGCCTTAAAGTTTGCAGGGAGGAATAATGGTCCTCTTAATAGATAACTATGATTCATTTACTTATAATCTTTTTCAATACCTAGAGGAACTTGGAGAAGATGTCTTAACTTTTAGGAATGATGAAATCTCTATAGAAGAGATAAAGAAATTGAATCCAAAGCGTATAGTAATATCTCCAGGTCCATCTACACCTTGGAATTCTGGAATTACAGTTGATTTAATAAGAGCTTTTTATGACAAAAAACCCATTCTTGGGGTTTGTCTTGGACATCAGGCTATAGCTTATGCCTTTGGAGGGAATGTGGTAAGAGCCCCTATCCCTGTCCATGGAAAGGTATCTCATATATACCATAATGGAGATGTTCTTTATAGAGGGATTCCAAATCCATTCTCTGCTACTCGCTATCATTCGTTAATGGTTAAAGACCTACCTTCAGAGCTTTTAGTGTGTAGTTGGACAGAAGATAAGATTATTATGGGTATAAGGCATAGGGATTATCCTGTTTTTGGTGTTCAATTTCATCCTGAATCTTATATGACAGAAATAGGAAAGAAATTATTGGTTAATTTTTTAGAGGAGGTATAGAATAGATGAGTATAGAAGTTTTATCGAGGATTTCTAGAGGAGAGTATTTAGATTTAGACACTACATCTAAGATTGTAGAAGAGATAGCGATGGATTCTATAACTGAGGCTCAACTTGGTGCCATACTAATGGGATTAAGGCTTAGAGGAGAAACCCCAGAAGAGATAGCAGGTTTTGTAAAGACTTTAAGGAAAATGGCTATAAAGGTACCAAATAAGAGACTAGCGATAGATGTGTGTGGGACAGGCGGCGATAGGTCTGGAAGCTTTAATATTTCTACTGCAGTGGCACTTTTAGTTTCTCATCTTGGAGTGCCAGTAGCTAAGCATGGGAATAGGGCAGCATCTAGCAACTCTGGAAGTATAGATGCTGTAGAAGCTTTGGGTCTTTCTTACCCCAAAGATCCAGAAATTGTAGCAGAAGAGATCGACAAAAAAGGGCTCTCTTTCATTTTTGCTCCTTATTTCCATCCTGTAATAGGGAAGGTTGCCAAGATAAGGAAAGAAATGGGGATTGGGACTGTCTTTAATCTTATAGGTCCACTCCTTAATCCTGCCAACCTTAAAGCTCAACTTATAGGGGTATTTAGTGAAGAACTATTAGAGAAAATGGCTGAGGTAGCAAGATTATTAAATATGCATAGGATAGTTATAGCCTATGGTCTAGTTGACCATCTAGATGAAGTCTCCATATCTGGTCCTACCAAGGTCGCATTTGTAGAAAACTCTAATGTCAAATATTTTGTCTTTAACCCCAAAGATATAGGACTCCCTATATATCCTGTAGAAAGTATAAGAGGTGGTCATCCAAAGGAGAATGCAGAGATTATTAGAAATGTCTTGAGGGGAGAAGGTACAGAAGCTCAGAGAAATATAGTATTATTAAATGCCGCTTTTGCCCTATGGGTAGCTCAAGAAGTAGAAAATATTAAGGAAGGACTGGAAGTGGCAGGGGGTGGTCTAAATTTCCATCTTGGATAAGATTATAGAAGAAAAAAGAAAAGAGCTACTTACTGTTAATACTTATTTTGAAGAGCCAAAGTTGCTAGAGTCTAGATTTAAAGATATCTTTAGGGAGACTGGGATAAAACTTATAGCCGAACTAAAACCAGCTTCTCCAGTAAAAGGAAGATTCCTAGACCCAGAGGGTATATTTGATATTCTTAGAACGGTCATTGAAACACCTATAAGTGCTATCTCGGTCCTTACTGACAAGCATTTTGATGCCAGGCTTGAGAATATTTCTATGGTAAGAAAAATGACCTCATTACCTATATTGAGAAAGGATTTCATCATAGATGAAGTTCAAATCTATGAATCTAACTTTTACGAAGTAGATGCATTACTTTTAATTGCAAGAATATTAGATAAAGATAAACTTCAAAAACTGTATAACCTTACTCTTAAGTTAGGAATCGAACCTATCGTAGAAATTTATGATATAAAAGAACTAGATAAAATATTAACACTTAATCCTGGTATTATTATGATAAATAATAGAAACCTAGAAACATTTGAATGCGATATATCTCATACAGCCGAGGTTATAAAGTATATACCTTCCCATATCTCCGTGATAAGTGCAAGTGGAATCAATTCTAGGAGAGATGTCTTATACTTAGAAGATATGGGAGCAAGAGGTATACTTGTTGGAGAATCTATTATGAAGTCAGAAGACCCTAAGAAAAAGATAATGGAGTTGATGGGTATTGAGGATTAAGATATGTGGAATAACTAGGATTGAAGATATGATATTTGCAAGCGAACTTGGAGTATGGAGCTTAGGGTTTATATTTGTTCCTCAAAGTCCAAGGGCAATAGATATCACTAGGACAAAGGAGATGACTAAAATATTAAATGCTCATTATCCTGATGTGTTAAAAGTAGGGGTCTTTGCTGATAGTACTGAAGAGTTTATAAGAGAAGTTGTGTCTGTATGTAGTCTTGATGCTATTCAGTTCCATGGAGAAGAGCCCCCTGATTTTACTAAAAAGTTCCATAAGACAAAGTTTAAGGCGTTTATTATAGATGATAAGCTAAATTTTTCTAGTCTTATTGAAGATATAAATAGATACCAAGACTGTATTCCCCTCTTAGATTTACCTAAAGGAGGAAATGTCTCGTGGGATATACTATTAGAAATAGCATATAAACTTAAAGAAACGGGGAAAGATTTTATACTGGCAGGAGGAATAGGTATTGATAATATCAAAGATGTTATTGATTTAGAGCCGTATGCAATAGATATAGCTCGAGGGGTTGAAATTAGCCCTAGGATAAAAGATAAAGAAAAACTGAAAAAAACAGTAGAGTTAGTGAAGAAAGAAGGGAGAGAATATGTATAACCTACCAAATGAAAGAGGATATTTTGGTCCTTACGGAGGGAGGTTCATCCCAGAGACACTTATGGAGCCATTGTTAGAATTTGAGAAGGCATATGAGAGATACAGAGATGATAAAGATTTTCAAAAAGATTTAAGGTACTACCTTAAAGAATATGTGGGAAGACCTACTCCACTGTATTATGCTAAGCGTCTTTCTGGAAAATTAAGTTTTAAAGTCTATCTTAAGAGAGAAGACCTCTGCCATACTGGAGCCCATAAGATAAACAATTGTATAGGACAGGCACTTCTTGCTATAAAGATGGGGAAGACCCGTCTTGTAGCGGAGACTGGAGCTGGACAACATGGAGTGGCTACTGCTACAGTGGCAAGTCTATTCGGTCTAAAATGCACAGTATATATGGGCCAAGAGGATATGAAAAGACAGAAGATGAATGTATTTAGGATGAAACTCCTCGGTGCGGAGGTGAAACCTGTTACAACTGGAAGTAAGACACTTAAAGAGGCAATAAATGAAGCATTGAGAGATTGGGTTTCAAATATAGATGATACACATTATCTGTTAGGCTCTGTTGTTGGACCTCACCCATACCCATTAGTGGTAAGAGAATTTCAATCAGTTATAGGTATAGAGGCAAAAGAACAGATTTTAGAAAAGGAAAATTCCCTACCTGACTATATAATTGCCTGTGTAGGTGGGGGAAGTAATTCTATAGGTATATTTTACCCATTCCTTGAGGATGAGGTCAAATTGATTGGAGTAGAAGGGGGAGGACTTGGTTTAGAGAGCAAAAGGCATGCGGCAAGTATTTCTAATGGAGAAATAGGGGTCCTTCATGGCTCTAGGATGTATCTAATGCAGGATGAGTCTGGAAACGTTATGAATACCTACTCTATCTCTGCAGGGTTAGACTATCCTGGAGTAGGTCCAGAACATAGCTATCTAAATGATATAGGAAGGGTAAAATATACATATGTAACTGATGATATTGCACTTAGAGGTTTTAAGGAGCTCTCTTATCTTGAGGGAATTATTCCCGCATTAGAGAGCGCTCATGCTATAGGATATCTATTCAAGAGTAATATCCCAGAGAACTCTGTAGTTATAGTCAATCTTTCTGGAAGGGGAGATAAAGATTTAGATATAGTCTTAAAGGAGATGCAAGGTGAATAGGATAGAAATAGCCTATAGAAGAGCAAAATCTGAAAATAGATGTTGTTTTATGCCTTTTTATGAGGTTGGCTATCCTACTATTGAGGAATTTTCCAATGTAATGAATCTTCTAGTAAAATATGGGGATATTATTGAACTTGGGATTCCTTTTTCTGACCCTGTAGCAGATGGTCCTATTATTCAATATGCTAGTAATATAGCTATTAAAAATGGAATGACTCTTGATAAGGCTTTTAATTGGATGATTGACTTTAGAAGAAAAAACCAGATGACACCCATAGTATTTATGCTCTACTATAATCTTATACATCATAAAGGGATAAAAGAATTTTTCAAATTAGCTAGAGATACAGATATAGATGGAGTGATTATTCCTGATCTTCCTTTAGAAGAAATTGATAATATCTATCCATATAGAGATGGCATATCGATTATTCTATTGGCTTCTACTACAACTAATGAGAGAAGATTAAAGCTCATAGCAGAAAAGAGTGAAGGATTTATGTACTGTGTCTCTGTAAAGGGAGTTACAGGTCCGAGAGAAGATGTGTCTCAAGAAGGTTTAGAACTTGTAAAAAGGGTAAAGAGGTTTTCTAATATTCCTGTAGCATTGGGTTTTGGTATAAAGAAATCTGAACATATAAAGGAAGTATCTCCTTTTGCTGATGGGGTAATTATAGGAAGTGAAATAATTCGTATAATAAGAGACTCTTCTATAGAGGAATTAGAAAGATACCTTAGAATGATAACTGGAAGTACGGGGATCTAAAAAAGACTGATCTGTAATCAAAATTTCATACCATCCGAGTTTCGTAATCATTTCGCTCAATAATTTTCCCATTTGGGCAACCACAAGGGTTGCCCCTACAATATTATTTTTTCGTAGAAATAGAGATTACTTCGCACTCTTCGAGTGCTCGCAATGAGAGGGGGCGCCCTTGCAATGACGGAGAGAAAAAGATTGCAGATTTATCATCATTAGTTGTATAATTTTTATATGGAAATAGGAGATATTGTCCAACTAAAGAAGAAGCATCCCTGTGGT
>Ga0315282_10007999_pt1 | contig 17209 bp, 9 predicted proteins | sample YL17G07_20_MG_FD_203693 | JGI IMG/M metagenome (GOLD analysis project Ga0315282, IMG submission 203693) | Sediment microbial communities from Yellowstone Lake, YNP, Wyoming, USA - YL17G07_20 | ecosystem: Environmental > Aquatic > Freshwater > Lake > Sediment | place: USA: Wyoming | collected... | reverse complement strand
TAGTTGTCCCAGCCGACGTGGCTGATGATCGGTTTCCCGATGCCGAAGTCGAGCCCCGGGCCCTGAAACGAGGCCTTGAAGACGAGCACCGGCTGCTTGGTGAGAACCGTGTCTCGAATCGCCTCCTTGGCGCTGAACGCCTGGTCTATTCCCGAAATGTCGAGGTAGAGGGCCAGGTCGGCCGCGGCGGGGCTGTCGTACTTGCCGGCGAAGATGATGGTGTCGTGCATCCCCAGTGGCGGCCAGACCCAGTCCGTCGCGAACTTGCGGTAGAAGCGCACGTAGAGTGTATCCTGACCGGGAAACTTGCGGTGCAGCCACTGCGGACTGATGACGCCTTTGGGATGCAGAAGTTCCAGGCTGTGTCGGCCGACGGCGGCCTCTGTGCTGGTGATGTACATCTCGTTTGGAGAGCCCTGCAAGTCGAAGAAGCCCCCCGTCTTCTCGAGGCCGACGGTGGGTATCTGCCCTCCCTCGAACCCTTCAGCCAAAACGACGGCCGGGTCCTTGTCGATGCCGACGTCCCCGGGATAGCGAGCAGCCAAACCAGTACTTTGGGGAGGCGGCACTCCCAGAGCTGCCGACCCGGCCGCAAGGACAGACGCAGCAAACAGGCAGCCCGCCATTGCTCCCCACCAGATCACCGACGCCCTCCTCATGCCTTTCCCCCTTCGGTCCTCGCAGGCCTGTGCTGACCTCCCGGTCGCCCGCTCGACTTCAGCGCTCCAATAGCCCCTCGTAGCGGCTGGCCAGGGCGTCCAGCAAGTCGGCCCAGCCTTCCAGGCCGAGCTGTTCTTCGTCGACCACCAGGTAGCGCATGTCTGGGGTGCGGTTGGCGAAGTTGCGCCCCCGGTCCCGGCCGTGCACGTACCGCTTCTCGGGCGTCGACATCCCCTTGGGCAACTGCATCTTCTCGCAGGTGGCCACCATCTCGCGGTAGGCCTCCTCCCGCTCGGCCACTGTCGCCCGGGCCAGGGCCACGGCCTCCCGCAGAGAGCGGAGCGCCCGCGGTCGACTGGTGAAGTGAACATCGTGCGCCTGACCAACGAGTTGCTCCAACTGGGCGAGGTTCAGGATCACCCGGGCGTTGTGGCGGAAGAGGCCGGCGATGGCCCGGTACAGCTCAAAGTCGCACTTGTTCCGCAGGGGCCGCGCGAGGTTCTCGTGGATGAGCGCCAACTCCTCCTCGACCCTTTCCAGTTCGCTCCGGGCGTCGCGGACCCAGTCGGCGTAGCGGCGCTGCCAGAAGGCACTGTACTCCAGGTCTTCCCAGCGAGGCAGGTCCGGGAGGTGCACCTTGCCCACGTCGCCGTAATGCCACACCTGCCTCTGGAAGGAATTGTAGTAGAACCAGGCCGAACCCTGGAGCAGACGGTAGAGCCGCCACAGGTCCTTCACCTCCGCGCCGAAGTAGGTCCGGGCGAACTTGACCTTCCACTCCTCCAGCGTCGAACCGCTGCTTGACCAGGCATACTCGGCAGCGCAGAGAAAGCGGGGCGTCCAGCACGGAATCTGCACCCCCGAGCAAACCCAGGAGGTCGAGATCATGCCGTCGAACTGCCTCGAGCGTGTGGCCGCCCCCACCACCTCTCGGCTGCGGGTGAGGGAGCCCGGATGGTCTTTGCTGTACTCGTTCCAGTGGCACCGCTCCAGGACCGGCAGAAACGGCAGGAAGAGGGGCTCGATGCCCGGATTGGGGTCATAGCAGAAGACCTCGTGACCCGCTTTCCGGAGCTCCTCGGACCGTCCGGGCTCCCGCCGCCCGCCGACGAACACCCGCGGCTGCACCTGGACGTGCTCGCCGTCAGGGCGCCCACCCCAGGCCATCATCATACGACCCTTCTGCTCGAGGTGCTCCTGCACCTTCGTGAGGAAGAGGTCCATGAGGTACTCGCGGCCGTGCTCGTCGGCGAGGGCCTTGCAGCCACAGGCCACGCTCTGGCCCAACTCGTAGGTCTCGTCGCAGCCGACGTGGAGGTAGCGCGAGCCGGGCGTGGCTTCGATGGCCTCATCCCAGAGGTCAAAGAGAAGTTCGTAGGAGCCGTCCTTGAGCGGGCAGAACTCCCAGTTGGAGTCGGGGATTTCCCGGAGGTGCCGCCACTTGCTGTGCTTGAGGATGTAACTCACGTGACCGAGGCCCTGGAGGAGGGGCACCAGTTCCACGTGGTGCTGGGCCGCGAACTTAGTGAACCCCTGCATCTCCGCTTTCGTGAAGGCCCCCGGTGCCCCCACCTCGGGATGGGATTCGTAGGCGAACTTGTCCTCCCACTCCCAGATGAGCATGTTCACCTTGTAGTGGGCCAGGGTGCTGATGAGCCAGCGGATGTACCCAGCCCGGTCCTGGTGGTGCTTGGTGTCGTAGTGGATAGCCCGCAGACGCAGGGCACTTCCACCCCGCCCACTGGTGATCGGCGAAGGAGCTGGAGAAGGGTCTGGACCCCGTAGTAGAGACCGGCCTCATCCTTGCCCACCACCTCGACGCCCTTGGGGGTGACCGCGAGGGTGTACCCCTGGTCGGGGAGGCCGAGCCGGGAGTTTCGCTTCAGGGTGATGGCCGGCGACTTCGCACCGCCGACGGCCAGGGCCACCCCAAACCGTTCCTTCCCCTCCTCGGTGAGCACCTGGGCGGCGAAGCGGTCGGCTGCGGTCCCCCTGGCGGCAAGGGCGATGGAAGCCCCCCTGCCCACCGTGAACGCTCCTCCCGTGAGCGTTGCCTTCTGGGGCTCCGGCAGGAGCATGACGGCGCCCCGGAAGAGTTCCGAGCTGTGCGTCGATCGAGACATGGGCGCGACTCCTTGAAGCCACCGCAGGTGAAACCAGCACTTCGCCCTGGGCGTCAGCAGCTCCCGCCATGGGTGCGCCGCCACCTCCCTGACCGCCGCCCTGGCGGGCCCGCAAGGGGCCAGGGCCCGACCCCGCGCCGGCTCCTCAGCGTGCGCGCGAGACGACCCCAGTAGTGTGGCGCAGGGGTGGCCCGGGGCGCCAGCCTTATCTCGCCACTGCCATGTTTCGGTGCGCGTCCGGTGCTTCAGGCGCCCGCTCAGCGGGTCGTGGAGCCGGCTCTGGGGCGCGTGTTACCGGGCATGGAATGGCCGTCTCCGGCCTTTCGCCACCGCGTGGAAGGAACGCTGTCCGGGGCGCCCGATCTCGAAGAAGAACGTGTCCGCTTGCGTCCATCGGCGGCTACGTAACCATTGTAGCCACAAATGGTTACGACCTGCGCGGGCCGACAACCGCGGACAAAACGGACACAGATTTCCTCTCTCACTCGCCCTGTGCTGCCCCCGCTACCATGTCTAAGATGAGCAGAGACAGGCACTTACGCCTGTTCCTGCTCTCCTTTTTGAGGAGTGGGGTCGGCCAGAGCGAGCACCGTTTCCAGCGCAGCCCGCCGCGGCGGGTGGGACACCTTGGGCCAGGCCCAAGGTGTGTACAGCGCACAGGAAACCACTCGCGGGGAGTTCCGGCGCTTCGCGCTCACCCGTCAGCCGTTCGACACGCTCCCGGTCGGCCGCCACGGCCCGCGACCAAAGGTCCCACGCCCCGTCGAGGGACTGACAGGTGAGCCGCCCTCCCAGCGTCCCGCCTCTGACCACGCCCGCCTTCGCTTGACCTCCAACCTGTGGGACGGTAAACAGATGCGCAGCGGGGTCGTTTCTGAAAGCTCGCCAGACGGCGGGTTCACTGCAGTGAATCCGCCAGCTGACGGATCGGCGGAAGGGGCCGCTGCCATGCGTGGGGCCTTGGAGATGTGCGCCTTTGCGGCGTGTGTGCTGGCCGCCCTTACCGGTCCGCCCTCCGGCGGATTGCCGGAGGCGGCCGCTCAGGAGGGTGAGGTCGTGGTGCTGCCCGCAGGGGTGAGGGCGGTCTGGGACCTGAGCAAGGCATATCGCGAGTCAACGGCCACGCGCGAGCGCGTATGCATCAATGGCCTGTGGCGATGGCGGCCGGCCGAGGCCGCAGGCGATGAGGTGCCGGCCGACGGGTGGGGCTTCTTCAAGGTCCCCGGAAGCTGGCCGGGCATCACCGACTACATGCAGAAGGACAGTCAGACGGTCTACGCCCACCCGCGCTGGGGGCGGTGGAGCCTGCGGGACATCACGGCGGCGTGGTACCAGCGTCAGGTCACCGTGCCGGCCGAATGGACTGGCCGGCACATCGCGCTGTATGCAGAGTACCTGAACTCCTTCGCCACCGTCTACGTGGACGACCACAAGGCCGGGGAGATGCGGTTTCCGTCGGGCGAGGTGGACCTGACGTCGGTCTGCCGCCCGGGCGGGAGTTACGTGCTGAGCCTGCACGTTGTCGCTATGCCACTGAAAGCCGTCATGCTCTCGTTCAGCGACACCAACGCCGCCAGACAGGTCCAGGGGAAGGTAGCGCGGCGCGGGCTGTGCGGGGACGTCTACCTCGTCGGCACCCCTGGCGGTGCCCGGATAGCCGACGTGAAGGTGAGCACGTCGGTGCGCAAAGGGGAAATCACCTTCGAAGCCGGTCTCAAGGGGCTGTCGGCGGATGGCCGGTACAGCCTCCGCGCGCAGGTTTGGTCTCCGGCCTCTCCGGCGGGCGCCAGCCAGCCCGACGCGGGCGCGGCCCCTTCGATTGTGGATGGCGGCCGCGGCGTCGCCGAGTTTGCCGGGCCGACGTTCCGGGGGGCGGAGGCGAGCGGCGGCCGGACGGCGTTCACGGCGAGCTGGAAGCCCGAGAAGCTCTGGGACATCCATACGCCTCGGAACATATGCGAAGTCAGCCTGTCGTTGCTCGGGCCGGCGGGGCAGGTGCTGGACGTCGCGCTCCCCGAGCGGTTCGGGTTCCGGGAGTTCTGGATCGACGGGCGGGATTTCTACCTGAATGGGACGCGCATCTTTCTGTCCGCGGTCCCGCTGGATAACGCCCAAGTCGGCGCCGCGCTGGCGAACTACGAGGCGGCCCGGGAGAGCCTGCTGCGCCTACGGAGCTTCGGAATCAACTTCGTGTACACCCACAACTACGATTGTCAACCGGGGTCCCACCTGAGCTTCGAGGAGATACTGCGGGCGGCCGACGACGTGGGGATGCTCGTCTCCCTGTCCCAGCCGCATTTCGGCCAGTACGACTGGGACACGCCCGACGCGGACCAGACCAACGGCTACGCCGAGCACGCCGAGTTCTACGCGCGCGTGGCCGGGAACCATCCTTCGGTCGTGTCCTACTCCACCAGCCACAACGCGACCGGGTACGCCGAAGACATGAACCCGGACATGATCGACGGACTGACGGACAGGTCGGCGTGGGGCGCGCGCGACGTCGGGCGCGCCCTGCGGGCCGAAGCCATCATCAAACGCCTGGACCCCACCCGCATCGTCTACCACCACTCCTCGGGCAACCTGGGTTCGCTGCACACCATCAACTTCTACGCGAACTGGGCCCCCATCCAGGAGATGTCCGACTGGTTCGAGCACTGGGCCACGAAGGGCGTCAAGCCGCTCTTCACCTGCGAGTACGGCACGCCCTTCACCTGGGACTGGACCATGTACCGAGGCTGGTACCAGGGCAAGCGGACCTTCGGAAGCGCGCAGGTGCCGTGGGAGTACTGCCTCGCCGAGTGGAACGCGCAGTTCCTGGGGGATCAGGCCTACCGGATCAGTGAACTCGAAAAAGTGAACCTGCGCTGGGAAGCCCGCGAATTCCGGGAGGGCGCCGTCTGGCATCGTTGGGACTACCCCCACGCCGTGGGTTCCAGCGACTTCGACGAACAGTACCCGGTGTTGGCCATGTACACGTCCGACAACTGGCGCGCCTTCCGCACCTGGGGGATGTCGGCCAACTCCCCGTGGGAGTACGGCGCGTTCTGGAAGGTGCGCGCCGGCGTGGACAGGAACCGCCAGGAGCTGCCGACCGACTGGGACAACCTCCAGCGGCCTGGGCTCAGCCCGGACTACCTCCAGGACCGCTACGAACGGATGGACCTGGCGTTCCAGCGTTCCGACTGGGTGGCCACACCCGCCGCCGAGGCGCTCTATCGCAACAACATGCCGCTGCTGGCCTACATCGCCGGCACGCCGGCCAGCTTCACGAGCAAGGACCACAACTTCCTGCCCGGCGAGACGGTCGAGAAGCAGCTCATCGTCATCAACAACTCGCGGGTAACGGTCACGGCCGGCTGCCGGTGGTCGTTGGGCCTGCCCCAGGCGCTGAGCGGCACGAAGACGATCACGCTGCCTACCGGCGAGCAGGAACGCATCCCGCTGACGTTCGCGCTCCCGGCGAACTTGGCTCCTGGGCAGTACGTGCTCAACGCGGCGGTCAGGTTCGGCAGTGGCGAGACGCAGGAAGACGCCTTCTCCATCGACGTGTTGCCGGCCCCACAACCGGTCCGCGCATGCGGGCGGACCGCGCTCTTCGACCCCAAGGGCGATACGGCCGCGCTGTTAGGCAGGCTGGGCCTCCGGTACGAGCCGGTGAACGCGGACGCGAACCTGTCCGGATATGACGTCCTGGTCGTCGGCAAGGCCGCCCTGACGCCGGAGGGGCCTGCGCCGGACATCTCCCGCGTGCGCGAGGGCCTGAAGGTCGTCGTCTTCGCGCAGACCGGGGAGGTGCTGGAAAAACGGTTCGGCTTCCGCGTGACTGAGTACGGCCTGCGCTGGGTGTTCGCGCGAGTGCCGGATCACCCGCTCCTGGCCGGGATCGCCGAAGAGCGCCTTCGCAACTGGCGCGGTGAAGCGACGCTCCTCCCGCCGCGGCGGAACGTTGACGGGCCGACCTCGACGGTCCTGTGGTGCGGCATCCCGGTCGAGCGCGTCTGGCGCGCCGGCAACCGCGGCAACGTGGCCTCGGTCCTGATCGAGAAGCCGGCGCGCGGTGACTTCCTGCCCATCCTCGACGGCGGCTACGCCCTCCAGTACACCACGCTGACGGAGTATCGCGATGGTCTGGGCATGGTCCTCTTCTGCCAGATGGACGTGAGCGGGCGCACCGAGGGCGACCCGGCGGCCGAGGCCCTCACTCGGAACATCCTGCGGTACGTTTCCGACTGGAAGCCGGCGCCGCGACGCACGGTCGTTTACGCGGGCGAGCCGGCGGGCAAGCAGCATCTTGAGGCAACGGGCCTCTCGCCGGCGGCGGTGACCGGTGGGGGCCTCTCGCGCGACCAGGTGCTCGTGGTGGGTCCGGGTGGCGGACGGGAGCTTGCCGGCGGGGCCGCCGCCATCGCCGATTGGCTCAAGGCCGGCGGGCACGTACTGGCGATCGGGCTCAGCGGAGATGAGGCGAGCGCATTCCTCCCCCTGACGGTTCGCACCACGCAGGCGGAACACATCGCTGCCTACTTCGAGCCGTTCGCCGCGGGCACGCTGCTGGCCGGAGTGAGCCCGGCAGACGTCCACAACCGCGACCCGCGCCAGTTACCGCTCATCTCCGGCGGCGCGACGGCCGTCGGCGACGGCGTGTTAGGCACGGCCGAGCATGCCAACGTAGTTTTCTGCCAGTTTGCGCCCTGGCAGCTCGACTACTCCGGCGGGAAGATGAACGTCAAGCGCACCTTCCGAAAGGTCTCTTTCGCAACGACGCGGCTGCTGGCGAACATGGGCGCGGCGGGCCGGACGCCGCTCCTGGAGCGCTTTGCCCGGCCGGTTCGGGTGCCTCCCGAAGGGCGGGCGGGGGAAAAGCGCTGGCTGGACGGCTTCTACCTGGACACACCCGAGGAGTGGGACGACCCCTACCGCTTCTTCCGCTGGTAGACGGCCGTTCGCCAGCTGCCGAAGAAAACCAGCCCAAACACAGAGAACACAGAGGTGTGCGAGAAGGTGTTCTTCTCTGCGGCCTCCGTGTCCTCTGGGGCGAAAAGGGGGGCTGGTCCCCACACGTGCTCCGGCCGGGCCGTTCGCCAGGCGCACGGTCCCCAGCGAAGTCGAGGGACTTGCCAGCCGGGGGCACACGCGATTGTCAGCACCGACAGGCCGGAAGCCGGGCCTGCACGAGACGACAAGAGGTCGAGGCCGCGTCGGCCGGACCCGGCCCCGAGTTGTCGCGTCCGAGGTCCGCGCTGGACAACCACAGTATCATCCCTATCCCGCCGCTCCACGGTCTCGGCGTGTGTCGGGTGCCCGTCAGCTGACGGGCGCGGCCTCCAAAATGGGAACAGCCTCTCATCGCGGTACTTGACGCGGCATTTCCCGGGAGCAGAATTGACCAGGAACAGACCTCCCCGGGCTTTGGGGTTGCTCCTGGGGGAAGCACCGCACTCAGAACGGCGTGCGGCGGACTGGGCGTCCGGCCGCCGAGTGAGAGCGGAGCCGTCGCGGGGCCGCGTACAGGAAGCATACAGCCCATGGAGACCTCGGTGGGGAAAGCAGGGGACGGGTGAAGAGGAAAGAGATCTGCGTCATCGGGGCCGGCAACGGCGGTTCGGCCATCGCCGGAGACCTCACCTTGGCCGGCCATTCCTGTCGGCTTTTCGAGTTTCCGGAGTACAGAGACAATCTCGAACCGATCCTGGAGCGGGGCGGGATCACGGTGACCGGCATCGCCCGGACCGGCTTCGCCAGGCTCAGTGTGGCGACTTTCGACCTGGGGGAGGCGGTTCGCGGCGCTGGGCTGGTCATGGTGGCCACGCAAGCCCTCGCCCACGAACGGGTGGCCCGCGAGCTTGCCCCGCATCTTGCCGACGGGCAGACGGTGATCCTGTGGCCGGGCAGCGGTGGGACCCTGGCCGCACGGAGCGTCTGGGACCAACTCGGGTTCGTCCGGCCCGTTCACCTGGCCGAGGCCGTCACCTTCCCCTACTGCTGCCGCCGGCTGGCAGGCCCCAGCACGGTCAACATCCACCGGGTGGACGGCCCGGGCATGCTGATTGCCGCGCTGCCGGCGACGGATACTCCCGCGGTCCTCCGGGCGCTGGAGGAGACGTACGCGCACGTGGTCAAGCCGGGCCGGAGCGTTCTGGAGCCGGCGCTCTACAACGTAAACATCATCGTACACCCGGTCGGAGCCCTGCTCAACATGGGGCGAATCGAGCACGCGAAGGGCGAGTTCTACATGTACAAGGAGGGGCTCACCCCGTCCGTCAGAAAAGTCATTTACGCCATGGACGCCGAGCGTCAGGCCCTCTTCCGCGCCCTCGGCTACCGACCCTACACCTACGATGAAGTCTTCCACGACTGCTTCAACATGTCGGTGGAGCAGTTCGCTGCCACCTCCAGCAAGGGCCCCGGAAGCCTCCAGGACCGCTACGTCACCGAGGACATCCCCATGGGCGCCAGCCTCACCGTCTCCCTCGCCCGCAAGGCGGGCGTGCCCACCCCGACCTACGACTGCATGATCCACCTGGCCTCCGTCGCCAACCACACCGACTTCTACAGCCAGGGACGCACCCTGGAGAACCTTGGCCTTTCGTCACTCACCCTGGAGCAGTTGGAGGAGTACGTCGAGACCGGACGCAAACCCTGACGCCCGGGCGTGGCGATGGCGGACGGCGCGCGGGAGGCGGGCGGTGACTTGGGGGTTGAAACCGAGCAGGTTCCGCGTATCTTGTTCCCGCCGGGCGCCTGTGGGTGAAGCAGGCGCGAGTGTCGAGGTGAACAGGTGAGGAGAGCGAACAGGGAGGAAAATGCCATGAAGGGTGTATTCCTGTTGTCGTCGGCGATGGCCCTCTGGTCCGTGGGCTCCTGGCTCCGGGCAGCTGAGCCCCGGCTCCTGAAGTATTCCGAACCTCCCATCTATGGGCTGACGGTGGCCGCCCCCTGGGAAGACGGCGGCACCCTCATGATCAACCTGCCTGAGCACCTGGAGATCAGTGAGGGCGGCCTGGGCATCCTCCGCAACACGGACAAGGTCCCTGCCGGGCACTGGCAGGCGGCCGAGGACGGCCGCAGCGCCGTCCTCGACGTCGAGAGCACGACCATCCCCGGTGCCCGGGTGAAAGCCACGGCGAAGGTGGTCGGCGCCGACCGGATCGCGCTCGCGCTGCGCATCGATAACGGGAGCGGCACGATCATGCCGGCCCCCCGACCCCTCTACTGCCTGCAGTACCGCAAGCTGACCGGCTTCCCACAGTGGCAGGAGAACTTCAAGCACACCTTCGTCTTCATCGACGGCAAGGTGGTCGCTTTAGCGGACCTGAAGACCGCGACAGCCGATGCCGCGGTGAAAGGTGGTGTCGTCCGCGGGGTCCCGCAGCCGAAAAGCGCCTTCGTCGAGCGGGCCGGGGGCACCATCGAGGAGGGGATCGATGCGGCCATCATCGCCGTGACGTCGCTGGACGGGACGCGGAAGGTGGTCACCGCCTGGACGCCCGGTCGGAGCATGCTGTCGAACTCCCGCATCCCCTGCATGCATGCCGACCCCTACTACGGGGAGATCCGCCCCGGAGGCTCCGCTGAGGCCACGGGTGTTGTCCTCTTCACCGAGGAGCCGTTGGAGAAGGTCATGGGCGAGCTCCTGAAGGCCGGCGCCGGCGCCCCTGCGCCCCAGCCAAGCGCTCCTCCGCACGAATAGCCGGTGGTGGGACCGTGGTCAGGTCGCCGTGACCGGCTCCTTTCCTGGGTTCGAGGACGTTGCCGCCCGCACCGGGGACGGGGCGGCAGCCACGACGATCTGTGCGCCCCGGCGCTCCCGCTCGCCGCTCGTCCCTCTCAGTGCTTATGGTCGGCCGGCTGGCCATGGCCGTGCGTGTGGTAGGCGCCGGACCGCTGGTGAAGGCGGTGGCCGGCCTCGACCACCAGTCGCCCTTTGAGTTCCTGCTCGGCCTCCTTGAACAGCCTCACCATCCGCTTTCGCGAAGCCTCATCGAAGGTCGTGGCCAGCGTCTCGAGGTACTCGATACCACCCTCGACCAGCGCGAGCATGTGTTGCGCGGCCGGGCCGTCAAAGGCACGGGTGTCGCCACAGGTGACGTAGATGGGCGAGGTGTGTGCCGCGAGGTAGTGAGCGGGATGGCGCTCGTAGCCCCAGCAGCGGGCCGCGATCCAGCCACTGCGGGACACCCTCACTTTCGCCCGGACGCGGAGCTTCCGTGCTCCGCCGGGAGCGCGCTCGGAGGCGACCGTGCGGCCGTTCTGGATGACCTCGAGCCGGCCCAGGGGCCAGAAGCTCTCGGCCTGGGCGTCAACCTCGATGGTCCCGCCGGAGGCAGAGAGTTGGATGGTGTCGCCGATGCGCCTTCCGTCAGCCACGAGGTCGAGGAGGGGGCCGCTGGTGCTGAAGGTCCTGCCGGCGCGCACCGCCCGGGCCCAGTTCTCGTAAGTGAACGGTCGGTTGGGGTCGGTGAGGGCGTAGGTGCGCATCCAGCCCAGGGGGCAGTACGCGCCCATCTTGTCCGTCCCGCCGACGACGGCTACGCGGTAGCCGCAGTTGAGGTAGCGGTACCACTCCTGGACCGGGAAGCCGCCGTCGCGGTTGGGGTTGATTTCCAGGGCGTCGACCAGGCCCTTGAGGATGGGGACGGGGTCTTCGGTGTGACCGCAGTAGGGATAGTGCGGGCGGATGACGACGCCACCCTTGCGCTTATTCTCCCGGGCCCACTCGGCCATGGCGACGAAGTCAGGGTCGCCGACCCAGGCTTCGCCCGGGCCGCCGGCGCACATGGGGTACACGGGCAGTCCCTTGGTGCCCAGCATGGACATGTGGCCGAGCATGTGGTTGCGGTTCTCGGTCCCAACGAAGACCAGGGTATCCTCTTCCAGCACGTTCACCCGGCCGCGGATGTCGCCCACGTTGGTGAAGAGCCTGCCCCACTGGGAGGCCAGGAGGTTGACGATGTTCACACCTTCTCCCTGGGCCTGAAGCGCCGCCGTGTGCGGGCTGATGAAATGGACGTGGGTGTCGGCCGTCACCCAGCCAGCGCTCCGCCAGTCGCGGCCGCGCCTCACGGTGAGCTTCAACTCCTTCTGCCCGGGCCTGACGGTCACCCTGGTGCGCGTGGGCGCGTACTCGAAGCCCTTGTAGATTTCCACGTACACCTCGCCCACGGGCATGTCGGTGGTGAACCGGCCGGGGACGTAGGCGAAGTTCCGCCCGCCCGCGATGACGTCGGCCCCGTAGTCCATGAACCAGCCGGCGTTGATCTGGGCATGGTGGCCGTAGGGGGCGATGTACTCGCCGCGCGGCCCGGCGAAGTGAACGCGCACAGGTGTGGGCGTGCCCGTGGAAGCGTCGACGACGGTCACCTGCATCCACTGCCGGGTCCGGCCCAGCACTTCGAGGCGCGCCCGGCCGGAGCCGGCCGGCGCCGAGCCGCGGCTGAATGCTTCGCCCAGCGAGAACTCCAGCGGCTTCTTACGACCGGTGAGCGTCACCGACAGAGTGGCGTCCTCGGCCCCGAAGGCCTCAATGAGGCTTTCGGCCCCGCCGGCGGGCTCCCTGGCCTGGGCCAACCCCACGTACGGCGAAGCCAGCCATCTCCTACCGAGGGGACCTTTGCTCTGCTCGATGCGGGCCACCCCACCCAGGTCGAGCTTCGCCTCCGCGACCTCGGCCGGGCCGCCGAGGACCCGCACGCGGTAGGTGCGTCGGGGCAGGTGGCGCAGCGGGTGAGAGCCGCCCTGGTACAGCGTCAGCCCGGCCACCGCCAGCGGTGACGGCAGGAGGCCGCGGATGACGAGCGCGCGGAGTACCTTCTCGGGGTGGGGGTTGGGCAGGGCGTAGACCAACGGCTGCCCGTGGGTGCCACGGGTACCGGTCTGCGCCCTTCCCCAGTCCATGTCCTCGGGGTAGGTAACGGGGTCGACGGCCTCCCACATCCGGAAGGGGAGAGCCAGCCACGGGGGCCCGGGGCTTTCGGTCATCCTCACCTCGAACCTGCCCCGCACCGGCACCACGGCTTCCGTCCCATCGGCGTAGGCCAGCACGTACTCAGCGACCACCAGGCCCTCGGTGGGGTCCTGGCGTCGGGTGTCCTCGGGAAGCTGGAACCATTCCTGGAGGAAGCAGAGGAAATCGGCCTTCCCCCGGAGGTTCACTCTGACCTGGGGGCGTGCTTTCGACACGAGAATCACCCGCGCCTTGCCGGCCGACGCCATGAGGAACGGTATGCCCCAGGGCGCCTGCTCGCCTTGGGGATACTTCGCCACCTGCTCTGCCAGTGGCTTCAGCGCCTCACTGCGGACCGACGGGCCCGGCCAGTTGAAGTGGCGGCTCAGGTCCACCGTCCGCGTTCTCGCTCCGAACCCCTGCTTTGTCGTGGCCGAGCGCTTCGCCATGAACCTTCTCCTCTCCTTCCGACGATTCGACCCGCTGGTGACGTCCAGCCGCACTCTGGAGCCGCACGCGGCGAACACCTGCGAGCATGGACACTCAAGGCCAGCGGAACGGTGCCGCCTGCCGGCCCTGTATAGCCGGGCGCGCTCCGTGTGTCAATCGCTCCTGCGACGGATTTTCTCTGCCGGCGGCCTCCGTGATCTCTGTGGTGCGCACCACTTCGCGAAGAAAGGGCCAAGGCGGACGGGTCCGAAGAGATGTGGCTCCTTCCGAGAGCAGCACAGCACACGGAGCACAGGCATTGCCCAGAAATGACGAGGTCCGCCCAGCCTCCGTTCTCGTGCCGCTCTGGCGACGCGTCGGCGCGAGCCAGAGCAGGGGCTCAACCCCTTGACCTGCCAAGCAGCTGCCTGCTGCTCTCCGGCCCTGCTCTGCGCGCCCACTGCGTGAGCACCCGGCTACGCCAGGCGAAGCAGAGAGCAGCGAGGGCGCTTCGCTACGAAGGAAGAGTCGGTGCGAACGGCGGGAAGGTCCTTCGCTATCGGCCACAGCGAGGGAAGGGGGGGCAAGGCAAGGCTCATCAGGGAAACACCTCTGAAGGTGGTGGAGGCGGGGGGAATCGAACCCCTTCCGACTCCCCAAACGGGGGTTTACACACCCCTGACACTTCTGCTACAGAAGCAGCGCGGATACACCGCAAGTCCCAAAAGAGACAATGCCTTACGGCCCGGCCGGGCCCGAATGGCCCAACACTTCCCGAGCACAACAGGGACACTTCTGATACTCCGCCGTGTGCAACCTGTGTGCAACGGGTGTGCGACAACCTGGACCTTCCTGGGGACCTTCGCAGACTGATGCTGCTTTGGCCTGACCTGACCGAAGCGGCCCGAGCGGCCATCTTGACCCTCGCAGAGACCGTGCGCCGCGCTGCCCGATGGAGCGTCGTCTACACATTGCGCCTGTGACGTGCGGACGACTGTGGGTCCATGGGGGAAGCTGCGGGCGGCGCCTCACGACCGACTCGTCCAGTGGGCAGGAAACGCAGACAGTCCCGAGGGGGCAGGCAGGAAGCCTCAGCGGGTGTGCTCGTTGGCGTCCTCGTAACCGGCAATGAGGGCGAAGAGCCGCTGACGCGGCAGCACCGTGCTCTCGTGGGTGACCTTGGCCGAGTCCCGGCTATCGGGGAGCAGCTTGGCCGCAGCGGTCCAGCTCCCGTAGGGGCAGCAGCCCGGCGTCGCTGGTGAGGTAATCGCCGGAGAAATCGGCCACGACCTGGCGTTCTTGGTGGAAGGAGAAGGCCAGCTGTCCCATACAGTCTGTCATGGCGGATGCCTCGTTTTGGGTTTTCCTAAGTCGGTATTCTACCGACCCTTGGAGTCGTCCGCGTCTCTTCTGTCAGCTTAGTGACGAATACTCCGGGTTAGCAGCCGCGTTCGACCCGCACCCCAGATGAGTCTCGAACCGTTGCGCGGCCCATGCTCCCCGGGTAGGATGCGCGTCGGAGGACGGCCCGCTGCTCGTAGGAAACCTGGGGAGGTCTGCCGCGGATGAGGCTGCGGAAGAGAATCTTGATCGGCTACGGCATCGCGCTGGCGCTGATGGCGGCGGTGCTGGTGTGGGCCGTGCTAAACTTGGTCAGCCTGGGACAGGCCAGCGAGGCCATCCTGCGCGAGAACTACCAGAGCATCCTGGCCGCCGAGAACATGATCGGCGCCATCGAACGCCAGGACAGCGCCACGCTCCTGGTCATGCTCGACTACGGCGAGGAGGGCCTGGTGCAGTTCCGCGAGAACGAGACCCAGTTCCTGCAGTGGTTGGGCCGGGCCAAGGACAACATCACCGTCCCCGGCGAGGCCGAGATCGTCCAGGCCATCGAGGTGGGCTACGCAGCCTACCTGGTCAACTTCTCCAAGCTCTGTGACACACGAAGCACCGATGTGACCCGGGCCGGTCGGCTGTACCATGAGACGGTCCTGCCCTCATTCAAGGACGTCCGCGACCAGGCGACCCGCCTGCGGGAGATCAACCAGGAGACGATGTTCGCGGCCAGCCGACGCGCGGAGGGCGTGGCGCGCACCGCCATCTGGTCGACGGTGGCCGTCGCCCTGGCCGCGACCGGCCTCGGGCTCGGTTTCAGCCTGCTTCTCTCCAAGCGGCTGGTGCAGCCCATCGAGCGGATGATGGAGGCCACCGAGGCCCTGGCCGAGGGCACCTACGACGTGGAGGTCCCCGCGGGCGGTTCCGACGAGCTGGGCCGGTTGGCGGAAGGCTTCAACGCCATGGCCAGGAAGCTCGGACTCTACCACCGGCTGAACGTGGACCAGATCATGGCCGAGAAGCGCAAGGGCGACGCCATCCTGCGGAGCATCGAGGACGGGGTGCTGGTGGTGGATGCCGAGTTCCGCGTGATCAATATGAATCCGCCGGCGGGGCGCATCCTTGGCGTCGACCCGGACGCCGTCGAGGAGAAGCATTTCCTGGAGGTGGTCAGGAACGATGAGCTGTTCGAGCTCATCAAGCAGACGGCCGAGACGGCCGCGCCTCCGGAGGTCGAGGAGGGCAAGAACATCCTCTCCCTCGGTGAGCAGGATTCGCTCCGGCACTACATGTTCGCCATCACGCCGGTGGTGGCCAAGGGGGGCGGGATGCTGGGGGTGGTGCTCCTGCTCCGCGACGTGACCCGGCTCAAAGAACTCGACCGCATGAAGAGCGAGTTCGTGATGACGGCCTCGCACGAGCTCAAGACGCCGCTGCAGAGCCTGGGGATGAGCGTCGAGCTGCTGCTGGAGGGGGCGGCCGGGAAGCTGTCGGAGAAGGAGCGGCAACTCCTCCAGGCCGCCCACGAGGAACTGCAGCGCCTGAAGTCGCTCATCAGCGATCTCCTGGACCTTTCCCGCATCGAGGCCGGGAAGGTGCAGATGGAATTCGACCGCGTCCCGGTCACCGTGCTGACGGACAAGGCCGTGGATGTCTTTCAGACCCAAGCCCAGGAACGGGGCGTCGAACTGAAGGCGGAAGTACCGCAGGACCTTCCTCCCGTCCAGGCCGATGCCAACAAGATCGCTTGGGTGCTCAGCAACCTCATCGCCAACGCGCTCCGCTATGTGGAGGCCGGCGGCCACATCACTGTTTCGGCTCAGCACGTCGGCAAGTGGGTACACGTGTCCGTGGCCGACGACGGCGAAGGCATCGCCCCTGAGCACCAGAGCCGCATTTTCGAGAAGTTCGTCCAGGTGAAGGGCCAGAAGTCCCTGGGCGGCACCGGCCTGGGCCTGGCCATCTGCAGGGAGATTATCCGTGCTCACCGGGGAACGATCTGGGTAGACTCAAAGCTCGGAGAGGGAAGCACGTTTACGTTCACCTTGCCGGTAGTGGCGGAGACAGAGGAGAACGGTTATGGAAGCCCAATCGGTCCTCATTGTCGATGACGAGAAAAACATCCGCTTGACGCTCTCGCAAGCGCTCGAGACTCTGGAACTCGAAATTGACACGGCCGTCAACGGCGACGAGGCCTTGGCGAAGCTGGGGGACAAACGCTTCAGCCTCGCCCTGCTGGACCTCAAGATGCCCGGCATGGACGGCATGGAGGTCCTGCGGCGGGTGCGGGAGGCCCGACCGGACATCAAGGTGATCATCATCACGGCCTACGGAACCATCGGGTCAGCTGTGGAGGCCATGAGGCTCGGGGCCGTGGACTTCATCCAGAAGCCCTTCGCCCCGAAGGAAATCCGCGAACTGGTCCACAAGGTCGTCGACCGCGACGCCTTGCGCGCCGAGGAGGCCCAAGGGTACGAGATGCACGTCGAGCTGGCCAAGCGCTGCATCAACCAGGGGGAGCCAGACGCGGCTCAAGAGCATGTGCGCCTGGCCATCGCCGCCGATGCGACGAAACCGGAAGCCTTCAACCTGCTGGGTGCGCTGCTGGAGATGGCCGGCAATCGGCTTGAAGCTCAGAAGAACTACCGGGCCGCCCTCGCCCTGGATCCCACGTACACCCCGGCCCAGGAGAACCTGAACCGGGCTGTGGGGTTGA
>Ga0315282_10007998_pt1 | contig 17209 bp, 16 predicted proteins | sample YL17G07_20_MG_FD_203693 | JGI IMG/M metagenome (GOLD analysis project Ga0315282, IMG submission 203693) | Sediment microbial communities from Yellowstone Lake, YNP, Wyoming, USA - YL17G07_20 | ecosystem: Environmental > Aquatic > Freshwater > Lake > Sediment | place: USA: Wyoming | collected... | reverse complement strand
TGTATCATCCCTATCAACCTCCTTTTGGTCTTTTGGTTTCACCCAACAGGTGATATTCTATATCACCGAAACCTCTTGCCCAAAAGGAGTTTTTTTACTTTTTTGGATTCCTATATCTTTTTTAGGGCGGCTCCTCGCGGAACAATTGCTGAAGGAGGCGAGCTATCCATCTTGGAGATCGCCTCGGCCATCGGCTCGCCGGAAGAGGAGATGGTATCTAAATTACTTGAGCACACCGCCTCCTATGTGGACCATCCGATCAAAAAATCCCTGCCGACCTTCCTCTTTGTGCGCAGTATCAGTATGTCCCGTGATTGATGTAGCGTCGGCATTTAGTGGCTGATTTTTTCTGACAGGGCCAATTTTTTGTGGGTGAGACCACTTTTTGAAGCCTGACCCCATGTCTCCTAGGTGATGGCAGTCGGAGGAGTCTATATCGGGGGTGGAATCGCTCCCAAGATCATCTGGAAGCTCAGAGACGGAACTTTTATCAAGGCTTTTAAAGATAAGGGAAGGCTATCCCATCTTGTGACTCATATTCCCGTCAAAGTGATCCTGAATGAAAAAACAGCCCTTCTCGGCGCAGCCTCCCGCGCCATGGCCCTGCTAAACCCTTAAGCAGGATCTTAAGGAGGACCTTTCTCTTGACAGGCTTCTTTAAAATATGTATAATGCATATATACATATCAGAGGTGACCTATGAAAGCATCGGTTGTAGATTTACGTTACCGGATGAATGAAATTCTCAAAGCCATCGATCGCAATGAGGAGGTGACCATCCTGTATCACGGCAAGGTGAAAGGGGTCATCAAACCTAAGATCTCCAGAGACCGCAGACCGATATCAGATCATCCCTTCTTCAATATGTACTCATCAAAGGAGACGGTCCATGAGGTGATGGCCAAGCTCAGGGGAGATCGATATCGTGCTGTTTGACACCGACATCCTCGTTTGGATACAAAAAGGAAACCAACGGGCTGCTGCTTTGGTCGAGAGAGAAGAAGAGCGCTGTATTTCCGTGCTGACCTACATGGAGCTGCTCCAGGGAGCGAGGGAGAAACGGCAGCATGAACACGTTCTGGACTTCCTGAGTGAATACGGCTTTCGGATTCTTCCCCTGAGCGAGAATATCGGCCATAGAGCAGCCATTTACATTGAGGAATATTCCCTGTCTCACGGGATTCGGGCCGGCGATGCCATCATAGCAGCCACTGCCACTGACAACAATCTCACCTTGTGCACGAGCAACCTAAGGCACTACAGACCCATCAAGGAACTGAAGCTAAAAGCGTTCAAACCATAATCCATTCCCGATTGCGGCGCTCGGTAGCGCCCCTTCCCGGCCGGTCGGAGGTCCTGAGTCGTTGACTGAAAAATGGAAGCGCTCTAAATCGCGCTTCCCGGAGAGGATGGCGTTTTCTTCTATTGCGCGCTTGTCAGCGCGCCCTGCCGGCGAGTCATAGGGTTCGGGGACGGTTCTCAAATAGCTTAACTATGATGAGAGATTAGACGCCAATAATTCGGGCTGGGACGACAGAATCAACCTGAGATGGGTAAAGGAGTATATCGCAGCGGACGTCCAAAAATTATCTGTAACAGTTTGAAATCGCAAAGTAATATTAGAACCGTCCCCAAGCTTTGCTCTTTAAAATTATCTTTGGGGGGATTATCACTGGAAATCTGGTGGCAGCGAAACAACGCCGGGAACGCTTGCCTTATTCGAGATTGCCCAGCGTTTCCGTTATGAGCCCTGAAAGAGCAGGAAATATGTGCATAGACCCGGTGATGGATCTGACATTGCTCTTGTTTGCCACTGCGTTAACAACTTCCTGTATGAGTATTGGAGCATGGGGACCAATAAGATGAAAACCCAGAATCCTTTGTGTGCCCTTTTCGACGATCGCCTTTGCGAAACCTTCACGTTCTACCATGGCCTCTCCCATTACTGTATCGGAATACATCGCCCGCCCCACAAGGATTTCACGGCTCTTCCGTGCCCGCTCCTCGGTCAATCCGACCGACGCAATTTGAGGATAGGTGAAAACCGCGTGGGGGACCGATTCAAAATCCATCTTGATCTTTTTCTTGCTCGTGGCATTGTGCCAGGCCAGTTCGGCTTCCTTGTCCCCCGCATGGGTGAACATTGCCCTTCCATTGGAGTCACCGACTGCCCATATGTGTTTCTTGTTCGTCCGGAGGTATTCATCGACTCTGATGAAATTGGCCTTATCTATCTCAATCCCTGCATTTTCGACTTTCAAAAGGTCAGCATTCGATTTTCGGCCGGCCGCCACCAACAGTGTCTCTGCTGAAATCTTCTTTTCCTCACCGGTATGAGTGTCTTTCATAATTACCGCATAGCCGGTACGGGTATGTCTTACCGCACTGGTTTCGACATTCAGAAGCAATCGGATGCGTTGCCCAATTTCCTTTTTTAACAATTTCGATATCTCCGGCTCCTCAGAAGGTAAGAAGTTTGAATGTCTGTGTACCATACTGACCTTGGTCCCTAAGGTCGAGAAGAAATGCGCGTATTCAAGTCCGATGTATCCGCCACCTAGAATGATCATGCTCTCCGGCTTTTTCTTGAGTTTGAGTACGCTCTCGTTCGTCAGATACGAGACCGTTTCCAGTCCCTTTATGGGAGGAATCGAGGGGCGTGCGCCAGAGGCGATAAAAATCTTCTTTCCCTTTATCTTTTTATCACCGGCTTCTAAGGTGTGTTCGTCAATAAAATGCCCTTCCCCGTTGATGAAGTCGAGATTTCGAGTCTCCTCTATCGCCTTTTTGATCGAACTTCTGCCGCTGGTAACGGCTTTTCTCATTCGCTTCATGACCGCTCTGAAGTCTATATCGGTTATCCGTGCATCGATGTTGAGTTTTGTAGCCTCCAGGATCTCTACGATTCTGTCTGCGAGGTTGCGTATTGCCGTAAGCGATCCACATCCTTCTGATCAAACAGTCGCCAACCAGTTCCGGGGTACGCCATTTTCTGAACCTTACCCGACAAGAGCCGTCTTCTAGGCCGTATCACGGACGCGCCAACCCTCTTGATTAATAAGAAGTCGCTTTGGCGTAGCCTGAATATATAAGAAAGGGATTTATATGTCAATAATTTTGGACGGTTTTCGTATTACTTTGCAATATCAAACAGATTTCACACTATTTTCTTGATCTTCCCCTTCCGAGTCGCCTAATCTCGATCTTATTGGGACCGTGCTCCAAAAGCCGCTATGCGTCCTTAAAGCGTGAATCAACAGGTTTCGGTAATTTCTTATCAGAGATCGCCAGCAATTTCGGGAAGAAGCTGTTGAAAGGTCAACCGCAGGCCTCCGTTAACTCGTTATCGATAGGGTTCTGACAAAATTGAACAAAGGGTATTTTTCTGGCCGGACTCCGCCTGAGTAACCTCTTATGAGGTTAAGAATTTCAAATGAATCTGGGGTCTGGCTTGAGAAATTGAGATTTGGTGCCATTCAATTAAGTTATTGGGTCATTGGGTCATTAGGTCATTGAGTAATTAAAAGCTTAAATCTGGGGACTTGCTTGAGAACTGAGATTTCATGATCAGGTGATCCAATGAATAGAGATTCGTTCCTTCAGCTTTTTGAACTCCGAGTCACCCGTAACCAAGGATGCGTTTAATTTCATGGACAGGGCGACAGCAAAACAATCCACGTAAGCGATGCGATATTTCCCTTTCAATTTGGCTGCTTCATTTGCCAGGTCTTTATTCACCTCCACAAGCTGAATCGGAAATTTATCCAATTGAAGGATGACCTTCTCGGCCTCGGCAACTCCTTGCTCCCTCATCGTGTTGTAATAGACCTCACCCCAATTCACGACGCTCATGAATCCTTTTGCTTTTCCCTGGATCAGCTCCCTCAATACCCGTGCCACTCGGTCAGCGCCTGGCTCGTCTTCAAAATAGGCAATCACGGCGTAACTGTCTAAGAGATATCGTTTCATTGCCTTGCTTCCCTCTTTCGGTCTTCGATCAGCGACTTCAGTATCCTACCCCTGGTTTTCAACATACCCCGGCCTTGCTCCACCAGGTCCTGAACCACAGGCTCAAGAACAATATGGTTCCTTCTGCCGTAAACGCGAAGAGGGGTTCCCTTTCCGATCTTGTATTTCCTTCTCAGCGATACCGGGATAAGGATTTGGCCCTTCACCGTGGCTTTCACAACGTTCATGAGAATAACCTCCGTATTACCTTTTATTAATAAATGTATTACCCTCTGATGCCTTTGTCAATACAAATAAAACGAGGGCCAGGGTGATTTAGGCAACTGAAGCGAGGGGTTATGCTGCGGCTTCTTCGGGAAGCTCCCAGCCGGGGAAGACCAGAACACCCGGGTGGCACTTCAGGGCTCGAGCCAGAACCTTCGGCGCGCTGCCGTCGAACGGCCATAACAAAGCCATTGACTTCATCACTTATATGAGATACAATAGCTGAAAATGAGATACAGAAGAGGAGGAGGACGATGCCAGTAAGTTTGAGGATCCCTTCGGAAAAAGATGAAATCCTTAAGAAGGCGGCTGCGAAGAGCAGAAAGACGAAGACAGCCTATATTCTTGAAGCCGTGGATGAAAAGTTAGGTCTTGTTAAGAACCGTGAACAAGTCGTCAGGGAACTTGCGGGCTGGCTTTCCCATGAAGAGGCCCAAGAACTGAGAAAGGCCGTTGAAACTTTTAATAAGGTGGAAGAGGGGGACTGGAGTTGAAGCTTGTGTTGGATACAAACATTTATTGTGATTTTGCAGAGGGACTGCCCGATGCTGTCGATGCGATCGCAGCCTATGGACAATCTATTCTTATTCCATCTGTTGTCCTGGGAGAGCTCTTTTTCGGATTCATGAAAGGAAGCAGGCAGCAGTTTAATGAGAAGAAACTGCGCCAAATTGTGAGTCGTTTGAAGATAGAAATCATTGATGTGAATGCCGATGTTGCGAGAAAATATGCTATGATTTACTTGTCTTTACAGAAGAGAGGAATTAAGATACCCATCAATGATGTCTGGATTGCTGCATGTTGCATGGAAGTAGGAGGGACTCTTTTGACAAGAGATAAACATTTTGAACTGCTGGACCAAATAGAAGCAATGGTGTTAAGATAAAAGAGCAAACATATTTCCTATTTCAGTCAGCCTTTTTAGATTCTTAGAAATTATCCCTTCCTTCTTCTCACCCCTGATCGGCAAAAGGAATCTTTTTCCAATTCCAAAAAACAAAGGCAGCATCCAAAAGGCCATGCCTCCGCTGTGGCAATTGGGCAGGGAAGGATCAGCGACTTCTACCCCAATCGGCGGCGTCAAGTCTTCTGTGTTCGCTCCGCCAGCACTCCGAATTTCTGGGTCCAGTGAACCAATTCCCGCTTTCTCGCTTTCCTAAGAAAGTGAGAAAGTAGAATCGGCACGGCTCCATTCTCACAATTTATCAAAAACATTATTCCTGCCCCGCATCAGTAACCTTAGGGATTAAGACCCCCCGAGTATGTAATGAATTGCCATAAAGTCAAATTCTTGGTATAAATAGAGCGACTTCGGGGGCGATTGCAAGGGGGAATATTCGGGCGCGGAGGCGACATAATTCTCGTCTCTACCTCAGGCATGATAGAAGTTGCCGAAGGTTATATAAAATGATATTCTTAGCGTAGGAGAGAGGTGTGACATGACAAAAAAGGAGTCGGTAATGAACGAGATTGAACAGATTCCTGAACCTTTCCTCGAAGAGGTTTTGGACTTTGTTCAATTTCTGAAAGCAAAAATAACAAAAGAAAGGTTGGGAACCGCGATAGCGAGCGAGTCTTCGCTAAAAAAAGATTGGATGAAGCCACAGGAGGATGAAGCGTGGCAAGGTTTATGAAAGGCGACGTTGTAGTTGTCCCTTTCCCTTTTTCCGATTTGATATTATCCGGAGCTAATTATTATCTGGCCCGGGGCTGGCGGTAGTACCACTGCATCTGTCCCGCGCCGCTGTCTTCGTCCACGTTCTCCACGCTGATCACCTTCTTCCCCGCAGCAGGAGGCAACACCTCTTTCAGTTTCCACTGATTCTCCAGGCGTCCGAAGGTCCAATACTCCTCAAAAGGAGTGACGTATTCCTGCTGATCCCTGAGCTTGTCACCTTCGTAGAGAATCCTCTGGCCGTGGGCGCTGATTTTCACCGTGTATTCGTCCTTGGAGTTATCGGCGAAATTCCGCACGAGGATGAGCTCAGCCTTTCGCACACAAAGATTCCGGTACTCAACCCTTCGCCCATCCTTCTTCCACTGTTGAATCTGCTGACGAAGGTCCTCGGTCACCTTCGGAAATAGATCGGCTGCAGGCACCTGATCCGGGTCTCCGGATTCTTTGGCCAGGTAGACTCTCATGAAGACCTCCCGCGCCCGTTCAAGCATCTGGTTCCGGTCCCAGAGTCTATCGGTCTGCACGAGGAAGTTCAGCAAGCGCTCGATGCGGGTAACCTTTTCCTCGGTTCCCTTCTCTAACCAAGGTCCTGCTTCTCCCTTTTTTTTCGCCACCCCTCCATAAATCCCCTTGATCGTGTCGTCAGTCAACATCTCCGCAAAGTTTTCATCCTTAAGCACATCGGATTCTCCTGCCTGCTCAATCTCCCGCAGGAGCCATCGATCACCCATGCGATGGAAGGTCCAGAACTCCTGGAAACGGGCCGGAGTCCCGTCGCCCCTCAGAAATTTCGCGCTCCTGTCGTCCACATAGTAGTCCCTCGCCGATGCTGTAATAAGGGCCGTGAACTCCCGTTGCTCCGGTTTCTCCGTGTACCGGACGTTGACCAGGTCGATGGTTTCCACCTTGAGATTCTCGATCCGGTCGATCTCGTGGTCCCGTATCATACCCTGGAGTTGACCTACATGTTGATTGTACAGGTCCGGCATCATCAGGGGTTTCATGGGTTCATAATGACGTGCCTGCCAGCACTCCTGCAACTTTCGAAATGTGGACTCCGTCAGCTTCATCAACTCCGCGGGAGATACCGAGGAATCCTGCTGACTGAGGAACTCCAGCAACTTCTTGGTCTTGCCTGCCTTGGGGTCTATTTTTTCGCGGCCATAAACAAAATCAAGATTTTCGCTCCTCTTTTTCCTTTTGTTTCTCCATGCCAAAAATGCGAATAAGAAAGGAAGCGAAAACATAGAGCTAAAGATGATGACAACTATGATCCATGCAATGTCCCCTCCACCACCGCTGCTGCTGCTACTGCTTCTGCTGCTCGAACTGGAATGACTCGAACTTCCCCCCTTGTTGTGGGTCACAAAACTCGCTGCCAGGAAGGTATTTGGCCATCCGACACTGAGATTGTAAACCGATTCTTCCTCTTCCCCGAGTTGGGTCCGAACGACCGTTGCAGACCGCACATCGCCGTCATCCCAGGTAAGAACCTTCTGGCCGGGCCGGAGCCTGCCAGCCGACATAAACCCTCCAGCCGCTAGCCCCACGGGATGGTCTGGCGTGATCCTCAGGCAGCCACGGTCCGTTTCGACTGCAAGCACGAGCGAGCGGGTATCGAAAATCTTCTCAACCCGTGTCTCTACCCCCTGGCCCTGAGGGTCCAGCGCAAGAACCGGCTCCCCCGGGGAGAGTTTCTCAATCGGAGTTCGGCCCTTCGGGGTATGGATCGGTGTCCCTGCTGGAAAGCACCCCCCTCCCTTGTTGTGGACAACGATCCCATCTGCTATGAATGTATTGGGCGCCTCGACCTGGAGGTTGAAGACCATCTCATCGCCCACCGGACGGGAGATACCACGCACTTTCCTCTCAACGAGTCTGCCGTCCCTCCACTTCAGGATGCGGTCCCCCGGCTGGAGATTCCCGGCCTGTCTGAACCTTCCCCTTCCAATGCTTACAGGATGCTCCTCTGTGGCAGCCAGGACCTCTTCGGCCGTCCTGATCCGCACAACAGGGCTTCTGCTGATAAAGAGGACCTTCACACTGGTGCGCACGGTACGGCCATCGGCGTCAACCGCAAAAACTTCATCGCCCGATGCAAGTGTCTCAATGGAAACCGTTCCACGGGGTGTCGCAATCCTGGTGCCCCCTGGAAAGCACCCCCCTCCCTTGTTGTGAACGGCAAGTTGGCCCGCGAAAAAGGTGTTGGGGTGATCCGTCTGGAGGTTAAAGACCTCCACTCGTTCATAGACTTTTTGCAATGAGACAATCTTTTGCTCGCCAAGCCACTTTCCATCCCAGGCAAAAACCTGATCCCCCTCTTTGAGCGCTTCAACGGTCTTGAACATTCCATGCCCGACATAAAAGGGGTGCTCGGCCGTTACCCGAAGCGTCATCCGGTCTGTCTTAAGGACAAAGTATTCATCGACCTCGAGACGAACCACTTCCCGCACCCTTGCCTGAACCATGCGGCCTCCGGGCTTAAAGGCCAGGAGCGTCTCCCCCGGTCTGATGGCACTGATCGGTGATTCTGTTCCGTCCGGCCTGAGAATCGGGCTATCCGGTAGAAAACACCCTTTGTTGTGAACGACGAGCCCCTCTGTCACAAAGGTCCCGCCAGGGCTAACAAGCAGGTTATAAGCCGGCCGCCTTGCAGCCATCCGGCGGACGGCGACAACCCGGGCCGCACGGAGGCGTCCATTCCGCATTTCGAAAACCGTGTCGCCCTCGTTGAGCCGATCCGCGAGTCGGTATTCGCCCCGGCCCACCATCAACAGATGTTCGGCAGTTACCTCCAGTCTTGACCCGACTGCCGAGACTTCCAAAAATTCCTCTGCCTCCACCTCTGTCAGCGCCCGGACTTCGGCCCTCTTCAGCCTCCCCTCCACGATGCTCCAGACGGTATCCCCCTTCTTCAGCCTTTCGATGGCAACCCTTCCATCCGGGGTCGAAACGAGGGTACCCTTTGCCAAGCAGCCTCCGCCCCCCCGCGCCCACGAAATGACTGGGCTCAGACAGAGCAGGAGAGCGGCTGTCCACCACATCATCCACGCCATAGGGACCTTCCTTGGTCCGTGACTGAGGCCAATACTCACATCAAACCTCATGCTCTCAGAGACCGGTGACCTTTCTCGTGCTCAATGCAGGGCGGCGATCACACCACCCAGCACCGCAGCCGCCACAACAATACTCAACCCGAGAATGACGGCTCCCACGATCCGGCTGTAATATTCGGCAACGGCCGTGTTCCCGCGCACAATCTCTTTCTGTTCATCGATATCCGGGGTCAGCCGGTTAATCAGTCCCGGGACAATCAGGGAGGCGATCAGCACGAGCACCATGCCGATCAGGCCCCCGATGAAGGAAAAAACCACCGACCAACCAATGTTCCGAACGGTATCAAGCATAGATCCTCCTTCCGAATTGAACGACCTTAAGGAGTTAGATTCTCGACGATGTTCATCGTAACCGAAGCCATCACGAGGAATTGCCTTAGTCGCTATCACTCACCCCGCTGACTGTCTTTCAATGGCCGCCCTGCAAGAACGCAGTGCAGCAGTTTACTGAAACTTAACCTGGGGCGCAACCCGCTCCTGGCTAGACTCCAGTTCAAAGAACGGCTCCGCCTTGAAGTTAAACATGCCGGCGACGATGTTGCTCGGGAATACCTCTGTCCGGTTCTTGTACTGCTTGACCATGTCGTTGTAGTACTGCCGCGCAAAGCCGATCTTGTTTTCGGTCGTAGCGAGCTCTTCCTGCAGGGCAAGGAAATTCTGATTGGCCTTAAGATCGGGATAGGCCTCGGCAACAGCAAACAGCGAGCGCAGGGTCTGCGTCAGGACGTTCTCGACTTTGGCCCGGTCCTCGACACTCCCGGTGAAGCTGATGGCCTGCTGCCGCGCCTTCACGACAGCCTCGAGTGTTTGCCTCTCATGGGCTGCGTAGCCTTTGACGGTTTCGACGAGGTTGGGGATCAGGTCGTACCGACGTTTGAGTGTGACATCAATGGAGCTCCAAGCACTCTTCACCTCGTTGCGGCCCCGCACCAGTCCATTGTAGAGACCGACCACGTAGAAAACCAATCCCGCGACGATGACGATGAGAATAATGAAAGTCACCACCTCACCCCTCCTTTCCCCGGGCTGGAAGTCTGAGGTGAATATATAAAAAAGGTCTTTGTGTGTCAATCCAAAATCCGGGTAATCCGCAGTGCTTGGAGGGGGTGATTGAAACAGTAGATAGGAAATATGAAGAGCGTACCAAAACCTCGAACGAGAGGTTGAAATAGCACCTGAATTTTTATCCTTCGAAATTGGCAAAGAGCGGAAAGATGCGGACCGGTCGCCTCATATCCAAACGATTTCCACGAGGTGTTCTACTTTTTTGAATTCCGGGTCGCCGGTTACCAAGGTGGCTTTATGTTCCAACGCTGAGGCAAGGGCAAAACAGTCAGCGTAAGAGAGGGCATATTGAGCCTTATATTCAGCGGCCTGAAAAATCAAGTTGTTAGGAACCGGCAAGATGGTGAAGTTCAACCTTTCAATGTTTGCAAGAACCTCCAATTTCTTCTGGTCGCCAAATTCCTTTTTCGTCGAATAGATGATCTCTCCGAGATTGATGGCATTAATATATTTGGTCGTTCCGGTTTTCCTTATTTCCTCAAGGAGATGGAAAACCCTTTCGTACCCCTTCTCCTTTTGAAAGAATTTCAGAAGAGCGTGGCTGTCGAAAATAAAAGACCCTTTCTGCATTATTTGAATTCGCCCTTCCGTTCTTTCAGGAGCTTTTCCGCAAGAGATGGCTTGGGGGGTAAAAGACCGCACGCTGCCTTGACAGCGTCTTCAACAGGGGGAATCAGGTAGATGATGCCTCCGTACTCCATCACTTGTAACTCCGTGCCGGGTTCGATGCGATATTTCTTTCTTATCTCAGCAGGGATGACGATCTGGCCTTTCGATAAAGTTCTAACAGTAGCCATAGAAGTATAACCTTTCCACAAAAAGTTGAACGATATAGAAATAATGTATAACTTCTAAGTTGCTTTGTCAAGATTATTGTTTGACCCTTTTTCAACCCGCAAATGACATTTCCTTCTTCTCATCTCCGATCAAGAAAGAAAAAATCTAATTACCGGGACCGGTTATTTTTGAATACCTGTCCACATTAAACCCCAGCTTTTCGGCGAGGGTGATTAAGTTTGGATGGAACGGCTTCTCTTCGCCGCCCTCCCACCAGCATTTTTCGAGACCTTCGATACATTCATCCAGCATCTCTTTCATCAAATTCTGAGCCTCTTCAAGGGAGATTTCGAACCCCCACTTTTTTATCAGGTCGAGGAGCGTGATGATCTCCCCAATCTGCTCGCTTTGGCGGGACAGGTCGAGACCCCATGCTTCGCGGAGTCCATTCATCTTCTCTTCCAATATCTCGTTCAAGAGACGAAGGGACTTCTCCATTCTCAGTTGATAATTGTGCTCCCTGGTTTGTTCGACGATCTCATCAATCACCTTTCTTTTTATCGTTCCTTTGAAATCCTTTTTCAACTCATTCATCTCTTCAAACAAACGATTGCTCAGTGTCACTTCAGCGGCCACGCGGATTTCATAAGGAATCTCCAGCCCTTCTCTGGATAAGGCTTCAACAGCCAGTTTCGTCCTGTCAAAGATGTCAGCGTAGATCTGGCAGTGTTCATCAAATTCTTTCTGTATGAGTTTAAAGAAAAGGGCCTGTCTTTCTTCCTTGAACGTATCCCGCATGGTGAAGACCCGATCTCCAAGCAAAGAACCAAGGACTTTAGCCGCCTCTTCTCCGCCTTTCTCAAGCCCCTCGCGCCCTTTTTGCTTCAGGTCATCGAAAGGAAAATCCTCCCTTTTTTCTGATACCCAGGTACGGAAAACCTCGCCCGCGGATGGAATCAGCCCAAACAGAAATTCTTTTGGCTCGGGGATGATATCCGGGGTAACCCGTACCTGACCCACGACCAGGAAGTCCTGATCTCTTTCCATCCTCTCGTATTGAATCTTCTCCACCCGATAGGAGAAGATCCTTTTCTCTCCCTCGCCGCCATCGAATAAAGAAGAGATGACAAAGTGGTTCACCACCTTTTCAAGCGTTACACATTTCGGCTTGACCAGGCGCTGGTAAACCTGATCCCCGCTCCCCATCTCAGGAAGATTACTTTTTGCTTCGGATAAACGCTGGAGGAATTTTTCTTCTAACGGTTGACCGGTTAATTCCTCTGCCAACTGGATCGCCCTTGCCGCGCGCTGAAGGATAATCTGGGTTTCCAGCCCCGCCAGGTCGGCAAAGAACCACCCGCAGCTCGTATACATTTGCAAGGCATGCCTCTGCATCTCGAGAAGCTTAAGTCCCTTGATCTTTCCTCTTTTATCGAGGCCCCCGGCTCCGTATTGTTCAAAGAAGCGTTTGACTCTTTCCGGAGACCGATCAAGGATCACTTCAATATACCCATCTCTCGCTTTCCAAACGTCCTGGAATATCTTCTCCCCTTCCCTCTCAAAAACCTGGCTCAGTTCCTCCCGTAAAAGATCGAGCGACTCCCTCAAGGGCTTTCTCCATTTCTGATTCCATCCGGGCTGTCCTCCCGTACTGTCCCCGCAATCTTCTTTCCATCTCCCCACTCCATGGGCGCAGCTCCAGGAGCTCCCTTCTCCCTTCGGCCCTTCATCGATCTCCACTTCATATACAGGAGGAGACCGCTTCAGAAAAGCACCGTAATTGATGATCTCAAACCCAAGGGACGCGAAGCCTTGATCGAGTGCGTAAGCCAGGGCCATGTCACCGAATTTCTTGTGGTGCCCGTACGTTTCGCCGTCCGTTGCAATGTGAATCAATTGCGGCTTTCCCTTCGACTCCTGGTAGAATTGCAGAAATCGATTGCAGAAGGTGTTGCCGTCTTTCAAGAGATCGCCGAAGGCGATCTCCTTTGAAATGATCCCGTTATAAAAAAAGATATCGATGAATTGCTCTGAGAGCTTTTTCCCGGCCGCATCTTTGATAAAACATCGATAGGGCTGGGTGGAATCGATCCGGCCTCCGGAAACATCCGTCCACTTCTTGCCTCCAAAGGGTCTTACCCTCAGGGCCTGAAACGGGCTCAGGATGAGATAGCGCATTCCATGTTTGATCAACACGTCAAGGGTCGGGTAATTGACCGCAGTTTCGGGAAGCCACATCGCATCGGGGCTTCGATGGAAACGTTTTCTAAAGTCAGAGATTCCCCAGAGAACCTCGGTCTCCTGATCTTTGTCGTTGGCGAGCGGCATGATGAGATGATCGTAAACCTGCGCGATGGCATTTCCATGGCCAAACCGCTTCAGGCTGAGCCGGTCTGCTTCAAGGATCTTCCGATAGACAAAAGGAAATTTCTTCTCCAGCCAGGGCAGGAGCGTGGAACCGAAATTAAAACTGATGGAGGAGTAGTTGTCGACGATATCCAGGATCTTCCCTTTGCCGTCAAGGGTCCGGGCATAGGCATTGGGCCGGTAGCACTCGAAGGCAATCCTCTCGTTCCAGTCGTGGAAGGGTTGGGCGCTCTCCTCGTTCTCGATGATCTCAAGCCAGGGGTTATCCCTCGGGGGTTGGTAGAAATGACCGTGGATGGCGACAAAGGCATCTTTTTTCTTCGGAGGATCGGCCATGATTCGGACCTCAGTTTATTATCTTACAGAACATCTTCACTGATTTCAAAGTAATTTTACATGACGATCGAACTGTGAAAATATAACTTCCCCTCCCCCTTGGAGACTGTGTCACAATCACAAGGAAAAGGGGAGAGGCAGTCAGGTTCCAAAGATTTAGAATGCCGGTCTTTTAGGTGATGAGAAATCATTACTTGTATAAGATCGAATTTTTTCATACACTTGGCACGTCTGAATCCCAACGAATAAAGGTTACCGCTCTAAATCTTTTCCACCCGGCCGCCTCTCCCCTTTTCAAATAGTCCATTTTTTCATATTACCACACAGCCTCTTGACGGGGGGAGAGGGAAGGAAGGGTATTTTCAAAATAATTTTTGACTTGACAAGGCCGAAATTTTCATGATGATATTCTTACGTTTAGAAATCGTCCGCGGCCAGGCAGAAGTCTTTTGGCTTGGGCCGCCAAGGAAGGAGATCTCCTGAATTTATGTTAAGAATCCTGGTTGTTTCGGTAAAAGCAGGCGCGGGACACTTGAAGGCCGCTGAGGCTGTGGAAGCGGCATTCAAGAGATATCAACCGGATGTAAAAATCAAGAACGTCGACCTCCTGGATTATTCAAATGACCTCATCAAATATTTATACGGAAAAATGTACCTGGATGTCGTAAGGGCCTTTCCTGAGCTCTATGGGTATAGTTACAAGCACTATGAATCGTCGAAAAAATTCATTAAGCCCCGTTTCGTGATAGATAAATTCAATTTCGGCGATTTCTTTGAAATGATCGAGGAGTTTAACCCTGATGTTCTCGTTGCGACTCATTTCATTTCCGAGGCGGTTTCGGAGAATTATCGGAGGAAGAAGAAAAAAGAGTTCAAGATTGCAGTGACCCTGACGGACTATGAATTTCATCCGGTCTGGCTTGTTTCCAACGTCGATCTGTATTTTACCGCCACCGAAGAGGTTAAAAGCAGTTTGCTGTTCTACGGGGTCCCCGCCGAAAAAATCGTGGCAAGTGGCATCCCAATCCACCCAAAATTTTCTGAAGAAAAAGACAGAAGGGGATTGCTTGACAAATACGGGTTAAATAATCAATCGTCGGTCGTCTTGATTTCGGCAGGGAGTTTCGGGGTGACTCCTCTTGGCGAGGTGATCGGCGATTTTGGGACGATTAAACAGGAGTTTCAAATCATGGTGGTTTGCGGCAATAATGCCGAGCTAAAGAAAGACCTTGAGATGAAACAAAAGTCCGAGCGCAGGCTGAAGAAGGTATTCGGCTTTGTCGATTTTATGGACGAGTTAATGGCCTCGTCCGATCTATTAATAACCAAACCCGGTGGGATTACGGTGTCGGAGAGTATGGCCGTGGGGGTGCCGATGATTCTTATCGAGCCGATTCCGGGACAGGAAGAAGCCAATGCTGATTACTTAGTTGAGCAGGGGGCCGGGGTAAAGGCCCGCAATCTGCCCGTCTTGCTTCATAAACTTGGGGAATTGGTAAGGAATCCCGGAAAACTGGCGGAGATGTCAGGAAGAGCCAAAGTCATTTCCCGTCCCTTTGCAGCCAAAACCATAGCAGAAAGAGTAATGAATCTGAAAAAGTGAAGTTCCCCGCCTACAGGGCGGGGCTTCACGGATAGCCGAGACTTTTCCCGCCTACCGGCGGGCAGGCAGTCTCGGCGAAAATGCAGCTGCCGGACAGGAATGTCCGGCCTATCGGACATGAAGGTAACCCAAGTGAAGGCTTGTGGCCGTAATTTTCGTCTTCACCTTATTCCTTCGGATGCTTAGATTCGTAGATTCGTTTCTTAATCTGACCGATCTCTTTCGTGACAGGAATCTCTTTCGGGCAGACCTCCGTACATTTCCACAGCGTCTGACAACCCCACGCCCCGTCCTTATGATCCAGCAGAGCAATTCTTTCATCCGCACCCTCATCCCTTGAATCGAAGAGGTACCGAAAAGACCGGACCAGCGCCGCAGGACCGACATAACTCGCTGTCTCCGGATTCTGATTGACGGGACAGGCTGCCGTGCAGCAGGCGCAGAGGATACAACGGATGGCCTTTTCAAGAATATGTTGATCTTCGGCCGACTGTCTTCGCTCCTGACCGGGCGGAGGAGTCTTCGTGATGAGATAAGGCTTGATCGAATTGTATTTCTCAAAGAAGGGGTCGAGGTCCACGATCAGGTCCTTGATCACCTTAAACACCGGAAGGGGCTCGATCAGAACCTCCTCCTTATAGTCCTTGGCCAACTTCTGGCAGGGCAGACTGCAGATGCCATTGATCCTCATCCCGTCCGATCCACAGATTCCATGGCCGCAAGACCATCGATAGGATAGCGTTGGGTCCTGTTCCCACCGGATCCGGTTGAGGCAGTCGAGAAGTCGATCCATCGGATCGGCCTCGACTTCATAGGTTCGGTAATAAGGCTCTTTATCTTTCTCCGGATCAAAGCGGAAGATTTTCAGTTTAACGATCATGGATCACCTCAAAAAATGTGCTGCGGTGCAGCGGTGTTGCAGTGTTGCCGTTAAGAATCTTTTACTGCAACACAGCAGCACTTTGGAACGGAATCTCTCTCAGTAAAAATGTGCTGCAGTGCAGCGGTGTTGCAGTGCTGCCGTTATAAATCTTTTACTGCAGCACAGCAGCACTTTAAAACGGCAGCATTCTTAATAGACTCTCGCCTCGGGCTGGAATCGCGTGATCTTCACCGGTTTGTATCTGACCTCCATTCCTTTTGGAGTCTGGAAGACAAGGGTATGTTTGAGAAAATAGCGATCCGCCCTGGCCCGAAAATCCTCCCGATAATGTGCCCCCCGGCTCTCCCTTCGATGGAGGGCACTAAATAAGATGACCTCCGAGAGCTCAAGCTGGTGGCCCAGCTCAATTGCCTCCATCAATTCATAGTTGAAGGTTTTTCCCTTGTTCACCACCCCGATCTCTTTGTAACGCTTTTTCAAGTTTTGAATCTCCTCAATCCCCGTTTTCAAACCGTCCTCATCCCGAAAAACCGAGCCATAATCCATCATGACAGACTGCATCTTTTTTCTGATAAGATCGGCCTTCTCCTTGCCGTCTCGACTCAAGAGTCTGTCGATCCGTTCTTCCACACCTTTCAAAGAAGCATCTGTGGTCTCCGGAAGTTCAACCTTTTTTATCTCTTCCTTCATGGCCAACCCGCTCCTCCGCCCAAAGACGAGCAGATCAAGAAGAGAATTGCAGCCGAGCCGGGTGGCACCGTGAACCGATACACACGCACATTCTCCTGCTGCATGCAGTCCCGGCACGATCGAACCCCTCTCGTCGAGGAAGACCCTTCCATCGACGTCCGTTGGAATGCCTCCCATCATGTAATGGCAGGTGGGCGCCACCGGAACAGGATCGTAGACCGGATCGATTCCCGTGTAGATTCTGATAAAGGAGGCGATCTCCCAGAGTTTCTCCTGAATCTTCTCCTCTCCGAGATGGGTCAGGTCGAGATGGACATAATCCTTTCCGCCAATTCCCCTCCCCTCGCGGATCTCCGTGAGAATGGCCCTCGACACGACATCCCTCGCGGCCAGGTCTTTCACGGTGGGCGCATATCGCTCCATAAAACGCTCGGCCAACCGGTTACGCAAAAAACCGCCCT
>Ga0315282_10007996_pt1 | contig 17214 bp, 11 predicted proteins | sample YL17G07_20_MG_FD_203693 | JGI IMG/M metagenome (GOLD analysis project Ga0315282, IMG submission 203693) | Sediment microbial communities from Yellowstone Lake, YNP, Wyoming, USA - YL17G07_20 | ecosystem: Environmental > Aquatic > Freshwater > Lake > Sediment | place: USA: Wyoming | collected... | reverse complement strand
GAGGACCCGACTTCGAACCAGCAGAGCGAGCAGCTCCCCACCTTCAACGCCTATTCGGCCGACGGGGAGGTGACCGCGCCGCTGGTCTATGTGAACTACGGCATCCCCGAGGACTACGAACAGCTCGCGCGCCTGGGCATCTCCGTCAAGGGGGCCCTGGTCATCGCGCGCTACGGCGATTCCTGGCGCGGCATCAAGCCCAAGGTGGCGGCTGAACACGGCGCGGTGGGCTGCCTGATTTATTCCGACCCGCACGAGGACGGCTATTTCCAGGGCGACGTTTTCCCGCTGGGGCCCTATCGCCCGCGCGATGGCGCGCAGCGCGGCAGTGTCATGGACATGCCGCTCTATCCTGGCGATCCGCTGACTCCGGGCGTGGGCGCTACGCCTGAGGCTAAACGCTTGCCGCTCCAGGAAGCCAAGACCATCACCAAGATTCCGGTGCTGCCGATTTCCTACGGCGACGCCCAGCCGCTGCTGGCGGCGCTGAAAGGCCCGGTGGCTCCGGCCGGCTGGCGCGGCAGCCTCCCCATCACCTACCACCTGGGACCGGGCCCCGCCAAGGTCCATCTGAAGGTAAAGTCCAACTGGGACTTGAAACGGCTCTACGACGTCATCGCCAGGATTCCGGGCGCCAGCTATCCGGACGAGTGGATCCTGCGTGGCAATCACCACGACGCCTGGGTCAACGGCGCAAATGATCCGGTGGCCGGCGTCAACGCCTTGATGGAAGAAGCCCGCGCTTTCAGCGAACTGCTCAAGCAGGGCTGGAAACCCAAGCGCACCATTGTCTACTGCGCCTGGGATGCTGAGGAACAGGCGCTGCTGGGTTCCACCGAGTGGGGCGAAGCGCACGCCGAGGAACTGCGGCAGCATGCCGTGGCCTACATCAACACCGACTCGAACAGCCGGGGCTACCTGGACATGGAGGGCTCACACACGCTGGAGAAGTTCATCAATGGGGTGGCGCGCGACATCACGGACCCGGAGACCGGGCTGACGGTCTGGAAGCGGAGCCAGTTGGCGCGCATCGCAAGATCTCCGCAGGACCGCCAGGAAGTGCGCCAGCGGCCCGACCTGCGCATCGGGGCGCTGGGCTGCGGCTCGGACTACTCGGTGTTCATAGACCATCTGGGAATCGCCTCGCTGAACCTGGGTTACGGCGGCGAGGACGGCAGCGGCATTTACCATTCCATCTACGATGACTTGTACTGGTACATGCATTTCTCCGACGCCGATTTCCGCTACGGGCGCGCGCTGGCTCAGACCATCGGCACCGCGGTGATGCGCCTGGCCAGCGCTGAGTTGTTGCCCTTCGACTTCACCGCCTTCGCTGACACCGTCCGCCGGTACGTGGCCGAGCTCCAGAAGCTGCTCAAGGACAAACAGACCGAAATCCAGGAACGCAACCGGCAGATCGAAGAGGGCGTTTTTACGGCCACGGCGGACCCGAAGCAGAAGTTCGTTCCACCCTCTGTCGAGCCGGTCCCGCCGTATCTGAGTTTTGCGCCGCTCGAGAACGCCGCCGAGGCCCTGGCACGCAGTGCCGAGCGCTACGAGAAGGCGCTGGCCGGCGCTTCTCTGCGCTCGGTCGAAGCGGTCAACAAGAAGCTGATCGAGAGCGAGCGGCGTCTGATCGACCCGGCCGGATTGCCGGGCCGGCCCTGGTTCAAGCACCAGATCTACGCTCCGGGCCTCTACACGGGCTACGGCGTCAAAACCATTCCCGCGGTGCGCGAAGCCCTCGAGCAGAAGAGATGGCAGGAGGCCGAGGGGCACATCGCCCGAGTGGGCAAGATCCTGATCGAGGAGGCAGCGCTGATCGAGTCGGCGGCTGCCGAGCTGCAATGAACGATGTCGCCGATTACTACGGACAGGTCTCGGAAGAGGGGCGGTTGTCCACGGGCTACGGCCCGCTGGAACTGGCGCGCACCCAGGAGCTGATCGTCCGCTACCTGCCCGCGCTGCCGGCGGTGGTCCTGGATGTCGGCGGCGCCACCGGTGTGTACAGTTGCTGGCTGGCGTCCCTGGGATACGAAGTGCATCTCATTGATCCGGCGCCGAAGCACATCGAGCAAGCCCGCCAGGCCGCGGCGCGGCAGAGCGCGCATCCGGTGGCCAGTCTGCGGGTGGGCGATGCGCGGAGCCTTTCGGAAGCGGACAGTTCCGCGGACGCCGTGCTGCTGATGGGGCCGTTGTATCATCTCACCGAACCGCAGGACCGCATGACGGCCCTGCTCGAGGCGCGCCGCGTGCTCCGCCCGCGAGGTCTGCTGTTCGGCGCGGCGATCTGCCGCTTCGCCTCGCTGCTCGATTCCCTGGACCGCGGCTTCATTGACGATCCCAGGTTCTTTCCCATCCTCGAACGCGACCTCGAAGACGGCCGGCATCGCAACCCCACCGATAATCCGGACTACTTCACGGACGCGTTCTTCCACCTGCCCGATGAACTGTGCGCCGAGGTCGCCCAGGCTGGTTTCTCCGTCGTCGAGCTGCTCGCTGTGGAAGGCCCCGGCCGGCTGGCCTCGGACTTCGAGCGCCGCTGGGCGGATCCGGAGCGTCGCCAGCGGCTGCTCGGGGTCATCCGAAAGATCGAGCGCGAACCGTGCCTGCTGGGCCTCAGCCAGCACCTGCTGGTGGTGGCGGCGAAGTAAAGCACGCTACACTGTCAGCAAATGGCCTCTGGGGCGGAGCAGGCAGAACTCGGATCTATCGGCCAACTGGCGCAGGCCCGGGGCGTGCGCGAGTGCTTGCAGTGGTTCACCCGCGAGAAGCAGTGGATCAACGAGCAGCACCTCCAGCTTTGCCGCATTCCCGCGCCGACCTTTTTGGAGCAGAAGCGCGCCGAGTGGATGGCCGAGCAATTCCGGGCTCTGGGCTGCCAGGTCGAGATCGACCGCGCCGGCAACGTGCTGGCGTGTCTGGAGCCCGATCAGGGGAGCCCGCTGGTGGCGCTGACGGCCCATCTCGATACGGTCCTGGTCCCGCGCAACAAAGACGAGATTCTCGTCGAGCCGGACGGGAGGCTTTGCGGGCCCGGCGTCTCCGACAACGGCGCCGGGCTGGCGGCGCTGCTGGCCGTCGCCAAGGCCATGAAATCCTCGCCGCCCATCGAGGACGCCCGGTCTCGGCTCCTGCTGGTGGCCAGCGTAGGCGAAGAGGGCGAGGGCAACCTGAGCGGCATGCGCTACCTGTGCGGAGCCTCCGCGCTGGCCCCGCGGATACGATCTTTCCTGGTGCTGGACGGCGCAGGCACCGATCGCGTCACCTGCCAGGCGCTGGCCAGCCGGCGTTTCGAAGTGACCTTCACTGGCCCCGGAGGACACAGTTGGACGGACTACGGCAATGGCAACCCGGTCCACGCTCTGGGGCAGACCATCGCGCTGTGTTCCGAGAAGTGCTGCTTCGGCAACGGAGCGCGCTCCTCGTTTAATTTCGGAACCATCGAAGGCGGCGCGAGCATCAACTCGATCCCGGCCATCGCTCGCGGGAAGGTGGATGTTCGTTCGGAAAGCAACCGCCGCATCGAGGAACTGGTCGAGCTGCTCACGGCCTCCGTCGAGCGGGCACTCGAGATCGAGAACCAGCGCGCCACCGGAGGGAAGCTCGCGGCCAAAATCAGGGAAATCGGTTCGCGCCCCGGCGGCCGGCTCGACGAAAACGCGCCGCTGCTGGTTTCCCTCCGCGCCGTGGACGCGCACCTGGGCCTCCGCCCGCATCCGGACTCCGCCTCCACTGACGCCAACATTCCGCTGTCGCTGGGACTCGAGGCGGTGACCATCGGGGCCGGCGGCCAGGGCGGCGGCGCGCACACACCCGCGGAATGGTTTCACCCGGAAGGCCGCGACCTGGGTCTGAAACGCATCCTGCTGACGCTGGCGCTGCTGCTGCGGGAAGAGCTTGTAGCTCGTAGCTGGTAGCTTGTAGGGCGCAGGTTGGGTGCGGCTCCCGCCGGCGCAGTCTTCTGTCCACAGGCTACAAGCTACAGGCTACAAGCTACAATCGCAGTTGGCCTCTACACGCCCAAGTGGGTCTTCCCGCTCCTGGCGCGCTGACTTGGCGCTGGCCGGCATCACCCTGATCTGGGGGGCCACCTTCGTGCTGGTCAAGCAGGCGCTCCAGGACGTCTCGGCTCTGCTGTTCCTGGCGCTGCGCTTCAGCCTGGCCTCGCTGGCCTTGGGCCTGGTTTTCCGCCCGCTGTCCAGCAAGTTCTCCAACCCCGCAACGCTGCTTCGAGGCGGGGTCCTGGCCGGCCTGTGCCTGTTTAGCGGGTACCTGTTCCAGACTTTCGGCCTGAAGTACACGACGCCCTCGAAGTCGGCCTTCATCACCGGGCTTTCGATCGTCATGGTGCCACTGCTCAGCGGCCTGCTGAGGAGAAAGCTGCCGCAGATTTCGGAAGGACTCGGGGTGGCGGCCGCCACGCTGGGCATGGGCTTGATGACCCTGGAGGGAGAAGCGCTCGCCATCGGGCGGGGAGATCTGCTGACGCTGGCCTGCGCGTTCTCCTTCGCGGTGCACATCGTGGTGGTAGGGCACTATGCCCCCCAGGTCAGCTTCGCGGCCCTCACCCTGGTGCAGATCGTGACGGCCGCGGTGCTCGCCTCGGGCAGCTTCTGGTGGGCGGAGGCGATGGTGATCCGCTGGCGTCCCGGCGTGGCCGTCGCCCTGGTGGTGACCGGGCTGCTGGCGACCGCTCTGGCGTTCTCGGTCCAGGCTTGGGCGCAGCAGCATACCACCGCCACACGCACCGCCCTGGTGTTTGCGCTGGAGCCCGTTTTCGCCTGGGCCACTTCGTTCCTGCTGACCGGAGAACTCTTGTCCCTGCGGGCTACCCTGGGAGCCCTGCTGATTCTGTGCGGAATCCTGTGCGCAGAATTGAAACCCGTCCAGCGGGCGCGGCATCCTTCTGTTTAGAATAGAGAGAAGGGGACTCTCGCCCCCGGAGATACGACCCATGAACATTCTGAACGCCATGCGAAGGCAGAAGCTTCTTTCTCTCAGCCTTCTGCTGTTCACCCTCTCGATAGGGATCCTGATTGGCACTTTGGTGAACACGGCCGTGCGGGCCGAAAAAGGCCAGAGCGCCGCGCGCGACGCCAGCCCGTTAACCATTCCCAGTCCCGCGCAGCTCTCGACCGCTTTCGGCCAGCTTGCCAGGCAGTTGGGGCCCTCGGTGGTGAACGTCACCTCGACCTACGGAGCAAGACAGGCCCGCCAGCTCCAGCAAACTCCCCGCCGGCGCCAGCCCACGCCCTCACCCGACGAAGAGGAAGACCAGGGCGGGCTGGACCTGTTCCGGCGCTTCTTCGGAAGCCCCTTTGGCGACATGCCGCAGTTGCCCTTCCGGGGCCAAGGCACTGGCTCGGGGTTCATCGTGGACAAGAACGGCTACATCCTGACCAATAACCACGTGGTGCAGGACGCCGACCGCATCCGGGTAAAACTCCACGATGATCCCAAAGAGTACGATGCCAAGGTGATCGGCCAGGATTTCGAGCTCGACATCGCGGTGATCAAGATCGAGGCTGGAAGGCCCCTGCCCGTCGCCAAGATCGGCAATTCCGACGGGGTGCAGGTCGGTGACTGGGCGGTAGCCATCGGCTCGCCGTTCGGGCTGGAGGCCACCGTCACGGCCGGTATCATCAGCGCCAAGGGCCGCGACATCGCAGACCCGGAACATCAACTCCAGAAATTTCTGCAAACCGACGCGGCCATTAACCCCGGCAACAGCGGTGGCCCACTGCTGGACCTGAAGGGCGAGGTGATCGGCGTCAACACCGCCATCGCCACCGCAACCGGCGGCTATCAGGGCATCGGATTTGCCCTGCCGATCAACATGGCGGCCCAGGCCTACAACCAGATCATCAAGACCGGCAAGGTGTCACGCGGAGGGATCGGGGTTAATTTCCGGAAGGGCGGCCCGCCGGAACTGCTGAAGGCCTACGGCGTGTCCGAGGGTGTGTTTGTGGACACGGTCACCCCGGGCGGACCCGCCGACAAGGCCGGCATCAAGGCGGAAGACATCATCATCTCTTTCAACGGCAAGCCCATCAAAGACGGCGAGGACCTGGTCAGCCGGGTGTCCGCCACCCCGGTCGGCTCGGAGGCCACCGTTGAGGTGATCCGCGACGGCAAGAAGAGGGAGTACAAGCTGACCATTGCCGAGCGCGCCGCGCTGTTCCCGGACACGGTGGGGGGCCGCCGGGTGCCGCAGGAACCCAGCCGGACTGAGAACACCGAGGCCAAGTTCGGCTTCTGGTATCGCAACCTCACCTCCGGCGACCGGGACCGGATGGGCTTCGATGAGAAGGGCGGTGTTCTGATCACGCGTGTGGATCCTGGTTCATTCGCCGAAGACATCGGGGTGCTGCCGCGGGATATCCTGATCGCCATCAACCGCCAGCCGGTCAATTCGGTGGATGATGTCCAGCGCATTCAGGCCACGGTCAGGCCGGGTCAGCCGGTGGCTCTCCGGATCATGCGGGGCGTCCCCGCGCGGACCGGCAGGGCGGACTGGCAGACGGTTTTCCTGGCGGGCACGCTGCCGGCCAATCCGTGATAGCATGACTCAGTAGCACAGCGTGGCAAGCCGCAAGAAAGAAAATCAAAAGGCAAAAATATCTGCGCCGGTCCGTGGGCCGCACTGGAGAGGAATCTTCGCGGGCTGGCCGCAATCAAAACAATCGTCAATGACTCAATTCTTGAGCGGCGCCGGAAACTGGCTACCACGCGGAATCTTCGCGGCGCGCAATGAAGTGGGACTTTAGGAGTTCAGCCTTGCGGAAACTCGGCGTTCTCATTCTGGTGCTGTGCCTGGCCGGGCCGGGATTCCCGCAGGAACAGAAGAAGTCCACGCGGACGGTGGCGCCAAAGAAGTCCTCACCCGCGAAGAAGAAGTCTCGCCTGGCGAAGAAGCCCGCCGCCTCCGCGAAGAAGAAGTCTGCCCCGGCCAAGAAGCCCCCCGCCTCCGCGAAGAAGAAGTCTGCCCCGGCCAAGAAGGGCGCTGCGGCCAGCAAGAAGAGCCGCTCGAAGAAGCGCCCACCGAGCTGGCGCACGGGCCAGCAGACGCCTACCCGCGAGCGCTACCAGGAAATCCAGCAGGCCCTGGTGGACAAGAGATATCTTCAGGGCCCCGCTACCGGGGTGTGGGGACCGGAATCCGTCGAAGCGCTTAAGAAGTTTCAGGCGGACCAGAATCTGGAACCCAGTGGAATGCTGGATTCTCTCTCCCTGATCACGCTGGGGTTGGGTCCCCGGCGCGAACCCAGCAGTGCTCCGGGAGGCGACGGGGCTCAAGCCCCCCAAAACCAGGCCGCTCCTGCGAAAACCGATCCAAACCGTCCATGATCATCGGCGTTCCGAAAGAAATCAAAGATCACGAAACCCGCGTGGGGCTGGTCCCCAGCGGTGTGATCGGATTGCGTGAAGCCGGCCACCAGGTCCTCGTCGAGTCCGGCGCGGGGCAGGGCAGTTCCATCCCCGATCAAGAGTACCTCGAAGCCGGCGCTCAGTTGGTTGCCTCGGCCCGCGAGATGTGGGCCCGGGCCGGCCTGGTGGTCAAAGTGAAGGAACCCCAGCCCGCCGAGTACGGGTTTCTCAGGCCCGGGCTGATTCTGTTCACTTACCTGCACCTGGCGCCCCTGCCCGAGCTGACCGACCGCCTGCTGGAGTCCGGAGTCAGCGCGGTGGCCTACGAAACCATCCGCGAGAAAGACGGATCGCTGCCCCTGCTGACGCCCATGAGCGAGGTGGCCGGCAGGTTGGCCGTCCAGATCGGCGCGGTCTATCTGGAAGCGCCGAATGGCGGACGCGGGGTGCTGCTGAGCGGCGTGCCGGGGGTGGCCCCCGGCAATGTGGTGATTCTGGGCGGCGGGGTGGTGGGGACCAATGCCGCCAAGGTGGCCGTTGGGATGGGCGCCCACGTCACCATCATTGACCTCAACCTCAACCGCCTGCGCGAACTGGACGACATTTTCAACGGCCAGGTGGTTACCCTGGCTTCCAACGTGTGGACCCTGCGCGAGACCTTGAAGACCGCCGACCTGGTGATTGGAGGCGTGCTCATTCCCGGCGCCTCGGCCCCCAGAATCGTGCGCCGCGACATGATCTCCCAGATGAAGCGCGGAGCCGTGGTGGTGGACGTTGCGATCGACCAGGGCGGATGCCTGGAGACTTCACGTCCCACCACCCACACTGACCCCGTTTACTTTGTGGATGGGGTGCTGCACTACTGTGTCTCGAACATGCCGGCCGCGGTGCCGCACACCTCAACCTTCGCCTTGACCAACGCCACGTTCCCCTACCTGCTCGAACTGGCCAATCATGGCCTCGAGAAGGCCTGCGCCGAAAACCCAGGCCTGCGCCAGGGCCTGAACACCTACCGCGGCCAACTGACCCACCCCGGCGTGGCGGATTCGCAGGGCCGATCCTGGACGGCAGCCGAAGCGCTGCTGGAGTGAACCCGGACTGGCTCACATCCGCACAACTTCCGCGACCGGGGCTTCCACCACCGGCACCGGGGGCGGCTGGAATTTCACGGAGACCAGCTTGGAGACGCCGGGTTCCTGCATGGTGACGCCGTAAAGCACCTGGGCGGCTTCCATGGTGCGCTTGGCGTGGGTGATGATGATGAACTGGGTTTGCTGGGACATCTGCTCGAGCAGGTGCGTGAAGCGCTGGATGTTGGCGTCGTCCAGCGGCGCATCCACCTCGTCCAGCACGCAGAAGGGGCTGGGCTGGTACTTGAAAATGCCCATCAGCAGGGCCAGGGCGGTGAGGGCCTTCTCGCCGCCCGAGAGCAGCAGCACGTTCTGAAGCCGCTTGCCGGGCGGGGAGGCCACGATGTCGATGCCGGATTCGTTCACGTTCTCTTCGTCGGTGAGGCGCATCTCGCCGGTCCCGCCGCCGAACAGGGTCACGAAGAGTTCGCGGAAATTGGCGTTGATGGCCGCGAAAGCTTCCGTGAAGCGCCTGCGCGACTCGATATCGATTTCGTGGATGGCCTTCTCGGTGTCGCGGATGGAATCCAGCAGGTCCTGGCGCTGGGTGTTGAGGAACTCGTAGCGCTGGTGGGCTTCGCGGTACTCTTCGAGCGCCTGCGGATTCACCGGGCCGAGCGCCTCGATGCGCGCGCGGATCTCCTGATAGCGCTGGTCGGCGTCCGCCAGCGCCTGCTCGTCGAGCGCGATTTCCTCGGCGCTCGCCACCAGCTCCTGGGCCGTGCAGTTGAGTTCCTTGCGGCTGGTCTCCTCCAGGAACCGCAATTCGGCCTGGCGCTTCACCAGCTCGACTTCGATTTGAGCGCGCTGCTCCTGGGCGGCCTGCAGATCGAGGCGCAACTGCTTGAGGGTTTCCTCGAGACCGGCGAGTTCCGCACGCAGTTGCGCCTCCTCTCCCGCCAGGCGGCTGACCTCGTTTTGGGTCTGCGAGATCTCAGCGGCGAGCGCTGCGCTGCGCTGGTCGAGCGCCAGGTTGTCGGACAGCAACTGGGCCCTGGCGAGACCCTGCCGCTCGAGTTCGGCGGTGAGCTCGAGGCCTCGCGCGGTGAGTTCCCCGAGTTGGGCTTCCAGCCGGGCCAGAGCAGTCTGCCCGGCGCGCCAGCGCTCTTCCAGGCCCGCTAGCTCGGCGCGCAAGGTGGCATGTTCCTCGCCCGTGCGGGCGGCTTCCAGCTTGAGAGTTTCCAGTTGCGCGTGCCCGGACTCGAGCGCCTGTTCCTGTTCCAGACGCTTCCGTTCCCGCGCCTCGACGGCCTGCTGGTGGTGCTCGCGCTGCGCCAGCGCGCGTTCCTCTTCCCTCATCAGGCCCTCGCGTTCCAGCCGGGCCACCGACAAGCGCGCCGCCGCCCGCGAGATGTCCTCGGCCAGCTTGCGCATCTCGTGGTCCAGGGTTAGGGTTCCCTTCTCGTGATTCTGCTGCTCACTGCGCAGGCGCTCGAGGCCCGCCTCCAACTCCTGAATCCGGGCCTCCAATCTGTGGATGCGCGCGCCGGTTTCATCGAGCTGCTTCTGGCGGGCCAGCACCTGGGCCTTGGCTTCCCGCAGTTCCCGTTTCAGCGCCAGCGGCCCGCTGGAAGTCTTCTTGCCTCCGCTGAGGGTGTGCCCGTGGTAGCAGACGCCATCCCGGAGCAGAAAATAGAGCTGCGGATACTGGAGCGCCAGGCGCTGCGCGGCCGCGCGGTCCGCCGAAACGAAACACCGCGCCAGGCGGGGCAGGCACTCCACCGCGGAATTCGAGAGCCCGTTGGTGAGCCGCAGCACGTCGCTCAGGCGAGCGACGGCGCCGGAGTCCGAACTAACATGCGGTTCGGCGAACTGCGGCTCCGGGGCGGCCGAACTCGGCGCCGGATGCACCAGGAACGTGGCGCGTCCATCCACGCCGGCAAGCATCAAGTCGATGCCGGATTCGGCCTGCGCCCAGTCTCGGACGATGATGTAATCCAGCTCGTCGTGCAGGAATTCCTCGACGGCCTTCTCATAAGCGGGCTCGACTTCCACGAAATCGGCCAGCACGCCCGCGGGTTTCAGATCCTGCCCCTGCCCGCGCTCGAGCGCGGTGAAGAAGCGCTTCACCGGCTCGGTGGCATAAGCCCGATGGGAGAGGATCTCCTCGAGCGAATCGCGGCGCGCTTTGATTTCGGAGAATTCCGCGCGGGCGGTTTCCAGCTCGCGCCGGGCGCTGGCGGCCTCGGCCTTGCACAGCGCCAAGTCCTCTTCGATGCGGCGGCGTTGCTCGGCAATGGATTCAAATTCGAGCTGCCGCGCCGCCAGCTTTTGAGAGAGTTCCTGTTTGGAGGCGCCCTGCCACTCCAGGTCCCCGGCCGCGGTCTCCTCTTCCTTTTCCACCTTGACCAGGTCGCGGTCCAGCGCGGCCAGGTATTCGTCGATCTGGGCAAGCTGGTTGGTGAGCTCGGAGGTCTCACCCAGCAAGCGCAGCACGAGCTGGCGCGTGGCTTCCATGGCGCGCTCGCGCTCCTCCAGCGATCCCCGCAGTTCCTCGCGGCGGCGGTTCTTGGCTTCGAGACGCGCGCCCATGGCACCGGCCTGGCCCTCCAGCTCTTCCAGGCTCTCCCGCTCGGCCGCGCATTCGCGCTGGAGGCCGGCGGCGCGCGTTCCCAGCTCCTGAGATTCGGCCTCACCCTGCTCGAGCCGCTGCTCGATCGAGCCGATTTGCTGGGCCTGGGCAGCCAGCCGCCCGCGGGTACGCTCTAACTCCAGTTGCAACTCTGCAAGCCTGTTGCGAGCTTCGGTCAGTTGGGCTTCTTTCTGATAGCTCTCTGCCTGGAAGCGGCTGTAGGTGTTCTCCTTCCCGGTCACCTTGCCCGCCAGGGATCGCAGCCCGGCCGAAGCCAGGTTCAGATCCAGCGCGATTTTGGCGGTCTCACGCTCCAGCATCTGGTAGCGGCCCGCCAGGACGCGCCGCAACTGCGCGCCCATTTCCTTGCGCAGTTCTTCGTAGCGCCGGGCCTTGGCGGCCTGCCGCTTCAGCGAATTGGCCTGGTGGCCGACCTCCTCCAGGATGTCGAAGACGCGCTCCAGGTTGTGCTTGGCGCCTTCCAGCCGGGCTTCCGCAAGCCGGCGCCGGGACTTGAACTTCGAGACCCCGGCGGCCTCCTCGATCACGGCGCGGCGGTCCTGCGGCCGCGAGCTGAGCAGCTGGCCGATCCGCCCTTGTTCGATGATGGCGTAGGATTCCGGCCCCAGGCCCGTGCCCATGAAGATGTCCTGGATGTCGCGCAGCCGGGCGGCCCGGCCGTTGATCAGGTATTCGCTTTCGCCGGAGCGGAACAGGCGGCGCGTGACCGTGATTTCGGAGACCTGCTCGCCCAGGTCGTTGCCGTTCCAGGGGGAGGCGCTGGAAACGCCCGAGCCGTTCACCTTCCCCGCGCCGTTGGTCTTAACGGGCGCGACGGCCTGCTCGATGTGCAAGGCAGGCTCGACCAGCGTGAGCGTCACGGCGGCCAGTCCCACCGGCTTCCGCTCCCGGGTTCCCGCGAAGATCACGTCCTCCATCCGGGTGCCGCGCAGGGTCTTGGCGGACTGCTCCCCCAGCACCCAGTTGATAGCGTCCGCTAGGTTGGACTTCCCGCAGCCGTTGGGACCCACGATAGCAGCGATCCCGGCGCCGTGGAAGCGGAGTTCGGCGCGCTCCGGAAAGGACTTAAAGCCGTGTACTTCAACGCGCTTGAGTCTCAGCAAAGCCTGTACCTCTCTACCAACTCAGATCCCGGCCCAAACGGGCACGACTCGGGGCATTGACTCCATGCTAACCGGAAAGGAGGAAAAAGTAAAGCGCCATACAGCATAAAGGGGCGATTCCCGGTTGGCCCCAACATGTTGGGGCCCGCCTCCATGCCCCCCGCCTCCAGTTCCGACACTTGTCCTCCTGCCATCAGCTTACCGATGCCGCAGGCCATCTCCAAAAAAAGTCCGCCGCTTTGCGGCTTGTGGCATTGAGTGGCATAATGAATTACGGCATAGGCTATGCACCCGCCCCCCTACGTCCCCTTCAGAACCTTCCTGACGGCCATCGAGAGCTTCGAGCGGGGCCTGCCCAACCAGATCGACCGCTCGGTCTGGCCGTCGCACTCCGGCGCCACGCAGGGCCAGTTGCTAGGGGCCTTCCGGTTCCTGGGACTGGCGGACGAGAAGGACCGTCCCAGCGGCGAGCTGAGGGCGCTGGTCGAGGGCAAGCAGAACAGAAAAACAACCCTGCGGCGGATTCTCGAAAAGAGCTACCGGGAGCTGGCTTCGCTGGATCTGGCCAAGGCTTCCCCGCGGCAGCTTGACGAAGCCATGCGGCGCTATGGCCTGGGCGGGGCCACGCACCGCAAGGCGGTCTCCTTCTTCCTGCACGCTGCCGGCTACGCCGAAGCTCCGCTTTCTCCTCTGCTGCTCCGCAAGACGCGAGTGCCTGGTGTCCGGCGCCCGGCTCCGGCGCCGCGGGTCGCGGCGCGCGGCGAATCCAGGACCATCCGCCTGCGCAGCGGCGGCGCCCTGACGCTGGTCATGGATGCCAAATTCCTCGAACTGGCGAAAGAAGACCGCGAGTTCGTCTTCTCTCTGCTGGACCAGATGGCGGCCTACGAGCGCGCCTCTTCCGAGCCGCGGCCGTAAGGGAGCGGTATATTGGCGGTATGTTGACTCGACGATCGCTGTTGGGCGCCGTGGCCGGTAGTGCGGCGCTCAGGGCGAGCGCACGGAAACGGCCGAACTTCTTGTTCCTGATCGGCGATGACCACGCCGCATACATTCTGGGCGCAGACGGAAACCGGATGGCCCAAACGCCCAACCTGGACCGCCTGGCGGCGGAGGGGACGCGCTTCGCCCGGAACTTCTGCAACTCGCCGGTCTCGACACCCTCGCGGCAATCCTTCTTTACCGGCCTGATGCCTCACGCGGCGGGCGTCACCCGGCTTCCTACGCCGCTTTCCGAAGACAAGCCGACGCTGGCCAAACAACTCCGCAGAGCCGGCTACCGGACCGCGGTGATCGGCAAAATGCACTTCAACCGGCCCTCTTCGCCGGGCCTGCACGGCTTTGATTACCTCATGGACGAGCAGGACGTGACCAAGGCCTGGAACGCCCAGGTCAAACCGCGAACTCCTCCCGCGGACATCCGCACCAAGCCGCCCTGGCGCCCGTTCAAGGACCCGGCGCGCATCTGGCTGAATGCCGACAAGCTTCCCTTCCCGCGCTCCTACGAGGAGATGCGGGGCACTTTCATCGCCCGGCAGGCGGAGCAGTTCCTGGAACAGAACCAGGGCCAAACGTTTGCCCTGTGGGTCAGCCTCCAGGAACCCCACTCGCCCTTCGATTTCCCCATCGAGGATCGCGACCGCTTCGATCCCAAGAAGTTCGAGGTCCCGCGCGTGGGACCCGAAGACGCCTGGCAGGTCCCGCTGATCTTCCGCGAACTCACGCGCGAAGACAAAGCCGGCATTATCGCTGCCTGTTACACTTCGGTGAGTTTCCTGGACCGCAATATCGGGGTGGTGCTGGAAAAGCTGAAGTCGCTGAAGCTGGACGAAAACACGCTGGTGGTTTACCTGGGAGACAACGGATATTGCCTGGGCCATCACGGGCGCTTCGAGAAGCACTGCTGTTATGAGCCCGCCCTGAGGGTGCCTTTGCTGATGCGGCTGCCGGGAAGCATCCGGCGCGGCGTGGTCAACGACCTGACCGAGTGCGTGGACATTTCCGCCTCCGTTACTGATCTGCTGGACGCCGATCCGCTGCCCGGACAGCACGGGCAGAGCCTCCGGCCCTATCTGGAAGGCAAGCGCATGGCCAGCCCGCGCGACCACATCTTCAGCGAATACCTTGAGAACGAGGAGGCTTGCATTCGCACGGCGCGCTGGAAGTTCATCCACTGCTCCGGCAAGCGCGAGCGCGGGGACGGCTACAAGACCGACAATCCCACCCCGGGCCGTTACGTCCGCCTGTATGATCTGGGAAAAGACCCCGGCGAGTTCACCGACGTGGCGCGCAAGCACACGGACGTGGTGACGCGCCTCGAATCGCTCATGCTGGACCGCTTCCGCAAGACCCACCCGGACGCGCCCAGCGAGCCGCCACGCCTGAGCATCGCGGAAGCCATCGACTGGTACCTGCGCCCGCGGGATGTGTAGCGCGCCGCTACGGCTTTCTTAGGAGCACTACTTCTTCTCGAAGGCTCAGCCTGGTCGCAGTCGAGCGCCTTTCTCTCCAAAGATCAATATCTGTCACCTGGAAACCCAGATCGTCGGCGACTTCGGCCAGCAACTGCCCGGTTCTGATTGGTATTTGGAAAAAGCTCATTTGATCGCCGACCACGTAGGCGCACCTTGCCCCTGAGCGCAGCTTTCTCTTCAGCGCGGTAAGGTGGCGGTACATTCCCCCGAAGTACAGCCTCACCACTCTGTGGTATAGTCGCTCAAACCCAGAGGTCTTTTGAAGTTCTTGGCGTTTCTTCTCAATCTGATCAGCCACGCGGATGATGCTGGATATGTGCTGGATATACTTGTCATCATCATCCCCCTTGAAAATGGTGCGCGTGTTGCTGCGCACCAAGAGCTCCTTGGTACCTCTCAATGCCGTCTTGTCTTTGATGAGATGCAGGAGCACTGACTCCAGCCGCGTACTGCGCGTGTAGTCCTTCTCGTTGGGATACGGAGGCGACGTGATGACCACGTCGATGGTGTTGTCCGGAATGCCTTCCATCTCGCGGGCATCAGAAGTCAGAACGCAGGTGAAGGGGCTGGCCGGATGTTGCTGCCGGACCAAAGCTAGGTCCTCGATCATCTTGCGGGCCTTGCGCTCAAACAGCACCACGACGGGCGCATCCTTTTTCGGGGCCGTGCGATAGACCTCCGGGCCAAATCCGAGGTTCCCAATGCCCTCCACCAGCACCGCTCCGGCAGCCAACCGGAATAAGTCGCGGTAGCGTGCAGATGGAACATCAGGATTGGACAGCTCTGGCACAACATGGTCAATCGCCTTTAGGAGGATCAGGAACTTAGCCAGCGGGACTGGGCTGATGAAGCCCTCCGGAATCAGTTGTTCCTGCTCTTTTGTCAGGCCGGTGAGGATGAGCGCTTCATCTCGCTCCTCTTCCTCCGCATCGGACCGGAAGAACAGATCTTCGTCGTCGAATCCCGCTCGTTTATAGCCGCGCTTGGCATCTCGAAGAATGCTTTCCAGGAAAGCGGTGAGCCGGGCGGGGATCAAGTCCCACGTGGTCTTGACCTTGGTGGCAAGGCAGCCCACAGGATTCGCTTCCGTGGCATAACCCTCAAACCCGAGCTTCTTGGCTTCCACTGATGTCGTCCCGCAGCCGACAAACGGGTCTAAAACGACATCCCGATCTGGATCGGCGCCAAGCTTCTGAAGGTAGTGTCGAATCAGGTGCGGTGGGAAGGCCAACACGAACCGATACCAATCGTGGACAACGCGGTCCTCCGCACGCACTTTGTTGATGAGATGGTTGTTCTCCTCGACGAGCTCCCGGCGCAGTTTCGGAACCACTGTGAGCATTTCGGTCCCCGCACCCTGATCGGCGGATTCCTGCCCCAGCTTCATGGTGGGATGGACCTTTTTTGCCGAGTCTGGCATCTTAATTGGAATCAGGCGTCCCTGAGCTACGCCGGCCCTTAGGCCTGGTTTCCGGCCTTACCAGACCAGGAACTTGAGGGACAATCTCGTAAACCTGCTGGTTAACTGGGGTCAGCGTTTCCAGATCGTCGAGTGTGGCCTTGCCGGCCTCCTGAAACTCGACCAGGTAAACCAGCGAGCGTCCAGGCTCCGCCAGGGTCTTGATCGCGATTGGGACGATTCTCTCTTGCTTGATATTGGGAATCTTGCCAAGCGCTTTCACGCCATTGAGGATTTGGTCTTCGAGGATGTCGTCCTTCATCCCCTTGGCCTCGCAGTAGACCAAAATCTCGTCTGTCGTTTCCCCAGAGAGTGGGTCTCCTTCCTGCATCAGGAACAGGGCATCGATCTCTGCTCGGGCAAGTTTCAGACCCATTTGGAGGTGGTCCACCTGGACGATCCGGCGGCCCGAGAAAATCGCAAAATGCGTTTCGATGAGGCGCAACCGAACGGCAATCTGCGCCAGCCAAGTCTCATCTGCCCGGCCCAAGCGCCGGGATGCCGCCGGAAGACTCACGCTCTGAATCTTGTGAGCATTACGGATGAGCTCATCGCCCGGGACGAGGACGTTTGGAAACGGCTCCGTCATGCCTGCCGGCGCAGGCACAAATCGGAAGCAGAGGCCTCTGCCTGTGGTCTGCGTAGCTGTGAATCCCCGCCCCCAGACAGACTTGGGACACTTTCGGTTCGCGCTGCTCTTAACCCTGACGAAATCTTTGAAGAAATTCGCTGGATTACGCTTGCTTAGTCTGACTTTGCACGAGTCGATAGCGTGTCCAACGTCTTCTAAAGTCACGTCGGGACTGAAGAGCGACGCGGTTGCCTTGTCCCACCTCTGCTCGAACAGATATTCAATGACCTTGCTCTTTTGCTCTTGTTGTTTCAGCCCCTTCTCGGACATAAACCTGCGCTTTGGGCCCACTCATCACGAAAGCGGACGAGGTCCCGAAGACCCACCTTAGTGTCTGTGACGAAATAATGTTGTCAGACTTTGCGTTCCTGAGGAAGTATTGAGTAGTTCCAGTCGCCGTGGAATCGGTCCCTACGGAGCGCTACTCGGGCGAGTTCCTGATCCGAGACTTTG
>Ga0315282_10007995_pt1 | contig 17216 bp, 17 predicted proteins | sample YL17G07_20_MG_FD_203693 | JGI IMG/M metagenome (GOLD analysis project Ga0315282, IMG submission 203693) | Sediment microbial communities from Yellowstone Lake, YNP, Wyoming, USA - YL17G07_20 | ecosystem: Environmental > Aquatic > Freshwater > Lake > Sediment | place: USA: Wyoming | collected... | reverse complement strand
AAGAGCAAGGCTTGAAAACGAACAAGTACATCCCTTTGCGCCTGCCCTGTGCTGGACGAATCCCCGCCGAGTTTGTATTTAAAGTCTTGAAGAGTGGCATAAAGAAAGTAGTTTCTGTTCAGTGCGAGGACAGTTTCTGCCGTTTCAAAGAGGGCACCAAGATAAGCACCAGAAAGCTGCTCCTCGGCAAGGGGGTTCTTGAACAGCTCGGCTTGCCCAGGGACGCCTTCAGAGTGATAAAGCACTCCAGGAAAGCGGTTTACGACACGACAAAATGCGTGGGCTGCGACAAGTGCGTGTTCATCTGCCCCTACAAAGCAATAGAGGCAGAACCATTCGCAACACCGAGAATACTCAGCGAGAAGTGCATGGGCTGTGGAGCATGCGCTCTAGTCTGTCCGCACGAGGCGATTGAAATCAAGGGTTTCGAGTTTGAAAACGTTCTGAAACGCTACACAGAATCGGCCAAGAAGCTGAAAGAGGCAGGCATTTCGCCCTTGGTCCTAGTCTTCGCGTGCCAATGGTCAGAGTTCCAAGCCTTGGATGGTTTTGAAAACCATTTATTCAAGAGAAAAGCGGTTACGATGGAGATTCCCTGCTTCAAAGCACTCGACCCAGTCCACGTTATCAACGCGTTGCAAAACGGTTTTGACGGAGTAATCGCCGCTGTGTGTCCACCAGAAGATTGCAAGCTTCAGGAAGGAAAGGACACCGCCGAAAGAAACGTCGCCGTACTGAAAAACGCTTTAAAGAAGATGGGCCTGCTCGAACGCTTTGAGCTTTTCACAACTTCTCCGCGATGCGTCGGCGATTTCAACGAGAAACTGGACGAGTTCTACGAGAAGATAGCTTTGATGCCGCCTCTGAAGTTAGAAGCGGTAGAGGCAAAAGCCCATGTATGAAATCATGTCAGAGAAGGAGCTTGCCCCGAAAATCAAGCTCTTTGAGGTTCACGCTCCAGAAATTGCTGAAAAGACGCGCCCTGGACAATTCATAATGCTCATGATACACGAAAAGGGCGAACGCATACCGCTAAACATGGCTGGCTACGACACAAAGAAGGGAACAGTGAGCATCGCTTTCAACGAAGTCGGTAAAACGACAAAACAGCTGGGATGCCTGAAAATAGGCGACTGCATACAGAGCATAACCGGACCGCTCGGAAACCCTTCAGAAATAAGAAAGTTCGGTAACGTCCTATGCGTTGCGGGAGGCGTGATGGTCGCACCGATGCTGTTGCTGGTTCAAGCGCTTCGCGAAGCCGGTAACAGGGTGACCACGGTCGTCGGCGCGAGAATCAAGGACCTACTCTTCTATGAAGAAGAGATGAAGAGCCTCAGCGTCAAGTCTTACGTAGCGACCGACGATGGCTCAAAGGGCTTCAAGGGCTTCGATTTTCTTAAGCGTGTTCTTGAAAAGGAGAAGTTTGACCGCTGCGTGGCTTGGGGCCCCGTTGTGATGATGAAAAACGTGTCGGAAATAACAAAACCCCACAGCCTGCCCACGATTGTCACCTTGTCGCCGATAATGATCGACGGGATGGGCATGTGCGGGGTGTGCCGCGTCACAGTGAACGGAAAAATGAAATTCGGGTGCTTTGACGGGCCAGAATTCGACGGCCACACGGTTGATTTTGACCAGCTGATAAACAGGCAGAGGATGTTCCTGGCAGAAGAGAGGCTAAGCTCACTCGTGTGGGAAATGCAAGGAAGCTGCGCACGTGGCGGAAAGTAAACCGAAACCAAGAGTCAAGAAAGAAGCCGAGCCGATGCCCAAGCAGAAGCCAGAAGTCCGTAGGAAAAACTTCAACGAGGTTGCTCTGGGCTACACGGAGGAGCAGGCCAAAGAGGAAGCAAACCGGTGTTTGCAATGCGCAAAACCGCAGTGCGTCGCAGGCTGCCCGGTGGAAATAGACATCCCAGACTTCATCAGGCTACTCAGAGAAGGAAAATGCGAAGAGGCTGCAAAGAAGCTCAAGGAAAAAAACAGTCTGCCAGCGATCTGCGGGCGCGTGTGCCCACAAGAAGACCAGTGTCAGAAATTCTGTGTCCTCGGGAAAGTTGGCGAACCTGTGAGCATCGGCAGGCTAGAACGTTGGTTGGCCGATTGGGAGAGAGAAACAGGTAACGTCAAAGTTCCAGAGAAAACTAGGTCCACAGGCAACAAAGTCGCCGTAATCGGTGCTGGCCCGGCTGGACTTACCGCTGCAGCTGACTTGGCAAAGCTTGGGCACGAAGTCGTTGTTTTTGAGGCGCTTCACTTGCCGGGAGGCGTGCTGGTCTACGGCATTCCCGAGTTCCGATTGCCAAAGAGAATAGTTCAGGCAGAAGCTGATTACATTCTGAAATTAGGCGTAGAGCTCCGCGCAGGGTATCTGGTCGGGAGAGTCTACACGATTCCAGAGCTGCTCAAGAAGAGAGGTTTTGGAGCGGTCTTCATAGGCACGGGCGCCGGTTTGCCTGCTTTTCTAGGCGTGCCCGGAGAGAACCTTGGTGGAATCTATTCTGCCAACGAGTTTTTGATCCGAGTGAACTTGATGAAGGCTTACGCGTTTCCAGAGTATGACACGCCGATTAGGATCGGAAAACACGTCGTTGTCATCGGCGGAGGCAACGTGGCCATGGACTCTGCCCGGTCTGCACTGCGTCTAGGCGCTGAAGAAGTCTGCATTGTCTATCGACGCTCAAGAGAAGAGATGCCTGCTCGGCACGAGGAGATCGAGAACGCTGAGGAAGAGGGCATAGTGTGCAAGTTCTTGGCCAACCCAACCATGTTCTTCGGCGACGAGAAAGGCTGGGTCAAATCCATGGAGTGCATCTGCATGGAACTCGGCCCCCCAGACGAGTCTGGCAGAAGAAGACCGGTTCCAGTAAAGGGTTCAGAGTTCATCATGGACACTGACACGGTGATAGTTGCCGTTGGAAGAAATCCCAACCCAATCGTGCAGAGCACGACCGAAGGGTTGGCGGTCACGAAATGGGGAACGATAATGGTGGATGAGAATGGAAAGACCAGCCTTGAAGGCGTCTACGCTGGCGGCGACATAGTCACGGGCGAAGCAACCGTGATAAGTGCCATGGGCGCCGGCAAGAAGGCGGCCAAGGCCATAGACGAATACCTTAGTTCAAAATGAACGGCCGGTTCCTGGTTAGCGGGCGCAGTTTTGGCCTTTTAGTTGTTGCTGCTACGATCTTGTGCGCGCTGTGTGCTATCGACAAGTTTTTAGGTGTCTGCTGTCCTTGATTGAATTGTGGGTTCAATGGATTCAGAAGACTCTGCTTTCAGGATTCCGAGGACTGCAAGGAATATTGGTCTGATCGTACTCATAATGCTGGTTTCAGACCTCATCGTGGCGTATCTTGCTGGGGTATACCTTGGCGGTGTTCTCCTTCTCTTCCGTAGAGGAGCAGCAGGGGCCTTTTCTGACCTTCTATTCTTGGAGGGAACAGTCGCGCTGGCAATCGGGCTCATCAACATAGGCGGAATATCAGAATCGCAAGGAATCAACCCAGGACACGTAGGAGCAACAAGTGATCGTGCTCGCCGTGAACCAGAAGCACGCAAGAGACTTCGCAAAGAACAGTTGCATTCGGGAACACTTCTCATCGTTCTAGGCCCTGTGTTAATCGGATTTTCGCTGTTGATTCCATTATTGTTGCCTTAAGCGCACGCCACTGTCTTTGCTGCGCGTTCCCTAAATTGAGACGTGGAAGCGGTTTGGGAAAACTGCCTTTTGAGGAAAAAGGCATAGAAGCTTGTTTTTGATTCGATCGTGCTCGTGTGGATGCTTTTTCAGAATTTTCAGGGCTTTCTTGACTTTTTGAATTGACGCATCTGTTTGCATGTATTTCGCGAAGGACTAATCCATCCTAGAAAGTCCGCTGCTAATAGAAGAGATGGGCATTTCTCTAAACATACCTATATTTCACGGATTTCGCATTGAAGCTTCTTGATTATTTCCTCAGCTTTCAACGGCTCAACTTTCAACGTGTAAAGCCTGCTCGGCGTGCGCAGCTTCAGCTTCACAACATCCTTCAGTCTCTTCACGGCACAATAGTGTGCACGCTCGCTTATGGCCACGAATCGTTCGGCATCAACGATTTCAGCAGGCACAGCTTTCACACCCGTTTAACGCAGTGTTGGTTCATACACGAGTTCTTATCTGTTTTGGTGACCGCGTGCATTTAGAGGTTCGTCTATTTCCTTCAGCAAAGCTTCAACAGTTTTCTTTTCCTCTCCATTTAAGGGTAACGCTGGTCTGCGAGGGTAGCCGCCGGGCATTCCGTTCAGTCTCATCGCTTCTTTGATAGCTGAGAGTTGGTTAAACCTTTTAACAAGTATCTCATTTGCAAATGATATACGGTTTTGCAGTCTGCTTGCTTCTTCGTATTGGCCATTCTTGAAAGCCTTGTACAGTCGACTACACAACTTTGGGAACACGTTCGCAACTGCTATCACCGCGCCTCTGCCTCCGGCTAGAAGTGTTGGAAGCGCAATGTCGGCTGTGCCCGCTAGGACGGAAAGCCTGTTACCTACCAATCTTGCGATCTCGGTTATTGTGCCAATGCTCCCGCTGCTGTCCTTCACTCCGATTACGCTTTGGTTTTCAGACGCGAGTTTATGAATGGAAGCTGGTTCGAGAGAAAAGCCTGTGAACTTTGGAACGTTGTAGACAACTATCGGAAGGTCGACAGCCTCAGAGACTGTCCTGTAGTGTTCATGAATTTCTCTGTTTGTGAGTCTGAAATAGAAGGGTGTCACTATCAGCGCGGCATCCACGCCCAGGTCAGCCGCATCCTTGGTAAACGCAATGGTTTCTCGGGTGCTCATGCTACCCGTGCCCGCGACTACCGGAACCTTCCCATTGGCCTCATCCAGAACGGTTTCAATGACCTTTGTTCTCTCTTGGCGAGTAAGGTAAGGGGCTTCGCCGTTGCTTCCACACGGAACTAATCCTGAAACGCCACCTTGCAGCCAAAACCTCACACACGTCCTTAATGCCTTGACGTCGAGTTGACCTCCACGCGTGAAAGGTGTCACGTGAGGCACAAATATCCCGTCCAAAACTGGTTTAGACACAGTCTTGCCCTCAAGATTCTGAGATGCAAACATCGTTATATAAGCTTGCAACCTCGATTTTCTTTTCAGCGAAACAGAAAGCTTTCTTGTAGGGCAAACCGAGCTTGAACCAGCGGTCTTCGGCAAGGAGGTGCAATGCCTTCCCCTACGCTTAGGTCCGCAGGCAATGCCTCGTGTCCACGTTACACCAGCGTGGCGTGCCCTCTTGTCATGTGAAATGAAAAGCTTGCGTACACATCATACGAATCAGAGCGAGCGCTGATGGACAATTAAGTGCGTCTACAGGAACTCAGCCTTTTGAGAGACTTAGAATGATGACTCCTATGAGGGTCACTAGACCTGAGAACCCTGTGAGGAACAATAGAAATTCTGGCAAAAGGCCGCCGAGTAATGACCACAACAGAAGCAGCAGACCGATTGCAAAGCCAGTTCCCGCGAGAGCCGTTATCAGAAGCACGATCAACGTTGCTGTGAAACCAAGCTGGATCGGGGCTCTCGCCGTCGCACGCGAACGTCCACTGACCAGATCAGCTTCTCCTAAAGCGCCCTTTTCTCTCCAATAGCTCCCCACAGCCTTTGCAACGTATCCGTCGATGAGACAGTAGATTATGAAAAGAACTATTGTCGTAGGCAAGCTTGCCGCGTATAAGCTTATGATGAATGATGGAATAGACACTACGAGGAATGCAATGACTAGCGCAAACCCGTGAACCAGCAAGCTCTTCCAATTCTCATTCACTTGAATGTTCCATATTCTGTCCATCAGAAACGTGTTGACTGCACCGAAAACAAGGAATAAGAGGATAAGGCCGATTATCAGGCCTATGAGAGCACCGAAGACGAATAAGCCCAGAAGAATGATAATCAATACGATACCAATAATCAGTCCAAATATGCTGAACAGAAGCCCATGCACAAAATATCTTGGCAGCAGATATCTCAAAAGGGATTCTTTCGAGTTTTCTTCAACCATTTTCAAACACCTAGCGCGCGCCCAGTACCCCTTGATGGCACAAACCAAAAAAACACCAAAGCAATATAAAGCAAGAATCAACCCTCAAACTATTCTTGATCACCATATTGCCGCCCTCAACCGTTCGATTGAAGCATAGTTCATTCAACCTGAAAGCTAATATTTGAACTTAACGCGAATTCTGTCCTTAGCACAGGCTGTTTGCATGCATGCAAAATGCGCGCTAGAAGCTTCTTTCGATAGAGAAGGTTCTTTGGTGGGCCGGACCGGACTCGAACCGGCGACCTTCTGCACGTCAAGCAGATGTCCTAACCGAGCTAGACTACCGGCCCCAGATTTTTCTCTCAGAAGACAACGCTTAGTAATAGATATAGAGCTTTCGGATTACTTTTGCGCGCTGGTCTCCTTGTTTTTCACCATGGTAGAGATATACTTGGAGATGTGGGAGAACGTGAAGGGGCGGTATTGAACCTTGTCTGTCAGGTCTATCAGGAAGCTTTGAAGACTGGAGACGTCGGCGTGTGGAAACTGTTTTATCCCTTCAAGCATTTCCAAGAACGATGAGTAGTCTTCGTGAATTGAGACTACGGCAACGTCGTACCCCAAGCCCATTCCTCTCAGCGCGAGGACGCTCTTCATTCCCCTTTTTTCGGCTATTTCTTTGCCCAGCTTCATCAGCTTTTCAAGCTCTTCAGCGGACACGTCCTTCGGACGCTTGATGAAGGTCATGGCCATTATCTTGAAGCCGAGTTTCTCGAAATTGGGTATTATGGTGTACTCTCTGATGTATCCTTCTTTCTCCAACCTTCTGAGCGTTCTGGTTACCGTGGGCTGCGAGGTGCCGATTGCCTTTGCAAGTTCTCTGTCACTTCTTCTACTGTTCTTCAGCAGCTCGGCAAAAAGCTTCAGTTCAACATCCTTCAGAATGATTCCTCCTTGCTTGGTTTGCTTAACCAAGAATTTCCTCACGTTGCTTTTAACTTCTTTGCATAAACGCTTCGACCGCCTATTCCAAGCGACTGCTCAGACAGCCCCCGACTCCATTTTATGGCCAAAAATTCGGCTCTTGGCTATCGTGACCAAGAATATGAAGGCAGTAATTGCCACGGCATAGAGAAGAATACCCAACAACCAGCTTGTCGGCCCAGCTGCCTTGCTGGTCTGAAGGATAAGGCCAATGAACAGAGCGAAGTACCACAAGACTGAAGACCACACGATCGGCAGGACCACCGCCAACGCAAAGAGAAACACTGAAAGACCCAAGTAGTAGAAGCTGAGGCGTGGCAGAAGCTTCTTTGTCAGCTGGAGGAGCTTCACGTCACCAATACCAAGGCTGCTTCCACCCTGTATTGCCTTGATAAGAATCTTAGACTCAGCGTATAATTCAGGCAACTCTTCCAGGACGATCAGGCCCAGCGCCATGATCAACACGAGAAGCGTCAGCAGAAGACCTGAATCGATGATCACCAGAAAGAGTGCAGCCGCGCCGAAGCCAAGGATCAGCGGCACGAAGGGTAGCAGAGTCAGGAATCTTTGAAAAATCGTTGTTTTTTCGTAAGGGTCGAACACAACAAAGCTCTTGTTGAACACGCTGGCCTCAGAATTCTTTGAAAGACTCTTCAGCTTGCTGAGCCTCAGGCGCAGAAAGACGGCAAGAGCCAAGGCAATTGAACCCAATACAACCAGCGTTGCCGAAGCATAGATGAGATAGCTGTCCAAGCCACAAGGCCCCATCAATAACGACGTTGAAGTTTTATTAATGCTTGATGCGCCAAAAACAGCCAAGCATAGAAGTATCAGATATGGTGAAAAGACTTTAAGAAACAACAAACGTAACTAGCTAGAAAGCCGGGATGGCAGAGTGGTTAATGCGCTGGCCTTGAGAGCCAGTGGCCCTTTGGGGCCGCGCGGGTTCAAGTCCCACTCCCGGCGCCAACAAACCCGAGCTAGCTGTTTGCTACTTAAGCAACTTTTTCGATGATTGCTACGTAACCTGAATTTTCAGACTCTATGAATTGGCTTATCTTCCATCCTGTTCCGCTGATTAGCTGTTCCATTTCTTCCTTGGACACGATCAACCATTCAATCCATCTTGTGACTGTTTTTTCAAACCTCACTCTGATCCTTGCCTGTCCGCTCAGTCTTCCCCTGCTCCTGTTTAGCCTGTGATAGTCCAAGTGCAGAGGGTTGTCTGTCTTGTAGGAGTCCCGAGTTTCAGCTATGATTGTTGCGTTCTCTGAGGTTATTCTTCGAAGCTTCTTCAGCAGTCTTCTCGCTTTCTTAGGGTTGCCCATTAGGCCGAAGTTGCCTCCGAGCATGAGTATCGTGTCGAAGGTGTTGGGCTTGAAGCTCAGGCTTTCAAGAGACATAACTCTGGCTTTCTTCAGCCCCCTCAGTTTGCAGACTTTGATGGCAAGGGGAGAACTGTCGACTCCGACCACGTCGAAACCCTTCTGCTGTAGGTACAAGATGTGTCTGCCGGCTCCGCAGCCTATGTCTAAGACTCTGCCCTTGACGAAGACCATTGCTTTCTGCTCGATGGGAGGCCAGTTCGTGTATTCTGAAAAGTAGACTTTGGGGCTTTGGTGGGCTGAGAAGTAGCCGTCGTCCCTCTCAACTATTTCGCAGATGTCTTGGCCCTTGTAGCAGGCCCAGAGCTCTTGGCCGAAAGCATCACGATCAGGCTCCACGGTTCTGAGTTTACGCATAAGCCAAGGTAATGAGCTTCATTACTTTATAATTTTCGAGTCGGGTCGACGAACCATATCTTATAAGGCATCTAGTCCATGTTGAAGATGAAGCCTAGAAGCCTCATACAAACTTGGAGAGACGGTTATGCATTTGGAGGAGATGAAGAAAGAAATAGGGAAGCTCGTCCTAGAGAAGGGATTCTACAATAAGCCTGAAGACATCCCGAAGAAGCTGCTTTTTGCTTTCATCGAGCTTGGTGAAGCAAGTGACGCGTGGAAGAAGGGTGAAAGTGAGGAGAAGGTAGGTAAAGAACTGATCGACGTAATATTCTATGTTCTAGACGCTGGTCGGTTGGCTTGCCCTTCAGTCAACATGGACGAGATGTTCGAGAAGAAGCTGGAAAAGAACAGGAGTAGACCGTATCAGTACGGCCAAGGACACCGTCGCCTATAATGCATTACCGTAGCAAATGCACCTGGTAGCGCGGTCTATGGTCGATATTCCCTCGAAAACAGGGGGCTCGAGATGATTAGATCTGCTGTCGCTCGGTTGCATGCGGTCGGGATGTTGTACAGGACGGCTATCCTGAGAAGGGCCTTGACGTCAACGTCGTGGGGGAGAGATTCCAAAGGGTCCCAGAAGAAGATCAGGTAATCCAATCTTCTGTTAGCGATCAGAGCGCCAAGTTCCATGTCTCCTCCTTGAGAGCCGTCCTTGAGCAAGGTAACGCTTAAGCCGGTTTTCTCTGTGATCCTTTTCCCGGTTCCCCCTGTTGCATAAAGGTTGTGAAGTGCCAATGTACCCTTGTTGAATTCAACCCACTCCACAAGATCAGCCTTTTTGTTATCATGAGCCACCAAGGCTATTGTTCTTTTCAAGCAACATCACACCGGTTCAAACCAAATCCAATTCTTCTAACAGCCTTAAACCCTTCGGCTGCAAGTGTAGGCTTTTTGAAAAGAAGAAGTGGGTGGATACTGACATTTTGACAGCTTGCACGGACTGGTGTTTTGCCGCGTGTTGTAACAAAAAAAGCTTACGCGCCAGTCCATTTTGCTACAAAACCCTCCTCTTCTGGAATTCTGCATCAGTCGGGAACGCAAGAAGCATCCCGATGATAAAGCAAATCTCGGAGAAGCTCTGATCATTCTAGCACAAGGAGAAGAAACGGGCCTTGAGGCAGGTCTGAGGCATGCCGAAGTTTCGACAGACGGCAGAAATACTGAAGTTGATGGGCAAGAAAGAGCGTATTCGTAACGTCGGTGTAGTGGCCCACATTGACCATGGAAAGACAACGATGACTGATTCGCTGCTGATTGAAGCGGGACTTCTGCCGCCGCAGGTAGCAGGTTCAGCAAGAGTTCTGGATTATTTGGAAGAAGAGCAAGAACGCGGTATCACGATTAAAACGGCAAACATATCATTCCTGCACGAAGTGAATGGGTCCTGTTACCTGATAAACTTGGTCGACACGCCTGGACACGTGGATTTCACAGGTAAGGTAGCTAGAGCTTTGAGGGCGGTTGACGGCGCAGTGGTCGTTGTGGATGCCGTGGAAGAGGTTATGGCTCAGACAGAGACTGTCATGCGCCAAGCTCTTGAGGAGAGGGTAAAACCTGTTCTTTTCATAAACAAGGTTGACCGTCTGATTAAGGAGCTGAAGCTTACCTCCAATGAGATTCAGGAGAGATTTGTCCATATTGTCACGGATTTTAATAATATTGTTGAGATTTACAGCGAACCCGAGTTTAGGGAAAAATGGAAGGTTCACCCTGCAAAACAAAGTGTTGTCTTCGGTTCAGCGCTTCACAAGTGGGGATTCACTCTGGAAATGGCGGAGAAGAATGGCATAAGATTCACTGATCGCGATGTCTTGGATGCTTACGAGCATGGAACACGGCAGAGACTCTCGCAGGTTGTTCCACTACACACCGCCATACTGGACATGATTGTGAAGAATCTGCCAAGCCCTCTGGAAAGCCAACGATATCGTGTGCCCAAGATTTGGAAGGGCAGTTTGGCGTCAGAGATCGGTCAGGCCATGGTGAACTGCGACGACCAGGGGCCAACGGTGATCGGTGTAACTGCGGCTCAAGTAGTTCGGAACGAAGGTTTAGTCGCGACCGGACGGATATTTTCAGGATCTATTAGAGAAGGCGATCATGTTTACTTGGTCGGTGCAAGCAAAGACCATCGTGTGCAGCAGGTTTTTGTCTACATGAGTGCTTTCAGGGAAACTGTGAGCCAGATCTCTGCTGGTAACATTGCTGCGTTGACAGGGCTTGAATCCGCAAGGGCGGGAGAAACGGTCGTCGACGCTAAACATTCGAGCGTGATCGTTCCGTTTGAGAATGTTCGGTATGTTTCAGAGCCTGTCATGACGATAGCGATAGAGCCGAAGAATCCCAAAGACTTGGAAATTCTTCTCGACGCGCTGAAAAGACTTTCGATTGAGGACCCAAACCTCACGACAACGGTGGAAAAGGAGACGGGTCAATACTTGGTCAGCGGCATGGGTGAGCTTCACTTAGAGGTTGCCATGAACTTCTTGAAGAAGTATGTTGGTGATGTCGAGCTTAGTGCAACTAGCCAGATGGCAGCGTATAGAGAAACTGTTCTCAAAAATGGAGCACTGGTGATGACGAAGAGCCCCAACAAGCGTAACAGGTTCTGGGTGCAGATAGAGCCGCTTGAAAGCAAAGCGATAACAGTTCTGGAAAAAAGCCTCACATATGGTGAAGAAAAGTTTGGAAAAAGTGGAGAGGGAGAGATTTGGGCCGTGGACGAGCGCATCAACATTCTAGTAGATTCAACTAAGCACGCCGAGCATCTTCAAGAGGTGAAGAACGATGTCGTCTCAGGTTTCTATTGGACATGTAGAACGGGGCCCCTTAGCGAACAGCCTTTGAGAGGCGTGAAAGTCAAGCTTATGGACGTAAAGCTTGACAGAAATCCCGAAAATCGAGAACCAAGTCAAGTGACGCGGGCAATAAGCCGCGCAATTCTAGGTTCGTTGTTGACAGCCAACCCCATACTTTTGGAGCCGATTTACAAAGTCGAAGTGTCCGTTCCATTGCAATGGCTTGGTACGTGCTCCAAGATAATAACCCGCAGACACGGAAAAATAGAGGTCATTGAACAGCAAGGCGGGTCAGCAACTATTACTGGCTATGTGCCAGTCGCACAGACTTTCGGCCTTCCTGTAGAAATGCGTACTGCAACTTCCGGCCATGTTTTTTGGCAGCTGACTTTTGACCATTGGGAGAAAATGCCTGAAAAGCTTGAGGCTGAAGTAGTCACACAGCTCCGTGTGAGAAGAGGCTTGCCAGCGGAAGTGCCTCAACCGAGGGCTTTTGTAGACGAGATCCTTAGCTGACCTGGCAGTTGCCAGCTTTTCCTGCTCTCGTGATCAATAAGGGTTTAAAACTACTTTGAAGAATGGTACACACGAGATCGATTATGGTTCAACTGGGTCTTTCGGTTCCTTTTGACTTGGACTTCACCTTGTGTTGTGGGCAGACGTTTAGATGGGAAAAACAGGGCGATTGGTGGTACGGTGTAGTTAGAGAGAATGTTTTCAAAGTTCGACGCAGCGGAAACAAGCTGGAGTTCGAGAATGCAAGTGAAGTTTTTGTCAGGAGATATTTTGGGTTGAATGATGATTTATCGGTAATCTTGTCCCAAATCAACAAAGACGAGCACATAGCGGAAGCGATTGACGAGTACAGAGGTCTTCGTATTCTTCGGCAAGACCCATGGGAATGTCTCATTTCGTACATCTGCGCAACTTACAAAAACATTGCAGCGATAAGACGAATGTTGTTGCAGATTTCCAGAAAATTCGGAGAAAAAGTCGTTCTGGATGGTTACAGCTTCTTCACGTTTCCGACCCCGATCAAGCTGGCCAAGGCAACTTTGGAGGATCTAAGAGAATGTGAACTTGGCTACAGAGCGAAGTATGTTTCGCAAACCGCCAAGGAAATCTGCAAAAAACCCTATGAACTGGAACGCTTGAAGGAGGCAACCTACGACCAAGCAAAAGAGGAACTAATCAGGTTTCCCGGAGTCGGGCCTAAGGTAGCCGATTGTGTCCTGCTCTTTTCTCTCGAGAAGCTTGAGGCCTTCCCGGTTGACGTATGGATCAAACGGGCAGTCTCAAGGCACTATGCTATGCATTTCTCAATCGACCTAGTAAAGAGAATGTGCCACGAGAAATCACTCAGCACTTCAGAGTACAGACAATTGAATCTGTTTGGAAGAAGCTACTTTGGTAAATATGGGGGTTACGCGCAGGAGTATCTGTACCAATACGAACGCGTCCACGCGAGAAAACAGCGCGCGGTAAACACCTTGGGTGCATGAAAAACGTTTAAATTAACTTGAAAACAGCATAGTAGAAGGGTCAAAGTCAGTCTGGGCCCGTAGCTCAGCTAGGTTAGAGCGCCAGGCTCATAAATGTTCAGCGCGTTGAGAGACCTGTTGGTCGGGTGTTCAAATCGCCCCGGGCCCACCTCTCCTGAGTGCGCATGCCCTTGAAAACCCGAGACCCTTACAGGTTGCCTCTCCGTTCTTTTTTCGGCTACCAACAATTCCACGGACTTTCTTGGTGACCACCTTTGGTGTTCCTTCCTCTTCTAGAAGAGAAACGAGTGTGTTATGGCTTTAGCCTTGTAACCAAGTTTGCGACCCTCTTTCCAAGATCTTTGCATGATTCAATGTCTTTGCCGCTCGGCGAACCCGCTGCCGCGGCACCATAGTGTTTGTCATCGCACCTGCCTTGGACGATCATGCCGTGGACTAACATTGCATGAACTATTGATAGTAAGGTGGTTTCTGCGCCCGTCGCGGTTCCGCCCGAGCTTGTGAAGGCTGCTCCCACTTTTCCGTCGAGTTTTCCGTGGATTTTGACCGATTCGTCAAACATGGTCTTGAGTCTGCCTGACATTTGACCGTAATAGACTGGCGAGCCGATTATGATCCCATCGGCATTGCACAGGTCTTGAAGACTTGTTTGACTGACCTTCTTTAAGGTCACTTCAACGTCTTTGACTCTTCTGACGCCTTCAGCGACGGCAAGCGCCATTTTCTCGGTGTTACCTGTTCGTGAATCATATACGACTAGGATTCTTGCCATTTCAATCCACGGTCAGCAATTGGCTTTAAGGCTCTCGTATTTTGGGTTCTGCCTTTTTATCGTTTTCCTCTTGCTCTTGAGGGTACTTCCTTCAATTTCATTCACACTAATCCCTCATACTGCGAGTTTGTCACGAACAGATTGTTCCTAGAACGTCGCAATTTGAACAATGGCTTGAATTAGTGGTTTTCGCTCACCAGTAGCATGCGGGTTGTGTATCAAAACTGTTCTTACGTGTTTGCGCTGCTGGAGAAATTCCTCACTTGGCTTTAACAACTTCTTTGCTGCAGACGAAGCACAAATCGCGGTCCAGTAATTGAATGAGTTCGGAGGGCTTTAATTCGCATCCACACCTATCGCAAAATATCTTTCTAACCATGCTTGCCATCCAGCCAAACTGTCTGAGCGAGACACTGAATTATTTTGTGAGCGACGTTAAAAAGGCATATTCCCAAGCTGCAACATTTGAGCCAACAGGTTCTCATCATTTCTGGGTCGACTAGAAGATTGTTCCATAAGATATAAGTGATCAAAATGGTACTAAAGACTGTAAATGAGGGAAATGGTCTGTCCATCTCGATGGGAGAAAGGAGAGAAGGGAGCAGAAATTAATTCTTCCATTTCCCTCATTCAATTCCCCTAATCAATGCATATGTTACTTTTAAATTTTTTCCTGTTTTTTGAATTCTATTCTCAAAAAAATGACAAAAAAATGCTTTTAGCCCATCGCTTGCCCGATTTCTTGTTTGAATTTCTCCTTTTCCATGAAAAATGCGTGTAGGCCATGCTGAAAACAGCCACATAATCCTAACCGAATTCTTTTATTATCTGGTCAACGGCCATTGTCTTCGCGTTGTAGATGTCTTTCAAGTATTTGAGTCCTTGTTCATGGTCTTCCTGGGTGAAGGCTCCGACTCCGTCTTCTGCGACTGTGATCTTGTATCCTCTGAAGAAAGCGTCCGCAGCCGTGTGTCTGACACATATGTTCGTGTGCAAGCCTGTGATGATCACGGTCTTGACGCCTTCTCCGTCGTACAAGCCTCTCAGCAGCATGTCTAAGCCTGTCTCGTGGAAGCCGCTGTACGTTCTCTTTTCGACGACATAATCCTTCTTGGTGGGTCTCAGGGCGGGAATCACTTCTGCTCCCGCAGTGCCCTTTATGGCGTGTTTTCCCCACTTTGCAACGACCTCCTCGTCTAGAGGAAGATGCGCATCGTTGCTGTAGATGACTGGCACTCCGTGTTTGCGGGCGGCCACGATAAGTTTTCTCAGGTTTGGAATTATGTGCAACGCTCTCTCGCACTTTAAGTCTCCGGTGACGAAGTCGTTGAGCATGTCAAGAACTATTACGGCTTTTCTGTCCAATAGATTCGTGCTCCTGAAACTATCTGAATGAAAAGGGACGAAAAATAGTTTATGGTAGACTCATCTTGCAGTCTCCAGACTGTAGAAGCCATCAGTGAACTTCTCCGACACGCGTTGTTTCACAAGTACGCTGTCTTCGATTCGGACGCCTCCGAAAACTGGAATGTATATGCCTGGTTCGTCCGTTACTACGTTTCCAACAGCTAGCCTATCCTTGCTAATCGGAGACAACCCTGGCCCTTCGTGAACTTCTAACCCTACTCCATGACCCAGACCGTGATTGAAATACTTGCCGTAACCTGCATCCTCTATTATCTTGCGGGCTGCTTGATCCACGTCTTCCCCTCGTGCTTTGGCTCTTATTGCCTGATAAGCCTCTTCTTCGGCTGTCTTCACGACCTCGTAGAGTTTCTCCTGCTTGTCTGATGGTTCGCCAGCGACGAAAGTTCTTGTCATGTCAGAACGGTAATACTCGTAAATTGCCCCGATGTCAACGACTATCAGGTCGCCCTTGCGGATTTTTCTCTCAGCGCAGCCACCGTGAGGGTATGCAGAGCGAATGCCCGAGGCCACGATTGTGTCAAACGCTGTTCCGTAGCCTCCTTTCTTCCGCATTGCGTACTCGATTTCGGCTGCGACCTCGATCTCAGTCACGTTAGGCCTTATTGTTTCGTAAGCGGCTTTCATGCCTGCTACTGTTATTTCCCCAGCCTTTCGCATGCGGTTGAGTTCCTCTTTGTCCTTTACCTTGCGCAGTCCGTGGACGAGGTCTCCTTGCACTTTCAGTTTTGCGTGTCCACGAATGGCTTTTGCGAGGAGACGGTGAAGTTCGTAGCTGAGCGTGTCTGACGCGAGTTTCTTGACCTTCAACGCCTTGAGACCTGGGCCGATTTTCTCACCGAGTTTTTCTCCTCGTTTGAGGAGTTCAACCTCGAACCCTTTCGCTTCTGCTTTTGTCTGCTCGTAGTTGACGCCGTACACGTAGATCGTGTTTTCCCCTTTCTTTGGAATCAGAAGGCACGTTGCGCCGGGGGTTCCTGTCAAATACAGCAGGTTAGACTCGTTTGCAACGAGAAATGCATCAAAATCTTTCTTTTCAAAGGCTAGTTCTTTAAGAGCATCGATCCTCTTCAATGGTGTTCACCGCTATGAAAGAATCTTTTACTACGGGTTCTTGGCTAAAATGCTTTGCTCTTCTCAGCCGCCGCTAACCACGGGCATCAAGATAACGTGATCCCCGTTTTTGAGTTTAGTTTCAACACCCTTTAACTGGTTGAGCAGGTACCCGTTCACAGTGGCCATGAAGTTTGATTTCACGTCTGTACCGCCAGATTCGTAGACAGCTTTCTTGAAGGGCTCACCATATTTTCTCGACAGCAACGCAAGCAGGTCGGCGATTGACGAGTCGTTTCTCATCTCAATTTCCTCTTGCCTCTTGTCGCCCGTCATGTTTTTGATGTGTCCGAGGTATTCAACCTTGACTTTCAACGCTGGGCACCGATCTCTTCTATGTAATCCTAGAGTCAATGTCGTTATATATTCGTTTCAGTCTACGCCTCGCACAGAAGCAGTATGCAAAAGACACATTCAAAACACAAGTGACGGCCCATCCATCTTCTCAAAGCACCAAGTTGAACGCCTGATGTGAGAGCCTTAACCCTGGGTGGGTAGATGAAATGGGAGGGAAACCACCGAAAACAGTTATGCAGGGCACATCTCAAAATACTTACCGTTAGCTGAGGATCTTCCTTCATCCATCAAGAACGTTCATTTAAACAATTCTTTTATGTTCGCCGAATAGTCTAGTTTCTAGGTGCCTTCGATGATGTTCAACAAAAAGAAACTGAATGACATTCAAAAACAAATGGAAAACTGGGAGAAGGAAACCGTCGTGAAGAGTTTCGACAGGCTTCCAGAAAGAGGCGAGTTGTCAACAGGCTCAGGCATCCCTGTCAACAGACTCTACACTCCAAT
>Ga0315282_10007994_pt1 | contig 17217 bp, 20 predicted proteins | sample YL17G07_20_MG_FD_203693 | JGI IMG/M metagenome (GOLD analysis project Ga0315282, IMG submission 203693) | Sediment microbial communities from Yellowstone Lake, YNP, Wyoming, USA - YL17G07_20 | ecosystem: Environmental > Aquatic > Freshwater > Lake > Sediment | place: USA: Wyoming | collected... | reverse complement strand
TCGGCTGTGGCGGCCTTCCGCCAGGCGGCGGCGGCGGCGGCGTCGGCGGCGGCGGCGGCGGCGTCGGCGCCGGCGGCGTCGGCGCCGGCCTTCGTGTCATCCCCGGTCTTCATCGTCATGGTCTCTCCCGTCTTGCCAGAGCGCGAGTCGCTCCGGCGGGGGCCCGTCCTGTAACCGTGGGATCCCGTCGGGCCCGTACCGGGACCACACGCGATGCGAAACAGACAGAACCTTCGGCATGAACGCCCCGCAACGATCGCAGGCGTAGCGTTTTCCGTCGAGGTTGTACGGCGTCGGGTCGTAGCCTTCGGGTGTCCAGGTCGTTCGCATTTTCCCGAAGTAGACCACCCGATGTGTCCAGCCTGACCAGGTGGGGAAGCTCCGAACGAAGTAGCGGCAGGCGTGGCGCTTCTTCGACGGCGTTTTCTTGAATTGGTAGTGGACCTGCGGATCGCACCATGGTTGCCACCCGAGGGCGGCGAGGGCGCGCGACCATCGATCCCGCAGCTCGGAAAGCGCGGCCTTCGGCAAGTGGAAGCGGCCACGTATGACGTCGCCGTTCGGTAGTACGCCGGCGATTCCATACACGACGTTGAAATGCGGGGCCCACCGTCCCGGCGCTGTCGATCCTTCCGGGTGCGTCACTACGAGCCCGCCCAATTCGACGGCTCCGGCGACGTCGGGGGCGAAGCACCATCGGCGGATCCAGTCTTGCACGACGGCGACGGCGTCGCGCCGGAGCTGCGCCAGAACCGATGGGCGGCGCAGGGGGAAGCGGCACTCTTCCGGTACGGTGAGCACGACGACGCCCCACGGGATCGATTCGTAGCGGTCCAGCTTGGCCCATGCGCGGCGCGCGCGGCGGCCGCTGACCTTCCGTGTGCATCCCGGTTGTAGGCACTCAGGGCGGCCACACCCGAACCACTCCCAGCGGTGGGAGCTGCACGACGGACAAGCCCGCTTCTGTGCTACACCATCGCACCATGTAGTTTCGCGCTTTCTCGTGTCGTTCCCGATTTTTTCAACTGCTGGCCCCAAGTTGTACGATAAAGGCATCCGCACCGTACGCGGGCGGCCTCGCTTGCGACGCGGTGGACCTTCTTGCGGGCGGGTTGCCTGGTCGGACGGGATGGGTGCTACAGCGAGGATTCCCGGTCTACTCCGTTCCCGGTCGGACTGGTTTGACCGGGCGCCCGGTCTGCTGCTGCTGCCGGACCGGGAAGGACGGCAGCGGCCGCGAGCGCCTTCCGTCGGGGGCCGAGACCGACGGGGCGCCCGGTCAGTTGCAACCCTACGGCGCGCGTGGCACGCTGTCAAGTAGGGTGGGGACAACCGGGGGGAGGAGGAGGTCGATCGATGACGAACGCAACGGAGGGGACGCCCGCTTTTCGGATCTCGGCCCTCATGTACTGGATCCTGTCGTCGTCCGCCGTGGGGGTCGCCTTGCTCGTGTCGTCGCCGCTCCTGCCGGATCTCTGGCGGCTCATCGTCGGCGTGCTCGGCGCCGTCTTGACGGCGGCCGTCGCGAGGTCGCAGCCCAACACGCCGGCGACGACGGAACCCGCGACGCCCAAGGCACAAGGCCCAGGGCCCGCCCGGCGGCCGCCGATCGTCCGACGGCACGCGGGGCGGTACTACATCCTACCGATGGTGTTGATCGTCCTCTCCATCATCGTATGTGCGATCGGCATCAGCGGCGTGCTCGGGTGTCTGTCGCTGCAGCATCCGCAGCTTGCCGCAGCACCTTCGATCCTCGCGAACTGCCCGACGGGGAAGGTTTGCTCGGTGGACGTCCCGGGCCAGGTCGTCGCCGACTGTCAGCAGATCAGCAACGCGCACCAGGTGTTCTATATCCTGTCCGGGATCTTCGGGGGGACGGCGACGGCGGCCGCCGCGGTCGCCCCGTTTGTCGGCGACGTGCCGCACGGGGTCGATGCGCTCTCTGGCGTCGCTGCCGGTTCCGGCGCGCTGTCGTTGACGTTCGGTCTGTTGGGTTCGTGGGAGGCGGACCGCTTCACCAGGTGGTGCGGCGGCACGTCGCCATAGCTACGCGCGCGCGCCGGCGACCTTCGCTTCGAGGATCTTCCAGTTCGTTCCCCCGTCGCTCTTGATCCTCGCGTAGTCGCCCGCGACCGACAAACTCGGCGACGCCCCACCATCAAACGTGTCCCCCGCCGGGCTCAGAAACTTGAGCGTCCCTATTCCTGCGTTCGACGTAAGCGACAAGAGCAGCTCGCGGCCCGGACACGTCGCAGCGGCCGGTAGCGACCAGCTCAGGCCACCCGCGGCGGCGAGGACACCTTCAAGCCACGAGTCGAAGGCAGTGGCGAAGATGATCGCAGGGAAGGCGTCGGCGTGGGTGTAGAGCCGATGCGCGGTGGCGATCCGGCCGGCGACTTCGAGCTTGCTCGTCACGAACGCGCTGCCCGTGCCGATGCCGACGCGGTCCTGCGTGTTGCCGAGCACGACGACGCCCGCACCGCGGAGCCACGCCCCGAGTCCCGCGGTCAGCGACGACGCGATTGCCTGCAGCTCGGCGACCATCGCGACCAGCAGCAGGTACGCCGCGCTGTCGATCCACGCGTTGCCCTTCGCTCCCTTCGGAAGCCTGTTCGTTGCCATGTCCCTTGTCCTCCTTCTCTCCGACGCTGCCCGATCCTCAACCTCATTTGAGGGCGAAGATCAGGCAGCGCGCAACGACCAGTCTAGACCGCGAATCCCGACACCCTCGCGGCGAGCAGCTTCCAGTTCGTGCCGCCGGCGCTCTTCACTACCGCGTAGTCGTTGACCACCGTGAGCACGGGCGAAGCCCCTCCGTCGACCGTGTCGCCGGCGAAGGGACCGAACGCCACGGTACCGCCGGCGGTCACGCCGAGCGACAGGAGATACTCGGCGCCGGGGCAGGTGTTCGCGGCCGGCAGGGTGGCCAGCTCCGGGCCCGCGGCAACCGCCTTCTCGATCCACGAGTCGGTGATCGCGAAGACGTCCGGGCCGGGCGGGCTGACCCTGTGCGTCGTCGCGATCGCGCCGGCGACCTCCAGCTTGCTCTGTGGCGTCACCGTGCCGATGCCGACCAGGTCGGTCGACACCGCGAGGATCGTGTTGCCGACGTTGCGCGTCCACGCCAGGACTCCCGTCCCGAGCGCGACGGCCATCGCCGTCAACTGCGTGACGGCCGCCTGGAACAGCGCGAACGTCGCGCTGTCGACCCAGTAGTTCCCCTTCGCCCTCGGTGCGGTCCTGTTAGTGGCCATGCTGGTTCGTCTCCTTCCACGCCCGTTCCACGGGGCACGGCTTCACGGTACGTCGCTCCGGGGCGCAGGTCAAGGGGGCCCCCGCCGGCACCACGCCGGCGGGAGCCGCGGCCGGAGAGGGCCGCGCGCCGGGCGCGAGTCCGGCGCCGCGGCGGCCGCATCTAATCGGGGAGGTTGCGCACTTTGGCCAGCGCGCGCAGCTGACTCTGCAGACCGCCAGGACCTTTGAAGCGGGGGAACGGGCGGACGGCTCCGGTCCGCACGGGGACGGATTCCGACACGTAGCCCGTCGCGAGCTTGACCAGGTCGGCGACCTGGTCGGCGTCGTGCGGCATGTCGAGCAGCTGCAAGATGCGCCACCGGATCTGCTGGTCGGTCTGCGGACCGATGTCCGGCAGGTGCGCGTCGTCGAGCTGCAGGCACCCGCGGATCGCGTCGACCGGGTCGGTGTACGTGATGCGTCCGATCTTCCGACCCGCGAGGAGCAGCGCGCGGCACTGTGCCCAGCCCATGCTGTAGGGCGCGTACATCAGCACGGACCACTGGTCGTCGTCGTCCGGGCCCGGCACCTCGAACCCGTTGTCCGCGAGCCAGGACAGCCAGGCCGTGCGCGTGTCGTAGAAGTCCGCCTGTGCGCCGTAGAGCGACGACTCCCCGTGGCGCGGGTCGACGTCCTGCTCCTTCGCCGTGCCCGAGCCGTCCAGCTTCGCGACGGTGCGGAGCGTCCAGCCATGCTCCCAAAAGCCCTTCGGTCCGCCCTGCGACGTCAGCTTGTCCACCTGCGCCCCGCTCTCGCGGATGACCATCAGCGCAAGCGCGTTAGGCTGGAACGGTCCGCCGATCGCCGCGACGGTCGCGCTGTGGTTCCGGAGCCACAGGCGCGCCCGCTCGACCGTGCGACGCATGACGGCCACGGCGTCACGCCTTCAACCCGTTGACGCGCAGCAGCTCGTCAACGAGATAGGCGGCCGCGCTCGGCGCCTGGTCTTCGCGCTGGATCAAGAGGACGTGCCGGAAGACGGCCTGGCACTTCGGGCAGCGCGACCGGCTCTCGCCGTCCAGCTCGATCGCCAGGACCGCTTCGCCGCAGTCGCAGGCCACGGCGGCCCCGGCGGTCTGGACGGTGCCGCCCACCGTGCCGATGTACCCGAGCGGCGGCAGCTCGATATCGATCGTCTGCCAGTCCACCGACGCCATCGACCGCAGTGCGCCCATGACGTCGCCGGACGCACCCGCCCGTGGAATCACCACGCGCTCCGCCTCTGCCGGCGCCGCGGCCGCCGGCGCCGCCGGCGTTGTCGTCTCGATCGCCTCCGTTGCTCCCTGTCGTTCCTCTTCCACGTGCGCTCTTTTCTACCGGGTCAACCTCGCCGCGACAGCGACGAGGATCGCCAGATCGATCAGGCCGGCGCCGCCCGACGTCACCGGCGCCGGCGGCCGCCGGTACGGATGACCGCTGCGCGCCAGGTGGCCGTGCCCGTCGAGGAACCAGCCGTCGGACTCCAGAGACCCCAGCACGTCGTACCGCGCATGAGTGTCGGTGGACCTCAACGGCCACGACGTGACCAGCTCCCAATGCAGATGCGGCCCTGCGACGAAGACGCCCGGGTGCGACGTGCGGTCGACCGTGGCGACGACGGCGCCGGCGTCGACGACGGCGCCGACCTCGGGGAAGACGTCGAGGCAATGCGCGTAGAGACTCAGCACGCGCGGGGCGTGTTCTAGGATGAGGGCGTTCCCGTAGCCACCGAACGGCGTCACGCCGCCGCGGCGGTCGGAGAAGAGCACGCGTGACCTGGTGCCGGCGCGCAGCTGCGTCCCCTCGGTGTTTCCGCCCTCGCGGATCCAGTCCGTGCCGTTGTGCCACTTCCAGTCGATCAGGTCGGGATGCGTCGCACCGAAGTCCGGGCCCACCACGGCGCCCGTGTCCTTCCGGACCGCGCGCCATCCCTGGCGGGATACCATCGTCATCCCCTCGAACGGCAGGACGTAGCTCATCGGACGATCCCGGTCCCTTCTCTCTACGGGTGCGGGGCGGGTCCGCGACGGCGCACGACGCAGCGGGCCCGCCCCAGCGTCCCGCGAGGGTGAGCGTACGCGATCGGTGCTACGGGATCAACCAGCGGGCCGGGCTCTTGTGGAAGGCGTCGGCGGGGACGTCGACGCCTTCCATCGATCCGAAGCTCTCGCCGAACGGCAGGTCCGGGACGTTCTCGTTCGGCGCCGGCGGCCGACCCGTCGTGATGAAGGCCACGAGCCAGATCAGCGACGGGCCCTCGACGACGTAGCGCGTGGTCGTGTGGTGCACGGACGTCTGCGGGTATCCGGTAAGACGCTGGTGCTTGTCGCTCCACTCCCACGTCACCGGACCGAAGAGCGACGGGCCCCAGCCGAGCGGGGTCCACCGGATGAAGCCAGGCAGGACCCCGTTGACCTGGTCGTCGGGCGAGAGGCGGCCGACGTTCCAGCCCCAGTCCCACTCCAGCGCGCCGGCCGTGCCGTTGGGGTCGTGCCACCAGTCCGGCAGCGCCGGCAGGTCCAGGTCGTCGACCTTGCCCTTGGTCAGTCGGAACGGACACGCCTCCAGCCTGCGGACGATCGCCACGGTCTGCGCCGGCACCTGGTGCACCGCGAGGACCTGCGCCGGCTCGAGGGTCGCTCCGGGATTGGGCTGCACGAGGAAGTTCCGACGGAGCCAGCTCGAGCGCCAGGACTTCGGCGCGTCCCGGCCGGGGACCGTGATTCTCGTCTGCTGGCGCTTCGACTTCACCGGCTAGCCCTGCTGCCGCTCGCCCTGCGCGCTCCTCGGGAGCAGGTCGAAGCCGAGGAAGGCCACCTCGATGATCGACGGGATGTTGTTGCCGGGGTACGTCTCGGCCGGGTCGACGACGAAGTCGCGGAACACCTGGGAGCGGAAGCGGTCCGTCTGCCGCAGCTCGCTCGGACCCCACCAGACGGGAACGATGACGCCGTCCGGTCCGCCGAAACAGCCGAGCTTCACCGGGTCGACGGTGAAGATGACCTGCTCGGTCAGCAGGCGCACGGAGCTGTAGATCCCCTCGGCCCGTCGGTTCGACGACCAGGACAGCTCGCACCAGAGGAAGGGGGACTCCGTCGGGATGTTGATCGGAGTCTCGGGCGAGTTCGCTCCGGCCGCGGGGGGCAGCGTCATGCGGACGCGATGGATGCGCGGGCGCAGGTCGAACCGTCGCGCGTAGTCGGCGACGGCGTGTTGGACGAAGGCAGGGTCCATGCTTCAACTCCCGCCCAGGAAGGGGGAAGGGGGCGGGCGCGGTCCCGGGCGTGACGTCATTGTCCGCGCCCGCCCTCCCTGGATTCGACCTAGCGGCGGGCCGCCGTCGCCTTCGCGATCGACGACTTGCCCGCGCGGATGTTGAGCCCCTTCTGGCCCCACAGGACGAAGCGCACGCCGAAGTAGAGGGCCGGCAGCTTGACGACCTTCTGCGGGTTCGAGCCGTCGTCCTCGATCTTGTTCTGCATCGCGAACGGCTGGCCCCAGCCCTCGTCCTTGCCGGACGCGAGCGGGACCAGGTCGGCCGCGTTCAGGCGGATGTACGCCTTGAGCGCGCTGCCGCGGTCGGGGTCGAACACCAGCTCGTCGGGCAGCTTGAACGCGTTGGTCCAGCTCGGCAGCATGTTGTTCGCCGCGCCGAAGTGGTCGCCGGTGAACGCCGCGCCGCCCATGCCGCCGACCAGCGAGACGGGCAGGTCGGGCAGGATCAGGATGCCGCCGAACTCGATCGACAGCGTCCCGCGCAGGATGATGTCGGCCAGCATCTGCGAGTGCGACGGGAACGCCTCGGTGTAGGGGTCGCCCGTCGCGGGGATCTCGTAGAGGCTCGACGGGGTCGGCGGGCAGAGGATGTCGATCCCGAGCTTGACCGCGCGGAACGGCCAGGGGCTCTTGCCGCCGCCGGCGTCGCCGGCGAAGTTCGAGTGGCCGTCCTGGGGCACCGGCTCCAGGAACCTGATGATCCCGCCCTGGTCGACGGCGGGATGATTCACACCCAGCGCGTTCGGCGGGGTGCCGGGGACCGTCTTCATCCGCCAGTCTTCGGCCTTGATCTCGGCCCACAGGAACGCCGGGTCGAACCGGGTGTCCGCGATCCGTTCCCGGCCCGTGACCGCGCGCTGGTCCGCCCCCAGGTCGGGCTCATCGCCCGTGTCGATGCCCACCGGTTCCGCCCCGCCCATGCTCTCGACCTCGAAGTCTCCCACGTTCCTACTCCCTGCGCCCGACCTGGCCACGCTGTCCTGCTGCCCGTCGGGCTCTGTGGCGCCGTCGAGGTTCACGCTACGCCGGAGGGCCCGGGACGTCAAGGCCGAGTCGTCGGCGATCGCCGCGACGTCGTGTCAGACACGGGGCGATATGGCCATCCTCGGCCGACCGCTGGAATGTCTGCCACGACGTCGCCCGCCGGAGCAGCTGCTGACCTGGTGGCGAGCTACCGCTTTTGACCTGACGTTCGGACGCGGCCCGGCGATCGCCGCCGAGTTGGGGACGGCGGCCGCAGGGAAATGGCAGACAACGCCGGCGCGGCGGCCGCGCCAGTCCCGGCAGACATTCCACCAGGTCGATCCCGGTGGCCCAGGAACTCGTACGCGTCGAGGTACGCGTCGATCGCCCGCCTGGCGATCTCCGCTTCCGTCGCGCCAGGCGCCGCGGCCGCCTTCAACCGCCGCGCCAGGCTCTCCGGAATCCGGAAGGTGACCCGCTCCGTTTTCTGGCCATAGTCCATCGTCGTGCGCCTCCTGCCGGCAGTCTACGCAGGGCCGCCAGGTGGCGCAAGACAGGGTCGTCCCCGGGAGCCCCGTCGGGCTCGAAGCTGCTGCGCCGAAGCGCTGCTGCTACCGGGGACGGTGAGCTATGCGGAGGCCTGGTAGTCGCCGACCGTGGCACCGACGCCGCCGCTGATCTGCTGCGCGTACAGCTGCCCGGTGGACGTGTCGCGCAGGACGCGGAAGCGGCGCCCCGTGCTCTTCTGGAGGATGACGGCGCCGGCGCCGGCGCCGGACGGGATCTCGATCGAGTCCTCCGGGCCCGCCGTCCCGCCGCTCGCCGTCGGGACCTCGTACACGCGGCCGTCGGCGCCCTGGACGTACACCACCGCGCCGATGCGCGGCAGCACGCCCAGGCCCGCGAGGGCGTGGTACATGTCCGTCGACAGCGGCTTGGTGCGGTCCGCACCCAGCCCGGCCATGCCGTGCCCGGCGCCCGACGGCGCGGCCGTGGAGCCCGCGCCGGCCATCGGCACGAGGTACGAGCGCGCCAGGTCCGGCGCCTTCTCGTCGATCAGCAGGTTGGCCAGGGTGCCGTTGAGCCCGCCCTCGAACGCGATCGCGTCGGAACCAGTCTGCCGGAGCACGCCGGCGATCCTGTCCCCGAAGTACGACGCGAGCGCGCCGACGATCAGCGCCTTCGACGTCAGGTTCCCGTCGGTGCCGCGGGCCCCCTCGTCGCCGCACGCGAGCTTGATGCCCGCGCGCACCGTGACGGCGCCGAGCGCGCCGGGGATGAAGGTGCCGAAGCCAGGGTTGTTCCGCACGCTGCCGCGCCGGTGCGTCCCGCGCCGCTTCCCGCCGCCGCCGCCGCCGCCGCGACGCCGCGGGTTGTTGACGGGGTTCCGCCGCGCGGAGCTGCCCTTGCGCCGGTGCTTGCCCTTCCCCTTGCCGCGCTTCTTCGGGTTGTCCTCGGGGTTCACGATGAACGTGTCCACGTCACCCTCCGTCTGCTCGTACTCCTGCATGACCGTCCTCCGCTCCTCCGTCCCTCAAACGCTACGCCGTCGATTCGGCGCAGTCAAGCCGCTAGTCCACCAGGCCCCGCGACGTGACGCGGAAGCGCCCGCCGTGCAGGTCGTAGCAGCCCCGCGGACCCTTGCTCACGATCGGGTACGGCTCGGCGAACCGATGGATATACGACTCGCGCGTGCCCCACTTCTTCGAGAAGTAGACGATCGACTTCACGCGGCCGATCCGCTCCCCGAACTCCCCCGGGCCCGGCAGCTCGGCGCGCCGGCCGGCGGACGTCGCGGGCATCGCCGCGTGCCACGTCTGGTACGTCTTCGCCGCCTTCTCTCCGGGCTTGCGGCCAGGCGCCGGCTTCGCGGCCGCGACGGGGCATAGGAGCAGGTGCACGTGCCCGGCGGCCAGCCGCTCCGCGCCAGGTGGCGCGAGGATCGCCGCCTCGCCCCTCTTCCACCGGAAGCCCTTGCCGTCGATGAACCGCAGTTCGAGCACGTCGCCGAGCTTGACCAGCTGCCGCGGGTTGGACGACGGCGACGCCGGCGGGTTGCGCTTCGTCGCCGGCCGGCGCACCGGATACCACCGGACGACCTTCCCGCCGACGCGCTTGATCTCCTCGCCGACGTGCGCCTGCCACTTCGCGGCGGACGCCTTCCGCTTCGGCGAGCTGAGGATGAGACCGGCGGTCGGGTGCCGCCACTCGACCGCGGGGACGCCGCGCTTGCGCGCGTCGGCGATCCAGTAGGCGCGCAGCTTCGGGTCGGCACGAGTCGGGTTGTCGTCGGGGCCGGGATTCCACGCCGCCGGCGCCGCGTTGGTCGCCGAGCTGCAGGGGTTCTGCGGGGGCGTCTTCCCGTACGTCTGCGGGTCGAGTCGGGCCAGCGCCTGGTCAAGATGCCCGGCCGCCGACTCGACGGCTTCGAGCGCGGCCGCCGCGTTTCCGGCCGCGAGGTTCCGATCGGCTTGCACCAGGTGCGCGACGGCCTCGCGGATGTGCGTCTGCGACGTGGTGAACTGCTCGGCGTCGGGGTTGTCCCGCAGCTCCATCCCGACGCCGGCGGCCGCCGACTGCAGCGCCATCTTGACCAGCGACGTCGCACCGCGCGCCAGGTCGTAGTTGCCCGCCTCGATATCGATGCGGACCTGCGCGTTGTAGTTCCACGCCCGACGCAGGGCGGCCGACACGCGATCGACGTCGACGCCCGGGTTGGCCCACGTCCAGCGCAGGACGCGCCAGCCCTGCCGGCTCGTCCACTCCCGCGCGTGGTCGTGCGACCAGGTCGCGGGGATCAGGACCGCCTGCGCGCTGGTCGTCGTCTGGCCGACCAGGCGCCCGATGACGAACCGCGGACCGTCGGGATCAACAGGGGTGCGGATGGTGCGGAAGCTGCCGGGCGTGAAGTCCGCCGAGTCCCGGATCGTCGCGTGGTGCCACTTCATCGCCACGGCGTCACCTAGCGCCGGTCCAGCAGCTTGCTCGCCGCGAACCCGCCGATCGCATAGAGCCACTCGTTGCCCTGCGAGCCCGCCTGGAACTTGAGCATGTACTGCAGGCCCTTCTCGACGAGGGTGGGATCGTTCGTGTCCAGACCCTTCTGCAGCGTCCGCCCGGCGGCGTCGGTGCCCGCCTCGGTCGCGCGCGTGTTGCCCGACCGGAACGCGTTGATCGCGTCCGGCAGCTTGAGCGCGATCGCGATGCCGAGCACCCAGCGGATGTCGAACGTCCGCGCGACGGTGTTTGCGAGCGTGCCGAAGAATCCGCCCACGGCGCGCGCGGCGCCGGCGGCCGCGCTCGGCGAGGCGCCGGCGCCGGCGGCGACGATGACCGATGGCACGCGCGCGGACGTCTCGGCGGCCACCTCCGCGGCGGTTGCGCCCCCGCTCTCGATGACGGCGGCCGCGGCCGCCTCGGTGCCGGCGATGACGGACGACAGGACGAACGCGCCGGACGTGAAGCCGAGCGAGTCGAGCTGCGTCGCGTGCTCGCCGTGCGCCATCGGGCGCCCGGTGACGTACGCGTCGGGGATCCAGCCCATCGATCCGGGGACCGGGACCGGCGCCGGCAGGTCGATCGTCCGCACGACGGCCAGGCGGTCGCCGACGATGAGCCAGGACATGTCACCCTTGGCCAGCTGCTGCCGGAGGTACATCAACCCGCCGACCTTGAGGGTGATCGCCGCCAGCTCCTTCGAGAGCAGGGCGCCCCACAGATCGCTCGGGCGGCCGCCGCGCTCGTAGCACAGCTCCGCGCCGGCCAGGCCCCAGGCCAGGAGCGGCCGGGCGGCGTCGATCGCCGAGTCCAGGAAGTACGTCCCGGCGGACAGCATCATGGACAGCGACGCCGGCGACGGGACGGGGACGGTCGACGGCGCGTCGGTGGCGCCGAGCCCGCGGACCTTGCCGGGCCCGATGACGCGCCAGGCGAGCACTCGGCGCGACGCGAGCGCGGCCGCCGTCGTCATCGCCGGGCGGACGGGAAGGACGGCCACGGCCGATGTGCGGCCTCCGGCGGGCACGATGACCGGCGCCGGCGGAACGGCCTTGACGAGCACCGGCGCGGGCGGACGCGCGGGGACGACGGTGACGGGAGCCTGGCGCACGGGGGCCCGCGAAGCCACGAGGGGACGGAGTGCGATCTTCGTCATGACGAGAACCTCCTGCTACGCCTGCGACAGCACGTATGCCGCGAAGAGCCACGGCCAAGGCGACCCGCCCGACGACGTCGCCGAGCTGATCGGACGCGAGCCCGGCGGGAGACCGGCGGCCGCGGCCGCGGCCGCACCGTCGGCGGACGGGCCGAGCTGCGCAGGTCCGGCGGACGGCGGGGCCGCCTGCGTCGACGGCGCCGGCGTGACCTGGCGCGAGCCCGCGGGCATGCCCGCGGCCGCGGCCGCCGCTTCCGCCGCCGTCGCGGCCGGAGCGCCAGGCGTCGGCGCCGCGGCCGCGGGACCGGCCGGAAGCTGCGCCGCGATCGCCGCGATCGTCGGCACCGCACCGAGCGGGAAACCGCCCTGCGCGGAGAGGAAGCCGCGCAACGCGTCGTTGACGAAGCTTCCGGGGGGGTCCGCGATGCTCGCGGCCCGCTTGAACGCGATCAGCTTCTCGGCGACCTGGTCGCGCGCCTCGTTCTTTTCGCCCAGGTGCGTCAGCCCGTAGTTGACCTGCGCGGCCCGGGTCTTGATCGGATTCGACGCGATCAGCGTGTCGCGGTTCGGGAGCTTCGCGGCGATCTTCGCATCGGTCGCGTTGTCGACCAGCTGGACCGACGCGGCCGCGCCGAGACCTCCGACGCCGCGACGGTAGGCGGCCGCGGCCGCGGCCGCGCGCCGGGCGACGTCGACGCCAAAGTTCTGCCGGAGCGCGACCAGGACCGACGCCTCTTCCGTCGAGAGACCGGGCGGGATGGAGAGCGCGCCGCCGGCGGGTACGGTCGTGGTCGGCGCCGCCGTCACCGGACGTGCCGTCGACGGCAGACCGGCCGGCGTGCCGAGCACGCGCGACCCCGACGGCAGGGGAGCGGTCACGGGACGGGCCGACGCCGGGAGACCGGCCGCGGCCGGAGCCGCCGACGGGGCCCGGGGCGCCGCGGCGGCCGCGGCAGGAGCGGCGGCCGCGGCCGCGCCAGGTGCCGGCAGGTGGACGTCGGTGCCGGGCGCCGGCGCCGACGGAGCCAGGATGGCACCGCCGACGAACGGCGGGTATTCGCCGGTGCCGAGCTTCGTCGCCCAGATGGAGTCCGCCGCGGGCGCGTCGGGGATCGACGTGCCGGCCGTCGCCGCCCACGTCTTCATCGTCGCCATGCCCTCGGGCGTGCCGTCGTACGACCACGGGAGACCAGGCACGGCGCCGCCGCCGGGATTGGCGGCCGCCCACTCGGTACGCATCTGCGCCTGCGGCAGCAGCAGGAGGCGCATGTCGATCGCCGCGGTCCGCTGCCACTGCTGCTGCAGGGCCGCCGGAGCCTGCTGCCGGTCGAAGCGCGCCTGGTAGTACGTCCCCTTGCCGGAGCCCCACTGCATCGAACTCCCGTAGCTCTTCGACCACTCGAACCGCGGGTTCCAGCCCTGCGCGACCAGGCCGGCGACGAAGCGGTCATAGCTCGCCTTGTCCTTGGTCGGCACGCCCGGGTAGGTCAGGAAGCGCTTGTTCGACTTCACGTCCGCCAGCTCGGGGATCTGCAGCTTCGCGGCCGCGTACGCCTCGGCGCCGGGGTTGATCTTGATCGTGATCCACTCCTTGATCTTCGCGATGAGCGGACCGATCAGGCTGCACAGCGGAGAGAGGGCCGCACCGTACCCGGTCGCGGCGAGCGCGACCGCGCAGGCGGCCGTCGCCACTCCCTTGACCACGTTCATCGCCACGTCCGGGCCGCCACCCGTCACCTTCGCGACGGTGTCCTTGACCGTGTCGATCGCATGCCCGACGTTCCCGGTCTGCACGTCCTGCTGCAGTGCGGCCATCGTATCCGAGCCGATCGACGTCAGGTCCACCGCGCCGAGCGCGCACTTGCGACAGCCGCCGCAGCCCGACAGCCCACGAAGCCGAATGCGCTGCGTGCTCTTCACCGGGACGATCGTGCCGTGCATTGCCGTCTTCCTCCGCTCGAAAGGTTCCCACGTTTCGATCCGACCGTCAACGTGGCGGCCGAGCCGCAGCGGCCGCGGGACCGGGTCGACCGCCGTCCAACCGTCCTCCGTCAGCAGCTCGGCCCACACGTGGTTCGGGTTCAGGGGGTCGCGCTGTGCGATGACCGCGAACCGCACCGCGTACCCCATGCCGTAGGCGATCGCCGCGATGAGGGTGGACATTTTCTTGCAGTCGCCCCAGCGCCAGGCCACGACGTGGCGCGGCGCGATGACCCACTGCTGGCTCGACGGGTCGCGCAGGTAGTCGATCCCGTTGGCGACGGCGAAGAGCAGACGCGACGCCGCCTCGCGGGCCGTCGCCGGGCGCCCCACGTACCGCTCGCGGAAGGCGACGACCGCCGGGTCGTCCGCGTCGCCGATCGCCTGCGCACGCTGCGCCGGGACGACGTCGCTCGGATGGCCCCAGCTCGGCGGGGTGTTCACGTAGGCGAACGATGCGGGCTTGCCGACGGGGATCCTGCTCACTCGGTCATGCGCTCCGCTGGTACGGTGCCGGCGGGCGCCGCGGCCGCACCCGTCGCCGCCGAGCCCGACGGCGGGCCGACGCCGTGCCGCATGGTGCCGGCAGGTCGGGCCGCCTCGGGGAAGCTCCGGTCCAGGAACCGACGCAGGTACTCGTCGCCGATATCGGCGATGCGGTCGCCGATGGGCCGTTTCTCCGGCGGGCCGTCGGCGTCCTGGTCGTCTTCGCTGCCGTCGTCGTCGTCCTTCGCCGGCGCGGGGTTCGGCTGGACGGTCGATGCCGCCCGGCCGATCGCGCTCTTGATCCGGTCGGTCGTGCGCTGCCACGACTCCAGCTCGTCGGCGAGCTGCTGGCCAAGGTCCGGACGACCGGCGGGGCCCGCGGCCGCCGACGCGGGGGGGTTAGGCACGCCGGCCACTGCACCGCGGGCCCCGCCGGAGATCAAGGAACCGATGCGCCGGTTCATCTCGTCGAGCGCGCCGCGAACCTCCGCGCCGAGCGCGGCCACGGGGTTCGTCGCCGGCACGGGCGCCGGAAGCGGGGGCGCGAGCGGGGCGCCCTCGTACAACGGCGGGCCAGCGATCGGCAGGCGGTCGGCCTCCCACGCCTTGCCGTCGACGTCCCGCACCTTGCACGCGTAGACACCGCCGCCCCATTTCTGCCGCAGGTACTCGCGCATCGTGCCCTGCGGGGCGATCTGCGCCGGCGTGACGACCTCGCAGTATCCAGCCGCCCATGCCGGCGCGACCCGCTCGATCTCGATCGACGCCGACGGAGGCGCGACGACTGCCGCGCGCTCCAGCCCGACGACGCGGGCCGCGTCGATGTACTGCGCGGGCGGCACGCCGAGTCGTTCGGCGGGTTGCGCCGGAGCTTGCGGGGCGGGTTGCGCGGCAGGCTGCGCCGGGGCTTGCGCGGCACGTCTCGAGCGCACCGCGGCAGCCTGCGCGGCACGGGCCGCCGCGCCAGGCTGGAACGGCCTGCCGGTTGGGGGCCTTCGTACGGGGATCGCCTTCGTCTTCGTGGTGTGCGCCGTCATGCCCCTACGCTACGCGGGGCACGCCGACAGGTCAAGCGAGGGTGAGACCGCGCAGCAGCGTCCGGGCCGAGCCGCGGCCGTCGACGCGTACGCGCGTCTTGTGCGTCATCGCGCCCAGCTTCTGCAGCAGGCAGACCGGCGAGCACAGATGCAGACGCCGGACGCCCATGATGCGCTTGCGCCTGGGGCCGGTGCTCGGCCACGTAGCCATCCGCCACCAGCTCGCCGCCTGGCCGCGCGCGACCCTCCCGCAGCAGTCGCACTTCAGCGCGACGACCACGTGTCGCGACCAAGTCCCGGTACGCCTCTCCTTCACGTAGGACATTCAGAGTCACTCCCCTTTCTCCCCGTCCTTTTAGGACGGACGTCTACGCTAGAACGGGATGGCGTCGGGCCCGCACCGCGGGCACTTCGCCTTGTCCGGCTTGGTGATGACCAGCGGGGCGCCGCACGTGCCGCAGCAATCGCCGGTGCGGAAGAACACGAAGGCTTCCTGCCGCCAGCTCTGGCGCCAGCTGTCGAAGTCTCGGAATGCGGCGCGCAGCTCGGCCACACGCTCTTGCCACTCACGCCGCGTCGCGCGGATGATCTCGTGCACGGCGTCGACGCGCGTGTCGGGCCGGTAGTCGTGAGTCGTGCGCTTCACGGCATCACCGCCCCGCCGGCGGCATCGGGAAGGCGAATAGGCACCCGTTGCTCTCGACGACCTCGAACCGATCGCCCGTGTGCTTCGATTGGATGACGTCTCCGGCCTTGACCCCTGCGGGCAGTTCGAGCACGTCGGGCGGGATGACGTCGGACGCGTGCAACGACTCGGCGGCGTCCGCCTGTGCTTCCGTCGGCATCGGCCTACGGAGCGCGACGGCACGCAACGCGAGGTTCAGTACGGACAGCGATCGAGAGGCTCGCGTGGTCGCGTGCTGACTCTCGACGCCGAGCCTGGCGCATTCCTCCTTCTGCTCCTTCCAGCGTTCGTTCAGCAGGACCGCTTCGACCTCGGCGCGCTGGTAGGCGGACGCCAGGGCCCGGATCGTCGCCTTGGTCGGCGGGTAGCGGTTCGAGTCGTCAATCGAGAGCTGCTCGTGCGGAGGCGCCGGGGCCGTAGGTTCCGGCACGCGCGCAGCGTCCGCCAGTTCTCCGGCCGCGGCGCGCGCCTTGGGATCGTTGGCGCTACTCATGGGGCTCGCCTCCCTGCACCGGGAGCTTCGTCAGTTCGACCGCGGCGCCCGGCATGAAGTTCCTACAGCTGCCGTCGCGTTCGATCGACGCGAGCTTTCCACTCGACTCCGCGCACACCACCTGATTTTCGCACTCCGCGCAGCGGTCGGCTTGCTCCCGCCGTCTCGCTCCGATTTTCGCGGTCTCCCGTTCGGCAACGGTACATCCGTCGCACGGGTCGACGTCGTCCGGGTCCATGGGGTTGTAGGGACGCGACTTGCAGGATCGGCACTCCGCCGGCCGGTCATCGGGGTCCTGGGACGACGGGGGCGTGTAGTGTGGATCGCGCGGGTCGGTCGCGCTGGGCGAGGTTGGCCGGAACGGGATCGGCGAGTCGGCGCCAGGGAACGCTCCGAGCGCGGAGACCGTCCGATCGATCTGGCCCTCGAGCTCGTCGAGCGCGACCGTGTAGGACTCCCGGCCGAGCCGCATCATGCGCTGGATCGTTCCGCCGTTCTGCAAGTCGCGCGTGATCGCCCTGGCGTCGTTGCTCTGTTCACTGACGATCCAGCTGAGCAGCTTCGACGCCAGGTCTGCCCGCAGCGAGTAGAGCGCGACCAGGCGATCGCCGAGGCGTTCCCGCTCGTGGTCCTCGTCGCGCTCCTGCCGCAGTCCTGGACCGTCCTTCCGTCCGGGGAGCTTGCGCTTAGGAGTCAAAGAGCACCTTCTTTCTTCCCGGCGTCGGCGGCGGCGGCGGCGGCGGCGTCGGCCTTCCGCCAGGCGGCGGCGGCGGCGGCGGCGGCGGCGTCGGCCTTCCGCCAGGCGTCGGCGGCGGCGGCGGCGGCGGCGTCGGCGGCGTCGGCCTTCCGCCAGGCGGCGGCGGCGGCGCCG
>Ga0315282_10007993_pt1 | contig 17220 bp, 18 predicted proteins | sample YL17G07_20_MG_FD_203693 | JGI IMG/M metagenome (GOLD analysis project Ga0315282, IMG submission 203693) | Sediment microbial communities from Yellowstone Lake, YNP, Wyoming, USA - YL17G07_20 | ecosystem: Environmental > Aquatic > Freshwater > Lake > Sediment | place: USA: Wyoming | collected... | reverse complement strand
CTATTCGCAACCCAGGCGACCTGCGCGCCCTGGTGCCTGGCCTGCTGGCGTTGACTATCTTGTTCGGGACGAGTTCCATGGAAGCCATTGTCATCGTCTTCGAACGCCGGGTGGGTTCGTGGGAACGATTGCTGCTGGCTCCGGTGCGCCTGCCGGCGCTGCTGGCGGGTAAGTTGTTGGGCGGCATGACCTTTGGCCTGACGGTAACCCTGGTGGTACTGTTGATCGCATTGAGCATCTTCGGGGCGGGCGAGGTGAACTGGCTGATGCTGGTTCTGGCGCTGCTGCTCTCTGCCATTGCCTTTTCAGCCTTGGGAGCGTTCGTTTCGGTGGCGGTGAAGGAAGTCTTCGAAGCCCAAACCCTGGCAAACTTCATCCGTTTCCCGATGATGTTCCTGGGCGGCGTCTTTGTGCCGGTGGCCGGGCTACCGGTTTGGCTTCAGATCATCGCCCGGCTTCTACCGCTCACTTATTCGGTCGAAGCGTTGCGAGCCGCCCTGATGAAGGGAACCTGGTCGACCGCCAGCCTTGACCTGGGCGTGCTGGCGCTTTTTAGCCTGGTTCTGTTTTTCTTGACGGTGCTAACCCAGGCGCGCCATACAGACTAAAGGAGAATGATGTGCTGATCGAAAAATACGATTTGGAAGTATTCACCCCGCCCTGCGAGCCGGGCGCCGAGCGTTTCGCCGCCCGGGCCCGGCTCACAATCGACATTTCGGAAGCCCTGCCATATCTCAACGCAACCTTGCGCGGGGCGGTCTACCTGCCCGAAGCTCAAGCGCTTATCTGGAAGAAAGGCGGTCACAATATCGCCTTCCATGCATACGAAGTAGCCACCAGCAACGTGGAAGACCGGGACGGAGCCGAGAAAGAGCTGAAGGGGCTGATTGATTTGATCAACCGCACCTGGGAACGGCGCGCCGAAATCACCCCCGACTACACAACCCGCCAACGCCCTACCCCCATGGCGATTTTCAAGTTGCTGCCCCAAACCAACTGCAAGCAGTGCGGCGAGCCAACTTGTTATACCTTTGCCATCAAACTAGCCGCCTCTCAGAAGCAGTTGGCAGATTGCCCGCCGCTGGCTGAACCGATCTACGCTGATAAACTGGCTGCGTTAGAATCAATCGTCATCGAAGCCCCGAAAATCGGCTGACCCAAGAGGTTATAAATGAATGCTCCGCAGAATAAACCCCAACCGGTAACGACCAATACCCCCGGAAAAGCCCCCATCTGCACCTGTGGGCAGGATCCTTTTGCCGACCTGCCGCCCGAATTACGCCCCCAACGCCCGAATACCCTGAAGGGCTTGCGCAAAGTCACCTGCCCGGGCTGTGGTTTGAAATATTGGACAAACCGCAATACGGATGTGTGTATTGATTGTGAAAAGAAGGGCGTTAAGCCATTAGAAACCCAATCAGGAGATTGATATGTTGCAAATCAAAGTGCTAGGCCCCGGCTGCGCCAAATGTTATTCCGTCGAGCGAGCGGCGGCTGCCGCCCTGGAAGAAATCGCCCGCGAAAACCCAGACCTGGAAGCCACCCTCGAACACATCGAGGACATCCTGGAAATCGAACAATATCCGGTCCTGTTCACCCCGGCCCTGGTCGTGAATGAAAAAGTGGTGTGCGCCGGGCGGGTGCCGAAGAAAAACGAGGTGGTTGCCTGGTATCGCAACGCCTTGGGACAACCAGCTTGATTTAAACGCTCACATGCGAAGACGAATGCTATTCTTGTCATGATCGAGTGCTTAATTTTGGGCTGCCGCTCGGCTCAACGTTATGTTGTCAAACGAACTCTCCTGGCAGTTCTCGATGAATTGCGCCATGAGTTACCAGGCTTGCAAGCCCAGATTGTTGAGATAAACGACTATTCCGAAATCGAGCGATATACTTCTATCTTGATCTTCCCCAGCCTGGTGATCAACAAGCGATTGGTCTGCCGGGGACGTTTCCCCTCCAAAGCGGAAGTGAAGCGCTGGTTGCGGGCCGCAGCGTTGCTTGAAAAGGAAACATTAATTGTATCTGGATAACATCCGCCTCACCAAAACCCTGCCTTGCCTGGCAGAGCCGGGTAAAATCATCGTCATCGGCGCGCCCAACCGGTCGTTGGCGGATGTGATTCCTTATCTGGCCAGGTTGCCGGGGGTGATCGCTTACAATCCCGATCCGCTCACCCTCACCTTTCGCCGCCAGCCGGGTTTCATGACCCTCTACCCCGACAAAGTCTACATTACGCAGGTCAAAGATGCTGAAGAGGGGTTGGAACTGCTGCAGGCGCTGGTGGAGGCCATCAACGCCACCTGGGAAGATCGCGCTGGGCTGGTGGCAGCCACCGCCGCCCGCCGCGCCCCCCGCCACCTGGATATCTGGGAGTTATTGCCGCGCACCAATTGCCGGCAATGCGGCGAAGCCACCTGCCTGGCATTTGCGGTCGGTTTGTTGCAACAAAAAAGGCGGCTGGACGAATGCTCACCTCTGCAAGCTGATTCGGCTTTCGCCGACCGCCGGGCTACCCTGGAAGCCATGCTTTGACCCCCGCGGTAAAAGCTGAAAAGTCCTTCCCAACCTGGAGTCTAATTTGCATTGGGAACCGATGGTGCAGAAGTAAGCGCCACCACTGAGATCAGCAACCCCAATCCTCCCCATCGGACACCACACACCGCCCGATGACAGCGCGGGCAACCGGGAGGCTGCCCGATGTCCAGGCCCGCTTCAATCGCCAGGTGCAGGGTACGTTCAACCGTACGGCGAATCAGCTTATTTTCTTCGTAAGTAGCGAAGTCAATGCTCTGCAGCTCCCACAAGTCGCTTACGTATTCGTTCAGCAGCTTCAAGCGTGCGGGTAGTATTTCGTCTTCTGCAGCCAAGGCCGACCTCCCGGATTTGTCTGAATGTAACCTGATTATGAAATTCCAACCTGGGTTGAATGTCAAAGTAAAGTTTCATCGTGCGCACGGCGAAGGCGATGCGCGCCAGGCGATCCTGCTCGCACAACAACACACCTTCCCGGATCACCTGGTAGGCCAGCAGCGGCGGGGCGGAATTCAAAATAACCACCTGGACTTCTCGCTTGATAGCGTCTTCCAGCGCGCCCACAAGCGCCAACTGCCTTTCGAGCATGGCTTCGGCGTTCAGGCCAGGTCGCAGCAGAACAGCGATGTCGATGTCGCTCAGGGTGTTGGACTGCTGGCGCGCAACCGAACCGAAGAGGTATGCCGCCAGTACGTCAGGTTGGTTGGCAAGGACGTCTCCCAGCGTGGCATATAATGGTGGAAGGGTGAGTTGAGGTCCGGTAGACATGTTTTGATTATAGCATGACAACTTACCCGGTGCAGGCAGGGTGGGCAGACGTCCGAGCGAGCGGCGGCTGCCGCCCTGGAAGAAATCGCCCGCGAAAACCCAGACCTGGAAGCCACCCTCGAACACATCGAGGACATCCTGGAAATCGAACAATATCCGGTCCTGTTCAGCCCGGCGCCAGGGGGGATTGACATTATTGAAAGGAAGCATTTAGCACTGCGCCCGAATCCGGGTGGGTAGTTTACGGTATAATATAATCGATTCACTGGGTTTTGCCGTGGCGAGGGAGATGGAAGAAAGGCAGTGCTCTGTCGCCTTAACCAGGCTTTCCCAAATATTCGCGTTGGGCTGAGGTAAATATGGAAGCTACATTTCCCCGCCTGTTGCTGGGCGAGCGCGACCCTTTCATGCAACGCACCCTGAAGCAAACGCTTCAGGGTCACTTCGAGCTGACCTTTGTGGAAGATGGGGCTGTTTTGCTCGCCCGGGCGCGTCAAAACGCCCATGACTTGATCTTGCTCGAAGTGCTACTCCCCACTCTGGATGGTTTTCAGGTCTGTCGTCAATTGAAGAACGACCCAGTCACGCGCCCCATTCCGGTGCTCTTTTACACCCTGCTGGCGGCGGAGGTCCGCGCTCGCCAGGCGGGTGCTGATGGCTTCCTGCAAAAACCGCAACCGCCGACAAGAATAATCGAAGAAATCCGGCGCATTCTCGAATTGCCGGATAAAGGAGACCATTGATTATGGAGGTTATGTTTCCCATTATGCCGAGTGCAAGGTGTGACGCACTATAGATTTTGTCATTCTGAGCGCAGCGAAGAATCTCGGCGTGGGTACCGGTGAGGAGACCCTTCGGTCGCAGCAGGCTTACCCTGAGCTTGACGAATGGGCACTCCCTCCGGGCGACCCGGATAAGTATATGAAAGGAATTAAAAAATGATCGAGCGAATTCCTACCCAGATTCCCAACCTAGACATCATCCTCGGCGGCGGCTTGCCAGCCTACAGCCTCATCCTGGTCAGCGGCAATCCTGGCAGCGGCAAGACCATGCTGGCCAGTCAAATCCTGTATGGCAACGCTACAAACGAACACAAAGGGCTGATCCTCTCCACCGTCTCCGAACCGCTGGCGCAGGTTGTGCGTTACACCCAAGAGTACAAATTCTTCGACCCCGACAAAGTCGGCCAGGCGGTGCTTTATGAAGATCTCAGCCCGTTCCTGCTGGAAGGAAACGGCGGAAAAGCCCTGGCGCGCATCGAGGAAATGGTGTTGAAAATCCAACCTGCGTTCGTGGTTGTGGATAGCATCCGCGCCATTCATGATTTAAGCGCTTCCCTGCCGACAACCCGGCGCAGCCTCTTCCACCTGGCTGCCACCCTGAGCACGTTGCCCTGCACCGCCATGCTCATCGGCGAATACCATCCTGAAGAAGTAACCCATACGGTGGAAGCCTCGATTGCCGATGTGATCCTGCATTTAGAAACCCGCCCGCTGGGGTTGGGCGAGCGGCGGTTGCTCACGGTGCGTAAACTGCGCGGCGGCGAATACCTGGCTGGCGAACACACCTTCCGCATCACCACCGCTGGCCTCAGCGTCTTCCCGCGCTTCATTACCCCCCTCGAACCGCTGCATTACATCCCCAGCCGCGAGCGGGCTGCGTTCGGAATCCCCGGTTTCGATGAGCCGGCGGAAAGCTCGCCGGCGCTTCTGCCCGGCGGTTTGTTGCGCGGCACCACCACCCTGCTGGCTGGCGACCCCGGCGTCGGCAAGACGGTCACCGCCCTGCACTTTCTGCTCAACGGCGCCCGGCAGGCAGAGCCTGGAGTCTATATTTCCTTCCAGGAGGACCCTCATCAACTGGCTCAGATCGCCCGCAACTTCGGTTACGACATCGATGCGCTCATAGCTCAAAACCGCCTGGTTATGCTCTACGCCTCGCCGGTCGAACTGGATATCGACGAGCACGCCTTGAAAATCGTCGCCGCAATTCGAGAGGTGAACGCCCGCCGGGCGGTAATTGACAGCGTCAGCGACCTGGCAGCCGGGGCGCGCGGCGATCCGGATCGCTTTTTCAACTTCGTCTATTCGTTGACCCAGTGGTTCAAGGATCGTGGCATCACCGCCATCCTGACCGCCGAGATGGGCCAAATGTTCGCCAGCGAACTCACCCTCACCGGGCGGGGCGTATCGCACATCGCCGATAACCTGATCATCCTGCGCTATACCGAACTGAAAGGCGAGATGCGCCGCGCCATCACCGCCCTGGCGGCTCGCGGCAGCGACCACAGCAAGAAGGTGTACGAATACCTGATCTCCGAGGCCGAAGGCCCGCGCCTCGGCCAACCCCTCTCCAGCGCCTTCACCCTCTTTACCCCCACCTCCCAAGAAGAATAACCTGTAAACCTTCGGAAGTTGGGTCTCAAAACACCCATGTCCACCCCAACCACCCTTGAATCCCTCCACCAGCTCAGTCTCGCCCTGGGCGTCACGCTAGACGCCAAACATGAGAGCGCCGTCTTCATGGATTGGCTGAAGCAAACCCTGCGCCCCAGGCTGGCGGCCCTCTTTTTGGTGGACGAGACTCACCAGCGCCTGAACCTGGCGCAGAGCCTCGGCTTCAAGGTCAAGGCGACCAGCCTGGAACTGGGTTTGGATCCCTGGCGCTGGCTGAGCGATCAAGGCGTGAAGATCCCAACGCCGGATGATCCGCGCGTTTGCACCCTGCCCATCACCCTGGAAGGCGAACTGCTTGGCCTGCTGGCTTATTTCAGCCGCCGCCAAACTGCCCCGCTGGCGTCGGGCCAGCGGGACGGCGCACTGGCGGCACGAAGCGGCCAGGCTGCCCCGCTGGCGTCGGGCCAGCGGGACGGCGCACTGGCGGCACGAAGCCGCCAGGCTGGAAGGGAAGAAGAGCAGCGCCTGGCAGAACTGGCTGTGGGCTACTTTGCCCCCCACCTGCGCAATATTTACCGCTATCGAAACGTGGAACGACTGGTCGAACAGCGCACCGCTGAACTGCGAGCGAGCGAAGAACGTTATCGAACCTTCATCGATGCCACCACCGACCTGGCTTTTCTCAAAGACGATCAATTTCGCTATCTGATTGGGAATGAGACCAACGCGCGCTTCTTGGGTAAGCGCCCCGAAGAAATTATCGGCCGGGATGATTTCGAGTTGATGGACGCCCAGGCTGCCCAGACCTGTCGCCAGAGTGACCAGCAGGCGATCGCCCAAAACAGGTTGGTGATCTCAGTCGAAGTGGTGGGCGAGCGCGTCTATGAAACCCGCAAATTCCCGGTCCAACTGCCGGATGGCCGGGTGGGTGTGGGCGGTTATGTCCGCGACATCACCGAGCTCAAACGGGCTGAACAAGCTGTGCAAGACAGCGAGAAACGATTTCGGGCTCTCATCGAGAATGGGCGAGATAACATTTCCCTGCTGGCAACCGACGGTACCTTGCTGTGGGAGAGCCCAGCTACAGTCAGCACCCTGGGCTATGCGCCCAACCAGTTCGTGGGGCGTAACATCTTCGAACTCATGCACCCCGATGATCAAGCCTGGACCGGGGAGGTGTTCGAGCAATTGGCGCAGACGCCGAGTAGTATTCAGGAGGGTGTGTTCCGCCTAAAGCATAGCGACGGTTCATGGCGATGGATTGAGGCCACAGCCACTAACCTGCTGAATGAACCGAGCGTGCAAGCCATCGTCATCAACTATCGCGACATCACCGCCCGTAAACTGGCTGAAGAAGAGATATATCAGCGGGCCGCGGAACTAGCTGCTCTACAAGCCACTATACTCGATATCACGACTCCGAACGATTTGCAGACCCTGCTGCGCACAATCGTCGAACGGGCAGCTATGTTGATCAAAGCTTCCGGCGGCGGGATGTATCTCTGCGATGTAGAGAAAAAGAAAGTCCGTTGCGTTGTGAGTTATAACACTCCACAAGATTACACTGGCACGGTGCTAAATTACGGCGAGGGTGCGGCTGGCGTTGTAGCCGAGACCAGGGAACCACTCATCATTAACGATTATCGTTCCTGGCACAAGCGGGCGAATGTTTTCGAGAAGAAGCAGCCTTTCTCAGCCGTGCTCAGTGTACCGATGATCTGGCAAAACCAGACGATAGGGGTTATCCACGTACTGCACTTTGAGGAAGGCCGGATCTTTACACAGGACAATTTAGGACTTCTAACTTTATTCGCAAACCATGCTGCTGTTGCGGTTGAGAGCACTAGGCTGTACGAGGCTAGTCAACATGAATTAGCCGAGCGGGTGCAAGCCGAAGAAGCCTTGCGGCAGAGCGAGGAACGCTACCGCAATTACATCGAGCTGGCGAACGATTTTATTTTTACCCTCGACTCGAACGGTTTAATCACCTCCGCCAACAAGGCTATGCGCCAGATGTTGGGATATAGCGAGACGGAGTTGCTCGGCAAGAGCGCCCTGGAATTTGTTGCCCCGCAATCACGGGCGATTGCCGCCGAGGCTTTGAGTCGCACCCTGCGCGGCGAGGATATCCCTCATATCGAGCTGCCGGTGATGAGCGGCGATAACCGGCAACTGATCCTGGAGATTCGGGGGGTCACGCTATATCACGGGCAAGAGATCATTGGCACCCTGCACATCGCCCGCGATATCACCGAACGGGTGCAAGCCGAGCAAGCCCTGCGTGAGAGCGAAAGCAAACTCAAGGAGGCGCAACGCCTGGGCCGGATTGGTCACTGGGAGTATGACCTGGAAACCCGCCAGATTCACTGGTCGGATATGGTTTTCGCAATCTATGAACGCGATCCAGGCCTTGGAGCGCCCACTCCCGAGGAGGAAGCGACCTACTACTCGCCCGAAGACGCTGAGCGTTTGCATAATTACGCCCAGAAAATGATCGAAACGGGCGAGCCTTACGAGACCGATGTACGCCTGAAGCTTCCTGGAGGCCGGTTCGCGGAGTTAGTGGCTACCGGCACGCCGGTCAAAGACGCTCAGGGGCGGGTTGTCCGTTTACTGGGCATCGTCCAGGATATCACCCGCCGCAAACAGGCCGAAGCCCAACTACGTTTGCAAAATACAGCTCTGGAAGCCTCCGCCAATGCGATCGTGATTACCGACCCCCTGGGTTTCATCCAATGGGCGAATCCCGCCTTCACCGCTCTCACCGGTTATATCGTCCCTGACGAAGTCTTTGGGCGTAACCCGCGCGACCTGGTCAAATCTGGCAAGCAGGATAAAAGGTTTTATAAGAAGCTATGGGATACCATTCTAGCCGGTAAGGTCTGGCGCGGCGAATTGATCAATCGCCGCAAAGACGGCATGCTCTATGACGAAGAGATGACCATTACGCCGGTCAAAAACGAGGCGGGCGAAATTACCCACTTCATTGCGGTCAAGCAAGACATCACCCCCCGCAAACGCCGCGAGCGTGAGATGGAAGCCATGTTGCGGGTAAGCCAGGCGATCGGCGGTTTGACCGAACTGCAACCCTTGCTCGAAAACCTGCTGGAGACCGCCATTCAAGCTATCCCGGCCGCCGAGAAAGGTACCATCCTGCTTACAGATGCGGGAGGCGGGCTGCAAATTCGAGCTATGAATGGCTACCGCGACCAACGGGTATTGGGATACCAGTTTCCATTAACCTCGAGCTATGCGGGGCGCGCCTTCCGAGAACGCCGCCCGCTGATCATCCGTGACGCTCAGGCTGACCCGAACACCCGCTACGATGGCGAAATCGAGGAAATAAGCGCCATCCGCAGCGCGATCGTCGCCCCGCTAATCGCTCAGAAGTATCCCATTGGCGTAATCAGCCTGGATAGCACCCGCAGCGGGGAAGAAACCTTACCGCAGAGCGGCTTTACCGAAGATGACCTGCGCTTATTGACCGCCATCGCGGCGGCCGTGGGAGTGGCTATCGAAAACGTGCGCCTGTTCGACGAGGTCCAACAGAGGCTGGGTGAATTAGAAACGTTGCAAAACGTCTCGGCAGCTTTGCGCCGCGCCCAAACCGTCGCCGAAATGATTCCCATTTTCGTAAATCACGCCGTCCGGTCGGTTGGCGCTCAGGCTGGCTCCATTTATTTGCTCGAAGAGAGCAGCGGCGATTGGGTCTCGCGGGGATGGCTCGACTCAGAAGGGCGTTGGGTCACCAGCCAGGATGCCAGCTTGCGGCATCACCGCGGCGAAGGCATCACGGGTCGGGTAGGGAGCAGCGGTAAAATCTACATCACCATCGACAATCGCACCGATCCGGTCACGAAGCCTTTACCGGGCGAGGCCGAATTCCTGGCGAACTTCATCAGTGCCATTTCGCTTCCCTTGCGCGCCGAGCAACACATCATCGGCGTCTTGCATGTCTGGTTCACTGATTCGCATACCTTTACGGAATCTGAACAACGCTTGCTGAACGCGATCGCCGATATGGCTGGAAATGCCCTGCAACGCGCCAGCCTGCACCAGGAGACTCAGCGGCGCGCCGAGGAGACCTCGGCTCTGCTGGAGACCTCCCAAGCCATCACCTTGTTAGACCTGGGGTCGGTGCTGCAAACCATCGGTGAGCGCGCCAAAGTACTCTTTGCTGCCGATGGCTGCCGCATCTTCCTGCTCGAACCCGATGGGGAGACCTTGAGCTGCGCCCTGGCTTTGCATGAACGGGCTGAGGCGGTCATGCGTATGCATATAAAAGTTGGCGAAGGGATAACCGGTTCGGTGGCGGCGAGCGGCGAAGCCGAGATCGTCAACGATACCCTGAACGACCGGCGCAGCCTTCATGTGCCAGGCACACCGCAGGACGAAAACGAATGTCTGATGCTCGTGCCGCTCAAAGCGCAGGAACGCGTCATTGGGGTGATGAGCGTCAGCCGTTTGGGAATCGAGCGTCCCTTCCAGCCGGCTGAGTTGGAATTGCTGCGTGCCATGGCGGCTCAAGCTTCGGTGGCTATCGAGAACGCCCGCCTGTATAAAGAGACCCAGGGTCGTCTGCAGCAATTGGCTGCCTTGCACACCATTGACCGCACCATCAGCAACAGCCTCGACCTGCGAATGACCCTCAGGGTCATCGCCGAACAGGCCGCGGCCCAGCTTAAGGCCGACGCGGCTGCCGTGCTGTTGTTAGATCAACGCGCCTTGACCCTCGAATACGCGGCCGGGTATGGCTTCCGCCAGCGCGGCATCGAGCAATCGCGGGTCCCCCTGGGGACTGGTTTGGCTGGCCGGGCGGCTATCAAACGCTGCACCCTGAGCGCTCCCCATCTCAGTCATGAAGATTCGTCTTCTCTTCTGGAGGGGGTTTTGGTCGGGGAGGGCTTTCTCGCCCACCATGTGACCCCCTTGATCGCCAAGGGCGAGGTCAAAGGCGTGTTAGAGGTTTACCACCGCGCCGCTTTTACCCCGCAGGTCGAATGGATAAAGTTCTTCGAGACCATCGCCATCCAGGCGGCTATTGCTATCGATAACGCCCAGCTTTTTGATAGCTTACAACGCTCCAGCCTGGAACTCTCCCTGGCTTATAGCGCCACCATCGAAGGTTGGGCCAAAGCCATGGAAATGCGCGACAAGGAGACCGAGGGTCACACCCTGCGGGTCACCGAACTCACATTGCAGTTGGCGCAAATAATGAAAGTGCCGGATGGTGATATCATTCACATCCGCCGTGGGGCTTTGTTGCACGACATCGGCAAGATCGGGGTGCCCGATAGCATCCTGCGCAAGCCGGGCAAATTGAGCGCCGAAGAGTGGGAAATAATGCGCCGTCACCCGCAGTCGGCTTATGAGATGCTCCAGCCGATCGAATTTCTGCGGCTGGCGTTGGATATCCCTTATTGCCATCACGAAAAATGGGATGGCAGCGGCTACCCGCGCGGCCTGAAGGGCGAGCAAATTCCGATTGCGGCTCGAATCTTTGCCATCGCCGACGTGTTCGACGCCCTGACCAGCGAGCGACCCTACCGCCTGGCCTGGTCACGAGAAAAGGCTTTGGCGTATATCCGTGAGCAAAGCGGTAAGCATTTCGACCCGCAGGTGGTACGGGCTTTTTTAAGCCTTATCGAGAAGACGTAATTAACTGCACTTTTTACTGTCATGCTGAGCGCAGGGAAGCATCTCCACTCGAGTGGGGGAAGAGAGGCAACCTACCGCAAACTGTTAGTTTGCGCTTTCGTACGGCAAGCTAACAGCTTGCGTCACATCGCAGCCAAGTTTAGTGTTGGCGGGTTCCTTAGAAGGCAGAGTTGGCAAGCGAGCCATAGCTCGCTTGGGGGGTTGGGGAGCTTTATTCGGGTTTATAATGATTGCCGTTAGTTGAGTGGTCGTGAACATGCATTTATTCTATAATTAGGTGTTCCGGGGTGCAAGTATTTTTGGGTGCATTTAGGAGTTGCTATTGTCCAGGGAGTGGTTGAGTCTGAGCCAGGCAGCCGAGTTGCTGGGCGTTCACCCGGCGACAGTCCGTCACTGGTCGGATCAAGGCGTATTACCGGTGTACCGCACGAAAGGTGGTCACCGGCGCTTTCGCCGGGAAGAGGTTGAGTTGTGGATGCAATCCCAGCGTGCCAGCGGGCAGAACGGGTTTGATCTGATGATGCAAACCGCTCTCCGCAACACCCGCTATCAAATCAGCGAGGGTCGTCTGAACGAAGAAGCCTGGTATAACAAGCTAGACGAGGAAGCCCGTGACCAGTACCGCCAGAGCGGGAGGGAGATGTTGCAGGGGATGATCGGATATATCGGCTCGAATGGCAACATTGCCGAATCCGAAGCCCGTTCGTTGGGATACGACTATGCTTCTCGGGCGCGGCGATATGGCTTGAGTGTGGTTGAGGCTACCAACGCTTTTCTTTTTTTTCGCACCGTTTTGATCGAATCGATGCTGGCGGTCTATGAGGCAGCCGCAGTGCGTTCTCCCAATGCCTGGGGTGAGTTGCTGCGTAAGGTGAATGCTTTCACTGACCGGATATTAACCTCGCTTTTAGAGATATACGAAACCTATAACCGCAATAACCGTTGAGCTAAAAATTCGGGCTTCGCCCGGTTCAATGAAAAGAGTTCAGCCGGTTACGTCCGGGCGGGCTAATGATTTGGGCTATTGCCTTTGTCTTTGCTTTTTCCATAAGCCTTTCCATTGTTTTTGGCATTTGCATTCCCATTGGGGTTGGGGGCGGTTGCTGGCCCGTTTTGGGAGGCTTTTAACTGCTGTTTGACATGCCCAACGCCGGTCAGAGGCGGCTTACCACCGTATTCCTTGAAGAGTTGTCCCAATCCCATCCCTGGGTTGCCTGTGGATGGATCCCCTTTGAATTTAGCCACCAGTTCTTCCACCGGCACGCCGGTTGCGTTCGATAAGGCATAGAGCTTGACCAACACGCCAAAACCGATGCCTTGATCGTGGTACATCGCTACCTGGTCGCTCACCTGGATGACATCCCCACTCCCATCTAACTTCCAATCGATCGCCAGTTTCGCCAGCGCCTGGGCGATACTTGCGAGCAGGTCGTTATCGGTGATGGATAGGGTAATCGTCTCGCCGGTCTCGAGCACGATGGCGGTCAGGGTATCACCTTCAAGGGATACAAATTGTATCGGGGTGGCGCCTTCGGCGGAACAATCTGCCCCGGCAGCGGTTCCATCTGTTATCACTACACAACCCTGGGCGCTTTGCAAAGCGTCAGTAAGATCGCCAACCTTTATGTCGCCAAAGTATGCACCCAACAAAGCAACAATGGGGTGGCTGGAATCGCCGTTCAGGGTCACCGTGCATTTACCGGCGCCAGTCTCGAGGGTTACCAGACCGTTTTCGTCGATGGCGATGATGGTTCCCTGGACGTTATCGCCCACGCACGGCCCGATATCCTCCTCTTGGCTGGCGGCCAAGGATAGACTGGCTGGCAGCATTACCGCCAGCGCCAAGCCGATTAATACTGCTCTTTTGAAAGTAATTTTCATCACCACACCTCCAAGGTGGAAAAATTTTTAAGAGTATCCTACATTTGTTAAACCGCATGACGCCTCAGATTGTTACACCACCTAACCAGACCTTAACCTTACACCCTTGATAGGTTAAATTGGATGGTAGAATAAATTGATACTTAATTATCGGAGTCGGCGATGGTTAATTGGGGCATAATTTTTAAGGAAACGATCCTGCAGCAACCGCTGGTTTACCGCGTTCGGCGTAACCATGGTCTGGAGCATGCCACCTTGCACTTATTAGCTCGCAAATATCCGCGCACCAGCATGGCCGGGCATTCGGATTTAAGCGGCTTTTGGATCTTGGGTGATGTGCCCACCGAAGATGTCGGCGCGGCAGCCGTTGAGGCTCTCCTCCGGATGAAAGCTGGGGAAACTAATCTGGCGGTTCATCCCAACTGCGGCACCAACCTGGCGACGACGGGATTCCTGGCCTCGCTGGCTGGCTTCCTGGTTATGCTAGGAGCCGGACGGCGCTTGCGAGATAAGCTAGAGCGCTTGCCGGCTGCGATTTCACTGGCTACTCTGGCGGTTTTCCTGGCGCGCCCGTTAGGTTATTTCTTCCAGGCAAATGTGACCGCCTCCGGCGAGCCAGGCACGTTAGAGATTGTCGAAGTCAGGCCCGCTAAACGCGGCTGGATGCGCGCCCATCGCGTAGTTACCCGAGGTTAATCGCTTTGACTTCCAAACCGGCGGTCTATCTTTTTTACGGCGAGGACGAGTTTGCCATCTCTCAGGAAATCGCCCGCCTGGAAGGCAGGATGGGCGACCCTGCGCTTGCTTCGCTAAATACTAACCATTTGGATGGGCAGAAAACAACCCTGGAGGAAATCCGCCAGATTGCCTTATCGGCGCCGGTTCTGGTCGAACGCCGTCTGATAATCCTGGAGCATCCCCTGGCTGGCTTAAACACGCCCGCGGCTCGGGGACAGTTTTTGGATTTGCTCGAACATATCCCTGTTACCACCGCTCTGGTTTTGGTAGAGTACCAGACGCTCACCAGCGAGAGGGAGCGCAAGAAAAATCAGATTCACTGGTTGGAAAGATGGTTTGACCAGGCCAGGGATAAGGCATATAAACGTCCATTTCCTCTACCGAAAAACGCGGCCATGGAAATATGGATTCAGGAACAGGCGGTTGCCCTTAACGGGCAAATAACACCCCAGGCGGCAGCCTTGCTTGCCAGCGTGGTTGGAGATGACACCCGGCAGGCTTATCACGAGGTCGAGAAGCTGCTGGCATACGCCGGATACCGGCGTCCAGTAGAAGTTGAAGACGTTGAAAATCTGGCGGTTTCAGCCCGCCAGGGTGATATTTTTGAATTGGTGGACGCGATTGGAAATCAAAATAGGCGCTTGGCTTTAGGCATGTTGCACCGCCTGTTGGTTGATCAAGAACCCGGGATGATCTTTGGGATGATTATCCGCCAGTTCCGCTTGCTGATTCAGGCGCGCCAGGTGCTGGATAAAGGTGGGACACAGGAAACAATCATAAAAGAAGCTGGAATGAATCCCTATGTAGCCGGAAAAGTCATCCCCCAGGCGCGCCGCTTCACTTTGCCCTTTTTGATCGAGGTATATCATCATTTGCTGGACATCGACGAGGCAGTCAAGACCGGGCAGATAGAGGTTTCTATTGCCCTGGACACCTTTATTGCTTCGTTTACGACTCAAACTTAGCCGAACCGTTTACGCCGATCCAGAAATGGTTTGGTAGCACCGAACGCGAAATCCGCACGACGATATCGCCGCTTTTCAATGCCGGTGGCTCGTCTTTAGAATGTCCATTTCCGAGCATGCTGGGATGGACATAGCAGACGTTGGGAGCGCAGCCATATTTTTCATGGTAGTAGTGGGCAGCGCGTTCGATTTTAAGGTTGAATTCCACCTTTGGGTCATTATCGAACCATAGCATACCGATGTTCATAAAGTCTCCTTGATGCAAGTCAGTCACTTAGCAACGAGATGAAGAACCGCAGATATAGAATATATGTTCTAATTATATGTGGGTATTTTGATTTTGTCAAGCAAAATCAGCGATTATTCATGTTTCAAGCCGGCAGCCGGGTTTAAACCCGCGAATGCTAGCCCGGAGGGTTGATGCCTTCAGGCTAAATTCATTCAATCAGCTTATCAAAATGTTTACCCCGAGGGCGAAGCATAAGGCGGAATCGGCCTCATTCAGCTTGTCTATGGAGAGATTGGTGATTAACCGCCCAACCTTCGCTTTTGGAACTGTTTGGATATGATCGAAATTCACTGCACATTCCTGCGGCATCCCGTCGTCAATCCCAAGGACGACCTCGGAGGGAATATCACGAATCGTGGAAGTAATCGGAGCAACGGTCACATCATTTAGAAACTGGATTGCAGACGTACGCGTCAAGACCAATACAGGACGGCGCTTATCCGGGGGCCGAAACTCATACCAGCGTATTTCTCCGCGTTCCATGAGCTACTCCCAGATTTGTTCCGATTCCCAAACGTCGAATTCTCCCGGTGTCACGGGATGTTGGCGATAGCCTGCCAAGTGCTTTTGTTCCATTTCCCGGATGGCTAACTGGCGCAAGGCATCTTCCAGAGCTTCTCGAATGAATTGTGAGCGGGGGATATTCTGGTCTTGAGTCGCCCGATCGACTTTCCGGAGGAGCGCCTCATCGATTACAATTTGGATCGTTTTCATATTGCACCTATCGGGTTGTGTATTATTATCCACATTATATAACACATATAGATGTGGATCAAGCCCCACCCTTTCTCCAAGAAAATCGAGAGTGGCTTGCTGCTTGCCGGCGACATTGACCTGTAAGACGTGAACCGCCAGCTCTCTCTTTGGGCGGCGGATGGCGAAATTTTCAAAACCATGACTTACAGATTTTGGATGAATCAAAATCCCCCGGGCGGGGGATTTTCGATTAGTGGGCCCAGTAGGATTCGAACCTACGACCAAACGGTTATGAGCCGTCCGCTCTGCCGCTGAGCTATGGGCCCATGTTAAGGTGCGCCGGCTTTTAGCTATTTTCCCAGCCATCCGCTGAATAAAAACCGCTTTAAAAGCGGGCGACGGGATTCGAACCCGCGAATGTCAGCTTGGAAGGCTGATGCCTTACCCCTTGGCGACGCCCGCCCGGATTGTTATTTTACCCATGATTGGGTCTGGTGACAAGCCTATAAAACAAAAGGCCGCGATTAGCATATCATGAGAAGCCAAAAGATGATGTTACAATTCTAACTCAGGATGGGTTTGTAATGGCAGCCCCGAAATCTACCCGCTAAAGGAAAAGCACCGTTATGGAGAAATCCGAGGTCAACCAAATATCCAGTTATTCGCAGGATAGCGCTGTGTTGGAAAGCGGTCACCAGATAAAATTCAATGACCAGTTAAACGCGATCCTGTTCAATATCGACGGACCGGAGGGCAAGGGCAAGATCGTTATCGAGCGCGGCGCGAATGGCGCTTACATCTGGGTCAACGGCAAATGCCTGGCGATGATCGACCTGTTTTATTACAGCGACGAATGCAAGAGCGGCGCCCGCCAGGGAGATCCGCTGGACTTCCCGCAACTTATTTTCTATGCCGAAGGCGACCAAGCCCTGGGGCGTATTCGCTGGCTGGATGGCGCCACCCAATTGCTGGTGGATCGCCTGGAAGCCCGGCACTACAAAGACTACTTCGGGCACACCATTACCATTAATGAAGACAACTCACACTCCCCTTGAGCCATATTCTATTATGTAAAGTTCGCCTGCCCTAGCTACTGGCATACATCCGGTCAAATCGAGAATCTGAAAATAATCGCAACTACACTCCCAACAGTCTCGAAAAGTGACTACAAATCTCAACCAGCTTCTCCTCGATAATAACGCCGTCACCCAACGATCTCATTGGATATACCAGTTTACCCGGCTGGACGATTGGCTGGTAAACCGCCAGGCGGTAGGAATGCTGGCATGAAAAT
>Ga0315282_10007992_pt1 | contig 17220 bp, 10 predicted proteins | sample YL17G07_20_MG_FD_203693 | JGI IMG/M metagenome (GOLD analysis project Ga0315282, IMG submission 203693) | Sediment microbial communities from Yellowstone Lake, YNP, Wyoming, USA - YL17G07_20 | ecosystem: Environmental > Aquatic > Freshwater > Lake > Sediment | place: USA: Wyoming | collected... | reverse complement strand
GGCTATCGGCCCGGGAAGTCGGCGCTCGACGCGGTGGGAGTCGCCCGGAAGCGATGCTGGGACGCCGATTGGGTCATCGATTTGGATATCAAGGCCTTCTTTGATTCCATTCCGCATGACTTGGTCGAGCGCGCCGTGGCGCACCACACGGACATCCCGTGGGTCCGGTTGTACATTGCGCGGTGGCTTCGTGCACCGGTGCAGCGTCCAGACGGGACGCGGGATGAGCGGACGAAGGGCACGCCGCAGGGCGGGGTCATCAGTCCGCTGCTGGCCAACCTCTTCCTGCACTATGCGTTCGATCTGTGGATGCAGCGGACGTTTCCGAGCGTCCACTTCGAGCGCTATGCGGACGATGCCGTCGTCCACTGCAGGACTGAGCGACAGGCTCGGGCCGTTCTGGAGGCCATCCGCGGTCGCTTCGTGGAGTGCGGTCTGGAGCTTCATTCGACGAAGACCCGGATTGTCTACTGCAAGGACGACGACCGGCCGAGGGAGCACGAACACGTCGCGTTCGATTTCCTCGGCTACACCTTCCAACCGCGACGAGCTAAGAATCGCTGGGGGAAGTACTTCGTGAGCTTCCTTCCGGCGATGAGCGCCAAGGCCGCCAAGGCGATGCGGAAAACCATCCGCGAGTGGCGGATGGCGTCTACCAGGAATCAGTAGTGTCCGGTCATAAGTCGAACAGTTCCAACTGGTTGCCGTCGTGGATCTCTTCGAATTTGGGGCCGACATCGAAAACGGCCGTAGGAATGGGCATCTTCTCGAAGAGGGTGACGCTCAAGATCTGGAGGAATTTGTAGAGACTGACCTCCAGCCCGAGGCGCTTCTTGACGATGGCCACCAGGACGTAGACCGAGAGGGCGATCCACACTTGGGTCTTCACGGCGTTCTCGCTGACACCGTAGAACGCTTTGATGCGCAGGTGCTGTTTGATCCACTTGAAAAAGAGCTCGACCTGCCAGCGCGATTTGTAGAGCAGCGCGATCGTGAGTGCGGGCAAGGCGAAGTTGTTCGTGAGAAAGCTGAATCGTTTCTTGGTGTCGGGGTCGCGATAGCGCACGCGACGGAGCGGCTGGGGATAGCGGCGCCGGCTCTCCTTGGTGGCGAGGACCACCATGTGATCGGAGATGAGCCCCGTCGAAGCGTCGACGGGTTGCGACGAGCGCCGCCTGAACTGGATCCCTTGTTTGGTGCGCGTGACGAAGAACGCGGCTTCGAGGCAGAAGCGATACAGCCGATCGAAGTCGACGTATCCGCGGTCCATGATGTAGATCGCACCGGCTTCGAGGGCGAGATGATCGAGCGCCTCGACATCGGGGCATTTTCCGGGCGTAATTTGCACAACCGAGGGGATCGAACCGCGCAGGTCAAGGAGGGTGTGCAACTTGATCGCGGCGTCGCGCCGACGGTAGTGCGCCCAGGGAAACACCGAGAGACAGAGCTCCATGATCGTCGCGTCGAGCGCGTACACGGTGTCGGCGAGGTCAGCGCCGAGGGGCTCGCTGGCATACAAGCCCCGCGCCGTTCGAATAAGCCCCTGGGCGAGGTCCGCGTAGATGCGCCAGTCGCGTCGTTCATTGGCGTCCGCCAACGTGGAACGCGCAACCCGCGCGCGAACACCAAGATGATAGAGCCGCGGTTGCACCGCGCGGAGACAGGCTTCGACGTCGCGAAGACTTTCGCGGTAGGTGAGCTGGGCGAACGCCATGCACAAGAACTGATCCCAGCACGAGAAGCGCGACGTCTTGTATTCACCGTCATAGCGAGTGACGCCCTTCTGAAACTCGAACCGCGAGATGTGATCCATCAACTGGGCGAAGACGGTGCGGCCAGGCTGCATGCCGCATTCTGCGTCCGATGCCCGTGTTGCCCGGAAAACCGTCGATCGCCAAAGATATCGAAAAGTGCGCCGCCGACACCTAACCCTTTCGTGACGTGTTATTTAGCGGCGGTCACGCGATCAATGACCGGACAGCAGTGACCAGGAATAACCAGCGCCTGGAGGACCTGGCCCGCGTCGTCAACCCGGTTGTGCGTGGGTGGATGAACTACTACGGGCGGTACTATCGCTCAAAGTGCGTTCAAGTGCTCCGCCATCTCAACGAGGCCCTCGCGGCCTGGGCGCGACGGAAGTACCAACGGTTTCACCGTCGAGAGCGCGCGTCGATGCACTGGCTGGGCCGCATCGCGCGACGGGACCCGAGCTTGTTTGTCCTGTGGCAGCTTGGCGTGAAACCCGACGCGGGAGAGTAGGAGCCGGATGAGGCGAGAGCTTCACGTCCGGTTCTGTGAGGGCGGAGGGGTGCAACTCCCCTCCGCTACTCGACTCGTCGTGGGCTTTCAGCATCGAGACGACGCCGAGCGGTTTCTGGCCGACCTGCGCGAGCGCTTCGCGCGCTTCGGCTTGGCACTGCATCCGGACAAGACGCGGCTCATCGAGTTCGGTCGGTTCGCGAACTGAGACCGGCGGGCGCGTGGCGACGGAAAGCCGGAGACGTTTAACTTCCTCGGGTTCACACACATCTGTGCCACGACTCGTGGGGGCAAATTCACCGTGCTGCGGCGGACGATGCGCCAGCGACGGCAGGCGAAACTGAAGGCGGTGGCGACCGAACTTTGGCGACGCCTGCATCACCCCATCCCGGAGGTGGGAGCCTATCTGCGGTGGGTCTCCCTCGGCCACCTGCGTTACTACGCGGTCCCGATGAATGGGCCGGCCCTGAGCAGCTTCCGCCAAGCGCTGGTCCGGCTGTGGCGGCGCATGCTCGACCGACGAAGCCAGCGGGCTGGCTACTCGTGGGCGCGCGTGACGCAACTGACCGGGCGGTGGCTGCCGTATCCGCGTATCTGTCATCCGTACCCCACCGCGCGCTTTGCCGTTACGACCCAAGGTAGGAGCCGGATGCGGTAGCCCCGCACGTCCGGATCTGTGGAGGGGGTGCAAGGCAACTCGTATTCCTACTCCGACAACGTCGCAACGTTCGTCGTTTTGCATAATCGACGGCCGACTGCTCTGCATGGCTTGTCCACTGAATGCATCCGCTCCGCTGACGACGCGCGAGACCGACGGCATCCAGCGAGATCGTTTTGGGGCGGCCCCTGTCGGCGGCGCGCGGAGCAGACGGCTTGCCCGAAGCGGGCCGTGCGGAGCCCGCCGACGGCCATTCAAGGAGAACGGAGCGGAGGGAGCGACGTTTTCCGCGCGCAGCCCGTAGCGGTCGATCAAGCGCGTACACGGGCCAGGGCGATTTTCGGGCCGAAAACGGAGCGGACGAAGCGACGTTCTCCGGCGAGCGGAGCCCGGCTCGCGGAGGGCAAGCCGTCCGCTCCGCGCCAGCGGCGCTCGTCGCGGCCCCGTATTCAGTTCTCCGCGACGACCACGCAGCGCTGGTTGACCGAATCGGCGTAGATGGCGACCGGCGCGGGAAACTCGAGGACGTAGAGGGGGTCGTTCGTGGAGGACGGCGTGAAGAACCAGGGGTCGATGTGGTCCCGGCCGGGCGCCACGTAGCCGTAGACGACGTTGTTGCTCATGATGTTCGTGAAGAAGTGCGTCCCCTGCGTGCCGTACATCCTCGCCTGCATCCTCCGCTGATCCTCTGCGAAGCCTCCCGCCACCATGTACAGGAAGTGGCTGCCGTAGATGCCTCCCGTCGTCCCGTCCTCCTCGGGGAGCGGCTCCACGCGGCCGGCGATATCCACCCCGTACTCGAAGATCGCGGCGGCCCGGTCCACGTCCTTGTACTCCACGAACAGGCCCCAGTCCGGATTCCTGCTGCCGAGCCGACCGGGAACAATCATCAGGTACGCCTCGCGGCGCCGTCGCATCTCCACGTTGATCGCGGCGAGCCTGGCGCGCACCTGTTCGTGCTGGTCCTTCTCGTAGAGAAACGGAGAGAGGACCACCGCGTACTTGACGCCGCGCCGTATGCCATGGCCCTGGAGGTTCGCGATCGCAAGATACGTGTGGCGGCCGCTGTCGGGCATCGCGATCGCGTCGAACCCGATCTGCGGCAGCACCGTGAGCTGGACCACGTGGAAGATGCCTTCGCCGGACGGCCTCTCCCGGAAGCCGAGGTTGAACACGAATTCTATCTGGAAGTGCGGTCCCGCCCTCGCGCGTATCGCTTCCATGATCGACTCGAGCCCGCTCCTGAAGCCGAACTGATCCTTCTGCACCAGCTCCTCGAAGGTGACCGTCTGGCGCTCGACCCCGAGCAGCTTCACCCTGTCGAAGCCCGCCAGCCTGACGTGCAGCTTCTTCATCGTCTCCAGTTCTTCGCCGCACAGGTCGCTGTTCCTCGTCATGTCGAGCGCGTAGAAGAACTGCTGTCCGCGGCCCGTGCGCAACAGCGCCAGGGGAAGCGGGTGGCGGATGGTCGCCACCGGCACGACAGGGAAGTCGTCGAGGACGGTCGCGTACCCATGGCCGAACGCGACCCGCGCGTATCCCTCCGACGGGTCCTGCACCTTGAGCGCGTAAGGGAAGAAGGAGTTTGCGACGCCCGACACAAATGGATAGAAGAACGGTCCCGCGAGCGTGTCGTCGAGGAGTCCCGGGATCGGGTTGATGACGATCGCCATCTTCTCCCGGCAGTCGTCCGGATGGTTCGCGATGAAATGACCGTAGATGTGGCGGACGGCGGATTTCAGTTGCGCGAGGCGAACGCCGAAGTCGGGATGGTTGTTGGGCAGCATGAAGGAGATGTTCTCGCCCGCGTGGACCGCCCATCCGTCACGGCCTTCGACGCCTGATTCGTTCGTGGCGGAAGAGCGAACGCCGATGGGGACATCCCCGAGCTGCTCCAGCACCGACGCGGCGACCGTCTCGTCTTCGTCCCCGAGCGAGCCGCGGCGCTCGAGGTAGCGATCGAAGAAATCGGTTGTCAGGATGTGGCAGGGCAGCGTGGCCGCCCGTGGCAGGTCCCACTCGTTGAGGCAGACGAGACCCCGCCCCTTGCCGCCCAGCGACCCAGAGCCGTAGGCCGTCGCTGCCTGGAAGTGTTGCATGGGAGCCCGTCCGAGTTCCGGACCGACGGCCTCCTGATAGATCAGTCGTCGGTGACCGGACCCGCCGACGCGATTGAATGCTCCCGCAGCTTTTCCCGCAGCGTCTTGCGGTTGATGCCGAGGATCTCGGCCGCCCGCGTCTTGTTGCCGGCCACGCTCGCAAGGACCGTCCGGATGTGCTCGTCCTCCAACTCGCGCAGGGTCGCTACCGGCCGGCCGCCGCGCGTCCCTCGACGCACGTAATCCGGCAAGTCGGACACCTCGATCGTGCCGGTGTTCGCCAGAACCAGCGCTTCCACGAGCTGCCTCAACTCGGCGACGTTTCCCGGCCAGGAATACTCCTTCATCGCCGTCGCCGCTTCGGGTGAGAAGCCGGGCGCGGGAAGACCGGCATCGCTCGCGAACCGGGCGGCAAAATACTCGGCGAGCAGCAGCACGTCGTCGCTGCGGTCCCGTAACGGCGGGACGACGATCGTGTCGATGCCCAGGCGCACGAACAGATCTTCGCGGAACGCCCCTGCGCGGACGAGCGGACGAAGGTCCCGGTGGGACGCGCCGACGAGGCGGAAGCTGCGATCGTCGAGGGCCCGGAGCAGGCTCCCCTGGGCGCCAGGCGGCAGATCGGACACGTCTCCGATGAAGAGGGTCCCGCGTTCCACGAGCTGAAACACTCCGGCGATCGATCCGCCTGCGGCGGCATCCGAACGCCCCGGCCCCGGCTTCTCGAGCACCTGCTCGGACAGCCCCGTGCAACCGAGGGCGAGAAACGGGGCGGACGCCCGGGCGCTCGCGCAGTGGATTGCGCGGGCGATCAGCTGTCTGCCCGTGCCGTACTCGCCGAGCAGGAGCACGGGCGTGCTCGCGGCGGCAGCCCGCGTGACAGAGGTCATCACCCGCTGCATCGAATCGGATGTCCCGACGATCCCGAACCTGCCGGCACGCGGGCCGGCCGCCCGGTCGTCGCTTGCGGCGCTGCCGCCTGCCCGGTCGATCGCGTGCCGCACGGCGGCGAACAACTCGTCCTGCGTGAACGGCTTCGTCAGATACTCCTCGGCGCCGAGCTTCACCGCGGTGACCGCGCTCTCGACGCTCGGATAGCCGGTTATCGTGATGACATCGGTGTCCTTCAGCGTCTCCTTCACGTGCCGCACGAGCTCGAGGCCGGACGCGCCCGGCATCTTCAGGTCCGTTATGACGAGATTCACCCGGACCGACGCCAGCAGGTCGAGCGCCTCCGCGACGCCGCCGGCCGTCAGCACCTCGTATCCCTGCGACGAGAGATTCCTCTGGAGAAGCTCCCTCGTGTCGGCGGAATCGTCCACGACGAGCAGCCGGTGCCTGGCCGCGCTCCCGATCATCGCGTGACCTCCGTTGCTGACGCGGCGTGGGTCGGAATGCCAATCTCGAACGACGAACCGCGGCCGACTTCACTCTTCACGTCGATCGTCCCTCCATGGGCGGTGACGATGCCGTGAACGACGGCAAGTCCCAGTCCCGTTCCCTGCCCGACGTCCTTCGTGCTGAAGAATGGCACGAACAGCTGGCGCTGAACTTCGGGGGTCATGCCGATTCCCGTGTCCGTCACGCGCAGGAACGCTTTCCCCGCCTGGGACCGCGTCGATATGGTCAGCGTTCCCCCGCGAGGCATGGCCTGGATTGCGTTCACGACGAGGTTCACCAGCACCTGGTGCATCTGGGACGGATCGGCGAGAACCGGCGGTAACGCGTCCTCGAGCTCGTGCGTCACGCTGATCCCCTCTTTCGCGCACCTCGAGGCCAGGAAGTAGAGGCCGTCGGTCGCGATGTGATTGAGATCGCATGCCGCTTTCCTGGTCGGGATCTGGCGGGTGAAGATCATCAGCTTGCGGATGATTTCGCGCGCATGAAGCGCCGCCCTGATGATGCGGTCGATATCGTGAGACGCCTGTTCGGGGACGCCCGATGACTGCTTGACGAGTTCGGCAAAGCCGAGGATCGCGGCGAGCGGTTCGTTCAGCTCGTGCGCGACGCCGGCCGACAGCTGCCCGACCGTCGCGAGCCGCTCTGCGTGGCGGAGCTGTCCCTGCAGGCGGGCGGCCTCGGCCTCCGTCTCCCAGTGCTCGACGGCGAAGCCGATGTGCCTCGCCACCTCGTCGATCAGGCTGCGTTCTTCCTTCAAGAACGGTCCCTCGTCGTCAGTCGGCCGCTGCTCGAGGTAGGCCACCTGGACCTCGCCGCGCCTGACACCATTGATCAAGATGTCCGCCGTCTGACGATGGGGACTCGAGCGGAAGCCGGCGGTGGGGAAGGAGCGGCCGTCGAGCGTCACACACGCCTCGGCGACATCCGGGTACTGCCAGCCCGGCGGAAGAAGTTGCACCACCTCGGCGAGAAACTGCTCGACCTGGATGCCCGGCCGGCCGGCGACGCGGGCGATGCCGTACAGGCAGGTGAGCTCCTTCACGCGTTCACGCAAGGCCCACTGCGCGCCCTGGTGAGCGAGCGCGACACCGAGCGTCTGCGCGACAGCTTCATACACCTGAATGTCTTCCGCGCAGAAGAAGTCGCGACGGCGGCCCGCCAGGAAGAGCGCGCCGTGCGAACGATCGCTGACGGCGATCGGCACGAGCGCGACCGACGGGAAGTCGCCGCCGATGACAACCGTGCGGCCGGGCCGATCCGGCGCGTCCCGGTCGCGCAGCATGATCGGCCGGGCCGTGTCGCCGCTCCAGAAACTTCCGCCCCGGCTGCACGAAGCCGCGGGCGCCGCGACCCGGCGGGCAAGGATCGCCTCGACCACCGGCTCCGGAATGGGATCCTGCGGGCATGCGGACAGTTCGACGCGGCTTCCACCGTCGCCCGCGATGGACGCCCGGCACCGCGTGCTGCCGCCTTCTTCGTCGATGCGGATGGTGACGAGATCGCAGCCGGAGAAGCGGAGCACGGATGCGCAGATCTGCCCGAGCACCTCGGTCCTCGACTCTTCACGGCTGGCGTGGGCCAGCAGCGCATAGAGAAGATCGCGGAACTCGACCGGCAGCTTGCCCCGGCTGCGAACCCTGACCGGTGCCTCAGGAGGCATCTCAGTCCCACCCGTAAAAGAGTCCTCGGTCCCTGGTGTCACCGCACCAGGAACCAGGAACCAGGAACCAGGAACCAGGGACAGGAACTAGAACACTCCCTGGTCCATCATGGCGTTTGCCACTTTGGTGAACCCCGCGATGTTCGCGCCGAGCATGTAATTGCCCGGCACGCCGTACTCGCTGGCCGTCTGGCTGCACGTCTCGTGAATCGACGTCATGATCTGGTGCAGCCGGCCGTCCACCTCCTCGCGCGGCCAGCGGAACCGCATGCTGTTCTGCGACATCTCGAGGCCCGAGGTCGCGACGCCTCCTGCGTTGGCCGCCTTGCCCGGCCCGAACAGGACGCCGTTCTGCTGCAGCACCTCGATGCCCTCCGGCGTGGTCGGCATGTTGGCCCCTTCGGCCACGCAGATACACCCGTTGTCCACGAGCATCCGGGCGTCCTCGCCCGTCAGCTCGTTCTCGGTCGCGCACGGCAGCGCGATGTCGCACTTGACGAACCACGGCCGGCGGCCTTCATAGTACTCGCACTTGAACTCTTTGGCGTACTCGTGCACGCGGCCCCTGCGCACGTTCTTCAGGTCCATCAGGTAGTCCCACCGTTCGGCGTCGATGCCGTTCTTGTCGTGGACCGTGCCGTTCGAGTCGGAGATCGTCACCACCTTGCCGCCGAGCTGGTTGACCTTCTGGATCGCGTACTGGGAGACGTTGCCCGAGCCCGAGACGGCGACCGTCCTGCCCTCGATCGATTTCTTGCGCGTCGCCAGCATCTCCTGGGCGAAGTACACGCAACCGTACCCGGTCGCCTCGGGTCGAATCAACGATCCTCCCCAGTTGAGCCCCTTGCCCGTCAACACGCCTTCGAACGAGTGCGTCAGCTTCTTGTACTGGCCGAACAGGAAGCCGATCTCGCGCCCGCCGACGCCGATGTCGCCGGCCGGGACGTCGATGTCCGCGCCGATGTGCCGGTAGAGTTCGTTCATGAAGGCCTGGCAGAAGCGCATCACCTCGGAATCGGACTTGCCCTTCGGGTCGAAGTCGCTTCCGCCCTTGGCTCCGCCCATCGGCAGCGTCGTCAGGCTGTTCTTGAGGATCTGTTCGAAGCCGAGGAACTTGAGGATTCCGAGGTTGACGCTCGGATGCAGGCGCAATCCCCCTTTGTACGGGCCGATTGCGTTGTTGAACTGGACGCGATACCCGCGGTTCACGTGCACCTCGCTGCGGTCGTCCTGCCACGTCACGCGGAACATGATGATTCTGTCCGGCTCCGTCATGCGCTCCAGGACTTTCGCCTGGGCGTATTCGGGATGCCGCTCGAGGCAGGGACCGAGCGAGGTGAGAACTTCGCGGACTGCCTGGTGGAATTCGGGTTGAGCCGGGTGCCGGGCAACGAGGTCCTTCAGGAAGGTTTCAGTGCGCTCCTCGGTTCCGCCAATCGCGACGACCATAGAATCCTCCGTTGAAAGATGAACACTGGACGGGAACCCGCGACCGATGGCCGCATGCGAACAGCGACGGGCGCCCGTCAGACCCACTGCTGCGACGAAGATGAAATGCGCGTCGTACCACGCGAGATGAAGCGAAAGGGAACGGGGGAGGCCTGCCGTTGCGGGCGAGTACTGGTTGAGGTTCTCGCGCGAGCGGGTGAGCGGCGCTGCCGGCCGGATGGGCGTAGGGCGATACAAGACTACCCATCACCGGCGCATAATGCATCGGTCCAGCTGAACTGTCAAGTGGAATGTGCGACTATTCTAGCCGGTCACCGGCGCCTTATGCCCCAACTCCGCCTCGGTGGGGCCGGGTTATGCTTTCTCGCCATATAGCACAATCACCCCTGGACTTCTGGCCGGGTCGGCGGCATCCCGCAGATCGTCGTCATCGACAAGCAGGGCAGGATTCGCCTGATCATCGTCGGCTCGGATCCCGCCTCCGAAGCGCGTCTCAACAAGCTGGTCGAACGCCTGCTCGCCGAGCCGACGACGTAGCCAAAGCATCGAGATTCGGGTCAGCGTTCAGACACTGGCGGCAGCGCGGTCGGACGGGGACATTGTTCCACCGACCTCGCCGTCGCTCGCACTTCACGCGCGCACGACGAGCGGATGCGCCACCGTCCGAGCCATGCGGAGCAGTCGGCGGTCGATCCAGCAAAACGACGAGCGTTGCGGAGTTTTCCCGGCTGCCGATTTGAGGCGGAGGCGACCCGCCTCCGCTGCGCGCCCGGCGTGCGCAGCCACGGCGAGGCCTCGCCATAGCTCGCGTCGGACCCAGGCGAGCGACGGCGGGAGCGTCGCCGAATGGAGGCTGCCGGACGGTCGATTCTGAAAACGGAGCAACGCCGAGGAGTTTTGCCCGACTGCGGAGCGGCTCGGACGGTGGCGCATCCGCTCCGCTCCAGTCGTCTGTGCCGGGCTGCGGCGTCGTTCAGCACGCTACGGCGTTGTGGTCGGCTTCGCGGGTTTCAGATAGGCGTCCCACCACTTCAACTCGTTGATCATCCGGTGGACGTTGTTCCAGTGGCCGCCGATGCCGTGCGGCTGGCCGGCATACTGGATCATCTTCGCCGGCACGCCCCGCCGCTTGAGCGCGAAGTACATCTGCTCGCCTTCCTCGTACGGCACGCGCTGGTCCACCTCGCCGTGGATGAAGAGCGTCGGCGTCTTCACGTTGCCTGCCCACGTGAGTGGTGACTGTTTGATCATCCGCTCGCGCGCGGCCGGATCCCACGGCGTGCCGTAGAACTCTGTTTCCTTCGTGCGATAGATGTCCGCGGTGCCGTAATCGCTGATCCAGTTGGTGATACCAGCGCCGGTAATGGCGGCTGCGAAGCGATCGGGGTACTGCGTGATCAGCCAGTTCGTCATGAAACCGCCGTAGGAATGGCCCGTGTGACCGACACGCTTCGGATCGATCGGATGGTGCTTCAACACGTAATCGATCCCCGAAATGACGTCCTCGCCGTCCTTCTTTCCCCATTCGCCCCAGGTGGCCCATTTGAACGCTTCGCCGTAACCGGTGGAGCTGCGAAAGTTGGTATCGAAGACGAAATAGCCGTTCGCCGCAAAATACTGGTCCTTGAAGTCGAACGAGTAGCCGGTGGCCGAGTGCGGCCCGCCGTGGCTGGTGACAATCAGCGGGTACGGTCCGTTCTTCGCGTCGTACCCGTAGGGAAACATCAGCCACCCTTCAATCTGCGTCCCGTCGTAGCTCGCCCAATGCAGGCACTGCGCCTTGCTGAACGCGATCTCCGAGACGATGGCCTTGTGGACGTCAGTCAAGCGGCGTTCGTTCGTGCCGTCGATGTTGGCGACGTACACCTCGGGCGGCGCCTCCTGCACACCGACGAGATACGCGATCTTCGTCATCGCCTTGTCGAAGGTCAGGTTCGTGATCCGGCGTGGCCCCTTCGTGACCTGTTCGACACGGCCGCCCGGAACCGACACCCGGAACAGATGGTTCTCGCCGCCGATGCCTGCCGTGAAATAGATGAAGCGACTGTCGGGTGACCACCTGGTTGGCCCGGGCTCGAGATCCCAGTTCGCCGTGAGATTGATCGCTTCGCTTGCCGCGCCGTAGCTCGCTGTCCCAGCGGCCGCGAGCGAAGGCGGGCCGCCCGTCACCGGACGAATGTAAAGGTCCGAGGGACCGCCGTGATTCAGCTTCTGCTGGATGATGAGGTCGGTTCCCGGGTCGCGCACGTATGACAGGTACGTCCCGTCGGGCGAGAAGCCGGCGTCGCTGTACACGTACCCGTCGTCGGTCAGGCGTGTGACCTTGCCGTCAATCGTCACCGTCCACAAGTCTGGGCTTTCATATTTCAGCTCGTTGCGCCAGTCAGAGTCGGCGATGAACACCAGTTGGGTGCCGTCCGGGTGCCACGCGAGGCCGGTCGGCCGCAGGTCGAGATCCAGGAGCACCCTCCGTTCACTGCCTGCAACGGGCGTTACGGCGATTTGCCCCGCCGCGCGCGCCCGCGGATCGGGGACCGGGAACGGCTGGCCGTCGCGCTGAAAATCCTTCCAGTCGAAGATCGCGCCCCTGAACCGCTCCTCGTGCCGGCGCTCGAAGTCGCTTACTTCGGGAGGCGGGAGGCGAAAGGCGGAAGGCGGGCCAGAGGCGGAAGGCGGTTGCGGTTTATCCACGATCGAGGCCAGCCACTGCCCGTCCGGGCTCGGCACGACGAGGGGCGCGCCCCGCTCGGCGCCGCCCCGACCACCACGTCCGCCGCGACCGGCGGCGGCCGGTGAGGCTGCAATCCTCGCCGGCGCGGCGCCCGGATTCTGCGGGTCGATTCTCCACTGTTGCCGGTCGGCCGCGTATGCCAGCCTGTTGTCGTCCGACCACCGCGCGCCGGAGACGTCGTGTCCATAGTGCAGCACGCGCCAGGCCTTCGCGGAGCCGTCGGTCGCCGCCACCCAGGTTTCAGTACGCGTGCTGTTGTCTTCTTCGATGCGAGTGGCGACCGTGAAGCTGACCCAGTTGCCGTTCGGCGAAATGGAAGGACTGCCGACGGTCTGGATCCGGTAATAGTCCTCGATGGCAAGAGCACGGGCGGGCGCCGGCTGCTGGCGTGGTTGTGCCACGGCTGCTGCAGCCACTGCAACCCATAACAGGACTGGAACGGCGGGACGGAGCACTCGCGACATGGGTCCCTCCAAGAAGCGCGTAGGGATCAGCGGTCAGGGTTTAGGGATCAGCGATCAGGGCAATTCCAGGTGCCTATCCTATGGCAGGAGCCGACAAACCCCGCCGTCAATTTTGTTGCGCAGCAGACGACTTCCGCCTACCATATCTGCCGCGGACGGCCACGGTGTCCCAAGCCCCACCGATGAGGTCCCGCCTGGTACCGGGCAAAATCCGTGAACGGAATTTGTTCGGGTGTCGTATTCACGAATCAGATCGGCAGTCCGTCGTTGATGGTCTGTAGCCCCCCCGGTGACAGGCCGACTACCGTCTGCCGACTGCGAACTACCTGTCAAATCCGGTGTCCAAGTAAGGAAGCCAACCGGCGCGCGGGATCCGTCGTCTGAAGAAAGGACGCGTCTCTTCCCGCCGCACACACGGACGCGGTAGCCACTCGGTACCGCGTCCGGTAACCCGCGCCGCCGCCCGTCGCATTGGAGGCCGTTTGATGCGCGTTCCCCTCTACGTCGTCGCTGTCATCTGCTTGGCGGCAAGCGCGTTTATCGGCGCACAAGGGCAGGGCGGTGACGCCGGCAAGGTGCTGGCCGCCGCCCGCCAGGCGCTGGGTGGCGAGGAAGCGCTCGCGGCGGTGAAGGCATTCGTGGCGACCGGGCGGACCCGCCAGGTGCAGGGCAGCAATCTCGTCCCGATTGAATTCGAAATCGCGTGCGAGCTGCCCGACAAGTACGTCCGGCGCGACGAGATTCCGGCGCGGGAAAGCGGTCCCACCTCCTCGGGCTTCAGCGGTGAAGCGCTGATTCAGGTGCCGCCTCCGCCGCAGGCGCCCCCGCAGCTCGCAAAGCCGGCGGCAACCCCGGCGAGCAATCCGGCCGCCGGTCAGGCGGCTGCGCCGTCCAAAGGCGGCACGCCGCCGCCCGCGCCGGCCGCACCTGCGGGCACTCCAGCCAAGCCCGGCGAAACACAACCGGCGCCGGCGACGGCCGCTGCGCGGGGGACCACGCCTGGGGCAGAGGGAGTGAAGTCGCTCGCCTTCAAGTCACTGGGCGGGGCGGGCGGCCCGGCGGCCCCGCCAACGGATCCCCGCAAGGCGCGCGTCACCTCCCTCAAGCAGGACTTCGTGCGCCTCACGCTCGGCATGTTCGCGACCTCGTTCGCCAGCTATCCGCTCACCTTCACGCTCGACGGCGTGGCGGAGGCGCCGCAGGGGACAGCCGACATCATCGAGGTGAAAGGTCCGGGAACGTTCGCCGCGAAGCTGTTCATCGACCACGCGACGCACCTGCCGATCATGGTGAGCTGGACGATGCCGGCCACCAATGTCGTGCTCGTGGTGCCGGGGCAGCCGGCCCCGGAAAACCTGCCGCCCGGTTCGATCAAAGTCGACGCCCCGCCCGCGCCGCCGTCCACGGCGTCGAAGGAAGAGCAGGCCAAGTACGCGAAGGACGTGCAGGACCTGCGGATGAAGACGCTCAAGGGCGCGAAGCCCGTGGAGTACCGCATCTACTACGCCGACTATCGGGACGTCGGCAAGGGCGTCAAATTCCCCTTCCGGCTGCGCCGCGCGATTGGCACCGAGACGGTCGAAGAGACGAATTTCGACAACTTCAAGATCAACGCGCGGATCGATCCCAGGAAGTTCGAGGTGGTGAAGTGAGTGCGATCACACGCCTGCTTGCGGCCCTGCTGATATCGTCGTGTGTCGTGGTCTTGTCGCCCGCGCGCGCGCGCGCCCAGGCCGCTCGGCAGGGGCGACTGCTCATCACGGTAGTCGATGCGACCAACGCGGTGATCCCGGGCGCCGTGGTTCGCCTCGTCGGCATTGATGACACGACGAAGAAGCTGCAGTTCGAGCCGACGAAGACCTCCGACAAGGGGATCGCGACCTTCGAGCGGCTGCCGCTCGGCCGCTACTCGGTCCAGGGCGAGTTTCCCGGCTTCAAGATGGGGCTCGTCCGCGACATCCGCGTGCGGGCCGGAGACAACAAGCACGTGATGGTGCTGCCGCTCGAGGGGTTCGCCGAGGAAGTGACGGTCGGCCGCGACAAGTTGACGTCGGCCGCGGACCGGGCGGGGACCTTCGGCACCGCCCTGACGCGCGAGCAGGTCGAGGCCCTCTCCGACGATCCCGACGAAATGCAGCGGCAGTTGCAGGACATGGCGGGGCCGGGTGCCGTCATCCGCGTGGACAGCTTCGAAGGGCAGCAGCTGCCGCCGAAGGCGCAGATCAAGGCGGTGCACATCACGCGCGACTCGTTCGCCGCCGAGAGCCACGCCGCCGGCATGATGTTCATCGACATCATCACGCAGCCGGGCGTCGGCCCGATGCGGGGGAGCACGCGGTTCGGGTTCTACGACAGCCGCCTCGACGGCCAGAACCCGTTGATCCCGAAGAAAGGACCGGGGCAGAACCGGAGCTTCGGGGCGAACGTGGGGGGCTCCCTCATCAAGGAGCGGAGCAGCTTCTCCATCTCGTTCAGCGGATCCGACAACTACCGGACGCCCAACCTGTACGCGCAGGTGCCGACGGGGCTGCGCGCCGAGAGTCTGAACCTGCGGGTGCCCAGCAACAACTACATGGTGATGGGGCTGTTCGACTACGCGATCACCAAGGATCAGACGCTGCGTCTCAGCGCTTATCGGTTCACCTTCAGCAACGAGAACCAGGGCGTGGGCGGCTACAACCTGATCGAGCGCGCCTACTCCTCCAATAACGCGAGCTCCACGATCCGCATCCAGGAGGCGGGGCCAATCGGCCGGCGGTTCTTCACCAACACGCGCCTTGCGATGAACCTGTCCGATTCGGATTCGCGCTCGGTCCTCGAGGCGCCCACCGTCGTCGTCAACGACGCGTTCACGGGCGGGGGCGCTCAGCAAATCGGCGGCAGCCATACGCGAACCTTCAATCTGCAGTCCGATCTCGATTACGTGCGCGGCATCCAGTCGTGGCGCTTCGGCATCCAGCTTGACGGCGGCAGCTACCGCTCCGACAGCGCGTCCAACTACCTCGGCACGTACACCTTCGAGAGCCTGGCCGCGTACAACGCGGGCACGCCGCGCACGTTCATGCGACGGATCGGCGACCCCAACATCTCGTACTCGTACCTGCAGGCGGGCCTGTACGTGCAGGACGATCTCCGGATCCGGAAGAACCTGACGTTGAGCCCGGGCGTCCGTTTCGAGGCGCAGACGCACCTGCGCGATCTCTCGAACGTCGGCCCGCGCTTCGGCGTGACGTGGGCGCCGTTCAAGAGTGGCAAGACGACGCTCCGCGCGAGCTGGGGAATCTTCTACGATTGGCTGTCCACCGGCACCTACGCGCAGACGCTGCAGGTGGACGGTTTCCGCCAGCAGGAGGTCATTCTCGTCAATCCCGATTATCCGGATCCGGGCGCGCTGGGCGGCGCACCTCCGATCAACCGATACCTGCTTGGCCCTGACGCGCAGATGTCGCGCAACGTCCGGGTGAGCGCGGGCATCAACCAGGACATCACGAAGATCGTCAAGCTCGGTGCCACCTACAGCGACGTGCATGCGACCGGATTGATGACGGGCATCAACCTCAACGCGCCGGTGAACGGCATCCGGCCCGATCCGCGCTTCGCGAACATCCTCCAGACGATGTCCGCGGGCCGGGCGCGCTCGCAATCCTTGTCGACCAACGCCTCGCTGAGCTTCTCGCCGCCGATGATGGGCCAGACGGTCAGCGGGCCGCGATTCAGCTGGAAGCGGGGCCTCAGCGTCTACACCTCGTACACCGTAGCTCGGTCGATGAGCGACACCGAGGGGCCGTTCAGCGTGCCGGCGAGCGGGACGCTGGCCACCGAATGGGGCCCCTCGTCCGGGTACGGCAGCGGCGGCATGTTCACGGTGATGAGCATCGGCGACATGATGATCTCGAGCGGCTTCTTCGGCTCCGACGTCCGCCACCGCGTTTCCGTCTCTCTCTACAGCAGCGCAATCAAGAATCTGACCGCGATGGTCAGCCTCTCGGCCTCGAGCGGGTCTCCCTACACGATTCGCACGGGGTACGACGACAACGGCGACTCGATCTTCAACGATCGTCCGGCCGGCGTGGGGCGAGGGACGCTGCGGACCGCGGGGTCGTGGAATTCGTACGGCTACTTTACCTACACGATCGGGCTGGGCAGGCGGACCGTGGCGCTGCCGCCCGGCATCAGCATCACCTCGTCTGGCGGGAACCTGTCGGTTGGGACGGTGGCGCGGGAGCCGGCGCCCCGCTATCGGTTGGCGTTCACGGTGTCGGTCAGCAACCTGACCAACCACGCGAACTGGACCGGATACAACGGCAGCATGATATCGCCGTTCTTCATGAAGCCGACCAGCGTGTCGGGCGTGCGGTCGGTGAACCTGTCCACGATGTTCAGTTTCTGACGCGGAACGAAACTTCGCGCGTGATCGGCTGCCGCGCGCCGGCGACGAGCGCCTCGATGCGCAGCACGTAGGAGCCGGGCGGGACATCGGTGAGCCCCGCCTGGCCCGT
>Ga0315282_10007991_pt1 | contig 17222 bp, 18 predicted proteins | sample YL17G07_20_MG_FD_203693 | JGI IMG/M metagenome (GOLD analysis project Ga0315282, IMG submission 203693) | Sediment microbial communities from Yellowstone Lake, YNP, Wyoming, USA - YL17G07_20 | ecosystem: Environmental > Aquatic > Freshwater > Lake > Sediment | place: USA: Wyoming | collected... | reverse complement strand
CCTACGACCTGATCCGCGACCTCGACGAGATCAACCCCGAGTTTCCCACGGCCGACGTGGCGATCGTCATCGGCGCCAACGACGTCGTGAACCCTGCCGCGCGCAGCGACGCGGCGAGCCCCATCTACGGCATGCCCATCCTCGACGTCGACAGGGCCAAGAACGTGCTGGTGGTCAAACGCGGCCGCGGCACCGGCTTCGCCGGCATCGAGAACGACCTCTTCCACGCCGACAACGCGAACATGCTCTTCGGAGACGCGCAGGATGTCGTTGCGCGCCTCATCCAGGGCGTGAAGCAGGTGTAGCGGGCGGGCGGCGGCGTGTGAAGCACGCCGCCGCCCGCCCCGGGGACCTGCCGGCGCGGGTCAGATCGCGTTCAGGCGGACACAGCGGCCGCCGTGGGCTCGACGCGCCGGTCTCCCATCTCAGCCGAGGTTGTAGGCTTCCTCGCCGAGCTCGGATTCGTCGAGGCCCTTGAGCTCCACCGAGTCGAGGACGCGAACAGACCCGAAGAGGTTCAGGAACTTGAGGATCAGGAACGTGACCACGAACGAATAGGTCGCCGTGATCACGACGGCGAGCGCCTGCCAGCCGAAGAAGGCGGCGTTGCCCGCGACGAGGCCGTCCGCGCCGGCAGCGTTGATCGACTTGAAGGCGAAGACACCCGGGCGAAATGCGTGTCAAGTGCAGCCGTCGCAATGGTCCACCGCCGGCACGGCTTTCCGTCAGAGATCGTTCGTTGTCATCCCGATCCCCGGGTCGTCACCTGTTGTAGAGCCGTTGCGGCGCGGTATACTGATGTAGTCACATCATCCCGAGGAAAGTAGTCACAATGACGAGCGTCGGCATACGTGAGCTAAAAGCCCAGTTGAGCCGCTATGTGCGGCTCGCTGCGGACGGCGAAACCGTCGCCATCACCGATCGTGGGCGCGAGGTGGCCGTCCTTGCTCCAGCCCGTGGGCGACCCGACGGTCTTCGCGCGCTCATCGACAGCGGCCAAGTCAGATGGGCGGGCGGCAAACCCGGCGGCGCCGGCGGCGTGCGCTTGAAGGGTGAGTCGATCGCCAAGACGGTGAGTGACCTGCGCGGATGAGCGACGTCTCGCCGGGCCGTGCTGCCGATGCCTCGCCCCGACTCTCGGCGGCACGTGCTCGACTCAGTCGGCCGGCGTGATCCTCTACCTCGACACGAGTAGCTTGCTGAAGTGCTACATCGACGAGGAGCACTCCGGCGCGGTGCGGGCGTGGCTTACCGCCGCCGCACAGGCGGCTACGTCGCGGGTCTCTTTGCCCGAGGCCGCGGCAGCGCTTGGCCGACGACACCGACAGGGCGACCTGACTGCGTCCGGGTTGCGCGGCGCGATGGGCGCCGTCAAGGTCGACTGGAGCGCCTATGCGGTGGTCGACGTCGACGAACATCTGGCCGCTGCGCTTGCTTTGCGTCGCAGCCTGCGCGGCTTCGACGCCGTGCACCTGGCCGCCGCGCTCACTCTGCTCGAAGGGCTCGGGCACGACCAGGTCGCCTTCACCTCGTTCGACGATGCCCTCAACGAAGCGGCGAGGCGCGAGGGTCTGCTCGTGCTGACGCCTGCCGAAGACTGACCCACACAGCGGAAGGGACGCGCGCGCCGGCACGCGCGGAACCTGCGCTCGCCGTGGTGCCGACGCCCCTGGCGTCACACGAACGGACTATCCCAGGATGAGCCGCTGCGGGTCGATCTCGTCGCGCAGGATGGCCAGCTCCTCGGGCGTCGGCGGCTCGGCTTCGACGGCGCGCGAGACGTCGATGGAGAAGCCGGTGTCGGCGACGATCTCGTCGAGCGTCACGCCGGGGTAATACTCGGCCACGTACATCTCGTGCGTGGTCTCGTCGAACTCCATCACGCCGAGGTCGGTCACCGCGGCGATCGGGCCGCCGCGCACGAAGCCGGCCTCGCGCCGGGCATCCCCGCCGCTGAGCCAGCCGGGGCTCGTCAGGTAGTCGAGCTTCTCGACGAACTTACGCCTGCCGTGCTCCATGAAGACGATGAACCCGGAAGCCAGCGAGGCCGCGTCGGCTGCGCCGCCGCTGCCCGAGAAGCGCACGGTCGGGTGGTGGTAGTCGCCGATGCAGGTCGAGTTGAGGTTGCCGTAGCGGTCGATCTGCGCCGCTCCGAGGAAGGCGACAGTGTGCAGCTTGCGGTGCCCGATGATCGAGAAGGCCTCGACCAGGCCCGAGTTGAGGCTGGCGCGGTTCATGACGCGGGGGTCCGAGACGGCCAGCGGCAGCTCATCGAGCTCGGGATCGATGGCGCCGGTCTCGAAGAACAGCACGGCTTTGGGAGCGTAGATGCGCTTGGCGACCGCGGCCGCCAGCATGGCCACGCCGGTGCCGGCAAACAGGATGTCACCGTCGTGGATCAGGCGTCCGGCGCTGATGGCCATCATCTCGCGGTTGGTGTAGGCGGCCGGGCGCGGCTCGCCTGCCTCGCTCGCCCGTGCGTGCCCGGTCGCGCTTGCGTGCCCGCTTGCGTTCATGTGCCCGCTTGCGTTCATGTGCTCGGTCATCGTCGCGATCCCCTCACGTGCGGTCCATGCCCGGCGCGTAGCCGCTCACCGGGTCGGCCTTGATCGTCTGCAGCGTGGCTGCGCCGACCTTGAGCAGGTACTGCTCAAGGTCGGCGCAGCCGTAGACCCACTCGTCGAGGTACTGCCGGAAGAGCTCATCGTCTTTGGCCACGGTCTTGTACGCGTTCAGGTGCTTGACGTCGTAGTCGTAGAAGGAAGGGCAGGCGGTCGGGTGAGCGCCGTAAGGCGCGAGCACGACCGCGTCGACCATGAAGCCGGGTAGGCAGTTCTGGTCGGGGTCCTCGCGCAGCTCGTCCTCGGGGACGATCTCCTCGCAACTCACGATGAGAGTGCCGGCCGCCTTGGCCTGCTCGACGTCGGCGAAGGTGAGCCCTTTGATGCGCACCGTCCCCCGGTCGCCGACCGTCTGCGTGTGCAGAAGGCAGATGTCCGGCGTCAGTGCGGGGAGGAGCACCACCTGGTCGCCGCCGTCGTCGAAGGGGTCGTCTACGACGATGAGCTTCTGGCGCGGGAGCCCGTGCGCAGCGCGCGTCTCGGCGGAGAACCCGGTCTGCCGCACGATGTCGGTCGCCAGGCCGCACCTGGTGGGGATGAAGGGCACGCCCAGGGCGCCCGCCAAGAAGCGCAGGCTCATCTGGTTGTTGGAGTAGTCCTCCACCTCGATCTCGCCGCGTTCGACGGCCTTGCGGAAGCGCATGCACGTCGGCGCGAAGCGCCCGTTGCCGCCGTAGGCGATCTCGACGCGATCGACGCAGCCGGCGCCGACGAGCACGTCGAGCGCCTGGCCGTTGGAGTGGCAGACGAGGTGCAGATGCCGAACACGCCGGCGCACGATCGCATAGGTCAGCGCCATGGGGCTGCGGCTGATGGTGAAGCCTCCCAAGGCGAGCCGGCAGCCGTCCTTGACGAACTCCCGGACCGCCTCGCCGGCGGTCATCAGCTTGCCGGCGACGTTGCCACGATCGTTCATCGTCTCCTCCTCCACGCTCCGGCTCCCCATCCCGAGCGCCCCAAGACCCCTCGAAACGCGAAAAGCCCCCAGGCACGCTCGGGTGGCGCGACGCTGGAGGCTCGTAGCCGTTGTGGGTGGCCGTCTCGTACCACCTCAGGCTAGGGGTGCAGCAGGCATATATACTACACGAGGCGCAAGGGGCTAGACTACGCCGAAGGCCAAGCGACCCAGGGGACCCCGTCTCGCGATGAACAGCTTTCTCTTCTCGGGCTACGCGCGACTGCCGCAAGACGTGTCTCACCAGGCCGTCTACAAGCGCGTCGGCGTGGTGGTCGAGGTCGACCGCACGGGGCGCATCATCCACTGCTCGTCCACCCTCATCATGGACCTGGCGCGCGACTTCTTGAACCGCTTGCTCAGCGGGCGCTCGGTGCTGACCGAGCGCGACGAGATCGAGCAACAGCTGCGCTACTACTACCGCGGCCACTCGCAGAACGCCATCATCTTCGCCATGCGCAAGCTCTACGAGGCGGTCGATCAGTCGCCGCTGGTGCTCGGCGAGAGCGTCGAACTCCCGCCCGAGGTCGCGGCCAAGAGCGCGCCGGCGGCGCCCACCGGCCCTCCTGTACAAACGAAGCCGCCACGGTCGCTCCAGAAGTAGACAAGGCGCTTGCGCCGTACCCGTGGGCGGCGTGTATGATAGCGGTGCTGCACACATGGCTTAGACGTGGCGTTGTCTCCGTCGCTTCTTGCACGGCCGTGAGCCTCCAGCGAACGCGTTCGAGCGCGGTCTCTGGGGGCTTTCGTCGTTTGTAGAGGGTTTTCTCAAGGAGACCGGAGCGGGGCGCGGGCGGCGCGAGCGAACCCGACCGCAGGGAGGGGGCGCCGGCGCCGCCCGCGCCCGACACGGTTTGTCGGCACAGGGAAGGAGCCGGGATGGATTTCAGGTACACGACCGAGCAGGAGCTCTTCCGCCAGGGCGTGCGCGAGTGGGCGACGAAGAACCTCGAGCCCATCGCGCGCCAGATCGACGAAGAGGAGGACGGCATCCCCGACGCCGTCGTGCGGGGGATGACCGACCTGGGCGTCTTCGGTGTGACGATCCCCGAGGAGTACGGCGGCTGCGCCGTGCCCGGCGAGGAGCTCATCTACGGGATGATCGCCATCCAAGAGATTGCTCGCGCCGACCTCTCGATGTCGACGCCGGTCTACACGCTGCTCACCATCGGCTGGTCCTACATCGTCAGTCTCTTCGGCAGCGACCAGCTCAAGCAGGAAGTGCTCCCGGCGGCCGCCGCCGGCAAGGCGTTCGTGGGCATCAACACGACCGAGCCGGGCGGCGGCTCCGACCTGGCGGCCATCAAGACGACGGCCATCTGGGATGAGTCCAAGAAGGCCTACATCCTGAACGGCGAGAAGGCCTACGTGTCGGGTCCCAGGGAGTGCGAGAAGCTCGGCCCGCCGAGCGGCCACTGCTCGCTGGTCAAGACCGACCCTGCGGCGAGCTACCGCGGCATGACCTTCATGTGGATCCCGGCCCACCTGCCCGGCGTCTCGTACGTGACCTACAAGGACATGGGCCGCATGGGCCTCTCGACGGGCGGCTGGCTCTACAAGGACGTCGAGCTGCCGGCGCACTACGTGCTCGGCAAGGCCGGAGAGGGTTTCTTCAACGTGATGCACGGGTTCAACTGTGCCCGTGTGCTGGTCGCGGCGGCTTGCCTCGGCGGCGCCGAACGCGCCCTCGAGATCAGCGCCGAGTACGCCACGCAGCGGCGCGCGTTCGGCAAGCCGCTGATCAAGAACGAGGCCATCAGCTTCGAGATGGTCAACGACTGGATGCAGCTCGACATGCTCAAGCTCAATCTGCTGCGCGGCGCCTGGATGATCGGCAAGGAGAGCCAGGAGCCTGGCAGCTTCTCGCGCCAAGACATCAACAAGGTGATCTCGACCTGCAAGTGCCTCTCGCCGGCGCTCGGTCACGACGTGGCGCGCCACGGGATGGTCTACCACGGCGCCTTCGGCTACACGAAGGAGACGCCCCTCGAGATGCTGCTGCGCGGCGTCATGAGCTACGAGGTCGGCGCCGAAGGCGGGCTCAACATCATGCGCGGCATCATCGCCCGCGACTTGTGGGGCGACGCGGCCAACCCGTTCAAGGACTGATCCGGATCTGCATGCAGCGCCCGGCGGCGGCGCCGCGCTGAGCGGCGCCGCCGCCTGCGGGGCACCGGCACGACGTCGGAGGAGGTGGTGAGCATGGAGAAGGTCGACTGCATCGTGGTCGGCGGTGGTCTCGCGGGACTGTCGGCGGCCTACGGCCTGGCCTCGGAAGGGTTCGAGGTCATGGTACTCGAGCGCGGCGACTACTCCGGCGCCAAGAACGTCACCGGCGGGCGGCTCTACTTGAGCCGCATCCGTAACCTCTATCCTGAGCTGTGGGACGAGGCGCCGCTGGAGCGTCCGGTCACGCGCGAGCTGATCACCATGCTCGGCGATGGGACGGCGACGACCGTCGAGATCGCCGCCGACCGCTTCGCCGGCGGCGACCCCGGCACGCGTGACGGCGCGGGCACGCGTGACGCTGCGGGCACGCGTGACGCTGCGGGCATGTGTAACGGCGCGCCGCAGTCGGCCACCGTCGTGCGCGCGAAGCTCGACCGGTGGCTGGCCGACAAGGTGACCGAGAAGGGCGCCATGGTGGTCACCAAGATGAAGGTCGACGAGCTGCTGCGCGAGGGCGCGGCCGCCGGCGCCGAGGGGGCTGTCGCGAGTGGCGGTAAGGTGATCGGCATCCGCGCCGGCGACGACGAGATCGGCGCCGACGTGGTGGTCGTGGCCGAAGGCGCGCTCGGCCTGCTGTCGAGCGCGGCCGGCTTGCGCAAGCTCCCCGAGGCCAAGGACTATGCCCTGGGCTACAAGGAAGTCATCGAGCTGCCGGCGGCGACCATCGAAGACCGCTGGCATCTCAACCCCGGCGAGGGTGCGGCGCAGCTCTTCATGGGAAAGGTCACTCGCGGCATGACCGGCGGCGGCTTTCTCTACACCAACGCCGACTCGATCTCGCTGGGCATCGTCGTCGCCATGGAGCAGATGTGCTCGCGCGGCGACGAGCTCGAGTCGTGGCGGCTCCTCGACGAGTTCAAGGACCTGCCCGTCGTGAAGCCGCTCGTCGCCGGGGGCACCGTGGCCGAGTACTCGGCGCACGCCATCCCCGAAGGCGGCATCGCGGCCGTGCCGCCGCTGGTCGGCGACGGCTACGTGATGGTGGGCGACGCCGCCGGCTTGTCGCTGAACGCGCTGGTCACGGTGCGCGGTATGGACTTCGCGATCGCCTCGGGCTACTACGCAGCCAAGGCGATCGTGGCGGCCCGCAAGGGCGCCCGAGGCGGCGCGGGGGCCGGGATCGCGAGCAGGGCCGGGATCGCGAGCGGGGCCGGGATCGCGAGCGGGGCCGGAGCCGGGGCCGGCACGTTGAGCGCCGTCGACTTGGCGGGCTACGAGCGTTCGCTGCGCGCGAGCTTCGTTCTGCAAGACCTGGAGACGGCTCGCGCCTACCCGGCCCTCATCGAGAACCGCCGCCTCTTCACGCACTATCCCGACGCGGTGGGGCGACTGCTCCAAGACGTCTTCAGCGTGGGGCCTGGCCCCTCGCAGCGGCTCGTGAAGACCGTGTGGAAGGGCGCGCGGCGCGATTTCCTGAACCTCGCCACGCTGCACGACCTGTGGGAGTTGAGGAAACTGTGAACATTGACGCGAAGCTCGGGCTCGACGTCTTCAAGCTCGACAAGGAGCCGCATATCGTCGTCCACAACGAGGTCTGCGCGGCGAAGTGCCGCACCAAGCCGTGCCTCTACGTGTGCCCGGCCGACCTGTATGAGCTCGACGACCAGGGACGCATGACGGTCAACTGGGAAGGCTGCCTTGAGTGCGGCACGTGCATGATCTGCTGCGAGTACGAGGCGCTCGAGTGGCGCTATCCGCGCGGAGAGTTCGGCGTGCAGTACAGGATGAGTTGACCAGACAGACCACGAAGCGGGGAGGGTGACGAGCTTGGACATCGTGGTGTGCGTGAAGACCAACCCGGACCTGCAGATGGTCCGCATCAAGAATCGCCAGCCGGTGCTGGACGCCGTGCCGTACAAGGTCGGCGACCTCGAGAAGAACGCGCTCGAAGCGGCTCTGCAGCTCCGCGACGCGGTGGGCGGCACGGTCGTCGCCGTGACCGTCAGCGAGGGCAATCGCAAGGTGAAGGAGACCATGAAGGAGGCCCTGGCCATCGGCGCCGACGAGGCCGTCGTCGTCAGCGACCCGGCGCTCGACGCGGCCGACCAGGCCGGTGTCGCGCAGGCCTTGGCCAAAGCGATCGAGAAGAAGGGCCACTTCGACCTCGTGCTCTTCGGTGAAGGCTCGACCGACGGCTACTCGGGCCAGGTCGGTCCGCGCGTCGCCGAGCTTCTCGGCATCCCCGAGATCGGCTACGCGCGCAAGGTCGAGGCCGGCGGGCGGGGGTTGCGCGCCGAGCGCAGCATGGACGACCGGATCGAGGTGCTCGAGGCCGCGCTGCCGGTGGCCGTGACCGTGGTGAGCGAGATCAACGAGCCGCGCATCCCGTCGCTCATGAGCATCATGAAGGCCGGCAAGAAGCCGCTCGACGAGTGGACGCTCGCGGACCTGGGGCTCGACGCCGCCGCCGTGGCGCGCACGACGGCCGTGCGCTCGAACCTGGCCGAGGAGCAGGACCGCAAGCACGTCCTGTTCGAGGGCGAGCCGGCGCAGCAGGCCGAGGCGCTCGTCAATGCCCTGCTCAACGAAGGCGTCCTGGGGAGATAGCGATGGCCGAGATGCTCGTCTACAGCGAACGCACCGAGACGGCTCAGGAGCTGGTCTCGAAGGGCCGCGAGTTCGCGGCCGCGCTCGGCCTCGGCCTGTCGGCCGTCGCCCTGGGGCCGGGGGCGGGGCAGCAGGCGGCCGCGCTCGGCGCCGCAGGCGCCGAGCGCGTCTTCGTCTGTGAAGATGCTGCGCTTGACGGCCTGCACACCGACGTTATGGCGCAAGCCTTGGCCCAGGTGGCGAAAGAGGCTGGGGCCACGGTCGTGCTGCTCGGCTCGACGCGCCGTGGCCGCGAGCTCGCCGGCCGCCTGGCTCAGAAGCTCGACGCCGGCGCCGTCACCGACGTGAACAGCCTCGTCCTCGAGGAGGGCGCCGGCCCCGAGGGTGGGCTTACCCTGGTGGCGGGGCGCTACAACCTGGGCGGCAACACCGTGCAGCGCGAGACGATCGAGACGCCGGTCAAGGTCATCGCGGTCATGCCGAAGAGCTTCACCGTCGACACGTCGCGACCCGGCGCCGGCACGGTGGTCACGCCGGCGCTCTCGCTGCAGCCGTCGGCCGTGAACGTCGTCGAGCGGCGTGCGAAGGAGGGCGCGGCCGTCAACCTCGACGCCGCCGAACGCATCGTCGGCGTGGGGCGGGGGTTCGCCAAACGCGAGGACCTGCATCTCGGCGAGGAGCTGGCCGTGGCCATGCGCGCCGAACTCGCCTGCACCAAGAGCCTGGCCGACTTCCAGTGGCTGCCCGAGGAGCGCATCGTCGGCCTCTCCGGGGCCAAGACCAAGCCCGACCTGTACCTGGCACTGGGCGTCTCGGGACAGATCCAGCACACGGTCGGTGTCAGCTCGGCCAAGCTGATCGCCGCCGTGAACACCGACAAAGACGCTCCCATCTTCGCCCTGACCGACTACGGCATCGTGGGCGACCTGTACAAGGTCGTCCCGGCGCTCCTTGAGAGGCTCGAGAGCCTGTCCGGGGCGTGATGCCGGCTGGCCCGCCTGCCCGCCCGCGTGCCTGCGTTTGCCGCGTCGCCGCCCGGCCGCTATCCTCGCGGGCATGGGGAGCCGGGAGACTTCGGAGAGCCGGGAAGGCCGGGAAGGCCGCGAGAGCCGGGGGAGCCGGACGAGCTCACAAGGGCCCGAGGCCGGCGGCGTCTTGTGGCAAGGGCATCCGCTGCCGGGACCATACGTGCGTAGACTGCTTCTGCCCTCCACCCTCGTGTCGGCCGCGCTCCTCGTGTTCGGTGTCGTGTGGGAGGGCTTCGCGCTGAGCGGGCACCACCTTCTCGCGTATCCGGTGGCCGGCGTGCTGTTCCTCGCGCTCGGCGTCTACGGTGTCGCCGTGCGGCCGTTGCTCCTGTGGCGTGCCGCGAAGCAGACCACGTACACGGTCGGCGAGAGCGGGGTCGAGATCCGCTGGGGAGACGGTGACCACTACGAGACCCTTTTCACGCCCGAGAGTCTGCCTTCCTTCAGCGTCAGAGAACGGAGCGGCGGCCTCGACGTGGTCTTCGGCGCGCCCGGGTTCCGGGAGTCGCCGTGGGGGTGGTGGAAGGTCCGCGAGGAAGGCGCGCTCTTCGTTGCGCCGGACGACCTGGACGGAGCCGTGCGCGCGCTCGACCGGGTGCGCGACCTCGCGGGGCCGACACCGACGTGGACGCACGGCGTCGTCACGCCGGAGGACCACAGTCTGGTCGGCGACCTCCTGCGCCGCTTCCGCCGCGGTACGGAGTAGGCCGCTTTCGCTGCGGTACGCGGTAAACGCGCTGCCGCCGCGGTACGCGGTAAAATGAGGTAGGTGTCGGGGGCGGGCGCGCGGCGCGGCCGTTCCGGCCGCGCCGCGCGCCCGCCCACCGGCACTGGCCACGGTCTTCTCGGTCTCTTGCGCGTTCGTCGCGCGCAGCAAGGGCAGGAATGCGACGCTGTGGGCCACCGGGGGATTCCTCTTCAACCTGATCGCCCTGGTCGCCATCGCCGTCCTGCCGCGTCGGCCGCGAAAGCAGAACCCGGGTTCCGGCCCCTCGGGCCAGGCGCAGGTCTGCGGGCGCAGGTCTGCGAGCGTAGGTCTGCGGGCGCAGGTCTGCGAGCATAGGGCCGCCGGTGTAGGTTCCGGGCGTAGGGCTAGGCTTCGCGCGTGGGCTCGGGCTTGACCGCAAGCCCCTCGCCGCTCGCAGGCGGTTCGTGCGCCACGCCGTGCTCGGCTCGCCGACGCTTCATGAGCTCGTCGACGAGGATGACGACCGCGCTCGCCAACGGGATGGCCAGCAGCACACCCACGATCCCGGCCACGGTCGCCCCGATGAGGCTGGCGACCAGCACGGTGAGCGGCGAGAGCGCCACGGTGCGCGAGTAGACGACCGGCTGCACGATGTTGTTCTCGACCTGTTGGTAGACGAGGAAGTAGACGAGCAGGATGACGCCCACGGCGACGCTCTGCGTGAAGCCGACCAGCACGCAGACGGCGGCGGCGAAGGTGGCGCCGATGAGGGGCACGATGTCGAGCACGCCCACGACCACGGCCAGCGGCACCGGGTAGGGCACCTTGAGGATCAGCATGACGACCCAGGCCAGCGTGCCGGCGATGAGGCTGATGAGCAGGTTGCCGCGCACGTAGCCGCCCACGGCGCGCTGCACGCTGCGCGCGACGCGCGTCACCGGCTCCCGTTCGTGCTCGTTGAGCAGCGAGAGGAACGACGCCCAGGTCCGCGGTCCCTCGACGAGCAGCAGCACCATGATGACGAAGACGGAAAAGCTCGCCGCCAGGATGGAGAGCGTCGTCGCGACCACGCGCGCCACCGACTGCCGTGCGCCGAGCAAGAACGTGAGGTCGCTCGTGCTGGGGTGCCGGACGCGTTCGGTGATGTGGAACTGCGTCTCGAGGAAGTTCAGCGGGCTGCCCGGCCGTGTGATGTCGTTGACGTAGGTCGGGAGGTTGTCGATGAGCTGCCGTCCCTGGATGATGAGCGGCGTCACGACGACGGCGACGACGGCCACGAGCACGACGATGGCCACCGCCGAGACGAGCACCGCCGCCAGCGTGCGGTGGACGCGGCGCCGGGTGAGCCAAACGACGGCGGGCTCGAGCGCCGTGGCCAGCACCGCGCCGATGATGATCCAGAGGATGACGCTGCGGATCAGCGAGACGAACCAGATGGCGGCGACGAAGGCGACGACGACGGAGACGACGGCGGCGGCGCGGCGCGCCGCGTGGCTCGGCGGCTCCCAACGGTCGTTCTTCAGTCTCGTGGGAGCGACCTCGTTCGTGGGTGTGGGCTGGCTCGCCGGCATGCAGTCAAGGAGTTCGCGCCGCGCCGCTTGCCTCCTGCCCCGGCGAGCCGCCGCCGTTCGCGCCGTTCTCCGTTCTCGGGCTTTCGCGACCCTACGTGGCAGTGCGCGCGGCGGCGGCATATCATGGTGGGCGCGACTCTGTCGCGCCCCGTGGGCCTATAGCTCAGATGGTTAGAGCAGCCGACTCATAATCGGCCGGTCGCAGGTTCGAGTCCTGCTGGGCCCACCAGCCTTCCGGGCGGCTCCGGGCACCGCCGCCGCTCGTCTGCCGTCCGCGGTAGTGCCTGCGCTGCGTTCTCCCTTGCGCCGCCCTGCGTTGTCACCTGGGGCTGCCCCGCGACGAGGCCCGCCACCGTTGGCGCCGGTGGTAGAATCGCCGGCATGCTGGTCCGGGGATTCCTGTCTGAGGTCGACCGCCTGGCGCCCTTCGAGCTCGCCGAGCCCTGGGACCGCGTGGGCTTGCAGGTGGGCGCGCTCGACGCGCGCGTCGAGCGCGCCCTGGTGACGCTCGACGCCAACGACGCCGCCGTGACCGAGGCGGCCGGGCAGGGCTGCCAGGTCGTCCTGGCGCACCACCCGCTGCTCTTCGCCTCGCTCGAGAACGTCACCGATGCCACCTACCAGGGACGCACGGTCATGCACGCCGTGCGCGAGGGAGTCGCCGTGGCGGTGGCGCACACCAACCTCGACAAGGCGCGTGGCGGCCTGGCCGACATCGTCTGCGGCGCCCTCGACCTCGAGGGCGTCAAGCCGCTGGCGCCGGCGCCGCTCGCGCTCGACAAGCTGGTCGGCTTCGTTCCCGAGGGCGACCTCGACGCGGTGCGCAGCGCCATCTTCGCGGCGGGGGCGGGAGTGATCGGCGACTACGTGCATTGCTCCTTCTCCGTCGCCGGCGAGGGTACGTTCTTGCCTCAAGAAGGCGCGCAGCCGGTGGTCGGCACGGTCGGCCAAGACCAGCGCGCCGGCGAGCTCCGCCTCGAGGCCGTGTTCCCGCGCTCGCTGCGCGCGGCGGTGATCGACGCCTTGGTCGCGGCGCACTCCTACGAAGAGCCGGCCTTCGACGTCTATCCGCTCGAGAACCAGGCGACGCGTGTCGGCCTGGGTCGGGTCGGCTTCCTGCCCGAGCCCATGCCGCTCGGCGCGCTGGCCCGGCACGTGGCGGCCATCTTCTCGCTGGAGTCGGTGCGCTTCACCGGCGACCCGGAGCGCCGTGTCGCGCGCGTGTCGGTGGTGCCCGGCTCCGGCGGCTCGCTCATCGAGCGAGCCGCCGGAGCCGCCGACGCGCTCATCACCGGCGACCTCAAGTACCATCAGGCCGACGAGGCCTGCCGGGTGGGCTTGAGCCTCATCGAGGCGCCGCACGAGATCGCCGAGGGCTTCGCCCTGGAGCGCTGGTGCGAGCGGCTCGCCGACGAACTGACCGGCAAGGGGGTGGAGGTGCGCTTCTTCGAGCAGCGGCGGCGCCTGTGGCGAAGCTCGAGCGCGGAGGAGGAGCCCGTGCGTACGGCGGCCGGCACAGAGCCGGCGCACCGTGCGGTCGCCTCGAGCGACGACCACTACCAGCTCTACGTCGACGGCGGCGCGCGGGGCAATCCCGGGCCCGCCGGCATCGGTGTGCGCCTGCTCGACCCCGACGGCGAGCCGGCCGAAGAGCTCGGCGACTACATCGGCAAGGCGACCAACAACGTCGCCGAGTACCAGGCGCTCGTGACCGGCCTCGAGCTGGCCGTCGACCACGGCGTGCGCAGGCTCACCGTACTCTCCGACTCCGAGCTCGTGGTACGCCAACTCTCGGGGCAGTACCGGGTCAAAGACGCGGTTCTGAAGCAGTTCCACGAGCAGGCGAAGCGGCTGCTGCACCAGTTCCAGGAGGTCGAGGTCAAGCACATCCCGCGCGAAGAGAACGCCGCCGCCGACAGCCTGGTCAACGCGGCCATCGACGGCGCCACGAAGTAGGGCCGCGCGTCCCCCGGCCGCTCCACTGGGAAGCTCCCTCGCGGGGTAGTCTGATGCGGCGGGGTTGTGTATACTACCGCGTTGCCGAGCGGGTGTAGCTCAGTCGGCTAGAGCGTCTGCTTGCCATGCAGAAGGTCGAGGGTTCAAGTCCCTTCACCCGCTCCAATCTCTCGGCGCATGAGGCAGAGGACAGAGAAAGGTGCTCTGTCGTCTGCCTTTCGTGTTGAGAGACGCCTCCGGGGCGGCATAGCCAAGTGGTAAGGCAGAGGTCTGCAAAACCTCCATCCCGGGTTCGACTCCCGGTGCCGCCTCCAGCTTTCTTGCTGCACAACCGCGCTATCGTCTTGCGCGCTGCCCGGCGACAAGGGCCGCTTGCCGACATTTGTGCCGACATCCGCGTCGGCAAGTGCCCGCTATCGCGCTGCACAGACGAGGTTTGTGAGGCTCGCCGTCGCGGCCTCTTCTCTTGTGCGGTGCCGCGGCTGCCTTCACCGTTGACGTGCTCGCCGGCCGAGACAATACTCCAAGGACGGTAGGTAACCCCCCTGCCGAAGGTCCGACCACAAGCGGACCGACTCCTTCCTGAGAGGGCCCGGGCGGCCCTGAGCTGCCGCCCGGTCCCTCTCGCAAAAAGGCCTGCGGCGGGGTTTCTCGCTGAAGGCGAGCTCTGCGATCCGCACCGCCTCCTCCTCCTGCATGGCCGGGATGGCGTGCGAGTAGCTGTCGAAGGGGAGGAACACGTTGGCAAGCTCCCCCGCGGGGGCCAACGTGCGGTGCGCCGTTGCATCGTCGTCCGCGCCTGTGCGTGCTCGGCGTCGCAGCGGTCAACGGCGTTTCTTCCCGACTTCGGCTGCGGTGCTACACTGTCGCTGCCCGTCGCAGGTGCTTGGTATGGCGAGGCGTGACACGACAGGCAAGGTCAAGCGTGGCGTGACACGCCGAGGCGCGACAAGGTAGGCACGTCTTAGCACGGCTGACTTGTCTGCAATCTCCCAAGCTGCGGCGGGCTTCTTCTTGCCCATGACGGACGCGGGCAAGCATCTCGCGTTGCAAGGGGCCTCGCGGCGCGCGGTTGACCGCACGGCGCCAACCTCTCCAGCGCAGGTAGCTGACACCTGCGCGCGTTCCAGGCCTGCAAGCGTCACCGGGGAGGGCACCATGGCCGTCTACGAGTTCACCTGCAAGAAGTGCGGCACCGAGTTCGAGGTCACCTGCCACATGGACGAGCGCGACGCTCAAGCGATCTGCCCCAAGTGCGGCAGCCATAAGGTGAACCAAAAGCTCACCGCCGCGTTCTCCTCGGGTGGGGAATTACCTGATCCCACCCCTGGGGAATTGTTTGACGCTAAAGGGCCTTAGCCTGGGGAATTACTTGATCGCCGACAGACGCGCCCTGTTGACATCTCGCGAGTCACCTAGGCCGCTAATGATTTGAGTGCGATTAGGACGCCCCTTGTACCCGAATGGGCTGGTTATATGGTCGTACTTGAATTCTTCTACTAGCAGCGTACAATCGGGAACATCGTGCATTGCGTGGCGGCGCCGATCATGGGGGCAACGAGGAGTTCGGCGGCAAGGATCAGCTCCGGCAACCCCAACTCTGGATGGGGGTTCCTGCGAGGAGGCACGGAATGAGAGCACGGAAGATATGGGCCATATCCATAGTGGCCGCCGTGGTCACCGGGAGTGCGATGATAGCCCCAGCAGCATACGCGGTCGACTTCTTCCAGTTCTGCGGTATGGCTTCGAACACGGGCATGACAGGGATTCGGGGCGCGCGCGTCAATATCGAGCGCTACAACCCCAGGGTTGCTACCCAGAGTTCTTCTGCCTGGTCGATGGCCGACAATCACGCGGGGAGCGGTTCTTACGCCCAGGTGGGCTGGCTAGAACTCAACAGCAAGTCCAACAATCCCTACTACTTCTGGGAGTATGCCGACTCGACCGGGTTCGATCTAGGCCCAGTGTTTCGGGACCCTGTTCCAAACGGTGGAGACTACACGGGCGCTGATGATCTGTTCACTGTGCAATACGTCTCAGGAGACATCAAGTACCGGATAAATGGGGTCGTGCAGGCAACGACGTACAATCCCGACTGGACTCCCGACCAAGCGGAGTTCCACTGTGAAGTCCACAATGGCGATCCGGACACAGATCCTCAGATAGGCGGTGACAGCAACCACAAGGTCGATTTCACAAATCCAGCCTTCTACTCGATGAACGATGATCTGTGGCACAGTTTCAACCCATATGGCACAAACAACACCATGTACAACACCTCCGAGCATGGCAATTGGCAGAAGTGCCAAACGAACGACGATCCGAAGTTCTTCAAGGTTTGGGACCTGCGCTACAACTCTCTTCCCTAAGGCCGCCAGTGACCTAGGGTTTGCGAGGTGATCGAGAGGAGCCGCAAGTGAAGGGGAAACGTTTCATACTCACCGCCGTTGCCGTCGCGCTGTCACTGGCTGTTGCACTCGCAGTCGTGGCCGCGTCTAAGACGTCAAGGGCTGACGCCGCTCCATTGAATGTGGACCAGGTGCCTGCCGCGATTCCCGCCCAAGGTGTGACTCTGCTTGCCGGCTATGCGGATATCACGTTGATGCCACCGACCTCTGATCTTTCGGCAACACCGACGGTGTCGGCAGAAAAGGCACTAACTCTGGCACCGGTTATCGACAGCCCATCGCCGCCGTCGACTGTCCTTGCGATAGTCACAGCTGGATCGACCCTCCCGCCGCCCGGGGAATCAGCGAAAGGTTACAATGCCGTCGACGACCGTCTTGCTTGGGTTATCACTTATGCGTATCCGGAGCCGATTGATGTTCGGCAAGGAAAACTTCCTACTGATGGTGCCTCGCCGCCGTCGCCTCTGATGAGAAGCCATGTGAACTTTATCATCGATGCACAAAGCGGTGCGTTTCTGATTGGATTCTTCACCGAGTGATGCAGACTGGAAGCAATGGAGGCAAGCGCGAACTGTGTGATGAGAGGCATCAATCGACGGTACGATTCTGCCTGTTTGGCCCCCCTCTCTCCAAGACGGGTGGGCCCGCCTACTTCAGCGAACCTGTCCGACAACGCTCTTCATTCGAACAAGGCTCAGGCCATAGGTCGCTGGTGACGAGCACCCAGGCGCGGATGTAGCCAACGACTGGCTCCGGCGGTGGGTGCATTGTGGCACGTCCCGGGTTCCACGTCGGCTGAGTTACTTGGGAGCCAAGCTGCCTGTAGCTCCGGCGAGCCGGGCTTCGCCAACTGCCGCTCGGCCGCCTGGTGGACGCTGCGCGAGCTGCTCGATCCGGCCAACGGCTGGGAGATCGCCCTGCCGGCCGACGACCTGTTGACCGGAGACCTCACGGCAGTCAAGTGGCGGGTCACCAGCGCTGGGCGCATCCAGGTGGAGTCCAAGGAGGAGATCCGCAAGCGCTTGGGTCGCTCGACCGACCACGGGGACGCCGTGATCCAGGCCTTCTACGACCCACCGCCGGTCGAAGAGACGCACATCGTCTGGTACGAGGACGACTACCGGATCTCGCCCTTCTAGGAGACTCTCGCTGCGCGGCGACGGTGCGAGGCCCTGCGGACGCGGTCGCGGGTGGGGAGGTACGACTACGTGACCGTGGG
>Ga0315282_10007990_pt1 | contig 17224 bp, 15 predicted proteins | sample YL17G07_20_MG_FD_203693 | JGI IMG/M metagenome (GOLD analysis project Ga0315282, IMG submission 203693) | Sediment microbial communities from Yellowstone Lake, YNP, Wyoming, USA - YL17G07_20 | ecosystem: Environmental > Aquatic > Freshwater > Lake > Sediment | place: USA: Wyoming | collected... | reverse complement strand
ACTTGGGCTAACGCCCCTGGCTTATTCTGCAAGGATACAGCAATTTGGGTTACTTTCGGCGTGAAAAAGCCCCGACTTCTTTAGACACAATCATCCACATTAACTTTGTTTGGGGTGTGGTAGCGGCCGAAAGTCGGTCGAACTTTTACAGGCAGCGTGTTCCTACCCGTAGAAAACCAGTTTGACCTCGTAAAGCAGGGCGGCGAAGCAGAGTGTCGCGAGACCGAGAAAAACTCCGAATATCCGCTCATTAGGGGACACGTCAGCCAAGAGAGCTTCAAAAATGAAAACCAGCTCTAAAATGGTTGGGACCTGGTAACCCCGGCCAACTCGGCGAGATCTTACTGGAGTTCCCCCTACCCACCAACTCGAATGTCATAGTTCCCATGCTGAGGTGAAGTATCCCGGAAGTCCGTCACTCGTGCTTCCGGAGGATGAACATCCTTTTCTGCGAGGACGAGAATCCGCCATGCCTCCTGACCACCTCACTAACCGCTCTGAAATCTTGCGTCCTGAGGTAGCGCTTCGGCTTCAAGGTCACAGAGTCCGTTGTAGTACGCACCTCAAACAAGTCCACGCGCTCTCCAAGCTCTTTCGTTAGCGCCGCGGCCAGAGGCTCGGCTTGGCCGAGCCCACGTTCCTTGACTGAAAACTTCGCGATATCGTCCCTAAGCGTAGCGATCGACGACTCGAACTCAGCTATCTTCTTCCAGATTCCATCTCAGCCAGTGATTTCCTGAGCTTTTCTTCGATGACCTTTTCGATATCCTCCCTAGTCAAGACCTCAATGGGTATGCTAAACATTTTTCTGATGACCGTCCGGCGCATGGACCGCGAAGTTTTCGACCGGAATTGCTATGTGGCCAGGTTACTGCGTCTCCTGAGTGCAGGTCTGCGTCATTTGGTAGATGAACTCCTCGGCAAGAAAGGGCAGACCGTCTACCTGTGTCAGCTGTGCGGGTTCGCTTACGCAGACCTTGAAACGGGCCGAACGCTGCGAATAGTGCTGCCACGCGGAATCGTCTTCCTCGCCGAAATTAAGACAGAAGGCTATACGCAAGCCGTCAATCCAAGTCCTCGCATAGATTGAAAATCAGGCGTGTTCCTTTAACGTGTTGAAACAGACGCAAGTAACCGTTCTCATAACGCCTTTCATGGCTCTAAGCTTATCAAGAACTAATTTGCCCAGCTCATCCATCGACCCAGCCCTAACCTTCAACATGATATCCCAATCTCCAGTGATCAAGTGAACCTCGTCCACCCTCGGCAACTGGCTTATCTGCTCGCCAAGCTCCCTCTGGGAGACAGTGCCGGGCATGAAAGAAACGAGAATGAACGCAGTCATGGGCCTCCCGAGCAGCGAATAGTCTGGTATCGCAACGAATTTTCTGATAACCCCACGCTGCTTCATCCTCTGAATCCGTTCTTGCACAGTCGCCCGCGGGATTCCCAAGTCGTTCGAGATGTCCACGACAGACTTCCGAGCATCCTCCATCAACTCGTCTAGAATCTTGGAATCCTTCTTGTCTATCATATGTCTGGCAATATGCCGATTGCCATTAAGTTTTGCGGTTCTCTTCCGGCAGACAGCCGGAATTAGCAGCAAAATGCTTATAGTTACAACAGGCAACCCTGCCCGCTATGTCATTTCAGACGGAGGCATGGCAGTCGCTGCGGGAACTGCCCAAGCCCTTGGAGCAACTGTCAGTGGATGAACTTGAGAGAAAGCGTCAGATCTCCGCAGTGACTACGCGGGCACTAAGATATCTCACTGAAAAATTCACATTGTTCGGATTCGAATGGACACTCCCCGTCATATTCTCAAAATCCACTGACCCCCTGTGGCCAGATCCAGGAGCCTCGATAGAGAAACGGATCGAAGTCGAAGTGTACGATGAGAAGGTGCGGACAACGCTTAGTATGATAATTCACAAACTCGTCGCGTGCTCCCTGCTACATCCTAAGCTGTTTATTCTCTCGCCCAACGTACGGGTTGAGAGAAGGGAAAGAAAATCGACTGGGTGGCACATCTACGAGTTCACACAGTTAGATTTCGAGGTAAGATCGGCATCATCCAAGGACATCATGCAGCTATGCGAGCCAATCCTCCGAGGCATGATGGAGGATCTAAACGCTAACTGCAGTGAAACGTTGGACTCCCTGCGGAATGAAACGCTCAGAGTTCCGACTACACCCTTCGAAGTTTTCGACAGAGAAGAACTTGTCACCAAATTTGGCGAGGAATGGGAGTCGAGGCTTCCGTTAGAGATTCACGACCCGGTCTGGGTTACCAATATACCTAGAGAGTTCTATGATTATCAAGACCTTCAAACACAGAGGTGGGACAACTATGACCTTTACGTGCCACGATACGGTGAGGTGCTTTCGGGGGCCAAGCGAGAATGGGAGCAGGAGAAAATCGTCACCAAGATGCAAAGGGATGGAGTTGCGAAAGAAAACTATGCGCTTCTTCTTCGGTTAGCAAAGCAGCGCAGGTTGAAGCCATCAGCGGGCGCGGGGATGGGTGTCGAGAGACTCATAGGCTGGATAGTGGGAGCGAGGCATGTAGCCGAAGTTCAGCCGTTTCCAAAGATACCTGGAATCGTATACGACCTCTAAAAGAGCATGATCCAGGAGCGATTCTCGCAGAGCCGGGTATAGAACAGTGGCAGCTACTATATGGCTGTGAGGCCTTTGCTAATGGCCTTCGTTTTTGGGTTCACCTTTTCAGCGCTGTCTTTCGCACAACTCTCATGCAGAAGCCCCGACTCGTGGGGTAAGGGTTGGTATGTTGAACCACAGGACCGCGGTCAAGTTTCCTTCTTGCCAATCTTTCATGATGTTGGTTAGTTGTTTTCTCGGGTGAATCTTGCATTCATCGATTGTACCAGGTCAGGAAATGTGCCCACCCGGCCCAGCTTCGTGATAGAATAATCCAAAGATCGCGAAGACCACGGGACCGCGTAGCTCGTTATTTGCAATGAACATTTTCCAATGTTTCTCAGGCTCGTACTTGGGGTCGGGTTCTGCATGAGGCCAACTGACAATCTTGCCATAATACCTGTAAAGGTCAACGTGCAAGCGAAGAACGACTTGGTCATCCCAACGTGAAAGCGGAACACGGTATTCAGGAAAATTGTATGGGAATCCAATGGGTTTTGTCGCGGTGGGGCTAATATGTGTGGGGCTCTGCAGGATCACCACTGTGTCCCACCCCTGAGTCTCATATGCTTTCCTAATGTCAGGTAGACGGGTTAGTCTGTGAATAAATATCTCATCCGACCTCAGGGCGGATCTGTCAGGCACGTTATCCCAGCTGATGGCTCGAGTCCGAATCTCTTCGCGCGGTATCTGTCGAGGCATTCCTGTCGCGTGAAAGGCTTTCTGGTCGCGTTAAGATAAGGTTTCAACTCTGTCACTCATGCTTCATATTGTGTATAACGGACAATGTTCTTCGAGGATTACATCGCCTGCTGATATTTCGTGCTCATTCTAAAGCAATGCTGGGTCTTCTAAGGAGAGCTGAAGCCGCTCCTGGTCATACTGTGAAAAGTCAACTCCTTTATAGCAAGGCTACTCACAATTGAAATCGGCGACGAATTTGGTCAAATGCGCGAAGTGTGGAAAGGAGATCGAGGCTGGGAAGGAAGTAAAGAAGGGCTGGATACAGAAGAAAGCATATCACGCTGAATGTACCCCAAAGTAGTTTCCCGTCGGTAGCGGAATTGGTAGACTGACCAACTCTCAACGGTCAAGTTGAATACAGCTCTAGCCTCCCCCTGATCGGCGTCGGTCTCAAAATTTCATTTCGCGGGTCTAGTGGAGCTGGAGCCAGTGGATCGACAATTAGCGGATTCATTGTGATGCCTGCGATGAGTGCTGGGAGGGCGAAAGTTCTTCGATTATGTGCCGAAGGGAACTCGCGAGCTAAACCAAGAACATAGTCGCTAAGCCAGCAGAGTTGTTTACCGGATATCCCTAACCGATACTTGCAGCGAATTCCTTGACCTCTTGGAGGCATCCGCAAGAATGGGCGGGCCGTGACCTGGAAGCAAGAGCTCGAATTCGTACGCCGCAATTTTTCTTATGGAATTCTTCGCCTCCCCAATGTTGAACGTCGTGACCGCCGAAGGAAGCCTGAGGCTTCTGTTTTTGTCGGTTCTAAGGGCGTCGCCTGCGAACATGGCTTTCAATCTTTCACTGTACAGGCATATGCTGCCTTGCGTGTGGCCGGGAGTATGGATGACGCTTAGCCCGTCCACCTGTTCTCCATCTTTGAGTAGAACATCTGGCTTTACAGGCTTGAACTTCATGAAAGGAGACATTGCCTTGAACAGGAGACCGGCGACTCCTCGTACCTCTTTGAGCGGCTTCTTTCCGGTGAGGCGTGGGGCGTCGGCTTCGTGAATTGCTACCTTTACGATTCCCAGCTTCTCTTTGAGTTCTGCAACGCTTCCAGAATGGTCTATGTCTGGGTGGGTGAGAATTATGGTGTAACTGTTCAATTGCTCTTTGCCGAGCGACCTGAGGAACTCGACTATCTTGGTAGCGTTCCCTGGCATCCCAGTATCAATCAATGTCAAATGGCCGCCGCCTCCAACTTGAGTCTCCTCTAGGACCGCGTAGGTGTTTGCTCCTCTTACCTTGGGTATCAGGTGGATGTTTCGTCCGAGCTCCATGACTCACGCCCTGGGAATCGATCTAACCTGCCTTGTGTTATGTCCTCAGAGGAGGTGACTCTTCGTGGGTAGTCCTATGCAGCGGTAGCTTCTGAAAGCTTCTCTTCTGCGGGCGGCTTGGCCGTAGAAGCCTCCTCCAACTCCTTGATACGGCTCCTCGCAGCTTCAAGCTGCCTTTCAGCTTCAGCCGCCTTAGACTCCAATCCTGCAACCTTCTCCTTCAAGGCGTCCGCCTCGCTCTCAGATTCCGACAGCCTCGCAAGAAGCTCCCCTACCCTAGCTTCAGCGTCCGCCTTCGGTATGGACTCGGCCAGCTTGGACTCTAGATCTCTCATTCTTGTTTCTGCGGAGTTCAGCTTCTCAGACGCTTCGGTTAAGGCAGCTTCCAGCCGATTTGCCTTCTCCAAGAGGGAGTCTGCCTCAGTCTTTGGAACTGATTTGGACAGCTCTCCCTCAAGCTCAACGACCCTAGCTCTCAGCTCATCTGCTTCGCTTCTCGACACTGAGACAGCCAGCTTCCCTTCGAGATCGGTAATCTTTGATTGCAGTTCACCTCTAATGGTTTCAGGTTCAACTCTCGGTGCCGAGTTGGATACCTTGACTTGAAGCTCATCGATCTTCAATGAGGACTGGGAGAGCTTCTCCTCAAGGTCTTCGATCGTCGCCTTAGCCACTTCAAGGTCCCGTTTTGTGGCTGAAACCTTGGCTTCTGACTCAGCTTTGGGTATCGACTCTGTGAGTCTACCCTGTAGTTGTGCAATGTCTGCGCGCAGCGAATCTATCTCGGACTTGGAGGCAGCCAGCTTCTTTTCGAGTTCTTCGACTAGGTCGCTTAATCGTTCGGCCTCTGCTCTTGGTACCGACTCAGCCAGTTCCGTTTCAAGCTTGGAGATCTTGCCTTCGAGTTCTGCCTTGGCGGCGTCCACCTCAGCCTTCGGTAGCGTCTCGGCCAGCCTATCCTCCAGCTCTTTGAGCTTGGCGTTTAGAGGTTCGACATCTTCTCTCGGCACAGACTCGCTCAGCTTCCTCTTCAGCTCGTCAACCTTTGATTCGAGGTCGCGGATTCTAGCCTCCGCCTTAGCCCTAGGCATGGATTGGGCAAGTTCCTCCTCCAGCTTCTTGATCCTGCCCCTGAGCCGTGATCGAGACCTCTTCAGCTTTGCTTCTGCCTCAGCCATAGGCATGGATTCAGTCAACTTGGACTGCAACTCTTTGACCTTCCCTCGCAAGGCTTCAGCTTCGCTCTTCGAGACGGACTCGCTCAGTTTCGCCTCAAGGCCAGCGATCTTGGTTTGGAGATCTTTCTTCGTCGCATCAAGTGTCGTCTTGGGGACCGATTCAGAAAGTCTTCTCTGAAGCTCATCAATCTTGCCTTGCAGACTCGATCTGACCGCGTCGAGTTCGGTCTTCCGAACCGAGGCCGCCAATTTTGCTTCTAATTCCCTAAGCCGCTCCCGCAATCTCTTGCCCTTAGACGCACTCACGCGCGAAACTTTTGTCATCCTTCGGACCAAGTGGCCTACTTGTCTATGAAGGTCGTTTTCTTATCCTAGAGTAGGAAGTGCAGGCTTCCTCTACAGGCTCTGCGTTCTATTTCAGCCGCGCTCCGCACCTCCCGCAATAATTGGCATTCGATGGGTTCATGCCGAAACATCTTAGGCACAATCCGAGTGGCGCGGCCCACGTTCTAGGGAGCTGGATTCCACAAGAGAAGCAGTACATGTTGTACGCGGGGTTCCACGCTCCGCATGAGACGCAGTAGCCCGGCCAAATCAAGTCTTAGGTCTAAACCTTCAGCGTAATGCCCGATACCTCGCTGATAAAAACATTCGGCTGCGGTTGAGTTACATCCGTCGGATAACTCGCCGCGAATCGTGCAGGAGTGGCGACGGGCTTTCCATAACAAGCGAAGGTCTTATCCGTCAATGATTCTGCGATTACGTGTGTGTGCTGCGGACAACTGTCGAACGAACCATTTCTTCCCACTGCCTGTGCGCTATATCCAAGTTCTCGCCAGAGATCACCAAGTTCAGATATTGGAGGTGCATCTTTACGCCAGTCTCAATCTCTTGGTCCGCAATATTGTCGAGTCCGCGAATTCTTGCGAGGGCGAGAAGCGCCACTAGTGGAGGTTTGAGGTAGCTTACTACATAGCGGACTTGGAGCGGGCAGCCATTCTTCCGGAGAACGTTCACGATAGGACTCGCGGAACCGCACCAAACAACAGCCTTCTTCAATTCGCCTCGTAGCCTGCCGACGAGTCGGTCATATGTGCTCTTGAAGCTCGATTGCGAGCTTAGAAGCTCCTCTGCGAGGTATCCGCGCCACTCTTTGACATTGATTCTGGAGATCTTGGAACGCAGCTCTAAGGCTAGAAGCTTTTCAGAAAGCCTGGCGCGATGCTTTTCATCTTGCACACTACCATAGCAGGCGACTTTTAGTTCAGGCTTTACGAGTTTGGCCTTGCGGAGTTCTAGTAAGAAATCGTCCAATGAATATCTAGCTGCTCTAACGAAAGGCCCCGCTAGGCCCGTTGCTCTCTCATAGTCTGACCAAAACTGATCGAGGCTTCGATCGAAATCCAGGAACCCCTGCATAATCCCTTGCATCTCTATGGGAATCTCCACAAGCGCTAGGTCTGGAAGCTCGAGCGAGACTAATTTGCCAGCCCTCCACATGGCCTTTCTAAGCTTCGGAGCGAGAATCAGAATTGTACAGTTCACCCGTATCACACTAGGATGAGCCACGATTCATTACAGTCCGCCTCCGGAAGTTCACGCGCAACGGGTTAAGCTAATGGGAGTCGCCTCATGCGAGGGAGCCTTACAGCAACTGCCCCAGAACGATTGACATTCGTCTATGGGTGGATCAAAATCCGCCTTGCTTTGTCTCTCGAATTTCGGCTGGGGATCTTCTTCCTTGGATAAATCTTTGAATCGAACATCGTATGGCCGAAGTCATTCTATGTTGATTTCCCTGCCTCTCGTTCTGGGCCTTAGCTTCCTTAACTTCACTTCCAAGACGCCGTTCTTGTAAGACGCCTTTGAACTATCGGGCTCAACCCTTTCAGGAAGTTCAACTTCCCTGAGGTATCTGTACCTGTGTCCACCCGCGTCGACCTTGATCGTTAAGCTAGCGTCCGAGACAAGGATTTTGATTTCGGATTTTTCGACGCCTGGCAGCTCGGCGACGACTCCGACCTGTTCCGGCTCGTCGATGACGTCGATCAAAGGTTCATGTGTCTCCTTTGGCTCCAGCCCTGGCCGTTCGAAACCGAACATTGTAGGCTTAGACCGTTTGACGTTTCCGAATTCTCGGATGACCGGTTTACCGTCAGGGTTCATGGACATGGAGTAGCCGTAAACGAAGGGCCCCCACTCACGCGTCACCGAACCATCCGAAAGCCTCCGTTCTCTCACCTGCTCCTTTGGTATAGCTGCAGCCATCTCACGGAACATGCGCTCAAAGATCCGATCGTACTCGCTCAGCCACCTCTCCATCCACCAGAAAGGCGACCGTCGCCGTCGACGCGATCCGAACAACTCAGGTAACTCGTCGTAGAAATCGTCGAATGCCAACTTCAAAACTCACCTCCTCTTCCAATACTTCAGTTTGGCGTCGCTGGAGTTAGGCGTTCCTACTTAGGTGCATTCTTTGTGGTAACTCTTCTTCTTTAGGAAACCTTTCTTTACCTCTTGCCCTGGAGGAATTTCTTTCCCACATTTTGCACAGTTAACCGTCAATAATCACTTCCTCTTCTACTCAACCTATCTGATCATCATGTACTAAGCAGACGAGGGTCCAGTAGTTGAGGTGGTAGGCGAAGCTGGTTCAGTAGGGGTAGATGGAGGTGCCGCGGTTTCTGGCTTCGTTTCGGCCAGCGGTGCCTGTGTCGGGATTGGTGGCGGGGTCTCCTCTTGTTTCACCTTTTTCTTCGCTCTTCTCTTCTTCCTCTTCTTCCTCGTCTTAGGCAAAATTCAACCTCACGCAGAAGATATTGTAGACCCTGATAAGAACGCTTAGGAGCGGCAACGCCTCAATGTTGACTCCTGTGATCACTAGCAAGAAGACATATTTCGCCCCAGGACAGATTTAGGGCAGCATTCATCGCTTCACAGATTCTTCAGATTTATGTGACGTGAAAAGTACGACAACACGTGTCATACAGCTGCTAGCTGATCCAAAACTAATCTAGACGTAGCCCAAGACCTGTCCTGGGAAAGAGTTCTCAAGGGTCCTCGACAGCGCATACCCGCACATAGACCGGCCTAGCATAGTGATATCTCCTAACCTTCGAGCCATCCGTTGGTTGTCTATGCCGCGATAGGGTCGACTTGGACGGAGGGATTGCGGATTGCCTTTCGTGTTATCCTTGGAGTTGGCCTTCCATGTGAATAGCAGTGTTGTTCGCAGCGTTCGGCCGTTTCGAGATCCGTGTAACCGAAGCCGCATAACTCGCGTATGTAGATTGTTCCCTTCTTTGTGTATTTTTCTGAAACCATCCTCAACCATCTCTCATAGTGATAGTAGCGAATAGTTCAGATTGGCGCTAGTGCATCACCCTCCTACCAATATTATTCGGCGTCTCACCTTAGACGGGATGAGACGCCTAAGCAAGCTTCTTACGCTTACAATGGTATCTCACCTCTGCTAATTTCGACACATGTTGTTACTAACGGTAACTAAAAAAATATTTCGCCATATACATGAGTCAAGCAATATCAGAAAAACCATTCTTCGGACGCAGGTTGTGCCATGCCAGAAAGATGCAACACCATGAGGCCGTCCCTTCCATTGCCCCCGGATACACCGTACGTGTGGAGAAGTCAGGGGAGTACACGAAAGTTTCAGTTCTCCTCGTGAAGCATTTCATAAGTATCTTATGTTCGGCCATCGAGGTTAGAGCGCCTTTTGGTGTACGTGTTTCTGGAATGTAGCCCATCACGATACTTTCCTGAACAATGATCCTGAATCTTTCAGAACAATCCTGAGAAATCCCAATATACGAGTTGAGTGCCAGGATGCTTGCTAGTGCAGGAAGCAGGTGGTGTTGTGACGAATTCAGCAGGTGAGAAATGGGGGCCTCACTGGCTCCGTTCTGGCTGATGGCGGATCGATTCACGCTAAGCTGATCTCGATGATCCATTCGAATGATGGTTCGAGGCCTTCCTTGGATAGTGGTCCTTTCCTTTGGAAAATCATCCATGCCAAGAATTCATTTAAGCTCTGATTTTTTCCTCGTTTTTAGCCCTCACCTGATTAATGCCTCGAATCTCCTAGGCGTTTGCCATCTGATGATTATGTGAATGGAGTATCTGCTCAGGTTCTCAGCCGGCCGGCCGGCCACCAGACCGTTTACAATTGGATTGAGAAGTACACGGCTCTAATGGCAAAGTACCTTGACAAGATCACTCGGAATGTTTCGGATACTTGGCGTGCGGACGAACTATTCGTGAAAGTGCGAGGAGACATGAAACATCTATACGCGATGATGGATAATGATACACGTTTCTGGTTGGCTCAAGAGGTAGCGGACACTAATGGTTCAGCAGACATACGACCCTTATTCAAACAGGCCAAAGAACTCGCGCAAAAGAAACCTACGACTCTAATTACCGATGGAGCTTTCAACTTCCACTCCGCATGCAAACACGAGTTCAGACGTGAGAACGAAGCACTAGCGGTTCAGCATATTAGACATGTGAGGATTATCGGAGACAAAAATAACAATCGCACGGAACGGCTGAACGGAGAGATCAGGGATAGAGAGAGTCACAAGCAACCTAAAGAAAGATGACACGCTAATCCTAGCGGGTATCAAATCTTCCACAATTACGCTCGCCCACACATGGTGTTACAGGGAAAGATTTCCTTAAGCAAAACTCTCTCACAGAATTAGCCCACAGGCAGGATAAAAGCAATACCCACTACGGGGCTGTGGAAAGTTACCCGTTTCTTGCTTGTCTTTTGGGCGCTCGTAACGCTTATGCGAGGTTGGAAAAAGCGGGTTCCTGGCGCTGTGAACCATCCAGGAGGCACCTTCTGGCCAAATCTACGGGTCCAGACAGGAAAAAGGCCAACTACTTTTCCACAGCTCCACTACGGACTTAGCAGACGTGCCTTACAGCCTCACAAAACGGGCTGAGCAGTCGTGAACTTGACATTACCTCCGAGAAATATTTTTAGGGAACCATATTTACCGCTAGTAACAATAATGGTGATAGGTTTTGTCTGCGCAAATTCCCGTTATGATTTTGAAGGAGGGAGCTCAACGAACTACCGGCCGTGATGCCCAGAGAAACAACATACTAGCAGCCAAAGTTGTTGCTGAAACCGTCAAGACCACCCTAGGCCCACGAGGAATGGACAAGATGCTCGTCAGCAGCATCGGGGACGCAATCATAACCAATGACGGCGCCACCATCATGAAAGAACTTGACGTACAACACCCCGCAGCCAAGATGCTCGTCGAAGTCGCCAAGACACAGGATAATGAAGTCGGTGACGGAACAACCACAGCCGTAGTCCTAACGGGCGAACTACTCGAGAAGGCGGAGAAATTACTCGACAAAGAGGTCCATCCCACCGTCATAGTCGAAGGATACAAGAAGGCGTCAGAGAAAGCCAAAGAGATCCTGAGCAGCCTTGCCGAGTCAATTGAACCGAGTGACGCGAACACTCTACGAAAGATAGCCACCACCGCCATGGGAACAAAAGGCGTCTCGTCAGCCAAAGACTACCTAGCCAAGATAGCGGTTGACGCAGCGCTCCAAGTAAAAGAGACAAGAGACGGTAAACCAAGAGTCGATATCGATTTAGTTAAAGTCCTCAAGAAGCATGGAAAAAGCCTCGAAGAAACAGAACTCGTGAAAGGAATCGTCATAGACAAAGAGATTGCACACTCACAAATGCCCAAGAGAATCGAGAACGCAAAGATCGCACTACTCAACGCCAAGCTCGAGATCGAGAAAACTGAATTCGACGCAAAAATTAACATAGACAGACCAGACCAGATGAAAGCCTTCCTAGATGAAGAGGAACGAATGCTGAAAGAGATGGTGGATAAGATTGCTGAGAGCGGAGCCAACTTCGTCTTCTGCGAGAAGTCCATCGATGACATAGCCCTACACTTCCTAAGCAAGAGAGGAATTGCAGCAATCAAGAACATGAGCAGCAGCGACATGGAGAAAGTTGCCAAAGCAACCGGCGCCAAGATCGTCGCAAGCGTAAAAGACCTAACCTCAACCTCACTCGGCGAAGCAAAAACCATAGAAGAGACCAAGATCGGAGATGACAAACTAGTATACGTTAGAGACGCCAAGAACCCATTGGCAGTCACCATCGTAATTCGCGGAGGAACCGAACACGTCGTAGACGAAGCCGAACGATCCATTCACGACTCACTCTGCGTCGTACGAGACGCCATCGAGGACGGAAAAATCGTGGCAGGCGGAGGCGCCACCGAAGCCGAAACCTCAAAGCAACTACGCGAATACGCCGTCAAAGTCGGCGGACGCGAACAACTAGCCATCGAAGCCTTCTCAGACTCGTTAGAAAGCGTACCATTAGCACTCGCAGAGAACGCAGGCCTAGACCCCATCGACATCCTAGTAGAACTCCGAGCCAAACATCAGACCCCGGCGGATCGCTGGTATGGTGTCAACGTATTCTCAGGAAAAATCGAAGACACAAAAGCACTAAACGTGTTGGAACCAGTCCGCGTGAAACTACAAGTAGTCAAATCAGCGACTGAAGCAGCCTCAATGATCCTCCGCATCGACGACGTAGTCTCAGCGAAAGGAACCAAAGACCTCGGCAAGGAAGGCAAACCCCCCGGCGGCCCAGGTGGCCCTGGAGGAATGCCCGGCTCCGAAGAGTACTAAACACAGCCCTCTCTCTTTTTTTGCAAGACCTGAATCTATTGATAAACTAGCTAGGAAAACTGTTAATCGTAAACCACTAATATCTTTCTTGAGACGAGTCCAGAACTAGAATGTTGGGGGATGGCTATTCAATAATAGTTGCTGTAAGCATTATCGGGCTGGCCACTTCGATTGAGTGAAAGCGTTGTTGCATATTTGGAAAAGTCGTCGCTTACTCGTTTCCATTACTGGCTACTGTTGTTAGGCAGTCTGATATACGGATTCACGGGGATGAATGTTCTACTCATAGCAGCTGTCCTTACGCCGATAATCAATGAGTTCGGGCTGAGACAGCAGCCGCTCGTCTCAGGTCTCCTCCTGAGCGCGGGTTATCTAGGGATGTTTGTGGGAGCATTATCATGCGGCATCCTAACCGACCGTATTGGGAGGAAGAAGACGCTACTCTTTACCATATCCATGATGAGCGTTTTTACTGCGCTAAATTCTCTTGCTCCAGATCCGGCTACTATGGGTGTTCTGCGATTTCTCGCTGGGATTGGATTGGGCGGTGCACTCCCACAGCCAGGAGTGTACATCTCAGAGTACATTCCCGCAAAGTATAGAGGACGCTTCCTAGGCTTGGTTGAAACCTCTTGGGTTTACGGAGCGCTACTGTCTCTAATCTTCCCGCTTTTTCTCTTTCCGAGCCTTGGCTGGCGTTCCACCTTCTTGGTGGCGTTGGTGCCGCTATTTCTAATCCCTATCGTTGCCTTCTTTGCGCCGGAGTCTCTGCGTTATTTGCAGCTCAAGGGGAGATCAAGCGAGGCGATAAGCTTACTCAAGAGGCATAGACTGGTCCCCATGGATTTTGACGAGTCGAAGCTTCGTGATGTACCATCCGAGAAATTCGATTTCAAAGCGGCATTGAAAGAGATCTGGTCTTCAACCTTCCGGAAGAGAACAGCTATGCTGTGGATTTCCTGGGCGGTCTTAGTCTATACCTATCACGGGATCTTCATATGGCTCCCTACGTTCTATGCCAGTCCCCCACTGAATCTGACGGTTGTCAGATCAATCGAATGGGTCCTCATAGTCACCTTGGCGCAGGTTCCAGGATATTACAGTGCGGCACTTCTGCTTGACCGCGTGGGCAGAAAACCAATCGCAATCGTGTATCTTGCTTTGGCTGGTGTTGGTAGCGTTCTCCTTAGCTTGGCTGGAGCACCAACAATAATACTCCTGTGGAGTATCGTCATATCCTTCTTCAACCTAGGCGCTTGGTCAGCTTTATACGCGTACACCCCAGAGTTGTATCCGACCCGTGTTAGAGGAACCGGCTCCGGAGCTGCAGCGAGTATCGGACGCGCCGCTGGAGTAATTGCGCCTACCGCCACTCCACTCCTGTACGCCTACGGAGGCTTAGCAGCCGCGTTCACCATATTCGCCTTAACCCACTTCTTGGGAGCTATTGCCGTCGTTCTGCTGGGAACCGAAACTAAGGGCAAAATCCTAGAAGAAATCTCAATGGAGTAAGCAGAAAGGTTGCTAGGAAAAAGATATCATCGGCAGCAAAATGTTGCTTGAATGTTGGGCATGTCCAGGAAAATCTTGGTTGTGGGTCTCCAAGCCTACGATGCAGGGAAGACGACGCTCTGCAAGGCGTTGATCCACGGCTTCAAGAAAGCGGGGGTAACGCTTGTACCATTCAAGCCACACTCCGGGATAAGCTACTGGAATCAATTCAATATCTTCCAACAAAGCCTAGCTAAAAGTAGTCTGCTGTCCAGCGACATTATGGAGCTTGAAGCAGCAGCCGAATCTCAACTTCCCCTAGAGGTGTTGAATCCTGTGAACCGCCTCAGCGGCCCCGTGCTTGACAGGGGGATTCCGGAGGAGAAACTGGTCTTTCAAGAGTTCATAGCAGAACGGTTCACATACCATGACGGACTAGCGCACAAGAACATCTACTACTTGAACGGAACCATGAACCTAACTCGCCTCCGAGACATGGAAACATTCTACCTGAAAATCAAAAGGAACGCTCAGAAGACCTACTTCGTACGCAAGTTCGAAGATTTGGCGGAAGCCTACGGGAAGAACTTTGAGAAGGCAACCTCCACATGCTACAGACATATTCAAGAAAGGCATCTTGTCGTGGAGAGCTTCAACGACGCCGCATACCCTTTCAATAATGCTGAGGACTGCGATACCGTTCTCTGCGTCTCGTCCAACACAGTTCTACAGTTCGACGACCGCAAATACTTCGAAGCCATCGAGTTACACGGGAAACAGAAGCCAAAGCTCCAGCTGACAGTCCCACAAGTATATGCTCCATCTTTGATCAAAGACAAAATCATTGTTCAACCACTCAGCACTGAGGAAAGAAATGACGGTGCGAAGCTAAGACAGAACTACTCAGAAGCCATCAAACAACTACTGAAGAATACCTGACGATTGGAACACGTGGCGAATCTTGGTGGTGAATAGAGCGCTAGCCTTCCAGATTCTACAGGACCACGATTACTTATTGTTCTGTGGTCAATTCAAGGACATGGTGCCTGTGAAGATCATAGGGCGCAGCCTGCAAAGGAGGAGAGATGCAGAAGTTTCAGGCTCGGGTGGGAACTTGAGATAATCTCTCACCCAACCGGACCAGGTTAGTCGCCTCACCGAGCCATGCACCTTAACCTGTTTTCATTCGGGGTTAGAACAGGTGTTATTGTTATAGTCGTCCTAAATATCCAAGCGAGTGGGAGGGTCCATCTAGCAAGATTTATATGAAATTGGTTTTCGGTTGTTATCATGCTTAGGAGTAGCGGAGGCTTTAGGGTATGTCGATTCACATGGTGAATCAGCCTACCTTAATGCTCAAAGAAGGTACGTCGAGGTCACAAGGGCGCGATGCCCAACAGGCTAACATCTCGGCTGCGCTCGCAATAGCTGAATCCATTAGATCATCCCTAGGTCCGAAAGAGATGGATAAGATGCTTGTTGACGGATTCGGCGACGTAACCATCAGCAACGATGGCGCTACGATCCTTGACGAGATGGAGGTGCAGCATCCTGCTGCAAAGACGATTGTGGAAATCGCGAAGACTCAAGATGATGAGGTCGGCGACGGAACGACCAAGGCCGTGGTGTTAGCGGGTGAGTTGCTAAGCAAAGCCCTAGCATTATTCGACAAAGACGTGCATCCAACCGTTATTGTTGACGAGTACCAAACTGCCAGCGGAAAGGCTCTTGAATTCCTTCAGAAGATCGCTATCAAAGTCACCCCCAACGATAAGGCCATGCTCAAGAAGATCGCGAAGGTTTCAATTGCCAGCAAACTTCTCGCTGAGCATAGGGATTTTGTAGCTGACTTTGCGGTTAAGGCAGTATTGCAGATCGCTGAGAAGTCTGGCACGAAATATGTTCCTGATATTACTGTGTCGAATAACTGTATGTTTTAGGCCTGAGCGTTAGGCGATTTTTCTTCGTTCTTATGGATTAACCTCTTGCGTCAGCCTCGGTCTAGCGCAAGCCATGTCTGGGCGTGACTGGAAGAAGATCAACGACGCTTTGGTGAGGCGTGGAGGACTCCTCCTCGACTTGGATTTCGTGAGAGGCTGGGAGAGCGAGCTTGAAGCGATGAATAAAGGTAAGGAAGGAGCTCGATTCCGCTATCCGGGCAGCTTCATTCGTCTCCTTCTCTTCATGCATGCTTACCTGCATCTGCCTTACCGCGAACTGGAAGGGTTCATCAAAGCCCTAACCAAATACGTGAAGGGATTGAAGGTTCCGGACCATTCGAGCATCCAGTGGAGGGAAGAGAAGCTTCCCATCACGCTTGACAACGTACTTGCAAAGTCGAGTGGAGACGTGATCATAGCCGTAGACGCGTCAGGCATCAAGGTCGCGAATCGCGGTGAATGGATGCGGCACAAATGGAAGGTGAAGCGGGGATACTTGAAGATCCATATTGCGGTGGACGTGAAGCGGAAGAAGATTCTGGCATTGGAAGTTACGGATGAGAAGGTGGGCGATGGGCGGATGCTCCAGCCGTTGGTCGAAGAAGCCTCCACGAAGGCTAAGCTCGCCAAGGTGATAGGCGACGTGGCGTACGACGCGAAAAGCAACTTCAGGTATCTTGCAGAGAAGGGGATAGAGCCAGTGATACGGGTCAGACGGAACAGTTCAGGGAAGGCTAGGGGTTGCATGCCCAGAAAGATGGTTGTCGCCGAGTACCTCAATGATCCTGAATGTTGGAAACGCCGTCACAACTATGGGAGGCGATGGATGGCTGAAACAGTCTTCTCATCCTACAAACGAACGTTTGGAGAATACGTCTCGGCCAAGAAAACAGAGAATATGGCTAGGGAGCTGATGCTCAAAGCAAACCTATACAACACACTCATCGCGCTAACAGCGAACCTCTAACAAAACTAAGGAGAACGATACAAGAGACTCATTGACGACACTAGTTATTCGACACAGTATAATAATGCTAAACCCGTTAGGCATGATAGGAGCGTCGTCCTAGAAGGGTTCATGGGAAGAAAGGATGTTGACGGCGTACGGCCGGCCGGCCGAAAAATGTCGTGAATGTGCTTCCAAGTGTCAATGTAGCGCTCAGGACCGTCCGGCTTCAGAGGGTCACCGTAGTACTTGACTAAGTTGTCCACTTGGTCCCAAGATTGGTTG